>Ga0075425_100005054_pt1 | contig 13659 bp, 11 predicted proteins | sample SoiMethybrSBSTD4_FD_75300 | JGI IMG/M metagenome (GOLD analysis project Ga0075425, IMG submission 75300) | Bulk soil microbial communities from a Populus tree surrounding site in Tennessee, USA - Soil MetaG P. TD hybrid SBSTD4 | ecosystem: Environmental > Terrestrial > Soil > Tree plantation...
CCGCTGCATTTCGATATGTCGTTTTTCGACATCTTCGGCGCGGCCGCCGCAGGTGCTGAACTGCACCTCGTGCCTGCCGATCTCAACGTGCTCCCCAACAAGTTGGCTGACTTCATTCGCAGCTCGGAATTGACGCAGTGGTTCTCGGTCCCGTCGATACTCACCTACATGGCACGATTCGACGTTGTCGCGCCTAACGACTTTCCGCACCTCCGGCGTCTCGCATGGGCCGGGGAAGTGCTGCCAACGCCGACGCTCATCTACTGGATGCAGCGCCTGCCGCACGTGCAGTTCACGAATCTTTACGGGCCTACGGAAACCACGATCGTGAGCAGCTACTACACAGTCCCTGAGTGTCCAATGGACCCACAGGCACCGATCCCGATCGGCCGTCCGTGCGGCGGCGAGGATTTGCGCGTTCTGGATGACTCGATGCGCCGCGTGCGTCCAGGTCAGTCAGGCGATCTGTACATCGCCGGCGTGGGACTCGCCCGCGGCTATTGGCGTGATGAAGAGCGGACCGCAGCCGCGTTCGTCACAGATCCGGAGAACCACTCCGAGCGAATCTACAAAACTGGTGACCTGGCCAGAATCGGCGACGACGAGCTGACGTATTTTCTGGGACGCAAAGACTCGCAGATCAAGAGTCGCGGGTATCGCATCGAGCTCGGCGAAATCGAAGCGGCGTTGAATGCGGTCGCGGTCGTGGAGGAATCGGCCGTTGTCGCAATCAACACCGACGATTTCGACGGCACGGCCATCTGCTGCGCGTACGTGCCAAAAGGGGAATCCGACGTGACGCCGGCGGTACTCCGACAGCATCTCCGTGCCCTCCTCCCCAGCTACATGCTGCCGGCGCGCTGGCTCGCATTCGAGCGATTCCCCAGGAATGCAAACGGCAAGATCGATCGGCCGCGTTTGAAGGAGGCCTTCAACACTCATGCAGCTCAAGCCTGTTGACACGCCGCATCTCTTTCGACTGGTCGCCGAGTGGCTGGCACAAAAAGAGAACTATCAATGGCTCGACTTCGGTGACGGGCGGCAACTCGTCAGTCCCGAGTGGCTGAAGGTTGCGATGCAGCGAGGCACCTATGTGCTGCGAATTTTCACGTCCGACATCGACGACATCCCGATTGGTGTCGTCGGACTGAGCAACGTCAACCCACATTTCAAGACTGCCAATATCTGGATCGTGCTCGGCGATCGCGCATACGGCGGCCAGGGGTATGCCAGCCGCGCCACGTCCCGAATGCTGACCCTGGGATTCGCCGAGCTCGGCCTCCGTTCCATTCACACCTGGATCGTCGAACACAACCCATCGGTTCACGTTGCCAGACGCGTCAACTTCCGGCTGATTGGCCGGCAACGCCAGTGTCATTACATCGACGGCCGCGCGTACGATCGATTGTGGTTCGACCTGCTGGCCTCCGAGCACGAGGAGATCGAAGATGCCCGAAACCAACCCGCTGCAGCACCGGATTGCAAACCTGTTCTCGACGGCGCTCAACCTTGATGTTCCTTCGGTTGATTCCGATCTGTTCGACACGGGGGTGCTTGATTCGCTGGCGTTCGTCCAATTGCTCTTTCACCTGGAAGAGGAATTTGGCGTCGCAACGTCGGTGGAAGACATGGAGGTCGACAACTTCAAATCGATCTCGAGCATCGCGAACTTTCTGGTGGCACGCGGGGTAGACGGCGTCGTACCGCCAGCACGTTAAGACTTGTTTCAAGGTTGCAGGCGCGCCACGGGCGCGCCCCTCTCCCATGGATCCCGTCAAACGAAAGCAGACGTTGCGCATGCTGTCGAACGGCATCTACGTGATGACGTCGTCAGCGGGGGCGGCGCATGGGGTCGCGACCATAACCTGGCTGTCACAGGCCTCGTTCAAACCGCCACTCGTCATGGCAGCGATTCGGCCAGACAGCAATGTGTTCAAGTGCCTCGTCGAGAGCGGCGTCGCAGCCATTCACATTCTGGACTCCGGGCAGAAGCACCTCGCGCAGCGGTTCTTTGCGCCAACGCAGGTGATCGACGACACGATTAATGGCGAACGCTTCGTCCCGGGGTTAACGAGCGCTCCGATCCTCGAAAATGCTTCCGCCTACTTCGAGTGCGTCCTGCGGCAAACCGTGACGCTGGGGGATCATGCCGTCGTGATCATGGAAGTCATCGACGCTGAATGCCGGCGAGATGTCTCTCCCCTGACGGTCGCTTCGTCGCCTTGGACATACGGCGGGTAGCCTCGCCGCTTCACCGCGCATTCGAGCAACACACGATCCGGGACGATTGTGGCAGCGTCCCTTCGATTCTCGCTCCTGTTCAACCTGTGGAGCCGCGCGTGAGCCCTGGATTCACGAGTGCCTGGTTGTCTGCTGCTCCGGCACGTGAGCCGGCACGCCAGACGACCGCCTTGACGCTTGAATGGACCAGCAGCCTCGACTTCTCGCCGGAAGATGCCGCGGTCGTCGAGGTGCTGATTAACGAGCGCCCCGAACTCGGCGTCTTTCTGTCCAAGGCCTGGCTCTCTGGTTTCTTTGCCGACCCACCGGACGGTTTCGACGTATCACTCCTGAAGTTTCGCGAGGCGGACGCCCTTCTCGGCCTTATCGCTCTGGCAATCCAGTCAACGTTCTCGCACACACGCGTGGTGCTGCTCGGAGGCGGTGCAGGATCGGACCGTACCGATCTGCTGGCATGCCGCGGCTCTGAGGCAGCCTGCGCGGATGCGTTCATATGCTGGCTGGCCTCCTCGTTCAGTCGACGAGGGTTCGTCCTCGAGCTCCGAAATGTACCTGGTGAGTCGCCATTATGGAGGGCGGTGCAGAGGGCGTGTGTCGAGCGTGGCGTCAGGCTCATCACCCAACCGGAAGAAGTTCATGCGCTGCCGTATCTCGATCTCAGAGAACCGGCGCTGTCACACCCGGCCTCAGCGCACGGATCCCATGCGCTCCAAAAACACCGCCATACGCTGGAGCAGCGAGGCCTGTTGAAGGTTGAGCTTCTCGACGATGAAGCAGATGTACTTTTAGCATTCGAGTCGCTCGTGCGGTTTCTCCACCCACGCTGGCCAGCGCACGAACAGGAATTCGCGCTCCGACACCCAAGAGTGCAGCGATTTCATCGCTGCGTGCTTCCACGCCTGCTGGCGGAGCACCGGCTGCGGATGCTCCGGCTCACCTGTGACATGCGGACCATCGGGGTGTTCTACGGCCTTGGCGCTGCGGAATGGTGGGGATGCTACCTCGCTGGTCACGATCGCGAGTGGGCCGGAGGGATGCCGCTCCGCGAGATCCTGATCGCATCAGCGATTGAGGTCGCAGCACAGCAAGGTGTGCGCAAATTTGACTTCCTGAAGGGATTGGCAGGCGTGAGGGATCTCTGGCCAGTCCGCGATCGCGTGTCAGTCGACGCTCAGATCTTCTCCGCGGCGTTAGGCGCGCAATTTACGCGCACCTGGCGCGCAACCCGCCAGGCGGCTTGGGCGCTTGTCGACTCCGTCCGCAACATTCCCACCCATCTGTGATCACCAGATCCAGGTCATCCGGTCCGAAGCGGTCATGACACGCGGGGCCTCTCGGAATCGAGAGTGTCGAGGAGTCCCTGCGACGTCGCGAGCATCGCGAGCTCGACACGGTTGGTCGCGCCAACCTTGTCGAACATCCGGGTCAGATGATGTTTGATGGTTTCTTCGCTGACGGTCCATTGCTGCGCGATCGCCTTGTTGGAGTGCCCGGCCACGACCATTCTCAACACCTGCTGCTCACGCGGAGTGAGCCTGGATCCTGCACCGTTGCCGGTCAGGCTCGACGACTGAATCAACGGCCGGACGACTTCAAGCAAATCGCTCACGAGTGATTGGCCGAGCCAGTACTGTCCAGTCATCACGCACATGATCGCCTCGAACAGCACTTCGGTCTGTGCGTCCTTCAGCAAGAGGCCGCGAACCCCAAGCCGAACGGCGCTCACGAGCTGGCTGCGGTCGATATTGCCGGCGAGCAGGATGATTCGCATCCGGTCGCGGCAAGATGCCAGCTCGCGAAGCGCCTCCAGTCCGGACATCCGCGGCATGCAGAGATCCAGTAAGAGCAGATCGGGCGGGGCGGCCTCAACGAGCCTCACAACGTCTTCGCCTGTCCCCGCTTCGCCAATGACTTCGAAGCCCGATCCCACATCCACGCCATAGACGTCGCGCAGCACGTTCGGCGGCACGGCCAGCAACTGACGCAAGCTCGCGCGAAAAAGGGATTCGTCGTCGGCGAGAAAGACTCGTACCGGGCCCGAGTCCGCCGACGCGCTTTCGTTGGACGATGTGGTCACCGACATGAGACGCCTTCACCTTTCCGAGGTCCACTGACTGTCCCTCTCGGGGGTCTGGGACCAACCGTGGATAACTGCCAGGCAGGTTCAGTGCACCTGCCAGCCTCCGGGAACCATCACGGTGCGCAGGGTGGTCTTGAGTTCTTCGAGCGTAAAAGGTTTCGCGATCACGGCCTTGAATCCGAAATCTTCGGAGTCGTCGGACATGGAATTCCGCGCCCGGCCGCTGACCATAATCGCCTTCACCTTCGGGTCGACCTCGCTAATCATCTCGAGTGCTTCACGGCCGCCGAGACCTGACGGCACGATCAGGTCGAGAAGGATGGCGTCGAACGGCTGATCGGTCTTCAGCGCGTGCGTATAGCGTTCGACCGCTGCATTGCCGTCGTCGACGGCTTCCACTGAATGGCCCAGGAGCCGGAGCATCTGCACCGTAAGGGATCGACAGGCCGCCTCGTCGTCCATGACGAGAATGCGTTGGCCGCGTCCCTGTACTCTGCCGGCCGGCCGTGTCTGAGCGTCGGTTGGCGAGACTGGCAAATTGATCGTCAACGTTGTCCCTTCGCCCGGCCGTGATGCGACCGAGACGTAGCCACCATGGTTCTTGACGATCGAATACGCCGTCGCCAGGCCAAGGCCACTGGCCTTCTCCTTGGTGCTGAAGTACGGATCGAAGATTCGTCCGAGGTGCTGTTCAGCAATTCCGATCCCCTGGTCGGTGACCGAAATCCGGACGTACCGTCCCGGCTCGACGCGGAGCGCATGCTCCCAGCGTTGGCCCGGCTCGATGACGTTCTCGGCGCGCACGTCGAGGCGCCCGCCGTCGGGCATCGATTGCTGCGCGTTGACGACCAGATTGGTCACAACCTGCGTGAGCTGGTCTTCGTCTGCCGGCACTTCCCACAGATCCGGCCCGATGTCGAACGCGCACGTCACGTTCGAACCACGCAGTGCAAGGCTCACAGATTCTTTGACCAGACGTGAGACCGCGAGTGTTTTCTTCAGGGGCACCCCGCCTCGCGAAAACGTGAGAAGTTGCCACGTCAACTGACGGGCGCGAAGGCATGCGCGTTCCGCCTCGCCCAGGGCGTGCAGGGCTTTTCCGCTGGCGTTCGACGCCTGGGCCAACGAGAGGTTGCCCATGATCGCCATCAGGATGTCGTTGAAGTCGTGCGCGATGCCGCCTGCCAACAATCCAAGTGATGCGATCTTGGCGGCCTTGGCGCGCTCCTCCCGTACCCGCAGAGCATCAGTGATGTCTCGAAACACCACTACTAATCCAATGGTGTTGCCGTTGGTGTCGCGCAGCGGGGCGAAGACTTCCTCGATCGGCCGCTCGAATGAATCGCGGGCAACAAGGAGGGACGATCGCAACACGCTCGCCTTTTCGGCGTGACGTGCCAGCGCAGAAATTGAATTGGATCGCGGCCGCCGGGTCTCCGGATCGAGACTGCTGAATACGGCGTCGAACGACCGGCCCGTGGCTTCTCCCCCGGTCCACCCGGTCAGCATTTCCGCCGCCTCGTTGATCAGCAGCACGTTCCCGTCGAGATCGGTTGTAATCACGCCATCGCCAATACTGCGGAGCGTAACTGCGAGGCGCTCTTTCTCTTCGGCGAGAGACTGCTCGGCGCGTCGAGCCTGAAGAAGTGCATCAATCGTCTCACTGTGAAGCCGCTCGGTCTCCTGAACGTGTCGCCGCTCGTCTTCAATCCGTCCCAGGAATACGTGATAGCTGCGGTAGGACAGGTACACCGGCGCGAGCATCAGGATCGCGAGCCACGGATTGCCACGATCGATGACCAGCGCCGCGACCGCGCCCGCCGCACCAGCCACCATGAAGCTCGGAGCACTCCACAGGAAGTTCTCGTGCCATACCGTCCAGACGGAGCGTCGGGTTGAAAGACCAATCGCGCCGGCGACGAGAGCGGTGTTGACGACAAAATACGTGGCAATCGCGGCGACCAGCGCGCGGGCAAGAAAGGTCATCGGCACGAGCGTTGGCGAATCCGCCAGCACGTAATAGACGATGCCCGTGGCCTGAATCGTCAGGGCCTCGGCCGCCATGCTGAATGCGGTGCGATACCAGGGGTACGGTTCTTTCGCTCGGAAGGTGCACTGCGCCCACGCGCCTGCCACCGCGACTACCATCGCGTGATTCGGGCCGAGCAGCAGCAACGCCATCAGATCGGCCGCGTAGGAAACAGAGAGCGTGGAGCCGCTCGCAAGACCAAGCGGGAGCGTGACCTTCCACAGCGATGTGAGGCATGAGAATGCGATCAGGCTCGCAAGCATCCATGGACGCGAGCAGGTGGTTGGAAAGAACCTCGCCGTCAGGACGACACCGGTGAGCGTCACGGCGGCAACGTACATCTGCGCTGCCGGCGGCAACGACGTCCAGCCGGTGTCCTCTCGCAGCGCGTGCGCGCGCCGCCAGGGTCGGGAGACAAGGGCGATCATTGGATTCAGCAGCGTGAACGAAAGTCTGTTGCGCATCGCCATCCGTCCCTTCAGATGATCGCCAGCTGTGGCTCTTCACAGCTCGGATCCCACTCGACGTACTGATCTCCCGAAGTGCCCCAGACCACTGTGTCTCCGTCGTCGGACGTTCCCCAGACGACCGTGTCTCCTTCGTCCGCTGTGCCCCATACAACCGTGTCCCCTTCGTCGGCAGTCCCCCAGACGACGGTGTCCTCATTCGAACTCGCGGGGAACACCGTCCCTGAAGACATCGTCGCTGGCGTCCAGGCCAACGTGGCGCCACCGAATTTGCAGTCCGCTCCTCCGCAGGTCCATCCCCACACCACGTTGTCGGATGTCGCGTTGCCCCAGATGACGACGCCGCAGTCGGGGCTCACGCATGTCGTGCCCCACCTCTCCGCTGACGGCTGATTACAATCCGGATCGCACAGCACGCCCCAGGTAACGGGGGCGCCGTCTGGCGTTTTCGCCGCATCCCACGCGACATCGCTTCTCCAGGCGTTGGCCGCCGGAGTGATCGCTCCGCCCTGAATGCGGTGATTGGCCCACAGGAGCTGGCGGCTCCAGTTCACGTTGGATGGGACAGGAACGGTGAGCGGCGATTGGAAGTAACGCGCCAGGCCGACCGCTCCGCTCGCGTTCAAAAAGCCAGCCCCTTGAGTGAGGGCATCGTATCCGTCGTACTGCTGCGCGGTGTACTGGAGGATCGCTTTGACAGCGCTCGGTGTAAGCGTGGGGTTGGCTTGAAGCATCAGCGCCACCGTCCCGGCAACAACGGGCGCGGCCTGGCTGGTGCCACTCAACACGAAATATGGGGGGAAGGGGGTCGGCACCGTCCCATTGAGCAGATACTGTGATCTCGTCGCGTACAGCGTGCTCCCCGGAGCGCTCAGCGATTCAGTTCCAACGCCGGGCGCAACCAGATCGGGTTTGGCTGTGCGATCGACGGCCGTCGGACCTCGCGAGCTGAAGGCAGCCATCACGTCGTCGCCTCGATCGGCCGTTCCTTGTGTGCTCGAAGCTCCGACCGTCAGCACCCACGGCGCGTTGCCTGGAGCCGTAGTGCCGCCGTAGACGCTGCGTCCCTGCGAATTTCGACCTGCATTTCCCGCCGCCGCGACGACCACGATCCCCCGGTCGACCGCTTTCTTTGCCGCCAGCGTCAACAGGTCCGTGTTGTACGACTCGAACACACCCGCGCCAATCGAGAGATTGATGACACGTGTGTTGAACGCGCTTTGATGGCTGACGACGTAGTCGATGGCCGCAATGACGTCGCTGATTCGTCCTCGTCCCGAGCTATCGAGCACTTTCAGCACGAGCAGCCGCGCACCTGGCGCGACGCCTGCACGCGCCCCATCCGAATCGAAGCCGTTTCCCGCAATGATCCCGGCGACGTGCGTCCCGTGTCCGTAGTCGTCGTACGCGATCTGCTGACCGTTGACGAAATCCACGAACTGATCGACACGCTGCGAGCCTGGAACGTCGGGCTGTGTCAAATCGTCATGCCACGTCGTGACGCCCGAATCGATCACCGCGATGCTGATGCCGGTGCCGTCGTAACCGAGTTCCTGCCGAACCGACGTTGCTCCGACCGTCTCGGCCGTTCGATCCAGCGAATCTCGAACAACCCGATCGAGGGCAACTCGGCGCACGAGCGAGTTGGACGCCAGCGCCGTGAGTGCGGCGTTGGGCATGTCGGCGGCGATCGCCTCGAGGATAGGCAACGCGCGCCCGGGCGTACCTCCGAGCTGTTGAACCAGCAATGCCACCATCGGCATCGACGCAGCATTCACACTCCGCACAATCACGCGCGATCGCCCAGAAACCGTCGACGCGCGCGGTTGCAGCAGAGAATCGAGTTTGCTCAATGCGACCGTTTGAGTGTTCCCGGGTGGCGGCGGAGGGACGATCACCTGTGCGCTGACAGTGGTAGCTGCGCTGACCGCGCACACCGCCACTGAAGATCGAAGGACGTTGACGATCTTGGGCATTCGGGACTCCATTAGACCGGGGGTTCTCGCCGATGGGACCGTACTCAGCGATGATCGGTCAGGCGTCAGGCGGTGAGAATCCTTCGAAGGTGCCTATTTCGGATAGCACCAACGCCGCAATCAGGACGCGGCGTAGCTCAGCAAACGGCGGAGGAATCCAGACCGTGCTGCGTCGCCACCATCGCCAGCTCGAGCCGGTTCGAGGCACCGACCTTGTCGAACATGCGGGTGAGATGGTGTTTCACCGTCTGCTCGCTGACTGAGCATTGCTGCGCGATTTCTCTGTTCGAGCAGCCGGCGACGACGAGGTTCAGCACTTGACGCTCACGCCGTGTCAGTTTGGCGGTCGGTCCGCTGATGGCAGTCAGATCCGGAGATTGAAGAAGCGGACGGACCGTCTCGACCAGTAACGTCAGAAGCATCTGGCTGATCCAGTACTGCCCCGCGGCGACGCACATGATCGCCTCGAACAGTGTCGTCGTCGATGCATCTTTCAGCAGCAGGCCGTGCGCCCCAAGGTTGAGCGCGGCCACAAGATCGGTGCGGCCAAGAGCACTGGCGAGCACGATCGTCCGCATCGATCGGCGTGGGCCTATGGTCCGCAGTGCGTCCAAGCCCGACATCCGCGGCAAGCACAGATCGAGAAGAAGTAGATCCGGCTCAAGCTTCTCGACCAGCGCGATCGTGTCCTCGCCGCTGCCTGCTTCGCCGACCACCTCGAATCCCGGACCGACATCCACTCCGTAAACATCGGTGATGATTGATGGGGGCGCCCCGAGAAGTTGTCGCAGGCTGGCTCTGAAAAGACACTCGTCGTCGGCCAGAACGACGCGGACGGGAGAACCTATGGATGAACTAGCATCGTTTTGGCTGCCAGACAAGGTCACCTTCCCAGGAGTCAGAGAACACGAACCAGCGATCCACACCGAGCGATCGACAAACAATCCGCCGCTCGGCGAGGCAAACGTTGCGCCACGATCAACCGTGGCCACCGTCATTGGTTTGCGTGATTTTTTCGTTCGAACACTTCCCCGGCATGCCTGGGAATGAATTGCCCGCTGACACGTACGAATTAATCCACAACACAACGATTAGAAATCTGTCGTGATAGCCGTCGAGGAACTGCGGACAAAGACGAAACTGTTAGTCAGCGTAGGGCAGGATGGCTGGTGACCAGTCAGACGCCATCGATGAGTCGGTGGTGCGCAGCGAACAGGGCGAGTTCAACGCGATTTGACGCCCCCAGTTTGTTGAAGATGTGTGTGAGGTGCGACTTGACCGTATTCTCGGTGATGGAGGAGCGCGCCGCAATCTCCCGGTTGGAATAACCAGCGACGACCGATCGAACGATCTCGATTTCGCGGCGAGTCAGGCCAAATGCTTTCGACTTTCTCCGAGCCGCCTCAACCTTTCGGAGGCTTGGCGCAACCGACTCGAACCGATCGTGACCGAGCCAATATTCCCCCGACGTCACCGCGCGAATGCTCTTGAACAACACATCCGGGGAGGAATCTTTGAGGACGACGCCACGGACTCCTAACTGGACGGCGACAAACACTTCGGCGCGATCGATCCGATCGGTGAGCAGGATGGTCTTCGTCGTTGCCGCATAGTCGGTGGCAAGCTTCAGCGTTTCAATCGCGGGCCGTCTCGAGTGCGACAGACCGAGCAAGAGAACGTCAGGGGCGAGATCGCGAACCATCGGGATGGCTGCGGCACCATCCGCAACCTCGCGGACGATCACCAGCCCTGGTTCCGCTTCGAGAAGACGGCGCAACCCGTGTCGAAAGATCGAATGCTCACCGGCGATGATTAGCCTGATGAGTTTGGTGTGCATTGATCGGCTGCCCCGTTACTGGAGTCCGGACATACACCGGGGGTTCGCCGGGAACGTCTGACGGGCCTCGCAGGTGACACGTCTTGATTGACGACGCTATTACGGATTGAATCCGTAAACGCGACCGCGATGCAAATGATGAGCCGCAGGTACCCGTTCGCGCGAGCCTGACTGAATGTTTACTGGATTGTCGTACCGCCGCCGCCCGGCGCCATCTGCGCCTCGGTCGGCGCGACACCGGTGGAGTCGAAGAAGATGGCACCTGACGCGGTAGATGCAAACGCGCGGAGACCGCTAAGCCCAGCGGACACAGGCACGGCAGTCGTGTAGTACGCCGTAATCGTCGCAGCGCCGTTGCAATCCAGCGGGCCTGGCGATGACGCCGCTGACGGGCCCATGGTGATCGTGTATCCGCTCTTGATTGCGGGATCGATCGAGAGATCGGGTGATATGAATGCCGCATTGCTCGCCGGACAAGGCGTAGCGAGCGTCGCGATGAGTGGCGCAAATCCACCTTTACCTGCCACCGCCGCATAACTGCTCTCGGCGCCGTTGAGTGCACGGAGCGACCCAATAGCGGAGGCCTCGTTCCCCGTCCGCCGCGCGCGGAGCATGGCCGGCACCGCGATAGCGGCGATGATTCCGGTAATGGCAACCACGATCAGGAGCTCGGTGAGCGTGAAGCCCGAGTGTCCCAACGCTGTGCGCCGGTTACAGTTCTGACAGTCGGCAGACATAATTTTCTCTACCGGCGCTCACCCAGCAAGTTCCGTAATTTCTAGGGTTTAGACCGTTTGTCGCGGTTACTGCGCTGCAGAGACGCTTAGCTCGGCTGCAAGCCCATGTCCAAAAGAACGTAAAAGGTGGCTGGCACCTTTCCGGGAGAAGTGCCAGCCACCCTTTGAAAGGTGGCTGGCACTTTCACGGGAAAGGTGCCAGCCACCTTTTACAGAATTCGCAGGTGCACTGTCAGCACGACGACTCCGCTGGCCGTGTTGACCCGAAGCTGATCGAGGTGATCGAAATACGAAGCAAGACCGCGGCGATCGGCAAGCGCGCGCAGATCGATGTGGATCCGATCGTCTTTTACGGCCACTCCGGCGGGGAACGCGTTCAGGAGGCGCAACACCGGCCCCGCCAGCATCAACAAACCGGTTGTTTCCAGCCTGAGAACGAGGATCGGCAAGGACGGCAGATCGGGTTGGGCTTCGACCGCAAGCACGATCTTCATGCGGGGAAGGAGAGTTGACGAGCCGACACGAAAGCGTACGGTGAAACGATCGCCAGGCTCGGGAGTGACGTGCAGTTCGGCGATCGGCGCTGACGCCGGAAGTGTCTCCGCGATGAGTTCGTTCAGCAGTTGTTCCGAGACCGGCAGGGTGACCGCCGCCTGCGCGCCGCGGATGTCGGGAAATCCATCGGCGAGCTGCCTTCGCAACACGCGTTCGATTCGCTCATCCACGGAAGTCTCCACGCACACTTCCAGCGAGGCGCTCGAACGAGCGACAGGATAAAGATGGAAATGGCCGTGTCTTAGACTGCTGGTCCGACCGAAGTCCGCCGGCAGTCGTCACACCGGAAGTAAAGAATCGGAAAAGACTCCGAGCGGCCGATAATGCGCGCGTTCGGGCTACCGCACTTCGGACAGACTTCGCGCTGCGGAACCGTAATCTTTGGGGTGCTGCTGCGTTTCTGACGACGCTCTGCCTGAATCGATTCTGGATGCATAGGTGTACTGCTCATCATATCCAATCGCAGGCAGCCTGTCGCGCCCGTCACAGGCGCGAAGACGCCCAAGCCACGCCAAGTCCGAACCGATGACTTCGAAAGCCCTGCCGTTAGTCGCTCAGCAGGTCAGCGGTAGTGGCGAGAAACCGCCTCGTAAACTTAGGACGCTGCATGACACGCGCCGGATCCCGCGCGCGTACGGGTCCACCCCGAGTGCGCTTCACACGATCTATCGGTTGAGGCGCGAATGGGGACGACGCTATGTCGGCTCGCGATCTGGTCAATTGTGGCGTTCATCGGCGATCGTCGCGGTCGGGTTGATTTCAGTAAGTCACTAAGATTCAAATACTTAGCCAATCATCCCGGCACTTCTAGTAAGTTGACCCGGCTGGCTGCCCCTTCACGACCAGGTTCTCGATAAAGAACTCCATCATTCGATCGTTATTGATGGCACTGTGGCCGCGATCCGGACCCACCTGCAGTTCGAAGCTCTTCCCTGCGTTCTGCAAAGCCGCGATCAGCTGCATCATGTTCGACGGATGTACGTTGTTGTCCGCGGTCCCGTAATACAGCATCAATCGTCCCTTGAGATTCTTCGCGTACGTCATCGCGCTTCCGGCTTCGTATCCCGCCTTGTTCTCGTCAGGAGTCCACATGTACCGCTCGGTGTACACCGTGTCGTAGTGGTTCCACGCGGTGACGGGCGACGACGCCGAGGCGGCGGCGAAGATATCGGGGTGGCGAAGCAGGCACATGACGGCTGAATATCCGCCGTAGGACGTGCCGTAGATTCCGACGCGGGTCTTGTCGAAATATGGGCGAGCCCAGAGGGCCTTCACGCCCTCGGCCATGTCGTCCATTTCGACCTGTCCCAGTTTCAAGTAGATCTCGTCGAGCGCGCGCTTGCCCTGTCCGGGAACGGCTCGCGAATCGAGGTTGACGACGAGGAACCCGTACTCAGTGAGCGCGCTTGGGACAATGAACGTCTCGCGCGCCGTGTTGCTCGCCGACGCCGGACCGCCGTAGACACTGACAAGCGCCGGATACTTCTTCGCCTGGTCGAATGTCGATGGGAACTGTATCGTCCCGTGCAACGTGGTCTTTCCATCCGCCGCGCGGTAGGTGAACATCTCCGCCTTCTTCAGGCCAAGCTCGGTAAATCTCGTCAGGTCACTTTCCGCGACCTTCCCGACGACACTCCCGCTGGCCGCATCGACGAGCTGAGTCGACGGTGGTGTGTCGTGCGTCTGGAAGACGTCGACGAAATATTTGCTATCCGGAGAAATACCGCAGCCGCCGCC
>Ga0075425_100005055_pt1 | contig 13659 bp, 12 predicted proteins | sample SoiMethybrSBSTD4_FD_75300 | JGI IMG/M metagenome (GOLD analysis project Ga0075425, IMG submission 75300) | Bulk soil microbial communities from a Populus tree surrounding site in Tennessee, USA - Soil MetaG P. TD hybrid SBSTD4 | ecosystem: Environmental > Terrestrial > Soil > Tree plantation...
TTCGGCTGGTAAGACGGCCTTCCCTGCAGGTCGACATGCCCGACGCGCCGCATGTTCTTCTGCTCGCCGCTCTGGCTGACGGCGAGCGCGCTCGAGACGCCAACCGCCAAAACGGCAAAGGCAACCCCTCTGCCCGCTGCTTTCAACATGGCTTTCCTCCTCCTGTGGTGTTCTTCGGGGGCGGCGATGCGCCGCTCCGCTCTGCGATTTAAGCGCCGGGCGACAACGCCACCTAATCGAGTCGCTCATCTATTCATGAGTTCTAGGCATGAATTACCCCGGTACCATTGCGCGGGCGCGTCTAGCCTTGGTCGCCGCGTGGGATTGCAAGGCGGGTTTCATCCCACCGCGTGTCATCGGATACGGTTCGGACTTTCTTCGAGTGCCCGCCGGCGCTCGGGCGGCATCGCCTCGAGCATCTCCTGCAGGTACTCGACGCGGTGCCTGCCGACCTGGAGCGCGAGCGCGGCGGGCTTGCGCTCGAAGCACCAGTCGCAGCGGCCGATCGCACCCGTCGGGATGAAACGATGGCACTGGAAGCAGCGGTCGCGCTCGCGCAGCGGCCGCCGGAGCGCATTGCGGCGGTACACCATCAGCGTGTCGCGCAGGCCGGGCCAGTTCGGCAGCCGCACTTCTTCTTCGAGCGACCAGTTCAGCGCCAGCTCGCGATGAAAGCGCACCGAGCCGGTCGCGCCCTCGCCGATGAAGACGAGCTTGTCGCCGCGATAGGCACGCAGCACCGCGTAGCTCGAGGCGTCGTCGTCGTAGGGTGGCCAGCAAAGGAAAAGCGTGCGATCGCCGTGCCGCCGTGCCGCCAGCGCCGAGTCCTGTGCCTCGACCGCCGTCCACGGCTCGCGTGCAAAGCGGTGGTAGGCATTGGATGATTTGCCGGGCGGGGCCGCGTCGTACGCTACTACATCGACGCCGCGCGCCCTGAGCAGCGCGCTCCAATAGCCCATGCCGGCGCCGCACTCGACCAGCGGCGCGTGGGCCGCCAGCATCTGTAGCGCGCCCTCGTTCGGCACGCCCCAGGAGAAAAGCGACGCCAGTTCGCGCCGCCGCTCCTCGAGCTCGAGCGCAGGCCAGAGCTCGCGCGGTGCGGCGAGGAGCGTGGTCATGAACTCCAGGCAGGGGTTCTCGCCCGCTGCGAGCGACGGCGCGAGCGCCTGGGCTTCCAGGCACTCGCGGTACTGCGTGAGGATTGCTGCTGCGTCCACTACCAGCGGCGCGTGTCGAGCACGCCGGCGTCGAACATGATGTTGCCGCCGACCACGGTGAGCACCGAGCGGATCTTCTTCAGGTCGTCGTTCGCGACGCTGAAGTAGTCGCTGTTCAGCACGACCAGATCGCCGAGCTTGCCTTCCTCGATCGAACCGAGGTCGTTCTCTTCGCGCAGGAACCAGCCGTTCTGCCGCGTATAGAGACTCAGCACCTCTTGCCGCGACACTTGCTGACCGCCATTGATCAGCACGCCGCGCGCGTTCAGGCCCGTGGTGGCGTAGTACATGTGGATCCACGGATTCATCGGCGCGATCTGCATGCCGTCGGAGCTCATGCCGGCGTGGATGCCGTCCGGACGGTTGCCCGAGTCCACGATCATGCGGAACGGCGGCCCGGCGTAGGGCGCCACGGTGCTCGCGGTCGGATTGCCCGCGAGGTACTGCCAGCCGGTGAGCGACAGGTTGCCGCCGATCGCCTGCAGGCGGTCGATCCATTCCTGGGTGATGCCCGGGACGTGGGCGATCACCCAGCGCCGGTCGCGCACGATGCCCGGCACCTCGGCGTTCGCCGCCTCGAAGCCCATGATCTCGAACTCGAAGTCGGCGGGCGCGCTTGCCGGCGTATTGCGCCGGCCGAGCGAATGCACCTCCGCGCGCCAGCCGGCATGCGCGACCTTCTTCGCTGCCGCGACGAACGGGCTCGAAGCATTGGTGCCCTGGGCAATGAACTCGCCGATGCCGCCCGTTTTCACCCACTCGTTGCCGATGAACGGGAACGCGTTCTTCAGCCGCTGCACCAGCTCCGGCGTGTTTTGGTCCGCCTCCATGTGCAGGAAGTTGATGCGCGTGCGGATGGTGCCGTTCCCCTGGTCGTAGATCTGCAGGAAAGGGATATGCATCGTGAAGTTGTCCTCGTGCGCGGCGCCGTCGGTGGCCGTGTTGGTGGCCTGGAACGCGCCCTGGTCGAGGTGCGTGGTGACGCCGACCAGCAAGGCGTGGTTCATCGCGTCGACAACGCTGCGGCGCCGCTCGGCGGGGTTGAGCAGCGTCTGGCGCAGGAACAGCAGCGCCTTCGAGCACTCGCTGATCGGGAACCCGCCGGCGACCGAGCCGTCGGCTCCGACGCTCACGCCGTTGGCGCGCAGGATGCTCGCGCCCGCGCTGTTCGCCTGGCCCGGTCCGGTGAACGAGATCATCATGAACGCCGGGTTGTTCGGCACGGCGGCGTCGAGCTCGGCAAGCGTCGGGAAGCGCCCGCTCGTCTTGTCGTTCGGGTTCGCGTACAGGTGGTTGGTGTGGAAGCCGCCGATGGTCGTTATCCACTGCTCCCAGTTAGGCGCCGGGCGTGGAGGAAGCGTCGCCACGCGGGCGGCGTAGATTTTCTGCACGTCCTGGATGGAGAGCGCGTTCTCCAGTGGCGTGTGGTAGCCGGGGCGGTTGCCCATCAGCACGATGTGGTTGTGGTTGTCGATGATGCCGGGCACCACCGTGCGCCCGCGCAGGTCGATGACCCTGGTGCGCGGCCCGCGCGGCGAGCGTGCCTCGCTTCCCACCTCGAAGAAGCGGCCGTCCTTGATCGACACCGCCGAGACGACGCTGTTCTTCGCATCCATGGTGTGGATGCGCCCGTTTACCAGGATGAGGTCGGCTCCGCTCTGGGGCTCGCCCCGGTCCCGGCCGCGTTCGCGGTCGTCGTCGTCACGTGCCGTGGCACGGCTGGCGAGCGTCGAGCCCGCGGCGACCGCCGCGGCGCTCTGGATGAACTGCCGTCGCGTGTAGCGACCGTCTTTCTCTTCCTTCTTCGACATTTCTCCCCTCCTTATAGGGATTGGTGCACGATTCAGTGGTGGTCGTGGTCGTCGCGATCATCGTCATCGTCGCGGTCGTCGTCGTCACGCTTGCAGTGGTTCGGGTCGGCGAGCTTTGTGCCGGTCTCGTGCTGGAACCTGGCGATGCGGTCCATGCAGGCGTTGGCGCGCGTCTCGATGTTGCCGCCGCAGTGCCAGCTCGAGGCGAGCTTGGCATCGGCGCCGCCGCCGTTGTAGATCGCGCTCTGCGGATACGGGCACATCGGCCGCGCGCCGAGCGCGGTGTTCTGGGTCAGGATCGAGTCGGGCGCCTTGCCGGTCTCGACCCAGCTCACCATCGTGTCGAAGAGCGCCTGCGGCTGCGGACCGGCGCCGCCGCCGCAGTGCGTGACGCCCGGCGCGAGATAGAACCGGAACCAGTTCTGCAGCTTGCTGAAGCCGCCGTGGCGCTCCGCCGCCTCGCGGTAGTAGTGCACCGACTGGCGCCACGGGATGAGCTGGTCCGCGCCGCCGTGCCACATCAGGATCTTCGCCCCGCCTTTGCGCGCGCGCTTCAGGTCCGTGCTCATGATGTCGCTAAACGGCGCGACGACCGTGGTGGCGAGCTGCGTCTCGTCGTCGAACTGCGAGAGCGGCTCGGGCGTGAAGTCGAAGGTCGTGTCGCGGTGCGACCAGCAGAAAATGCCGAGGCTGCCGCAGGGCCCGCCGAACGGCGGCGAGTTGGTCACGCCGGCGTTGGCGCCGCGGCCGAACGGGAACCAGATGCGCAAGCCGTGATCGTTGCGCGGCCCGTCCCAGATGCGATTCACCGCCTGGGCTTCCTGCGGCGTCAGACAGTTCGGCGCCGCCGGGGCGCCGGGCTGGCCGCAAACGTTGGCGCCCGCATCGAACGTGCAGGCGCGCGGATCGCCCAGCACGCCGTCGGTGACGCCGTCCTGGGCGTCGCAGGCCGCGATGGCGGACGCGTTCGCCGCGTTCATCTTCGCCTGCGTCAGCGTCGCAGTGCCGGTAAGCTCTTTCTGCACCCAGAACGGCCACACCGTCGCCACTTGGAGGCGCGTGTGGAAGTTCGCCGGCGCGCCGACCAGGAAGCCGTCGAAGTCCTGGCCGAAGTTGAGCGCCATCGACAAGCCCTCGCGACCGCCGGTCGAGCAGCCGTCCCAGTAATTGCGCGTCGCCGGCCGGCCGTAATAGACCTCGGTGAGCGCAAGCGCCCATTTGTATTGCTGGTGAATGCTCTCGACCAGGAAGTCGTCCAGCCGCCCGAAGTTGAGCTCGTGCGTGGCCTGGATGACCGGGAAGTTGGGGTTGTCCTGGGTCGGATGTCCTGTGTCAGTGTTGGAGCCGACGTAGCCGGTGTTGGTGGCGCCGGTGATCGCGCTCAGGCCGCCCTGCAGGCCGCCGCCGCCGATGTTGCGCACCTTGCCGTTCCAGGCGCTCGGCGCGCCGCCGTTATCCAGGCTGTTGAGTGGGAAGCCGACGCGGATGCCGATGCGCTGGTCCTGTCCCACCGCGTAGCCGGCGGCCGGCCCGCCGCGCGCCGAGTAGATGAAGGTCGCCTCGCAGCGCGCGGCGTTCGTGCCGCTCGCGGCCACGAGGGCGCTGAAGGGCTGCGGCAGCTGCGGCGCCGGCAGCGGCGGCACGTACGGCGAAAGGTGGGGCTGCGACGCGAGGTAAGTGCCGAGCGCGCTGCAGCTCATCTGCGCGAAGCCCGGCGATGCAAAGGCGCCTGCGCCGAGCGCCAGCGCGAAAAAGCAAGTACTTCTGCGAAACGGCATCTCCCCCTCCCTTGACGGTGGATGCGGTGGGACGACCATGCGGCGCGCCGCGCGCTTTACCGAGTTGGGCAGGAAGGGATTTTTGTAATTCCTGCCGTCGGCTGCGCCGCCGTCGCGATATCCCGACTCGCGGTTTACTTGATACGATTAAACACGTGATGAACGACAAGTTCTATGTGAGTCACTCATCAATTCATCACGCTTAAGCATGAATATCACCTCCCGGCAGCTCAAAGCCTTCCTGCTCACCGCGCGCTACCAGAGCTTCTCGCGCGCGGCGGACCAGCTGTTCATCACGCAGTCGGGAATGAGCGTGCTGGTGCGCGAGCTCGAGGAGCAGCTCGGCTTTCGCCTGTTCGAGCGCACCACGCGCCGGGTGACGCTGACCAAGTTCGGCTCGAGCTTCCTGCCGATCGCCGACCGCAGCCTCGTCGAGCTCGAGCAGGCGGCGGCCAACATCGGTCGCTCCGCCTCCGCGGAGAAGGGCGTGCTCGCGCTCGGCGCGACGCCGTTCGTCGCCGCCGACATCCTCGCGCCGGCGCTCGCCGCCTATGCGCTGCGCGATGCCGGGCTGCACGTGCGCCTGGTGGACGCCGATGGCCCGCGCCTCCTCGAGATGCTGCAGTCGGGCGAGCTCGACGTGGCGCTCACCGCCATGCACCACGACACGCCCGGCGTGCGCCGCTCGCCGCTGGCGCGCTTCTCGCTCATCGCGATCGCCGCGCGCGACGGTACGCACGAGCTCGCAGCCGAGGTGCGCTGGAGCGACCTCGCGCGCGAGCGCCTGATCGCCTTTCCGCCGGGAAACCCGATCCGCGAGCTGATGGACGAGCATCTCGGGCGCGCCGGCCGGCGCGAGCCGCCCGAGGTGGTCTGCAACTATCTCGAGACGCAGATCGCCATGGTGGAGGCGGGCGGCGGCGTCGCCGTGGTTCCGAGCTTCGCCATGCACGCCTGCGCGAAGCGCGCGATCGCGCTGCACGCGCTGGTGGCGCCGCAGGTCGCGGGCAACGTGTACTGGCTGGTGAACCGCGCCCGCAAGCTGCCCGCGGGCACGGAGAGCTTCAACGCTTTCCTGAAGGACTACATGTCGGCGCTGCCCGCGGAGCCGGCGCCGCGCGCGGTGCAAGCCGCCTAGCTACTGCACGATCGCCGTACGGAAGGCAGCCGGGGATTCGTGCGCGATCGCCCGTCCTGCCGCGCCTTGCAGTGCTACGGCGGAGAGCCGCAGCTCCGCGTTCCCCGAGCGCAGCGGCCTGAACGTGACGACGACGAAATCGGCGTCGGTCGGCGCGGCGCTGCCGGCGCTCGCGCCGACGAAGATCGAGCCGTTGGGATTGACGCGATAGGTGAAGCGCCCTTCGGCGAACAGCTCGCCCGGCCGCACGGCCACCGGCTCGAGCAGCTTCGCGTCGTAGTCGAGCTGCAGCGGCAGCGCGCGCACCGGCTGCGCGGAAGTGACCTTGAGCGTCACCTCGAAGTCGTTGCCGGCCTTGACCTGGTTCGGTCCTTCCCAGCGCAGCTGCGCCGGACGCGTGTTGCCTGCAGCCGCCGCCGCGGGCGCCGTGCCGTTTACGCGGGCGAGCGCGGCAGGCGCTGCCATCTCCAGGCGCAATCCGCCGACGGCGAGCTGCTGGCGCTCGTCGAGCGGCAGGTAGACGAAGGTCACCGCATCGGGCGTGATCGACTCGACGCGATAGATGTTGTCCAGGGTTTCCCCTTCGCGCACCGTGAAGATGCGATCGTCGCGCGCCAGCACGACCTGCATCACGCCGTCGTGGGTCACCTGGCCCGCAATGCGATAGGGCAAGGGCGGCGCGACCGGCTTCGGCGGCGCCAGCGCGACCTTCGGTGCCTTCGGTGCGGGCGGCGTCCACGAGCGCACGCCGAACGGCTCGCCGCGCGCCCTGCCGATCGCCTGGCGCGACGGCAATGCCGCGAAGCGCTCCTGCGGCGCGGCGGGTGCGCTCGGCGCGCCGCTCGGGGTGTTGGACACGGGAAGCGGCTGGCTCTGCGGATAGAGCAATGCCGCGGCGCCCGCCACAACCGCGACGCCAACAAGGGCAATGCCGATCCGGATGCGTTTCTTATCCATACCCAGCCTGCCAGTTAAGCGCATTCGCCAGCGGCTGTCCATCACATTGTCCCGGCGTGATATATACGCGCGGTGACTGCGCAGAGCATCAGCTGGTTCTGGTACGCCTCGCCCCAGACCTTTTTCCCGCTGGCAGGGCGCATCGCGCGCATCGCGGCCGTGCTCGCCGGGATTTTTGCGCTGGCCGGACTATACGTCGGTCTTTTCGTCGCCCCGACCGACGCCCAGCAGGGCGAGGTGTACCGCATCATCTTCATCCACGTGCCGGCGGCCTGGATGTCGATGTTTATCTACATCGTCATGGCCTGCTGGTCGGCGGTGGGTCTTGCCCTGCAGACGCGGCTCTCGGCGATGATGGCCCGCGCGCTCGCGCCCACCGGCGCGCTCTTCACTTTCATCGCGCTGTGGACCGGCTCGCTCTGGGGCAAGCCGACGTGGGGGACCTGGTGGGTCTGGGACGCGCGCCTGACCTCCGAGCTCATCCTGCTGTTCCTTTATTTCGGTTTCATGGCGCTGCAGGCGGCGATCGACGATCGGCGGCGCGCCGACCGCGCGGGCGCGCTGCTGGCGATCGTCGGCGTCGTCAACATCCCGATCATTTACTTCTCCGTGCAATGGTGGAACACCCTGCACCAGGGAGCGTCGGTCAGCTTCAGCCGCGCGCCGAGCATGGCGGCCACCATGTTCACCGGCATGATCCTCATGGCGCTCGCGTTCTGGATGTACAGCATTGCCGTGGCGATGGTGCGCGTGCGCTGCGAGATCGTGGAGGACGAAACCCCCCGGCCGCGTTTGGCAAATGAGGCGCCACCCCCCTTATCAGGGGGGCAGAAGGCGTGAGCGAATTTCTTGCGATGGGCGGTTACGCCCTTTATGTCTGGGGCGCGTATGGCGTGACGGCGGCGGCGCTGGCCGTTGAAATTCTTCTCCTGTTGAAGCGCAAGCGTGAAACCAAGACATAAGCGCATGGCGTGGATCGCGCTCGGCGTCGTGGCGCTCGGCGCGGCCACCGCGCTGGTGCTCGCGGCGTTCAACCGCAACCTGGTGTTCTTCTTCACGCCCTCGCAGGTCGCCGCGCACGAGGCGCCGGTGGGCCGCACGTTTCGCATCGGCGGCATGGTGGTGCCGGGCAGCCTGAAGCGCGAAGGCGTGGCGGTGCGCTTCGTGGTTACCGATACCGCGAAAAACATTCCCGTGGTGTATCGCGGCCAGCTGCCCGATCTGTTCCGCGAGGGCAAAGGCGTGGTCGCGCAGGGGCAGCTCGGACCCGACGGCGTGTTCACGGCGCGCGAAGTGCTCGCCAAGCACGACGAGAATTACATGCCGCCCGAAGCGCAGCACGCCATCGACCGCGCGGCGGTCGAGCGCACGCAGAAGACGCTGCAAGCACGATGATTGCGGAACTCGGCCAATTTGCGCTGGCGCTCGCGCTCGCCGTGGCGCTCGCGCAGGCGGTCCTGCCGATCGCCGGCGCCGCGCGCGGCGACGCCTCGTGGATCGCGCTCGCGCGGCCGGCGGCCCGCACGCAGGCGCTGCTGGTCGCCTTCGCGTTCGGCTGCCTGACGTATTCGTTCGTCGCCAACGACTTCTCGGTGGCGTACGTCGTGGCGCACTCGAACAGCGCGCTGCCGCTGCATTACCGCATTTCCGGCGTCTGGGGCGGGCACGAGGGCTCGCTGCTGCTGTGGACGCTGATGCTCGGCGTCTGGATGACGGCGGTGAGCCTCTTCAGCGGGCATCTGCCCGAGGAGATGACCGCACGCGTGCTCGGTGTGATGGGCATCGTCAGCGCGGGCTTCCTGGCATTCATGCTCTTCACGTCGAACCCGTTCGACCGGCAGTTCCCGCCGGCGCTCGACGGCCACGATCTCAATCCGCTGCTGCAGGATCCCGGCATGGTGGTGCATCCGCCGATGCTGTACATGGGCTACGTCGGGTTTTCCGTCGCTTATGCATTCGCCGTGGCGGCGCTCCTTTCCGGCAAGCTCGACGCCGCGTGGGCGCGCTGGTCGCGGCCGTGGACCACGGTGGCGTGGATGTTCCTCACGCTCGGCATCGCGCTCGGCTCGGGCTGGGCCTATTACGAGCTCGGCTGGGGCGGCTGGTGGTTCTGGGACCCGGTGGAGAACGCGTCCTTCATGCCGTGGCTCGTCGGCACCGCGCTGATCCACTCGCTCGCGGTGACCGAGAAGCGCGGCAGCTTCCGCAGCTGGACGGTGCTGCTGGCGATCGTCGCCTTCGGGCTGTCGCTGCTCGGCACTTTCCTGGTGCGCTCGGGCGTGCTGACGTCGGTGCACGCCTTCGCCGTCGATCCGCGGCGCGGCATCTTCATCCTCGGCCTGTTCGCGCTGTTCATCGGCGGCGCCCTCGCGCTCTATGCCTGGCGCACTTCGCGCATCGGCCTCGGCGGCGACTTCGCGCCGCTGTCGCGCGAATCGCTCCTGCTGGCAAACAACGTGCTGCTCACGGCGGCGGCGGGCTCGGTGTTCCTCGGCACGTTGTACCCGCTCGCGATCGACGCGCTCGGCGTGGGCAAGATCTCGGTCGGCCCGCCGTACTTCGAGACGGTGTTCGTGCCGCTGATGGCGCCGGCGCTGTTCCTGATGGGCGTCGGGCCGCTCGCGCGCTGGAAGCATGCGAGCCTGCCGGAGCTCGCGGTGCTGCTGCGCTGGGCGCTCGCGGTGAGCATCGCGGTCGGGCTCCTCCTGCCGCTGGCATTTGGCCAGTGGCATGCGCTCACCGGCGTCGGGCTGGCGGCTGCGATCTGGGTCGCCCTGACCGGGCTCATGAGCCTGCGCAAGCGCCCGCGCGGCTCGCGCGCTCATCTCGGCATGGTGCTCGCGCATCTCGGCGTCGCGGTGTTCGTCGTCGGCGTGACGCTGGTCAAGAGCTACGAGAGCGACCGCGACGCGAACCTCAAGCCGGGAGACGCCATCGACCTCGCCGGCTATGTTTTCCGGCTGGACGAGGTGAGCAACGTGCGCGGTCCCAATTACATCGCCGCGCGCGCGAAGATCAGCGTGACGCGCGATCAGCGCCCGGTCACCGTGCTCTACCCGGAAAAGCGCCTTTACGTCGTGCAGAACATGCCGATGACCGAGGCCGCGATCCAGCCGGGGCTGACGCGCGACCTTTACGTCTCCCTTGGCGATCCGCTCGAGGGCGGCGCCTGGCTGGTAAGCGCGCGGGTGAAGCCGTTCGTCGACTGGATCTGGGGCGGCTGCCTGATCATGGCGCTCGGCGGCCTCTTTGCCGCGAGCGACCGGCGCTACCGCGTGCAGCTCCCGGCCGCACAAGCGGGCACCGTGCAGGTGCGAGCGTGAAGCGGCTGGGCTGGACGCTCGCGGTGTTCGTCGCGCTCGTCGCGCTGCTCGCGCTCGGGCTGCGGCTCAACCCGAGCGAAGTGCCCTCGCCGCTGATCGGCAAGCCGGCGCCGGCGTTCGAGCTGCCGCTGCTCATGGCGCCGGACAAGCGCTTCTCCGAGCGCGAGATGCTCGGCCAGGTGTGGATCCTCAACGTCTGGGCGTCGTGGTGCCCGCCGTGCCTGGTCGAGCATCCGGTCGTCACGCGCATCGCGCAATCCGGCATCGCGCCGGTCGTGGGGCTCAACTACAAGGACGTGCGCGAAGAGGCGCTGCCCTGGCTCGCGCGCAACGGCAATCCGTACCGGCTGATCGCCTATGACGCCGACGGGCGCATCGGCATCGACTACGGCGTCTACGGCGTGCCGGAGACCTACGTGATCGACCGCCAGGGCGTGATCCGCTACAAGCACATCGGCCCGCTGACCGCGGACGTGGTGCAGCAGAAGGTGGAGCCGCTGCTGAAGCGGCTGGCCGCGCAATGATGCGCACGCTGCTGCTCCTTTTGCTGGCGCTGCCCTGCTGGGCGGCGCAGGACCTCGAGCACCGCGCGGCTGCGCTCGAGCGCGAGCTGCGCTGCCTCGTGTGCCAGAACCAGACGCTCGCCGAGTCGAATGCGCCGCTCGCGATGGATCTGCGCAATCAGATTCGCAGCCAGCTCGCGGCCGGCAAGTCGGAGCGCGAGGTCGTCGACTATCTGGTCGCGCGCTACGGCGACTTCGTGCGCTATCGGCCGCCGCTCAAGGCAAGCACGCTGCTGCTGTGGGCCGGACCGTTCGTCTTCCTGATCGGCGGGTTCTACCTGCTCGCGCGTATCCTGCGACGGCGCCGCGTGCCGCCGCCGCAGCTCTCGGGCGCGGAACGCAGCCGCGCGGCGAAGCTCCTCGAGTGATCGTCTTCTGGCTGCTCGCGGCCGCGCTCGCGGCGGCTGCGCTTTACGCCGTGCTGCGGCCGCTGCTCGCGCGGCGCGGCGGCGCGGCGCTCTCGCGCCGCGAGGCGAACATCGCCATCTACCGCGATGAGCTGCGCGAGCTCGACGCCGACCGCGCGGCCGGCACGCTCGCCGCAGAGGACTACGAGCGCTCGCGCCTCGAGCTCGAGGCGCGGCTGCTCGAGGATGTCGCCGCCGAAGAGCCGTTCGCCACGCGCTCCGGCGGGCGCCGCGCGGCGCTGGCGCTCGGGATTGCGCTGCCGGTCGTGGCAGTGGTGGCGTACCTCGCCGCCGGGAACCCGGGCGCGCTCGCGCCGCAGATGGCGGCGCCAAGCGCGGCGCAGATCGAAGCGATGGTGGCGCGGCTCGCCGCGAAGCTCGAGGAGAACCCGGGCGACGTCGAAGGCTGGAAGCTGCTCGGGCGCTCGTACAGCGTGCTCGGCCGCTATCCGCAGGCGGTCGCGGCGTACGCCAAGGCCGCCGAGCGCGCGCCGCGCGACGCGCAGCTCCTCGCCGACTTCGCCGATGCGCTCGCCATGGCGCGCGGCCAGCGCCTCGCGGGCGAGCCGGAGCGGCTCATCGCACGCGCGCTGGAAATCGAGCCGGGCAACCTCAAGGCGCTGGCGCTCGCCGGCAGCGCGGCCTACGAGCGCCAGGACTACGCGCGCGCGGCCGAGCTCTGGAGCCGCATGCTGCCGCTGGTGCCCGCCGGATCCGGGGAGGCGCGCTCGATCGCCGAAAACGTCGAGGAGGCGAAGAAGCTGGCCGGCATCGGCGGCTCGTCGGCCGAGGTCGCAGGCGCGCACCCGGGCGTGCGCGGCACGGTGCGGCTCGCGCCGGCGCTGCGCGAGCAGGTGAAGCCCGACGACACGGTGTTCGTCTTTGCGCGCGCCGCCGAAGGCCCGGCGATGCCGCTCGCGGTGCTGCGCGCGCGCGCGGCCGAACTGCCGCTGCAATTCGCGCTGAACGACTCGATGGCGATGGCGCAGGGCCTGACCGTGTCGGCGCACCCGCGCATCGTGGTGACGGCGCGCGTCTCGAAATCGGGCAGCGCCAAGCCCGCGCCCGGTGATCTGCAAGGCGCGAGCGGCCCGGTGGCGAATGATGCAAGCGCCGTCGCGGTGACTATCGATAGTGTGGTGCGCTGAAGCGCACCTCGCCGTCCGCCTCGAGCTGCCCGCGCATCCAGCTCACGATCGGCGAACCCCAGACCTGCAGGCGATGCACGCCGGGAAGCGGCTCATCGTCCTGATAGAAGTGCGTGTCGCCGTGCACCAGGACCACTTTGCCGGGCATGCGCTCGCCGAGCGCCGCGAGCCGCTCGCGCAATGCTGCGAACCCGTCGCGCGGCAGCGTGAGAAACGGATTCGCCTGCATCAACACGACCAGCGCTTCGCCACGCTGCGCGGCGAGCGCTGCCGATTCGTCGAGCCACCCGAGCACTGCGGCCATGCGATGCGCGTGCTCCACTAGGTCGCGCAGATTGTTGTCGTGGCCCGGCACGTTGAGCGTGACGAACAGCGCCCCGCCCAGCGACCAGCGCATGTGCTCGCAGTACTCGCCCGGTTGCACCTCTACCGCGAGCGCCGGCGCGCAGAAAAGCGCGCGCCATGCCTCTAGGCGCGCGTGGGCATCCCTGCAGTCGAGCCACTCGTTATCGCCGGGGATTAGCACAAACGTATGCTTAAGGCGCCCGAACTGCCGCTTGCGCGCCGCGAGCCACGTATCGCTGCACCCGAGCCTGCCGCTGCCGATGTCGCCGACGTGGACCACGAAGTCGAGCCGCTCCTGGTTCATGTCGTCGATCAGCGCGTCGAGGCGCTGCACCTCGGCGTTGTTGTAGGGCGTGTCGCCCAGCACGCCGAATACCAGGCCGCCTGGAGGCACGCTCGCGCAGCCTGCAAGCAGGCAGAAAAACAGGGACAGTCCCCATTTTTCTGAAAAGCTAGATGCCGTAGGCCTTGCGGAAAAGGGTGAGCGGATGTGCCTTTATAGCGCCTTTCGCTTCGTCGCCCATGCCTTGCATGATGTGGCGCGCGGCGATCGGGCAGTCCGAGCTGACGTAGTTCGCCTGCGCCGCCGCCATTTGCCGGAACACCGGCCGGCCGATCTTCATCGAGCTCTCGTAGTGCTCGGTCTTCACGCCCCAGGTGCCGTCGTGTCCCGAGCAGCGCTCGACCACGCGCAGCTCGGTTCCCGGGACGAGCGCAAGCGCCTCGCGCGTCTTCTGGCCCATGTTCTGCACGCGCGAATGACACGGGATGTGGTAGGAGAGCTTTCCGAGCGGAGTCTTGAAGTCGGTCTTGAGCAGGCCGTCGCGATGCCGCAGCACGAAGTACTCGAAGGGATCGAACATGGCGTCGGCGACGCGCTTCGTCTCCGCGTCGTCGGGAAAGAGCAGCGGCAGCTCGGTCTTGAACATGAGCGTGCAGGACGGCACCGGGGTGAGGACGGCGTAGCCCTCG
>Ga0075425_100005056_pt1 | contig 13658 bp, 7 predicted proteins | sample SoiMethybrSBSTD4_FD_75300 | JGI IMG/M metagenome (GOLD analysis project Ga0075425, IMG submission 75300) | Bulk soil microbial communities from a Populus tree surrounding site in Tennessee, USA - Soil MetaG P. TD hybrid SBSTD4 | ecosystem: Environmental > Terrestrial > Soil > Tree plantation...
CGAGGAAAGCGTCCCCGAGCTCCGTGGTCCACTGGATGTCGTCCGAGAGCCGCTTCACGACCTCCGGGACTGCCGCCATCGACTGGACGGCCGGGTCCCAAGGCTGCTTGGCAACCGCGTCGGCCAGCGCTTTGTCCTTGAGGTCCTTGTTCTTCGCCAGCCACTGCGACAGCTGGATCAGCTCGAGCGGGTAGGTGGACGCCGCGAGCGTCTGGGCCAGGAGCGGATCGGGATACAAGGCGATCGGAGCCACCAGCGAATCGAGCTGGTCCGGTGAAAGCTTCTCCTCCGCCGGCTCCGCTGCCGGTGCGGCCGGTGTCGTCTGGGAAGGCTCCTGTGCGAGAAGGGCGCTTTCGCCGTAGGCGAGAAGAGCGACGCAAACGAGCGCCAGAAGCTTGCGGAGTCGAGACGACATCGTTTCCATGGCATCTCCTTCCCCACGGCGTCGCGCCAGCGGGACGTCTGGGGCGGAGCATATCTCGCTCTCCCAGCAGTAGAGAGGGTTTCGCGTTCTCGTCGAGCCGGTGAGATGTCCTCGGAAAAGGGCGCCGAAAGGCTCGAGCCTCCAGCCGTGCCGATTCGAAAATGGCCTGCACGCGTTCGTTGCAAGTGGTCATTGCGCGTCGATCCCGACCCGGAGACGATCAATCGCCGGGGATCGATGAGCCGGAACGGCACCGGAGGACGACCGATGCGCATCGCGAGCCTGGGTCATGCGGTCTTTGCCGTGACCATGATCGGCCTCGGAATCCTGGGTCTGATCAAAGGCGATTTCACACCGATATGGCTGCCCGTGCCCGAAGGTATGCCCGGGCGCGAAGCACTGGCCTATCTCTGCGCTGTCGTCTCGCTGGCATCCGGCATAGGCCTGCTCTGGCAGCGCACGGCCGCGGTCGCTTCCCGCGTGCTGCTCGCGTATCTGCTGGGCTGGCTGCTGCTGCTCCGGGTGCCGAGCATCTTTTTCTCTCCCACGATCGACACCATCTGGGCAACCAGTGAGGTCGCGGTGATGGTCGCGGCCGCGTGGGTTCTGTACGTCTGGTTCGCCGGCGAACGGGACGAGCAGCGTCTCCGCTTCGCCACCGGCGACAGCGGTCTGCGCATTGCTCGGGTCCTCTACGGCCTCGCTTTGATCCCCTTCGGCCTGGCCCACTTCATCTATCTCCAACAAACCGTCGTGCTGGTGCCTAGCTGGCTGGGCTGGCCCGTGGGCTGGGCGTATTTCACCGGCGGTGCCTTCATCGCAGCGGGCATCGGCGTGCTCATGGGTGTCTGTGCGCGGCTTGCAGCCACACTGTCGGCGTTGGAGATCGGCATGTTCACTCTGCTGGTGTGGGTTCCCGTCATCGCGAAAGGCGCCACCACGTTCCAAGGGCACGAATCCATCGCCTCGTTTGCGTTGACGGCCGGCGCCTGGATGGTTGCGGATTCCTACCGCGGCATGCCCTGGCTCGCCGTGGGCAAACGTCAGGCCGGCGCGGCCGCGCATGCGACCTGAGAGGATTGATCGGGGCGAGAGGATTTGAACCTCTGACCACTCGGTCTCGAGGGATCCCTCCAGGTCACTGACGAAACCACGTCGTCGACATGGGCGTAAGCTCGATTGGCGATGCCAGAGAAATCTATCCAGGAACTCGACCTCGCAGGATTAGTCGCCGGGCGCAGTTACTTTCCCTCCCCCCTGCATTGGGAGGACCAGGTTCTGTACTTCCTCATGGTCGACAGATTCTCGGATGGCGCCGAAAACCTCTTTCGCGACAACCAGAACCACGTCGTGACGACCGGCGTGACTCCCCCGTTTGTTGCTGAGGCGAAAGACAACGCGGTTCGAACCGAACCCGACGCCGCCCGATGGCGCGAGGCGGGCACGCGGTTCGTGGGCGGAACGCTGGCAGGAATCGAATCCAAGCTCGGTTACCTGCAGCGGCTCGGGGTCACGGCAATCTGGATCAGCCCGATCTTCAAGCAGGTCCGCGCAGACGAGTCCTACCACGGGTACGGGATCCAGAACTTCCTCGACGTGGACCCGCACTTCGGCACTCGCGACGACCTCCGGCGGCTCGTCCAGGCCGCGCACGGACTGGGCATCCGGGTCATCCTCGACATCATCCTGAATCACTGCGGCGACGTGTTCCGCTATCGCGATGGCGACCCTGCCTGGAGCGGCCCGAAGTTTCCCGTCCTTGGTTTCCGCGACAATCAGGGAACGGCCAGCCTGCCGTTTGGCCCGATCGGGCCCACCGATTTTCCTCGCGCGTTTCCCGATGGCGCGATCTGGCCGAGCGAGTTTCAACGTCCCGAGACTTTCACTTGCGAAGGTCACATCCGGAACTTCGACGCTTTCCCCGAGTTCGCGGACGGCGACTTCTTCAGCCTCAAGGACCTCCACCACGGGGACCGCCAGGTCGTGGACGGCGTGGACGCGATCGACGCCTACTTCGTCTCGCCAACGTTGCGCCATCTGTGCGAGGCCTACAAGTTCTGGATCGCGTTTGCCGACCTGGACGGCTTCCGTCTCGACACGGTCAAGCACATGGATCCCGGAGCCGCCCGGTTCTTCGCGTCCGTGATCCACGAGTTCGCGGAGGCGCTCGGTAAGGAGAACTTCTACTTGATCGGTGAGATTACCGGCGGACGCAACTTCGCCTACGAGCGGCTCGAGGTCACGGGCCTCGACGCCGCCCTCGGCATCTCCGATGAGCGGACCAAGATGACGGCACTGGTGAAGGGAGAAATCGACGCGGTCGAGTACTTCGATCTCTTCCGCAACTCGTTGCTGGTCCGGAAGGACTTCCATCTCTGGTTCCGAGACAAGCTGGTGATCTCCGTGGACGACCACGATCACTTGGACCAGGGTGAGCACAAGCATCGCTTTTGCGCCGGGGGGTTCGAGAAGCTCGCGCTCGCGGTCCTCGCCTTCAACGCCACGACCCTGGGCATTCCGTGCATCTATTACGGCACCGAGCAGCTCTTCGATGGCGAAGGCGCCGGCGATTGGGCCGACCGCTACATTCGGGAGGCGATGTTCGGGGGCGAGTTTGGCCCCTTCCGGTCGCGGGGCCATCATTGCTTCATCGAGGACCAGCACGTCTATCGCGAGCTCGCCAAGATCCACAGGCTCCGAGGGCAAGAGCTGCCCCTGCGCCGGGGCCGGCAGTTCCTGCGTCCGATTTCCGGCAACGGTTCGGACTTCGGGTTCCCCGCGCGAATCGGTGCGGGCCTGCTGCGCTCCGTCGTCGCCTGGTCACGGATCTTCGACGACCGTGAAGTGCTCGCTGCGATCAACACGGACCCCGATAACGCGTTGACGGCCTTCGTCACGATCGACGACGACCTGCACGCCGTCGGCAGCCGCTTGACCTGCCTCTATTCGACCGAGGCCCCGGAAATCGGCGGTCGCGTGACGGTCGAACCGAGAAACGGGAAAGCCGTCCTCGTGCGGGTTCCCGCCGCGGGTTTCGTCGTCTACGCCTGACGAGGCGTTTGTCCGACCTGCGCGAGGTCTCTCTGGAGTAAGATCCCATCAGGACTCTCCCGGGATCGCGAGGGACAAACCAGGATCCGCCCGTGGTTTTCAAGGGAAGCGCCTCCCAGTCTCGCCAACGACAGGCTCCCGAGCTCTCTCCCGATATCCGCAAGCAGCTCGGGGCGTCTCAGAGCGTTTTGATCGTCGTCGTCCCGCGCGATCGGTTCAGCACGTTTCCGCGTTGCCTGGAGGCGCTGTACGCGCACACGAGCGTGCCGTTCCACGTGCTCGTCGTCAGTGGTGACACCGACGCTGCGACGACTTCTTATCTCCTGAACATGCGCCGGGAGCAACCGAATCTCCAACTGCTGCTGGCGGATCGCGCCCTGACCCAGGCCGAGGCTCGCAATCTCGGGTTGAGGGACGCGGGCGACCGATTCTGCGTGATTCTGGAGAACGACACAATCGTTCACCAGGGCTGGTTGGCGCCGATGTTGCGGTGCATGCGTGACCACGACGCCGCCGTGGTCGCCCCCTTGATCCTTTGGTACCGGGGCATACACGCCGCAGGCTGCTCATTCCAAGAAGAGGATCACGATGGCTCGACCGTCCTTCGCCACCAGATTCTTTACACCGACTTCCGGCAGCGGCCGATCGACTATCCGGAGAGTCACTGCGTTCTCCTCGACCGAAGCCTCCTCGCGGGCATCGAACTCTTCGAGGAGGTCGAGCCGTTCGACGTCGACCTTGGACTCACACTCCGCAAACACGGGTTGCGCACGTTTCTCGAGCCTCGGGCGATCGTGACGTATGCCCAACCTCCCCCCTGGACGGTCGACGACGTACCTCTGTTCCGACGCCGCTGGGATCCGGCGAGCTGGTTGGCGCGCAACCGGCGTTTCATCCAAAAATGGGGCTTCCACTACGATCCGTCGAGGAAGCGCGCCTCTTACCGACGCCAGCAACTCCGATTGGGCTTGGCCCGCTGGTATCCGACCAGGCTGACCGTCGGGTTCGCGAACGCGGCCGTCGGATTGGAAAGACGCGCACGGTCCAAACCGGTTCGATTCGAGGCGACATGACTCTCTCCTTGCGTCTTGTCCGGCAGGCCCGCGCCGGACTCGTCCGTTCGCCGCGTCCGGCTCGGAATCCGGCGCGCGTCCTTTTTGTGGACCACCAGGTACGCGACTTCCTTCAGTACCGATCGGCGCTTCCCCGAGGCCTGCGCGAAGCCGGGTTCGAGGTCCACGCTGCTTTGCCTCGCGAGGCCGGCCTGGACGAGGTTTCTCGCCAGGGCGTTCGTGCCCACGTCGTGCACATGCGCCGCAAGAGCATCCAGCTTTTCGGTGAGCTCCAGTCGGTGATTTCGCTGCTTCGGCTCTACCGGCGATTGCGGCCGATACTCGTTCACCACATTGGCCTTAAGCCCACGCTCTACGGCTCTATTGCAGCGCGTCTGGCGCGCGTGCCGGCGGTCGTCAGCACCCTGACGGGCCTGGGATACGTCTTTTCGACCGGCGACGCGAAGGCCCGGATGCTCCGATGGCTGGTGATTCGAGGCTTGCGTGTCGGCTTTCGCCACCAGAACTGCCGCGTCGTGTTCCAGCACTCCTGCGACCGCGATCACATTCGGGCCGGGACCCGCGTTTCCCGAGGACGAGCGCTGCTCATCCGCAGTTCGGGAGTGGATCTTTCCCGGTTTCTGCCGACACCCGAAGCGGCAGGACCGCCCGTCGTCCTCATGGCTTCCCGTCTGCTCTGGAACAAGGGGGTTGGAGAATTTGTCACGGCCGCGCAGATCCTGCGTGCGCGAGGCTGCCGAGCACGATTCCTGATGATCGGGGATCCAGATCCCGGCCACCCCTCGGCCGTGCCGACACAAGCGCTCGAACACTGGCGCGACGCCGGCGACATCGAGTGGCTGGGCTGGCAGCAAGAAATGCCCTCCCTCCTGGCGAATTCCCATGTCGTCTGCCTGCCCTCGTACTACGGCGAGGGCATTCCGCGAATCCTGCTGGAGGCGGCCGCATCCGGTCGCCCGATCGTCGCAACGGACACTCCGGGATGCCGCGAGGTGGTCCGCCACGGTGAGAACGGATTGCTCGTCCCGCCGCGGAACATCGAGGCCCTGGCCGATGCGATTCTTCGGTTTGTCGACGACCCTCGGCTCCGCACCGCCATGGGCGCTCGCGGCCGCGTCATCGCCGAGACTGAGTTTGAACAGACGCGTGTGACCGTAGCGACTCTCGCGGTCTATCGCCGCCTTCTGGCTTCGCTCCCGGGCGCTGGATTTGCGGCCCTCACGCTGATCCCATGCACCTGGCCTACGTAACGGCTTCGCTCCCCTACGGGACTGGGGAGACGTTCGTCGTCCCGGAGATCCTCGAGCTGCAGAAGCGCGGGCATCGCGTCACGGTGGTTCCGCTCCGCTCCCGCGGCGGTGTCCCCCATGGAGACGCGGGCCTCCTTACGGCGACGACCGTGGCCGAACCGCTCGTGTCCCTGACGGTCCTGGGACAGGCCTTCCGTCAGTTCGCGAACGCGCCGTCTCGCGTCTTTCAGATCCTGTGTTTCCTCGCGGGGAGCCGGAACCCCGCAGTCTTTCTCAAGAACATGACTGTCTTGCCGAAGGGTCTGTGGTTGGCTCAACTCGCGCGGGACAAACGGGTCGATCACATCCACGCGCATTTTGCGTCGACCACCGCCTCAGTCGCGTTGATTGCGAGCATTTGCTCAGGGGTTCGCTGGAGTTTCACGGCGCATCGCTGGGACATCTCGGAGAACAATCTGCTGGAGCGGAAACTGAAGACCGCCTTCTTCGCACGAACCATCGATGAACGCGGAGCGGCGGAAATGGGCCGGCTGGCGCCGTCCGGTCGAGGCAAGATCCGCGTGATACACGTGGGAGTCTCCATCCCGAATGCCGCTGTTCCTGCCGAAACGACGAATCCTCTGCGCGTGCTCATCGGAGCTCGCATCGACGACGAGCTCAAGGGCCATCGCGATGCGCTGGAGGCGATTGCACGCTTGAAGGCCGCCGGCATCGAGGTGACCCTCGACTGCGCCGGCGACGGTGTCATGCGATCGACGTTCGAGTCGTACGCGAGCACCCTGGGCGTCTCCGATCGCGTCCGTTTCCTCGGTGTCGTCGACCACTCGGACTTGCTGAGCCGGTTCGCGAAGGGGCTGTGGAACGCCGTCCTGCTCCCCAGTCTCGAGACAGAGCATCATCGGGAAGGAATCCCGGTGTTCCTGATCGAGGCGATGGCCGCGGGGATTCCCGTCGTCGCGACGAGCACTGGCGGAATTCCGGAGCTGGTCGGAAGCGCAGGTTTGCTCGTCCCACAGCGAGACCCCCTTGCCATTGCGGAGGCTCTCGCGCGGCTGGCTCGAGATCCGCACCTTCGCCGTCGACTGGCCAGCTCGGGTCGGCGTCGCGTCTTGGCCGAGTTTACGGTCGAGTCGACCGTGTCGGCTTTTCTGGATCAGATCGGGCGTAGCCGAGCGGTCGCAACGGAGAGGCCGATTCGGAGGCAAGGAGCCCGACCGGGAAATTGAAGAGGATTGGTCGGGGCGAGAGGATTTGAACCTCCGACCACTCGGTCCCGAACGCCACGGAGGTGACTTCCCCCGACCTCCCCTGACCACGAAAGACCCGCAGAACGGCTTTTTCTCTCGGTCTTGTCGCGCGCGAATTCCGGTGACAACGGATGAAAGTCTACGGGACGTCTACTGGGAAATCCGCATTCGTTCGACGCCGACTCGGCGGCCCAGTCTCTCGGTCACGGGCGGTCAAGGGCTTCTTCTCCATCGGCGGGGAGGTTCCCGAGAGGATCGTCCGGCTCGCCGAGGTCGTGGTTCAGCTCGGGTCGACCCCCGCGTCGGACCTCGTCGAACACGGGGGCGAGGTAGCCATCGAGTGCCGCCGAGCGCGGTGTGGCGTCGCCGTCAGTCGTTCCAAGCGCCCACTTCAGTGAGCCCGCGTGTTGGCGAGCAGCCGAGCGCGGCGTGGCCTAGCTCTTCAGCCGAACCGTTACCGTTTTCTCAGGCAATCGTCGTCGTTTCCTCGTTCCCCTCACCGGCTCAATAGAAAACCATGGTTAACAACGCCAATCGTGTAAAAACCCACGATGTCACCGCGAGAGTTGATCTCGAGAGCGGAAGTAAAGCTCGCGCCAGGGAAATCGATCGTGGTGAAACTCCCGCTGCTTAACAGAAATCCATGGCTAACACCGGCACTCACGTATCGCCCCACGATTTCTCCGAGATCATTGATCCCTCCGTCAAAGGTATCGCTCGCGCCAGGGAAATCAATCGTGGTGAAACTCCCCCCGCTTAACAGAAAACCGTGGTTCACACCGGCAGTGCTGTAGAATCCCACGATGTCACCGCGATCGTTGATTCCGAATGCAACAGTACTGCTCGCTCCAGGGACATCAATCGAAGTAAGCCCACCCGCGCTCAATAGAAAACCGTGGGTCACACCCGCACTGTCGTACCGTCCCACGATATCGCCGCGAGCGTTGATTTCACGGGCACCGGTGAAGCTCGCGCCAGGGAAATCAATCGAAGTAAACGCTCCCCCGCTCAACAAGTAACCGTGGGTTACACCGCCACTCGTGTAAAGTCCCACGATGTCGCCACGAGCGTTAATGCCACGGGCAAAACTAGAGGTCGCGCCAGGGAAATCAATCGAAACAAACTCCCCGTCGCTCAATAGAAAACCGTGGGTCACGCCGCCACTGATGTACTGCCCCACGATCTCGTCGCGAGCGTTGATCCCCTGGGCTGTCGTAGAGGTCGCGCCAGGCACATCAATCGTGTTGAGCGTGTCGAGTTGCTGACCGATAGCATGCGAGGTAACGGCTAGGATGAAGCTCAACGAGAGCACGTAACCTTTCAATAGCTGTCCCATTTTGTCGCCTCCTTCTTAGTAACCAGAGCGTCCGATGTGAGTCCTCCCGCGCGCATATGACTAGGGTGCACCGACCCTTCCGCCTGTGGCATTCGAGTCGGTAAATTGTTCTTTGAAAGACATGATGTTGCTCCCTACGAAACGATAGGCGCTTTCATCTGGGGCAAGGGCGAGGGAGGCGCCGTGAAGGGAGAATGAAGCTTCCAACGCCACACAACCCCCGCCGCGCGGCGTGCGAGAACGAGGGTGGGGCCGCGACCTATGATTCTCAGAAACGCATCCGAAATCCTCGGAACAGGGGTTCGTCGGAGAGCAGACAGAAGAGTGACGGCGCCCAAGAAGCCCGCCTGTATATGACATGGCTGACCCACACAATCTGGTCGGATGCGATCGCTCTGGATCGGTTCGGTAGGCAGACCAGAGGGGACGGTGTCCGCCGGATCGGTCGGGGCGAGCAAGAGAAAGCGTATTCCCCGCAGGATGTGCTTGGCAAGGCCTCATTTGAGTATCAAGGCAAGCGCTCTCGCCTATTACTCAGGAGGCGTCGGTCGGTTTCGTGGTGCACCCTCCGTCGCCGTATAGGGAGGTGAAAGTGGCTCGAAAGCAGAAGTTTCCTAACCTGGCTGCCCAGCAGGCACATGCCGCGCTCAGGTGACTCCACGCTCTCGGGAAGGTCACGGCTAAGGACATCGAGAACGCGCTCGGTCACCGCGAGCGGCTCGTCCAGGAGATCAAGGAACGGCTCGAGCAGCTCGGCGGGGAGGGTTTGCGTTTTCTGCGAGGCACGGAGGGGTTGAACCGAACTCCGGTAAGGAACCGGCGGCGCAAGGCTTCAGCCAAAGCCCGGGCAGCCTGGCGGGCTCAGGGGCGCTATTCGGCGCGGTGCGGAGTATCTCGAAAGCCGACCGGGCAAAGGTGAAGGCGATTCGGGAGAAGAACGGCGTATGCGGATCCTATTCCTTGCTGCGAATCCCCTCGCGACGTCCCGACTGGACCTGGAGGAAGAGGGGCGCGCCCTTGACCTGCTGCTCCGCGCCGGCCTCCCTCCCCCGTTTCGATACCCACGAAAACGGGATTCGCCCGACCGAACTGGCACAGAACAGGCACAATAAGGCCGCCGCCCGGCGCTGCTGGTCTAAGAGGGGACCGGCCCGATCGCCCAACCGCTCCGCAGGTCACGTTCTTTGAGCCAGGTCCAGATCACCGGAGTCACGATCAACACGTGGAAAAGCGAGCTGACCATGCCGCCCAAGACGGGTGCGGCGATTGGCTTCATGACCTCGGATCCGGTAGCGGTTGACCAGAGGATCGGCAATAGTCCCATCACGACGGTCGAGACCGTCATCAGCTTGGGCCGCAGACGAAGAACCGCGCCCTCCATGGCCGCTTCGCGCACCGATTCCCTCGTCAGCGGGCCCTCCGCCGCCTTTCGGTGGAGCGCTTCCTCGAGATAGACGACCATGACCACGGCCGTCTGGACTGCGGTGCCGAAGAGGGCGATGTAGCCAACCCACACCGCCACGCTCATGTGGAACTCGGTCTTCCAACCATTAGCTATGGCCAGGTTATGAAGGACCCACAGCAGAAGGTTTCCACCCGTCAGGGCAAAGGGGATCGCAAGGATGACGTGCGCTGCCTCGCGCGCCGATCGATAGGTGAGATAGAGGAGAAGGAAGATGATCGCGAAGCAGAGCGGGACGACCACCGCGAGGCGGTTGCGAGCGCGGAGCTGGTGCTCGTACTGCCCTGACCACTGGAGGAAGTAGCCGGGCTCGAACTTGACCCTGGCCTCAACAGCCTTCTTCGCTTCGTCGACGAAAGAGCCGACGTCGCGCCCGCGTACGTTCAGGAAGACGCGTTCGCGGAGCAATCCGTTTTCCGACGAGATCATCGATGGTCCCGGCCGGTAGCGGATGTCCGCGACCTGAGCGAGCGGCACTTGAGCCTTGGACCCCATCGACGGCACGAGAATTCGCTGGATTCGCTCGAGATCGTTGCGAAGCTCCCGCGCGTAGCGCACGCGGACAGGAAACCGGCTTCGGCCCTCGATCGTAGTGGTGAGGTTCTCTCCGCCGATCGCCGTCTCGATGACGTCCAGGACGTCGCCAACCTGGACGCCGTAGCGCGCCGCGGCCTCGCGGTCGACGGCGATCTCGAGGTAGGGCGAGCCCAGGATCTGCTCTGCGTAGACGTCGGCCGCACCAGGCACCGTTCGCACGACTTCGGCGACCTCATTCGCTTTCTTTTCGAGCCGCGCAAGGTCAGGCCCGAAGACCTTCACACCGACCTGAGTCGGAATCCCAGTTGCGAGCATGTCGATTCGGTTGCGGATGGGCTGTTGCCAGACGGTCGTGACGCCGGGAAGGCGCGAAGCGTCGGTCATCTGGGCAATGAGCTTCTCCTTGGTCATGCCCTTGCGCCACGCCGACTGGGGTTTGAGCTCGACGAGCGTCTCGTACATATTTGTCGGAGCCGGATCGAGAGGGCTCTCTGCCCGACCCACCTTTCCGACGACCGAGGCCACTTCCGGAAACCGCGCCAGAATTTCATCCTGCTTCTTCATGATTTCGACCGCCTGGGTCAGGGAAACCTGATTCGACGTCACCGGCATGAACATCAGGGTTCCCTCGTCGAGGGGAGGCATGAACTCCCTGCCGATGCCAGGCGCAAGGTTTGCGTTCAGCCAACCCTGAGCCCCAGACAGCCGATCGGCGAGACTCTTAAGCCGCAGGCTTCCCGTCCAAGACGCCGCCACGCCGATCGGAAACGAGATGGGAGAGAGAAGCACGCCCGCTCCGGAAACCAGGACGAGGCTCGCCAGAAAGAGCGAGATGGCAATGGCGAGCGTCGCGACCTTGTGATTCAGCGCTCCCACGAGCGCCGGCCGATAAAGGCCGCGCGCCAGGCGCATCACCGGATTTTCCTCCTCGCGATGAACCCGACCCCGTACGAGGAACGTCGCAAGGACGGGCACGAGCGTCACCGAGAGCACGGTGGCGCCGATCATGGCGAATGTCTTCGTGAAGGCGAGAGGGTGGAAGAGCTTCCCCTCTTCGCCGGTCAGCGTAAACACCGGGAGAAAGGCGAGCAGGATGATGACCATCGAGAAGAAGATCGGCCGCCCGACCTGCTGGGAGGCTGTTCTGACGATTTCGAGAAGGGGCCGCCGGCCGCCTTCGGTTTCGTAGTGCCGGAAGACGTTTTCGGTGATCACGATGCCCGCGTCCACGAGCACGCCGATGGCGATTGCGATTCCCCCGAGCGACATGATGTTGGACGTAATCCCGAAGATCTTCATGAGGAGGAAGGAAGTCAGGATCGCGAGCGGCAATGGCAACGTGACGATCAAGATCGAGCGGAAGTGCATTAAGAAAAGGATGTGCGCCAGCGTCACCAGCGCGATCTCCTCGAAGAGCGCGCGTTTGAGAGTCCCCACGGCTCGCGCAATCAGGGCTGACCGATCGTAGAAGGGAACGATGGTCACTCCCGGCGGGAGGCCCCTCTGAAGTTCTGCAATCTTGTCCTTGACTCGCCCGATGATCACGGGTGCGCTCTCCCCGTAGCGCATCGTGACGACGCCGCCGACCACCTCGCGCCCTCCCTTTTCGAGGGCGCCTCGGCGGAACTCGGGTCCGAGCGAAACCGTCCCCAGGTTGGACACGTACACGGGCACGCCGTTTCGCGATGCGACGACGATCCGTTCGACGTCGGTGAGGTCGTGAATCAACCCGAGCCCGCGGACGACGTATTCGATTCCTCCCTGCTCCAGCACCTTGCCGCCGACGTTGCCGTTGCTTCGCTGAACGGCGTCGATCACATCCCGCACTGACAGGCCGTAAGCCGCCAGCTTGTTGGGGTCGACGTCGATCTGGTACTGCCGAACGAAGCCGCCGATCGAGGCTACCTCGGCGACGCCGGGAACGGAGTTCAACTGATAGCGAACGAACCAGTCCTGGATCGCCCGGAGCTCCCCCAGGTCTTTGCCTTGGCCCTCGACGGTGTACCAGAAGACCTGGCCGACGGCGGAGGCATCCGGACCGAGCACGGGTGTGACCCCGCGAGGCAAGAGCGAGGCGAGCAGATTCATGCGCTCCATGATGCGAGTGCGGGCGAAATAGAGATCGACGCCATCCTCGAAGATGACGTTGATCATCGAGAAGCCGAACGCGGAGGAGGACCGCACGGCCTTCACGCCCGCAAGACCCTGAAGGTTGACGACCATCGGATACGTCACCTGGTCCTCGACCTCCTGCGGCGAGCGGCCGGGCCAGTCGGCGAACACGATGATCTGTGTCTCGGAGATGTCCGGAATCGCGTCGACCGGGTTGGTCCGAATCGCATAGATACCGGAGGCGGCCAGAAGCAGGGTGAGGCCGAGGATGAGATACCGATTGTTCAGCGAGAAATCGATGAGCCGGCGGATCATGGCTTCGGCTCCGGTACCGGCGTTGCCTTGACGTCGAGCGCGCCACTCCACTGGATCGACTGCCCTCCGGAGAGCTGCGCTTGCGAGTCGATGAAGAAGTTGCCTTGCGCGACGACCCGTTCGCCTTCTTTCAGACCTTCGAGGATCTCGACTCGGTCCCCGGCCGACGCACCTGGCGTGACTTCTCTCGCGGTAAATGTGTTGGTAGGAGACTCGACATAGACGACGCGGCGGGTTCCGGTGTCGATCAGGGCGCTCCGCGGAACGACGAGCCGCGACGACGTCGGCGTGCGTATCAGGGCATTCGCAAACATCCCGGGCTTGAGCTTCCCCTTCGTGTTCGGAAGCACGATCCTCACGCGCGCGGAACGCGTCGAGGGGTCCAGGACCGGTTCTATGAAGGTAACCCGGCCGCGATAGACCTCGCCGGGCAGGCTCGAGACGGTAGCCTCCGCCGGCTGGCCAACCTTCAGCCGCACCAGCTCGAACTCGTAGACCTGCGCGACCAGCCAGACGCTCGAAAGATCCGCCAGCTCGTAGAGCTCAGCTCCCTCGGTGACGTACTGTCCCTCGACGGCGACCTTCTGCAGAACCGTCCCGCTGATCGGTGAGCGAAATGTCAGGGCGAGCTCGGGCTTGCCAGTGGCTTCCAACGCCGAGATCTGGCCGGGCCCGATCCCCCAGAGGCGCAACCGGTCGCGCGTCGCGGCGATGAGATCGTCGGCCGATTTCTTCGCTTCCTCCGTCGCGGCCTCGAGCTTTCGCCGATTCTCGAGAGCGAGCAGGTACTCACGCTGCGTCGCGACGAGGTCCGGGCTGTAGAGCGTGTAGAGCGGTGCTCCCGCCTTCAC
>Ga0075425_100005058_pt1 | contig 13656 bp, 11 predicted proteins | sample SoiMethybrSBSTD4_FD_75300 | JGI IMG/M metagenome (GOLD analysis project Ga0075425, IMG submission 75300) | Bulk soil microbial communities from a Populus tree surrounding site in Tennessee, USA - Soil MetaG P. TD hybrid SBSTD4 | ecosystem: Environmental > Terrestrial > Soil > Tree plantation...
CTTATATCCGGCGCGCCGGTTTCGATCGGAATGGCGGAGTAGCTCAGCTGGCTAGAGCAGAGGAATCATAATCCTTGTGTCGGGGGTTCGAGTCCCTCCTCCGCTACCAATAATTTCTCGTTTCTGAGTAAAGCAATCGAAGTAACTGCCGCCTGACATTCATCTCCCCTCCGTCGGCGTTCCCTTGAGCGCGAGCGCCAAGGGCCCCGCGATATTCATGCTGTCGACCATCGAGGTCGGAATCAGGATCGTCGCCCCGCGCTCTTTCGTGGTCTCATAAATGATGTTCATCGAGCGCAAATGCAGCGCCGCCGGATTGTCGGCATAGAGCTTGGCGGCCTCGACGAATTTTCCGGCAATCTCGGCTTCGGCCGACCCCAGAATGACACGCGCCTGCTTCTCGCGCTCGGCCTGGGCCTGGCGCGACATCGCGTCCTGCAAGGCGACGGGGATCGCGACGTCGCGGATTTCCACCGAGTTGACCAAAATTCCCCAGTCGGCGGTCTTGCGGGAAATTTCCGCGCGCAACACCTCGTCGGCGGCCTGCCGTTCCGACAACAGCGCCGCCAACATGGAAGCGCCGATCATTTCGCGCAGCGACGTTTGCGCGACACGGTCGATCGCCTCGCGATAATTCGTGATGTTCAAGGCGGCTTTTTGCGCGTCGTGCACGAGCCAGAAAATGATGGCGTCGACGTTGACCGGCACCGTGTCCTTGGTCAGCGCCTGTTCGGCGGCGAAGGCGGTCGTCTGGATGCGCTCGTCGATCACCGCCGTCACCGCGTCGAGAATCGGAATGATGACGAAGAGGCCCGGCCCCTTGGCCGATTGGAACTTGCCGGCGCGCAAGATCACGAACTTCTCCCAATTGTTCGCCATTTTGAGCGATGCGGAAACGAGGATGGCGAGGGCAAAGAGCGTGAACGCCGACGAGGTAAAACCGGCCAGTCCCGCCCCGATACCCAAGAGGACCAACACGACCGTGATGAACAGCGTGATCGGATTCATGCGCGCGACTCCCTATCTGAACGTGACCGTTCCCGCCGCCAGAATATCACGCCGTCGCGGTAAAAGGACGCCGATTTGAAAGCCTTGACATGGATAGCCGTTTGGTCCGTTGCAGTTTCTGTGAGGGACCGCGTCTGTCGGGACGTGCGCGACCATTGCCTTAATAGCACTTTCCTACACGCGCGATTTATGATAAAAAAAACTATCTACAATGGGAGGTTGTTATGACGGCAGCTCCTGAAAAGAAAGCCTCAGGCGAGGAAGTTATTGTTCATGTTCCTCCTGGGTCCGCAAAGAACGTAAAAGTAGTCGAAAGCGATCCAAAAACTCGGGGGCATGACATCACGGTTCAAGTTAGCCGTGAGCGCAAGTCCGTAACCTCGAAAGCAGTCGGTATCATCGTAAAATGAGAATTCGTCCTAGCAGTTGCATTGCAGCATAAAGGGCCTGCCATGCAACTCGACTCTCGGCCGATTCTGCGTTTCCCGCTGAATATCGATCGTGACAAGCTCGCTTTGGTGCTCTCCAACGACACCGAAAACATTTCCTTTGGCGGCATTGGGCCAAAGGTTGGAGCGGACGTAATTGAGTTTTTGAACCTTAGGCCCAGCGTAAAGGAACTCATCGCATCATTGAAAGGCGAGCCAGCAGAAATCTTCGAGTTTTTAAGAATACTGGTCGCTGAAAAACTTGCTTCTGAATCGGAGCCTACATTCTACACCGGCTCCCAAATCGCCAATCTCTTACAGCAGTTTTTCAGCGACTGGAACGAGGTGCTGTTCTCACACCTGTTGTGGACATCACTTGCTAGCGGGGGGGCTTCAGAAGCTGTCCTCGACGGCTGGCTTGTTGAAACGTACCACTTTATTCGAGGCGCAAATGCACGCCTTTCCTACGCAGCTTCCCAGACCGTTGACCTAAGAGTCCGCGACATTTTCGTACATCACTATGTCGAAGAATACGATCATTATAAGTTTTTTGCCGAAAGTCTGCGGCGACACGGAATAGGTGTGGACGCGGTGGAAAGGCTGCGACCACTCCCCAGCACTTCCGCAGTAATTAATATGATGCGACGCGCGGCTCGAATTGACTATTTGGCATACGCAGCCTGCTCAGGATTACTTGAATCTACGGGGTGCGACTCTTCTAAGGCACGCTCTTTCTACGGTGACCTAGCGAGCCACTATGACAAAAGCGGATCCCGGTTTGTTGAGCCCATGCTTAATCACGTCGAGCTCGATGAAGGCTACGAGCATGGTAATGTGATGGCCGATATCTTCAAGCCGATCCAAAGAATTGAACCCGAAAGAGCAAATCGTATCGTGGAGTGTGTGTATCAATTTAAAGAGACACTTCTTTTTTGGTTCGACGACATTCAGGCGTTTTACTTCCGCAATCAGTTCGACGAAACGAAATTGCATCGGAACTACAGATAAGCACTCTTGGGAGGATGCTTTGTTCATTTTGAATCCGACCCTTCAAATGGAAAGCAACGGAAACAATTTCGTTATCGAGGATATATTTGTGCGTTTGACGTTCGAGGCAGATAGCGCGGAACTGTGCCGTCAAGTTCTTCCGAAAATCGAGCGTTGCCACAACGTCAATGAACTTGCCAAATTATCAGATTATTCAAATGCCACGGTTCAAAAATTTATTTCGCTAATGGAAGAAGACGGTCTCCTTCTCAATCTTTCAGATTTGTCTGATCTTACAGAGAATATGCTAATAAATAAAATTCGCCTAGCCGCACTGTTTTGGAATAAACAGCTCATGCATCAAACTTTTCCAACTCGACTATTCAATGGAGAGGCCACGCGCGAGGAGGTTCTAGGTTGGGGGATTGAATTTTATTTCTTCATTCGAGCGGCTAACGAATACATGGCTCGCGGATCCAGCCGCATAGATGGCCCGACAGCGGCGCTCTCAAGTCTTTGGCAACACTATGCCGAAGAAGCGCTTCATGAAGGCATTTTTCTCGAGGGTCTCGCTGGTTGCGGAATCGACAAGAAAGACATTTCAAAACGACCGCCACTCGCATCAACTCTGGCATTGCTAAATCATCTGTATGAATCGAGTGAGAAAGGCGTGCTCGAATATGCCGCCTTATTTGCAGTCATGCAGCCGTTGACCAAGCCTCCTACCGATTTGGACGTCATTGCCCATTACGACTTTCTCCGCGACTCTTACCCTTTCGCGAAGAGCCTATTCGACGCGTTCCAAAAGCATGACAATATCGATGCCTCCTTGGGGCACGCGAAACTTGCCTTGGAGCCGCTTCTTGAGTCCACCGGACAACTCGGAGAGCATGCGATAGCCAGCATATTTTCAACTATCGAAGATACGGCAAATAGCTTCATAATCTTCTTTGAGGGGATTCCTCAATACTACAAGAAGCCGAGGTCGGTGAGTTACCGTCAGGTACCAAATGCATCGGCGGCAGTCTTGAATTGTTGAAAATATTTCGCGCCTGTACCTAATGTCTGTACGCCGCGAATGAAAACTTCGGTATTAATTTGACGGTTTATCTGTGTGTTTGTCGGAGGCCTGAATCTCTTCTCCGCTACCTAATTTCGGCTAGCTGGAACGGCGCCGAATGTTTTCGTGATCGATATCGCGGACGATCAATCCAACCGATACCACGCGGACCCGGTCGAGCGAGGAACGGAAGCACGAACCGACGAAGTACCGAGCAAGCGCCCGAGCGGTTGCGGCTCCGCGCTCGTCCGCATCGGCCACGGATTCTTCCAGCGCGGCAGGTCGAGATTGAGTCCGGCCGCCACCAACGCGCCAACGATCAGGCCCAGGTAAATCAGGACCGCGAAAAGATACATAAAGTTAGAGAAGATCATCTTCTCGCCGGCGACCAGCACCGCCGCAAAGGCCGCGACCACCGCAATCAACACGAACAGGCCGCCAAAACAGAGCGTCAAGGCGACGGTCAAAACCATATTGCTGCGCGGTTTCGGATAGCGAACGGAAAGGTTTTCGGGGTCCATGCGGGGCTCGCTCAAAAAGTCACAGCACCCCCTAACGCACGGAACGTCATTGGGTTCCCGCGTCGCAACAAGTGTTTCCATCCGCCCTGTCGGCGGCCGCCTTCCTTGATTCATGTCCATGAAAAAAGCCCCGGCGCGATGCACCGGGGCTCGTGCTGCTTCAATCGTTATCGTTTCTGTCGTCACCCGCCATGCAGCCGCGCCAGCAAATCCGCCGTCGGCCACGAATCGGCCGGAAGGCCGAGCCGCATCTGCGCGGCCTTCACCGCCGCCCGCGTCGAGAGCCCGAGCTTGCCGTCGATCTCGCCGGAATAACCGTAGCGCCGCAGCAATTGCTGCAGCTCCTTCGCCTGCTCGAAGGAAAGCGCCACCGGCGTGCCGTTGCCCTTGTGCATCGGTGGCGCGCCGGCGAGCCGGGTGGCGTAATAGGCCGCGGTCAGCGAATAGACCAGCGACTGGTTCCACTTGAGATAGACCTGGAAATTCTCATAGGCGAGGAACGCGGGTCCGAACCGTCCCATCGGCAGCACGAGCGAGGCGGGCAATTCGTCCGCCGAAAGCGGCCGGCCGTCGGAGAGCGTCACGCCCCAGCTCGCCCATTGCGAGCGCGGATGCTGGATGGTGAGGTCGGCCTGGTCCCACGGCATGTTGGCGGGCACCCGCACCTCGGTGAGCCACGGCTCGCCGCGCCGCCAGCCGAGGCTTTGCAGGTAATTCGCGGTCGAACCGATGACGTCGGGCACGCTCCTGACCAGGTTGCGATGCCCGTCGCCGTCATAGTCGACCGCCCATTTGTTGTATTCGGTCGCCATCATCTGGGTCTGGCCGATCTCGCCGGCCCACGAGCCGATCATCTCCTCGGGCTGCAAGTCCCCGCGGTCGATCAATTGCAGCGCCGACAACAAATGACCGCGAAACATCTCGGCGCGGCGGCAGTCATAGGCGAGCGAGGTCAGCGCCGGGAGAATTTTCTCCTTGCCGAGATTGCCGCCGAAATCGCTCTCCAATCCCCAGAAGGCGGTGATCACCGCCGCCGGCACGCCGAACTGCTGGTTGGCGCGCGCAAACACGGCGCCGTGTTGCTGCATCAGCTGGCCGCCGCGCTGGATGCGATAGGCGGCGACCATGCGGCTGGAGAATTCGATGAAGGTTTGGTTGAAGACGCGCTGGCCGCGGTCGATGTTGACGATGCGCTGGTCGTAGACCATGCCGGGCGCGGCCGCCGCGAGCGTCCGTTGCGAGATGCCGGCAGCCGTCGCCTCGCGCCGGAACTCGTCGAGCCAGCGATCGAAGCTGGCATTGGTGCGGCAGCTCGCGGCGAGCGCCGGAGCCGCCGTCAACAAGGCGGCAAGAACCACCGCCATCGAGAACGAAAGCTTGAGCCGCCGCATCATGGTGCCAATCCCGATGGAAACCGCCGCAATGGTGTCAGCCATTACGGGCGCGACAAAGACCGCGTGAAATTACCTCATACCGCGCCGCGAAGAGCGGCCGCCGCAATTCTCCACTTTCCCGATTATAGGCAAGCACCCTCCGCCCTAAAGACTTTTCTCGCCTCCGGTTCCGCGCTACTCATTTCCCGAGCGAGGAGGAACACACGCCGAAAAAGGCGCCCTCCTTTAAGCAAGATCAAGAACATAACGGGAGGACAGTCAGATGCTGAAACGGGTTCTCGCGGGCCTTTTGACCGCCGCCGCCCTGGTTTTCGCCGGTGGCGCATCGGCCCAGGAGACCGTCAAGGTCGGCCTCATTCTGCCGATGACCGGCGGGCAGGCCTCGACCGGCAAGCAGATCGACGCCGCCGTGCGTCTTTATATGCAGCAGCACGGCGACACCGTCGCCGGCCGCAAGATCGAGGTCATCCTCAAGGACGACGGCACCGTTCCCGACAACACCAAGCGTCTGGCGCAGGAGCTGATCGTCAACGATCATGTGAACTTCATCGCCGGCTTCGGCATCACGCCGTCGGCGCTGGCCGCCGCTCCGCTCGCGACCGAGGCCAAGGTGCCCGAGATCGTGATGGCGGCCGGCACCTCGATCATCACCGAGCGCTCGCCCTACATCGCGCGCACGAGCTTCACGCTGGCGCAGTCCTCGGTCATCATCGCCGATTGGGCGGCGAAGAACGGCATCAAGAAGGTGGTGACGCTCGTTTCCGACTACGCCCCCGGCGCCGACGCGCAAAATTCCTTCAAGGAGCGCTTCACCGCCGCCGGCGGTGAGGTGATCGAGGAGATCAAGGTGCCGCTGGCTTCGCCCGACTTCTCGCCCGTGCTGCAGCGCGCGGCCGACGCCAAGCCCGACGCGATCTTCGTATTCGTGCCCGCGGGCCAAGGCGGCACCTTTGCCAAGCAATATGCCGAGCGCGGCCTCGACAAGGCGGGCATCAAGCTGATCGGACCCGGCGACGTCACCGACGACGACCTCCTCAACAACATGGGCGACGCCGTGGTCGGCGCCGTCACCGCTCACCACTATTCGGCGGCGCATCCCTCCGCCCTGAACAAGGACTTTATCGCCGCCTACAAGAAGCTGATGAACGGCCAGCGTCCCGGCTTCATGGCGGTCGGCGGCTATGACGGCATTCACCTGATCTACGAGGCGCTGAGGAAGACCGGCGGCAAGACCGACGGCGACGCGCTGATCGCCGCGATGAAGGCGATGAAGTGGGAAAGCCCGCGCGGGCCGATCTCGATCGACCCCGACACGCGCGACATCATCCAGAACATCTACATTCGCCGCGTCGAGAAGGTCGGCGGCGAGCTCTATAACGTGGAATTCGCGACCTTCGAGGCGGTGAAGGATCCGATCAAGGCCGCCAAGAAATAACCCGCGCCCGGACGGCGCGCGGCTCGCCCGCAACCGCGCGCCGCTTGCCGGGCGGTCATTCGTCGGCCAACATCGGCCATGCTGACCATCCTGTTCGACGGCATCGCCTACGGCATGCTCCTGTTCGTGCTCGCCTGCGGGCTTGCCGTCACGCTCGGGCTGATGAACTTCGTCAACCTCGCGCACGGCGCCTTCGCCATGGCCGGCGGCTACGTCGCCTTCATCGCGGTGAACCGGTTCGGCGTGCCGTTTCTGCTCGGTCTGCCGGTCGCCTTCCTCGCCGCGGCGCTGATCGGAATTCTGCTGGAGCAGACCCTTTACGTCCACGTCTACCGCAAGAACCACCTCGACCAGGTGCTGTTCTCGATCGGCCTCGTATTCATGGCGGTGGCGGCGGTCGATTACACCATGGGCTCCTCGCAGGTCTTCATCGCGGTACCGGATTATCTCAAGGGCCAATTCAACGTCTTCGGCGTCGGCATCGGCAAGTACCGGCTGCTGATCATCGTGATCTGCGGCCTGCTCACCGCCGCGTTGCAATTCGTGCTGAGCTACACCCGCTTCGGCAGCCGTCTGCGCGCCGCCGTCGACGACGCGCGGGTCGCGCGCGGGCTCGGCATCAACGTCAGCGCCGTCTTCGCCACGACCTTCGCGGTAGGATCGGGCTTGGCGGGCCTTGGCGGCGCGCTCGGCGCCGAGATTCTTGGCCTCGACCCGCAATTTCCGCTCAAGTTCATGATCTACTTCCTGATCGTGGTGACGGTCGGCGGCACATCGAGCATCACCGGGCCGTTCCTCGCCTCGATCGTTCTCGGCATCGCCGACGTCGCCGGCAAGTATTACGTGCCCAAGCTCGGCGCCTTCGCGATCTACACCGTCATGATCGTCGTGCTGATTTGGCGTCCGCAGGGACTGTTCGCGCGCGGGACCGCGAAATGACGCCGGCCACCGGACGCGCGGCGTGAGTTCCGCCCCCCTCGCCCCGCCCGACGCCGCGCGCCTGGTGATGAACCGGGCGCGCTGGCGATTTTCCGAAATCGTCTTCTGGATCGCCGCCTTCGCGACGATTTTCCTCTTTCCCGGCCGCCACCTGATTCTCACCGAGATCGCGATCCTCGGCCTGTTCGCGCTCTCGCTCGATCTCATTCTCGGCTATGCCGGCATCATCTCGCTCGGCCAGGCGGCGTTCTTCGGATTCGGCGGCTATTGCGCCGGCCTCTTGGCGCAGCATCAACTCGTCACCGAGCCGGCGCTCGCGCTCGTGATCGCCGGGGTGGCGTCCGCCGCGCTTGGTTTCGTGACGAGCTTCCTCGTGCTGCGCGGCTCGGATCTCACCCGCATCATGGTGACGCTTGGCATCGCGCTTGTGCTGCGCGAGCTCGGCAATCGCTATGACGGGCTGACCGGCGGCACCGACGGCCTGCAGGGCATCGTCATCGATCCGCTGTTCGGGCAGTTTCGCTTCGATATATTCGGCCACACCGCCTATGCCTACAGCCTCGCGGTGCTGTTCATCCTCTTTTTGCTCGCGCGCCGCATCGTCAATTCCCCGTTCGGGCTTTCGCTGCGCGCGGTGAAGGGCAATCCGCTGCGCGCTTCCGCCATCGGCATTTCCGTGAACGGGCGCCTGGTCGCGGTCTACACCATCGCCGCGGGCTATGCCGGCGTCGCCGGCGCGCTGCTCACGCAGACGACGCAATTCGCCTCTCTCGACATGTTTTCGTTCGAGCGCTCCGCCGACGTGCTTTTGATGCTGATCATCGGCGGAACCGGCTATCTCTATGGCGGCGTCTTCGGCGCGCTGATCTTCAAGCTGATGCAGGACTGGCTCGCGAGCCTGACGCCGCAATACTGGCAGTTCTGGATCGGCCTCGTGCTGGTGGTGATCGTCCTCGTCGGGCGCGAGCGCCTCGAACCGTTACGCGGCGCGATCCGCAAGCGGATTCTCCGCTTGCGTCCGCGCAAGACCGCGGCCTAGAGCAAGCGCCCAATGCCGACCGTGCTCGCCACCGAAAATCTCGACAAGCGCTTTGGCGGCATCGTCGCCGCCAGCAATGTTTCGCTCAAGGTCGAGAGCGGTGCGCGCCACGCATTGATCGGCCCCAACGGCGCCGGCAAGACCACGCTCGTCAATCTCCTGACCGGCGTGTTGCGGCCGAGCGCCGGCCGCATCATGTTTGATGGGCGCGACATTACCGACTTGAAGCCGCACGAGCGCGTGCGGCTCGGCATCGCGCGCACGTTCCAGATCAACCAATTGTTCGCCGATCTCACGCCGCTGGAGACGCTCGGCGTCGCGATTTCCGAGCGGCGCGGCAGCGGCCGCGACTGGTGGCGGCTCGCCGGCAGCAAGCACGGCGTGATGGAGGAATCGATCGAGCTGATCGAGCGCTTTCACCTCGCCGACGTGATGAGCGCGCGCACGGCGATTCTGCCCTACGGCAAGCAGCGCCTGTTGGAGATCGCGCTCGCCTTCGCCTGCCGCCCGCGCGTGCTGCTGCTGGACGAGCCGGCCGCCGGCGTGCCGGAAGCGGAGCGCCACGAAATTCTCGCCACCGTCGCGGCGCTCCCGCACGACGTCACCGTGCTTTTGATCGAGCACGACATGGACCTCGTGTTCAGCTTCGCCGACTGCATCTCGGTTCTGGTCAACGGCGCCTTGCTCACCGAGGGCGCCCCCGAGGCGATCGCGCGCGACCCGCGCGTGCGCGCGGTCTATCTCGGCGAGGCCGCCAATGTCTGAAGGGCTGCAAATCGAGACGCTGTCCGCCGGCTACGGAGAAGCGGTGGTGCTGTCGAACGTCTCGCTTCGCCTCGAGGAAGGCCGCTCGCTCGCGCTGCTCGGCCGCAACGGCATGGGCAAGACGACGTTATTGAACTCGATTGTCGGCGTGACGCGCCATTTTGGCGGCACGATCCGTCTCGCCGGCCGCGACATCACCCGGCTCTCCCCGGACCAGCGCGCGCATTTGGGCATCGGCTGGGTGCCGCAGGAGCGCAACATCTTCAAATCGCTGACCGTCGAGGAGAACCTGACCGCGGTGGCGCAGCCCGGCCGCTGGACCCTCGCGCGCGTCTACGAGCTGTTTCCGAGGCTCAAGGAGCGCCGCCGCAACCTCGGCAATCAGTTGTCGGGCGGCGAGCAGCAGATGCTCGCCATCGGCCGAGCGCTCGCGCTCAACCCGCGCCTCCTGCTCCTCGACGAGCCGCTCGAGGGGCTGGCGCCGATCCTGGTGCAGGAATTGATCGCGGCGCTCTCACGCGTGATGCGCGAGGAGGGTCTCTCCGCGATCCTTGTCGAGCAAAACGCGCAAAAAATTCTTTCCATCACCGATCGCGCCGCGATTCTCGAGCGCGGGATGATCGTGCACGAAAGCACCAGCGCGGCGCTGAAGGCCGACCCGAACGTGCTGGAGGAATATCTCGGCGTCGCCAAGACCAAGGCCGGCGTGCTGGCGCCGAAGGTCGGCTGAACGTCATTCCGCCGCTTCCGCCTTGCCCGCGAACGGCAGATCGAGCGCCTTCCACGTCTTCACCAGCGCATCGGCGAGTTGGGCGATCAGTTGGTCGTCGTGGAACGGCGTCGGCGTCACCCGCAGCCGCTCGCTGCCCTTCGGCACCGTCGGCTCGTTGATCGGTTGCAGATAGATGCCGTGCTCCGCGAGCAGAAGATCGCTCGCCGCCTTGCACAGACCCGCCTCGCCGACCATCACCGGAACGATGTGCGTCTCCGATGCCATCATCGGAAGGCCGGCGCGTGCAAGCGCGGCTTTGGTCTTGCGCGCCTGCGCCTGCAGTCCCTCGCGCTCCCAGCTCGACGATTTGAGGTGGCGGATCGAAGCCGTCGCCGCCGCGGCCACCGGCGGCGGCAGCGCCGTGGTGAAGATAAATCCGGGCGCAAACGAGCGCACGGCGTCGATCGTCGCGCTTTGGCCCGCGAGATAGCCGCCGATCACGCCAAAGGCTTTGGCAAGCGTGCCTTCAATCACGTCGATGCGATGCATGACGCCTTCGCGCTCGGCAATGCCGCCGCCGCGCTTTCCGTACAGGCCGACCGCGTGCACTTCGTCGAGATAGGTCAGGGCGCCGTAGCGTTCGGCGAGATCGCAGATCGAAGGGAGCGGCGCGATGTCGCCGTCCATCGAATAAAGACTCTCGAACACGATGAGCTTGGGCCGGTTTCCGGCCGCAACCAGCAATTCTTCGATATGACCAAGATCGTTGTGGCGGAATACCGCCTTCTCGCTTCCCGCGCGGCGCACGCCTTCGATCATCGAATTGTGGTTGGCCTCGTCCGACAGGATCAAGCAATCGGGCAGGAGCCGCGCGATCGTCGCGATGCCGGTCTCGTTCGAGACGTAACCGGAACCGAACACGAGCGCCGATTCCTTGCCATGGAGATCGGCGAGTTCCGCTTCGAGCTCCACGATCGCGCGGCTGGTGCCGGAAATATTGCGCGTGCCGCCGGCGCCGGCGCCCGTCTGCCGCGCGGTCGCGGCCATCGCCTCGATCACGGCGGGGTGGCGGCCCATGCCGAGATAATCGTTCGAGCACCACACCACGATTTCGCGCGCGCCCGCGGGCGAGTGCCAGATCGCGCGCGGAAAGCGCGCCGCGTCGCGCTCGATCTCCGCGAACACCCGATAGCGCCGCTCGCGGCGGAGCCGATCGAGTGCGCGGGCGAAGATCTGGGGGTAATCCATGGTTTTCGGCGCTGCCCGCTTTGTTGTGCGTATTTAGAACTATTCGCACTTTGCTGCCGCTTGTGGCTAGAGAGCAAGATCCCCTACCTGTGGCTGATATTTCCCGATAAATGCCTCTGTCTCATAAAACACGCATATATATCAATGTATTATAAGGTGGTCTCTAAATACCTAACTTGGTGCCGGGATGAATTTCGCGTCCCGACGCAGGCGGCCGGTTTGGCTATGGCTCCCTCGACCTGCCCACCCGCCCCGCAAATTTCATCGCAAATGCCGCAAACCCCTGATCGTTAACGGTTTTGCAACCTTGCACCGGGAAATTATTGCCTAGCCGCCGAAACGCGCCATCGCCGCGAGACGGTCCGCAGAGGGAACTCCCACGTGAATGGTCTCATCGAGTTCGTCAAAACGCTGGGTCCGGCGCGCATCGCCGCCATGGGCGCGGCCACCGCGATCCTGATCGGCTTCTTCGCCTTCGTCATCATGCGCTTCTCGCAGCCGACGATGGCGCCGCTCTTCACCGAGCTCGCGCTCGACGATTCCGGGCGCATCGCGAAGGAGCTCGACACGCAGGGAATTCCCTACGAGCTGCGCGGCGACGGCACGACGGTGCTGGTACCGAAGACGCAAGTGACGCGGCTGCGCATGCGGCTCGCCGAAACCGGACTGCCGCGCGGCGGTTCGGTCGGCTACGAGATTTTCGACAAGTCCGACACGCTCGGCACGACGTCCTTCGTGCAGAACGTCAATCACCTGCGCGCGCTCGAGGGCGAACTTGCCCGCACCATCCGCTCGCTCGACCGCGTCGCGGCGGCGCGCGTGCATCTCGTCGTACCCGAGCGGCAATTGTTCGCGCGCGACAAGCAAGAACCCTCCGCCGCGATCGTGCTCCGGCTGCGCGGCGCGCTCGATAGCGGCCAAGTCCGCGCCATCCGCCATCTCGCCGCCTCCGCGGTGAAGGGATTGAAGCCCGAACGCGTCTCGATCGTGAACGAACAGGGACAGTTGCTCGCCGATGGCGCCGGCGAGGAGGGAAACACCGCCGCCTCCGGCCTTGACGACCGCCACGCCGCCTTCGAGCGCAAGCTCAGGGAGCAGATCGAATCGATCGTGATGAGCGTGGTCGGCCCCGGCCATGCCCGCGTGCAAGTCTCGGCCGAGGTCGATTACAGCCGCATCCAGCAGACCTCCGACATCTTCGATCCGGAAAGCAAGGTCGTGCGCTCGACCCAGACGCGGGAGGAAAGCTCGGCCAACGGCGGCAATGACGACGGTGTGACCGTCGGCAACGAGGTGCCCGGCGGTAATGCGCGCGGCCAGCAGCCGATCACCACCACCGCCCCGCGCGACCAGAGCAAGAAGAGCGAGGAAATCGTCAATTACGAGATTTCCCGCACCACTCGCACCGAGACCGTCGAGGCCGGCCGCGTCAAGAGGATTTCGGTCGCCGTCCTCGTCGACGGTAACTACCCGCGCACGGGCTCGGCGGAAGCGAGCTACCAGCCGCGCGCGAAGGAGGAAATCGATCGCATCAGTGCGCTCGTGCGCTCGGCGATCGGCTACGACCAAAAGCGCGGCGACCAGGTCGAGGTGGTGAATTTGCGCTTCGCCGATTCACCCGGCGTTGCCGCGATTGCCGAAGACACCGGCTTCTTCAGCATGTTGCGCTTCACCACCGACGATATTTTCCAAGGCGTGCAGATGTTCGTCGTCCTCGTCCTGTCCGGTCTCGTTCTTCTATTCGTGGTGCGCCCGCTCGTGCGCCGCATCGTGACCCCCGACGAATCCGCGCGCGCGATCGCCGCCCCCGCACCCGCGCCGCAGGCGCTGGTAGAGGCATCGCTGCCCGCGCCGCGGCCCAAGACGGACAATCCGGCGGCCCGCCTGATCGAGGTCGCCCAGATCCAGGGCGAAGTGCAGCAGCAGTCGATCCAGAAAGTCGGCGAGCTTGCCGACCGCAACCCGCACGAGACGGTCGCGATCATCCGTCAGTGGATTCACGAGACGAGGGCGTAAGCCATGGCCAGCGCCGCCGCATTCGTCGACACCCTGTTCTCGCTGAAGAAGAAACCCGCCTCCGAAGGGGCGCCGCAGGCGCAGCCCACAGCGGCGGCGATTCA
>Ga0075425_100005059_pt1 | contig 13654 bp, 17 predicted proteins | sample SoiMethybrSBSTD4_FD_75300 | JGI IMG/M metagenome (GOLD analysis project Ga0075425, IMG submission 75300) | Bulk soil microbial communities from a Populus tree surrounding site in Tennessee, USA - Soil MetaG P. TD hybrid SBSTD4 | ecosystem: Environmental > Terrestrial > Soil > Tree plantation...
GTGCGGCTTGCGATTGGATAAGGATAAAAACAATGGGGCGGTCGGCGTCGAAGCTGCAATCGGCGCGACCGACTCGCGCATCGGTGCGTATGTGATCCCGAGCGATGAGGAGGCGATCATCGCAGCTGAAACGGCGCGGCTATTTCCGCAAATCACCTGAGTAGGTTGCGATTGGCAGAGGCTGATCGAATAAGGAAGATATCATCGCACAATGGCGACGACTTGTCGTAGATCGGCGAAAATTGTCAGTGGACGAATTCCTTATCTAGTTTAGCGGCGCAACGAGGGAAGATAATGCGTGGACAGTTTCCGTTAAATAAGCGGCGCAGGATGCCAGTGGTCGGCCTCGTAATGACATCTTTTCCTTACTTTATCGAAGTCGACGACGATACAAATCGAATGGAAAGCATGATGGATGAGCATGGCATCCGTCATTTGCCGGTACAGGAAAATGGCAAAGTTGTGGGCATTGTATCCGAGCGCGACTTGCATCATCGCGTCAAACGCGATGCTCCGGTCGCTGAGAAAAATACTATTTTGGCGCGCCACATTATGGTGGCCGATCCTTACATCGTTTCGTTTCGCACGCCGCTCAGCGAGGTCGTTTTGGAGATGGCACGCCGGCGCATCGGGTCAGTCATTGTCCAGCGCCAAGGAAAACTTGCGGGCATCTTGTCAGCCATGGATGTGTGCAGGATCCTCGGTGAATACCTGGAGTCGATGTTTCCAACCGGCCGCAGAGGCGGCGGCGCCGCGGCATAAACGACGGAACTATCGAAGAAATCTTAGTTTGCTGATCCCTCTAATTATTGCTGGAGCTCATCCAGTTGCTTGTCTTTAAGATGGGTTCCAGAATTTTCTGATCTTCCGGCCCGGGCAGCACCTGGGCTAAGTGCGCCTGGTATTCGGCTTCCGTCAAAGCATTGGCGTCCAGACCATCGACCGTGTAGCGCTTGTCGGCGTAATCGCCAATCTGGCGATTGAACTTCATGTCAGGGGCGCGAAGCTTCGGTTTGCCTTCGGGAATTGACCGATTCAAGGACTCGATAATTTCGCAGTCTTCCTTGTAGTAGAGATTGCGCGCTTCCTCGTTGAGCCGTTCCAAGTCTTTGGGTAATTCTTTCGCAATAGCTTCATCAAAACGGCCCTTGAAACCCCAGCGATAAAACCGCGCGGCGGCACTGGAATGGTCTTTGCCGAAAAGATCGTATCCGGTGGAGAGCCATTTGTTCAAATATTTTTGCAAAATTTCAACGGGCACCTTGCCGGCTTTTACAATGCGAGACAATCCGGTTTGACCGGTGAACAAATGAAAAGCTTCTTCTTTCAACATCGGCCCCATACTGCGCGACAACGGCGCAAAGCTGGAATGGTGCAGCATCGTGAGCTGATATTTGCCATCCCGATCGATAAAACAGGTATAGGTTACGAAATCGATGAAGTTCTCGACGGGCTTGTTGAACGCGCCCAACAATCGCGTGCCCTCGTAGGCGCGGCGCTCGAGCAGCTTTCTCGCTTCCAGTTTCCCTGAATCGCCGAAATTGTTGATGAGCACGTGACACATCTGCCAGCCGTGGCGCTGCTCTTCGCGCATGACTCGAAGCAAGCACTGCCGATCGTAATCGCTCGGCGCAGTATCGATCAGTTTTCGTTGTTGCTCCGAAGAGCCAAATTCTGTGTCACCTTGATAGAAGATCAGATGGAGAAGCGCGTCGCGCATGTCCTGGGTGGGAACATCGAGAAGTTTGGCGAATTTTCTGCGCCCCTTATAGTCGCCGAACTCGATGTCGGGACCGGTGCCCTCGTCGTAGAACGCGTCGAATTTGTAGTCCTTCACCAGCGCAGGCTCAAAACCAATATCCCTTTGCCATTTGTAAAAAAGGTCCTTCCAGTCATCGAAACCGGCAATCTTCTCCACGTGGTAAATCCTCCCTCGTGTACGTTAATGTGCGCCTGTATGCACGTTTGCTGGTGCTGTGAGCAAGGGAAATGCCAGCGACCGCCGTCAAATCTTCAGGAGAATGCGATGAGTTTTTTATGTCTTGGGGGTTAAGGATTTCTTACGGCTCGGAAAAACCCGGTTGGATCTTATCAAACCTGAGAAACAGCTCTAAAAAAACATGAAGCTTCGCAGAGGGAACGATCGCGAGTCCCTCAATATGCGCCTCGCGCTACTCGGGAATCGTTACACCGGCCGTTCAGAGTTAAAGTCGTAGCGCGGAATCTGAATGAGTCTGATTTAAACGAGAGCTTTTCGCCTCAAAATGACCTTGCGAGACGATCGCCACTCGGAGTAGTGGCGCAAAAAAGTTGCTGATTCAAAGGTCGTAAACGGGGGTGTGAATGGCAACGTGCTCGCCGCGCGCAATAGCGCTGACAATATCAGCCCGGCTCACAATGCCAACGAGCTGATCACCGTGCATGACCGGAACGCGCTTGACGTGATGGGTCATCATTAACTGCGCAATTTCTTCCACGGGGGTTTCTTCATCGATGCTAACAATTTTTTTGCTCATGATCGATTTTACGTCTTTGCCCTTTTTTGCCACGATATCGGCCTCGGAGACAATGCCGATGATTTTGCCCTTCTTGCCTGCGACCGGCGCGCCGCTAACCTGATTTTTAATCAACGCGTTCGCTAGTTGCTTGATCGTCATGGTCGGCATAACCGTAATTACGTCCCTGGTCATGATATCCCTGGCAAGCATTGGTTTTCCTCCTGGAATCGCTGATTAACCTCCACCCGAGTCATCGCCAATCCAACTCACGGCACAGAAACCTCGTCGCTTATCTTTGAACCGGGCTGTGAATACACGAAAAGCCAGTGAAAGCCAAGAGCCATCCAATCATGGACACCGTTGACGATGCAACACTCCATACGAGCCGCCGGATGTGCCATTGTCGTTCTCAGATGCAACCTTTGAGATCGGCGGTCAAATGTTGATAGCGGTCGCGAAACTCATCTGTGCTGCATGGCCGAGTTGTCGATGATGCCGCTTCGGCAAGCAGTCGCAATTTATCTTCGTCGGAAAAATCTTCCTTTTCGAGCCGAATCATATACTCGCGAGCGACTTTATACGACGGCGAATCAATCTCAACGCCGCGGACTCTAGTTTTGCCGGTCTTCGGGTCTTGCAACGCAGCAAAATCCAAATATTCGAGCTTGCCGTCGATCAGTGCAACCAACGCGCCCGAGAGTCTGCCAGCCTTGCCGCTCGGATTCAATAGAAACTCGACCGCGCCATACCCCAAGGTGCGGACATATTCGCAATCGAACGCGACCGGTGCGGCCGATCTGAGCTCATATCCGATATTCTTGTGTACGATAGCAACCGATGAGGAGCGACCGGCGAAACGATGTTCGACCAGAGTCTTTAAAATATACGCGAGATCCACTTCGGCAAGTCGGAGATGGCCGTAACTGTCGTGCGTAATCCGCACCCCTTCGATGCCCTCGAGCTCTTCCACCGGCATGTGCTCCAGCAGACCCTCAGCAATAATTGCCACGCCGTCCGGGCGGTTCCAGAGCGCTCGCCGTTTGAGAATCGCGCCTTCGAGGATGTCGCAGACGGTCGACATTCGGATTGCCCCGGGAAATTCTTCCGGCACGAGTGTGAGCGTCGCGCCGGTCGCTTTGCCGATTCCTAAGGCGAGATGGCCGGCGGTGCGCCCCATAACGACGACGAAGTACCACCGCCCGGTGGTTCGAGAATCTTCCATAATGTTTTGCACCAGCTCGCTCCCTAGCTGTCGCGCCGTTTCGAAACCGAATGTCGGTATTTCCCCAGGCAGCGGCAAATCATTGTCGATGGTTTTGGGCACATGACAGACGCGAATACGGCCCTGCGCCTGCTTCGCTACTTGACTTGCGGCGAACATCGTATCGTCGCCTCCAATGCTCGCTAGGTAACCGATGCCGAGCTGGTCGAGGGTGGCGACTACGCGCTCGAGGTCCTCAGCCCTTTTTGTCGGATTGGCCCTGGAGGTATTCAAGATCGATCCGCCCTGGAAGTGGACTCTTGAGACGTCATCGTGATCGAGTTCTTTCGTATGGGTCGAATCGCCTCGCATCAGCCACTGAAAACCATCAAAAATGCCGATCACTTTGCGGGCGCGGGTGCGAGCCTCGAGGGTGATAGCGCTGATAACGCCGTTGATCCCCGGCGCTGGTCCGCCGCCAACCAAGATACCGACATGACTAGAGTCGCTCTGAGCTACCATTGTTATGCTACTCCGTTGATTTATGCGCGCGTTGCAAGCACAGAGCTGCGAGTTCCGTGCCGAAGGCGATTTCTGCGTCAAGTGTAATCCGCGGCGATCGGCTTCTCAATGATGCGAAATAACTTGAGCTGATCTCGCATAAACGCGAACCAAGTGGGCTGTATTCTTAGTACATGTAGCGTCAGATAAGGACTGAGCTGTGGCATGAGGGTTGCGGATCGCATGCCTAGGATTCACGATATAGCTAAATTTGGAAAGGAGAAAGGTTATGGAGGAATATGCGGATGTGAACGCCGTGTTCGATTTGATGAAAACGCCGGAAGGCATTTCACCCGTCGAAAAGCTACTAAACGAGTTTGAAGCGCACGAATCGAAGGAAGAACAGTCGCTGGAATACTATCGAAAGACCTTCGACCGGCTGCCCAACCCGTTGACGCGTTTTTTGATGCAGATGATCATTTCCGACGAAGAAAAGCATCGCGCCGTGATTCATGCGATGGCAGCGACTTTGAGGGGCAGCTTGACGTGGAAACAGCCCGCTGATGGGCTGGAGGCAGGCGCTGATGCGGCTAAGATAGACAGTCAACTTTTCGAGGTGACTGACGAGTTCATTCGCTTGGAAAAGGAAGGCATCAGAGACTACAAGGTGCTGGCGAAGGAAAGCAGCGGTTATTACCACGGACTTTTCAAGGTGCTTTTGGATTCGATGATCAGGGATTCCGAAAAACACGTTCAGCTGCTGGAGTTTCTCAAAGAAGGCTTGAAGAGCTGATGACGGTTCGAGAATCGTTCGATCCACTACTGGATTTTGCCGAGCTTGAGCGGCTAGTGGGTAAAATCTACTACCGTTTTTCGCATCTCTTTATGGCTGATCCGGTGCTACGGGATTTCTGGTGGGAAATGGCGCGCGAGGAGGAGCAGCATGCGTGCATTCTGGTAGCGTGCAAGGCGCTCATCAGCAACTACGAGGATGAAAAGCTCGATCCCATGATTAGCCCTGAGAATGCCCGGAGGCTCGGAGAGCACTTAAAAGAATTCCTTGATCGCGGCACTCCGAAACTCGATGTGAATGAGGCTTTTCAAATTGCCCTCGAAATCGAAAGCTCCGAGATCGATGTCATCTATGGCAGATTGCTGCAACTCGGTGGACCGCAAATTGGTAAAACAATGGAAAACCTGGGGGTACCCGCCAGTGTTCAAAGGCAAAAGCTCAAGGCAGCGCTGCGGCGCTTTTGTTCAGATTCAGAACTCATCCGCGCGGCGGAGCGATTCTGAATGAAGCTTGCAGGCGCTGTGCAGTCTTCGACCCAGCTGCGAAAGTGCTCTGACTAGAATGGAATTTCGTTTCAACAACATTATCGGCAAAAGCAAGGCGATTCGCGATGTATTGGAGCTGGTAAAAAAAGTTGCCAACACACAAGCTACGGTGTTGATCACCGGCGACAGCGGCACAGGCAAGGAGCTGATCGCACTGGCGCTGCACGAACACAGCGACCGCGGAGATCAACTGTTTCTGCCGGTGAATTGCGGCGCCCTACCAGAAACTCTCTTGGAAAGCTTGCTCTTCGGTCATCTCAAAGGTTCATTCACCGGCGCCTTCGCCAATCAGGAAGGGTTGTTTGAAAAAGCTCGCGGCGGCACGATTTTCCTTGACGAGATCGGCGAAATTCCGCAGCACCTTCAAGTCAAGCTTTTGCGGGCGTTGGAAGCTAAAGAAATCTTGCCCATCGGCAGCACGACCCCCCGGCACATCGATGTCCGGGTGCTGGCGGCCAGCAATCGAAACTTGAAAAATGAGGTAGAGGACGGGCGCTTTCGCGAAGATCTGTTTTATCGCTTGAACATCATGGAAATTCATATTCCGCCGCTGAGAGAACGTCCGGAGGACATCCCGCTGCTCGTCGAATATTTCATCGAGCAGCACAATCCCGAGCTAAAAAAGAATTTTTGCGGCATCGATGAAGACGCGCTGCGCATTCTGATGTCCTTGCCGTGGAAGGGCAATGTGCGTGAGCTCGATAACGTGATCGAGCATACAATGATTCTCGCCGAGGGCGAACGGATCACCAGCAAGGACCTGCCGGCTGCGATTATCGCCAGCAGCGCTGATGGTGCGGCGTTTACGTTCAATTTGAAGGATGCGCTGCGACAGTTCGAGAAACAACATATTGTACGAGCGTTGGAACAAGCGGGTCAGGATCGCAGGGAAACGGCGAAACTTCTGGACATCAGCCTTTCCTCCCTGTATCGCAAAATCGAAGAACTAAAGATTTCCTAAGAGCCATCGCGAAGCGCTCGCCATCAAGGAAGTCGCCCGATAGCACCATCAATCTCCCCGTTTTTGGGATTTAAGCGACTCTTGTTTCCCTACCGTTGGAATTGACTCCAATGTTTTCAAGTATTTCGGTAGTGGCACTCATATTGCGCTTTTCGTTTGGCTGGAGACCCACATGGAGGTTGCTGATTTAAGGGCACGGAAATCTGAGAACGGTCCTTCTTCGAAATCTCTGGTGGCGGCGATGTTAGATCCGGAATTCTATCCTAAGCCGCCGCCGGCTGTAACACACCGTGAAACTCATATTTCCCATTTGTTCTTCGCTGGCGACGTCGTTTACAAGATAAAAAAACCCGTTCAGTTTTCTTTCCTCGATTTTTCCACGCTGGCAAACAGACGCTACTATATTGAGCAGGAGTTACGGCTCAATGGGCGCCTTGCCCCCTCGGTTTACCTGGGAGTAGTGCCGATTGGCTTCGACGGAGCCCGTTGGGAACTTGACAGTTCTTCGAAGCCCGCCGAATATGCTCTTGTCATGCGCCGTTTGCCGGAGAAGCGGTTTTTAAAATTTCTCCTGGAAACCAACCAAGTCACTCCGGAGATGATGGAAAAACTGGCGAAGCTCATCGCCGAATTCCATGCGAGTGCGAAAATCCCCGAGAACCTCAGTCCAACGGGTTATCTGGCCATTGTCGAGAAGTACTGGAACGAAAATTTAGTTGACCTCGAGCCGTTTGCGGGTCAGGCCGACCGTGATCGAATGAACGAGATCAAAGCTTTCGGCGCTGATTTTCTGAGAAGCAACCGTGAATTGCTGGCCCAACGAGTGAGCCAGGGGCGGGTTCGTGATGTGCACGGTGACCTCCACGCCGAGCACATCTGCTTTGCCCCGGAAGGGATCGAGATTTTTGATTGCATAGAATTTAGCCCGGAACTCCGCTGCTGTGACGTCGCTTCGGAAATCGCCTTTCTCGGCATGGATCTAGCCGTGCGCGGTGGGCGCGAGCTCATGGAAATATTTGTCGCTGAATATCTTAAACGAGCGAACGATTCGGATCTACGAAAATTGCTACCGTTTTACGCCTGTTACCGGGCGCTCGTACGGGCCAAGGTCCATGCCCTGCGCTTGGGACGCTGGAATGATGAGACGGCGCGGTATTTTCGTTTTGCCGCGCGAGTGATATGGGAGCCGATGAAGCCATTCATGGTTCTCGTTTGCGGGTTGACCGGCAGCGGCAAATCGACCATTTCCCGAGAACTTGCCTGCAGATTAGATGTGCCATTGATCAATTCGGATGTGGTCCGCAAACAAATAGCCAAAGCGGGGCAGCAAATCGTTCCATTCAACGAGGGAATCTACAGTCCATCAATGACAGAGAAAACTTATGCAACAATGGCGTATGAAGCCGAACAACAGGTTGCGAAAGGCCAAGGCGTGGTTCTCGATGCTACGTTCAGCGGCCGAGCGCAAAGACAAGCGATCATCGAGTTCGCCAAGCGATACGGAGCGCCGGTTGCGGTTATTCACTGTGCGGCGGCCGAAGCAACGATTGAACGAAGACTGAAAGAACGCGCGGCGGCAGCAACTGATGTTTCCGACGGAAGGTGGGAAATTTACCTGGCCCAAAAGGCTCAGTCGGAGCCGCTTGCCGATATTCCGCTGAATCTGCGGCTAGAGCTCCAAACCGATGCGCCTCTCGAAGAGCTGGCGAATGCGTGCGAGAAGTTTCTGCGTTCGCGCTGGGCTCAATTCGCTAAGCGCCCCGAGAGCTTTGCGCCGGAGAAGGGCTAGCGTAGAAAGCAATTCGCGGCCCGATGTTTGCGCATCTCTCGAGCCGGAGGAGCAGGCATGTACGAGAAGCTGTTGATTCCATTGGACGGATCAAGAGCCGCGGAGAGCGTGCTCTCGTTCGTGGATGTGTTGCAGAGTGGTGTACACGTGCCGATGGAACTGGTAAGTGCGGTCGATGTCTCGGTCCTCACGACCCAGCGCCTTGACGAGGCTCGCTATCTCGATCAGCTGATTGCCGAAGCTGAGCGTGGTTTTACGGAATACCTTCGTGCGATCGCGACGAAATTCAAGAATTTTCAAGTTACGTACGCTGTTGAGCGAGGGAAACCGGCCGAGATTGTCATTAGGCGCGCGGCAGCCGCAGCGAGCACGCTCATTTTAATGGCCACGCACGGCCGTTCCGGTCTCAGCCGATGGTTGCTGGGCAGTGTTGCTGAAAAGGTGCTTCGCGCAACAAGCAATCCGCTGTTTCTTGGGCGCTCAGCCGAGCAAAATTCCGGCGATGACCGTGTGCCGGTTAGATCGATTATTGTTCCGTTGGATGGCTCCCCTCTTGCTGAATCCGTTTTGAATCCCGCTATGGAGATGGCGCAACGATTTCAAGCCGAGATCGTGCTGCTGCAAGCGTACGAGCTACCCGCTGCCGCCTATTACGGACGCGAGAACTACCTGCCGAATTATGACGAGTTAAAAACGCAGGGCCGGAGCAACGTGCAAGGTTACCTGGACGAAAAAGCAGGGTTCGTCAGGGCCGAGGGCGTGAGGAACGTAAGAACCATCGTCGCCGACGGATTAGCTGCGGATCAAATTGTCCAATGCGCTGAAAGGATCCCGCATTCGCTTTTGGCGATGTGCACTCACGGCCGTACCGGTTTGCAACGCTGGACCGTCGGTAGTGTGACCGAAAAAGTAGTCCGGCATAGCCGCCGGCCAGTGCTTGTGGTCCGAGCACATTAGACACCTGGCGGCGGTTTATTAATGCGCGTAATTTCTGATGTCGAGGGCTATTCGATGTCCGCGACCTTGCGGACGCCGTCGCCCCAATCTTCGACTTTGAAGTCTTTGAAATCGACGGCGATCGGTTCTTTTTCCTCAATCGAGATCATCCGGCCTTTATATTCGAGCAGAAACGAAATCTTCAACAGCAAAGAGTCATCTCTTTGATCCAGCAGCGTAACTTTTTGTTCGAGATATGAGTATTGCTTATTGCGAAATATCTCTTTTACTCGCTCGCGAGTCAAACCTTCCTTGGCGCCCAGAAAACCACCCATATCGATCTCCTCATCCAGCGATTGATCGGAGTCGCTCAGCCGAGTTTCTCGACGTAGCGCAAAATGTCGGTGGTCGTAACCAGCCCGACCAGACTTCCTTCAGTAAGCACCGGTAAGCAGCCGATTTTTTTGTCGGCCATTATATGTGCCGCATCCGTGATCGTGGTATCGGGCTCGACGGTGACGATCCGCTTCTTCATGACGTCTTTAATCAGAGTGGCCTTGAGCAACGCCGACTTGGTTCTCTGTTTTAGGCCGAAGATCTGGGTCGCGGCGGCGCCCAGCAAATCCCGCTCGCTTAGAAGGCCCACGAGTTTGCCGCTTTCGACGATCGGAATGTGACGAATTCGGCCGAGCGAAATCACGTCATTGGCGAGATCCAAGGTGTCATCGGATTTGAGCGTAACGGGAGAACCCATCATAATCTCTCGCACAATGCCCTCTTTCCCATTTTTCATTTTCACTCCTCCTGTAGACGGTTCAAGAAACACCGCAGCACATCAACGTAAGTCACAATGCCGACAAGACCTTCCGCTGCATCGACGACGGGTACGCCGCCAATTTTTTGCTCGACCAGGAGTTCTACCGCATCCTGCAACTCATCGTCAGGTGCCAGCGTCAAGGGATTGGTGGTCATCAGATCGCTCACTTGCGTGCGGAGCGCCTGCTCGCGCTCATTCGGTGGTGACACCGATGATCCCGCGAGAAACGACCGAACATCACGGTCGGTGATGATACCGATCAGGTCGCTATTTTTGACGACCGGTAATTGACGGATGCCGTTCTCGGCCATCAGTTCCTCGGCTTCACCTACTGTTTCCGACGGTCCAATTGTGAGCGGGTCCTTTGTCATCACATCGACCACTTTCATCCAGTTATATTTCGCCACGGCCTGCTCCTTTCAGATCCGAGCGATTTTACGCTCGTGAGCCCGGTTGTTTTCCAATTACGTGAACCGAGCACGGCACGTGCCAAGCGCGAGAATAATTTGTTTCAGGTTTTCGTTGTTTTCAAGCGTTGAGCGCGCGAGTTTTTCGCAGGATCGACAAAGCCGACGCGACTTTTTTTTAAAAGTGAGAAGTCACACCCATTTAAGTTCTCAAGAGCCGCTGTTTTCCATGATGGTGTTCGGGGCATGCTTCTTGCGCAGGCGATTCGATAAACCAGGAGGTGAATTATGCCGAAGGTGAAGAAAGTTTTAGCGCCGACCGATTTTTCGGAGTTGTCAAAGGCCGGTATTCGTTATGCCTTGGAGCTCGCGCGCGACACCAGTGCCGAGGTGATTGTCTATCATGCTATCGACGTGGGAGAAGAGTGGAAAGAGATTCGGGCGGAAATCACGCCCTACCACGATATGATCGAAGATAACCAGCGTTTGCTTGACAAATTCCTCAGCGAGCATTTTGCTGATTGTATCGATCTCGTCGAAGTGCGACAGCTGGTCGAGTTTGGCGTTTCGCACAAAAACATCGTCGATACGGCGGAACGAGAGAGCGTCGATCTGATCGTGATGTCGACGCACGGTCGCACCGGATTGGATCACATTATCCTGGGTAGCGTCACGGAAAAAGTCGTGGCGCGGGCACATTGTCCCGTGCTCGTGGTGCCGCGACCTGAGCGCCGGGTATCGGTGCCGGATGCGGCCTGATCTGCCGACCATCAGAAATGTGTTCGCGAGCCGGAATGCAAGCCGTTCTACTGAGCTCTTAGGCGCTATTTTGTTTGAATGGTGCCGATGTATTCGGCGATGGTTTTGGCTTTGAGGAGAGTTGTAAGCTCGGGGTACTTTGTGCCTTTGGCTTCACTGTGAAATTTTTCACCCCACACCGGCATATCTCGATCGCCGTGGCCACGCACGATGCGGCGACCATCAATTGTAGCCATGACATCGTCGAGCGGATAGATGCCCTGGTTTTTTTTAGCGATGATCGTCAGATCAGGTGCCTTGGTTTTCAATTCTCGACTGACTGTACCCATTCCTTTCCCGTCGCGTCCATGACAAGAGCCACAATATTGTAAATACATTTCGCGGCCGCCATTCACTTCTGCGCCGAATGCTGTTGCGTCCGCAGCTAATCCCAGCATCACGCTCGCGCTCAAAAGAAACAACTCCTTTAGCATCGCATTGTCCTTTCCAAGGTGTGATAGCGCTGAAGGGCGAGCAAACAAACTGCTCGTAGCTATCATTCAACACCTAGCGGTTCCGGCAACTTTAAATGCAAAACGGCCGTAGCGCAATCACGCGGCCGCTGCTGGTTACCTCTCCGGAGGCTTTTTTTGCAGAGATGAAAAGCTCACCTCTTCCGATTGCCGGTTTTGCCAATAACGCGCAAAGCGTTCTGATAGTACTGCGCCAAATATGCCGGATGCTTCAGCAATAGGGGGTATTCCTATTGATCTGGTTGGCATTGAAGCTGCGTCACTACGTAGGTAAAAGCCTCAGATGCTGAGCGGAGGTACAACAGCAATGGCAGACGAAAAAGACCGGTTCGGCGAAACGCTGAAATTGCTTGAACGAGCGAAGGAAGATATTTTTTTTGCAGAGCACGACCGTGAGCTGCTCGACAGGCTGCGCAATGAACTCAAACAAGTCAACAAAGAGCGCAGCGAATTGCATTGCCCGAAATGTCCCGGGGTTCTTGATTCTTATATCTTCCGGGGATTCAACTTGGATCGGTGCCGGGAGTGCGGCGGCATCTGGATGGACAAAGGCGAATTGGAAGCTGTCATTCGTAAAATTACCCGCGGACCGTTGGGTTCGTGGGTCGACAAATTGACCGCTAAAAACGAGTAGTGTGAAAGAAGGCAACCGGATGGTAGCCACATCGAAAAGATACGATACGAGCTACAAAAAACGCACGGATACGGATCACGATAGCTATTTGCCACGACGGTCGCCTGCGGGAGTGATCCGATGCGCGGGCTGCGGAGCTTTTTACTATCGCCGCCGTTGGTCATTGAGTTCTCCAGCAGGATTTGATTCGGCTCGGGTGCGGCGGCAATTTTATTGTCCAGCCTGTCGCAAGATCAAAGATCACCGAGCATCCGGCGAGGTCCGTCTAGCCGGAATCCATGCGAATGATAGACGTGAAATTTTGCGGATCCTCCGGAATGAAGAGGCGCGCGCGATGGAAAAAAACCCGCTCGAGCGGATTATTCGCCTCGATCAACTGAACGGCGACTGGCGCATTGAGACGACCAACGAAAAACTGGCTCAGCGCTTGGGCCGGACGATGAAGAAAGCCAAAGGCGGTAAAGTGGCTTACAAGTGGTCACATAACAATAAATTCGTGCGAGTGGTGTGGGAGAACTACAGCTGACTGAGATCACTGCCTTAGCGCGATATTAAGTATCATCTGCATCCGGATGGACGGTGCTCCTGAGTGCCTTTGTTTCTCCGCGATGGCGCTTCTCCTCGACCATCCGAAGCTTGGCCCGTCGCGACCGTCGACGTTTCTGACGGCGGATTTTGGCGATCCGCTGCTGCGCTTCGACGGCAGCACCTCGGCGGAACGCTTCAATCTTTTCTAGGAGAGTTCTTCGCGCCAGGAAACGATTCAAACCTTGCGAGCGTTCCTTCTGACATCGCACCCGAATACCGCTGGGACGATGGTGCAGCAGGACACAGCTCGACACCTTGTTGACATTCTGCCCGCCGGCGCCGGACGAGCGCACGAACTGCTCCTCGATGTCTTCTTCGCGTACATCGAGAGCCGCCATGCGTTCGACCAATTGGCGTTCCTTTTCAGTGGATACCGGAAAGCGAGCCATGGAAGTTCAACCTGCGTTTTTGATTTTAAATTTGTCCGCGGTCAGCGCCGAATAGATGCGCTCGATATGCTCCGGGCCGGCGGTCTCTAGGATCAGTTCGACCTCGGTCTCGCCGATCGCCATCTGCCCGAACCCGCGACTGTGGGTGATCTGCAAAATATTCGCACCCAAATCGGCGACTCGCTGCGCAAGCCGCGCCAAACTTCCCGGCCGGTCGGAAATCACTATGGCAAATCTGCTCAACCGGCCGTCTTGGACCAGGCCGGTCTCAATAATTCGTGAAATTAGGTTCATGTCGATGTTGCCGCCCGATACAATCAGTCC
>Ga0075425_100005060_pt1 | contig 13653 bp, 11 predicted proteins | sample SoiMethybrSBSTD4_FD_75300 | JGI IMG/M metagenome (GOLD analysis project Ga0075425, IMG submission 75300) | Bulk soil microbial communities from a Populus tree surrounding site in Tennessee, USA - Soil MetaG P. TD hybrid SBSTD4 | ecosystem: Environmental > Terrestrial > Soil > Tree plantation...
GGCGACGCGGAGTGGATGGACGGCATCGACGACCTCGCGCGCTTCCACCTCTGGTTCATCGATGCGGCGGGCCTCGGCCGGCCACACCTGCTCGGCCATTCGATCGGTGGCTGGACGGCCGCGGAGATGGCGACGATGAGCCCGGCCTCGATCGACCGGCTCGTGCTGGTGGCGCCGGTCGGCCTCAAGCCGGAGACGGGCGAGATCCTCGACGTCTTCTATCACTCCCCGCAGGAGCTGCGCGAGCTGACCGTGCACGACCCCAAGACGATTCCCGAGTGGGACGAGCTCTTCGGCCGGCCGCCCACGCCGGCCGAGCTCGAGATCGTCGAGCGCAATCGCGAGATGACGGCGCGGCTGACCTGGAAGCCCTACATGCACAACCCCCGGCTCGAGCGATTCCTTCCGCGCGTGACGAATCGCACGCTGATCGTGTGGGGCCGCGAGGACCGGATCGTGCCCGTGGCCTGCGGCGAGCAGTATCGCCGCTCGATGCCGAACGCGAAGCTGTCGGTGCTCGAGACATGCGGGCACCTGCCGCCGATCGAGCGGCCCGACGAGTTCGCGCGGCTCGTGCTCGAGTTCCTGGAGGCGCCCGGCCAAGGAGCGCGGCGATGAAGCTCTACTACTTCAGCGAGATGCCGCACCACGAGTATCCCGACGCCGAGGGCGACAAGTACCCGTCGCTTCGTCTGGCGTTTCCCAACCGCTTCTTCGACCGCGAGAAGGCGGCGGCGAACTACCAGCGCTACCTCGACGAGTACGAGTTGGCCGACCGGGTCGGCTTCGACGGCCTCATGATCAACGAGCACCACTCGACCCCCTCCTGCGTCGACGTGGGTGTCAACATGACCGCCGCGGTCCTCGCGCGCACGACGCGACGGGCGAAGATCCTGATCCTCGGCAACATCCTGCCCATCGAGGACAACCCCGTGCGAATGGCCGAGCAGTTGGCGATGGCCGATCTCATGTCCGGCGGTCGCGTGCTGTCGGGCTTCGTGCGCGGCGTCGGCGTCGAGCAGTGGTGGGCCAACTCCAACCCCGTGCACAACCGCGAGCGCTTCGAGGAGTGCCACGACCTGATCCTCAAGTGCTGGACCGAGCCCGGCCCGTTCCGGTGGGAGGGCAAGCACTACCACTTCCGCCACGTGAACCCGTGGTGCCTGCCGCTGCAGCGGCCGCACCCGCCGATCTGGATCCCCGGCACCGCGAGCCCGGAGACGGCGGTTTGGGCCGGCCGCCGCGGTTACACCTACGTGCCGTTCCTGGTGCCGTTCGAGATCGCGCGCGAGCTGTTCGAGTTCTACCGTCAGGGCGCGGCGGAAGTCGGACGGACGGCGACGCCCGACGATTTCGGCTTCCTGATCTGTGCGGTCACCGCCGACACGAAGACGAAGGCGCTGGAGGCGGGGCGCCATTTCGTGTGGCGCATGGGACCCACGCTGCGCGGTCCCATCGACTGGTTCAACCCTGTGGGCATGCGCTCACGCGCCGGCAAGCAGTTCGCGCTCAAGGCCCGGCCGCGGTCGCTGGCGACGATGAGCTACGAGGAGCTGCTCGCTGCGAACCTGATCATCGCCGGAACGCCCGACGAGGTGGCCGAGAAGTTCGCGCTCGTCCACCGCGAGCTCGGCATCGGCCATCTGCTGCTGGAGGCCCAGGAGTCGCGCATGGACCACGCGACGACCACGCGGTCCATCGAGCTGATGGGCGCCAAGGTCATCCCCGCGATCGCCAAGCTGTAACGCGGGCTCAATTTCCGAGCGTGCTCGCCACCGCTCGCCAGAGCAGCCGCGTCTCTCTGGCCGAAGGATCGCCCGACGGTCGCCTGCGGACGGCCGTCTGGACCATCACGAGGCGGCTCTGCGGATCGACGAGGATCGTCTGGCCGCGCACTCCGAGAAATGCGAACTGTCGCCGCTCGCCCGGAAGAAGCCAGATCTGATAGCCGTACCCGAGCTGGGGCGTCGCCACTTCCGGCCAGAGATGACGCTGCTGCGGATGCTTGCTGGTCGCGTCCCTGACCCAATCGGCCGGGATCAGCTGGCGGCCGCGCCAGTTGCCGTCGTGCGCGAGCAGCAGGCCGAGCCGCGCATAGTCGCGCAGCACGGCGTTGAGACAGCAGTAGGTCACCTCCTGGCCCGATCGATCGATGAGCCACGCGGCGTCCGCCTCGGCGCCCATCGGCTGCCAGATCTTCTGTTCCAGATATTCCGCCACGGGCCGCCCGGTCGCGCTCCTCAGCACCAGTCCCAGCACCTGCGTCTCGACGGACGCGTAGGAGAAGCGCGTGCCGCCCGGCACGACCCGCTCGTTGTACTTCTTCACCGCGTCGACGCCGCCCGTGCCGATCTGCAGGAACGTATCTCGCGACAGCTGGGCGACGTCGTCCGATCCCGTGTACTGCTCGACGAAGCGGACGCCCGAGGACATCTGCAGGAGATGCCGGAGCGAGGTGCGCCCGTACTCCGTACCCGCCAGCCCCGGCACGTACGCCTCGGCTCGATCGTCGACTGACCGGATGCGGCCCTCGGCAATGGCGATCCCGACGAGCATCGCGGTGACCGTCTTGGCCATCGACCACGAGGTGAACCGATGGCGATCGGTCCGCCCGTACTGGTAGCGCTCGAGGAGAATGGTGTCGCCCCGCGCGATCAGCAGACCGGTCGTGAGATGACGCGCGAGGTAGTCGTCCACACCAGCCGGCTGGCCCTCGTACTCGTAGCGCACCGTCGGCTCCGCCGCCGCGCGCTCGAGCCGCGACGGCGTCGCCGACCGCCGCACCGTGCGTCCCTCGAAGACCTCGTCGAGGTGGCTGTGCGAGCCCACGAGAAACGGCAGCGTGAAGAAGGTCGTGCGATCGCCCAGCGGATAGCCGTCGTTCGCCCCCAGCGCGACGGCATCCGGCCCGTTCGCCGAGAAACGCGGGCCTGGGCCCGCGACGGCGACATCGCGTGGGCCCGGCGGCGACGGCGACGCGCAGCCCAACGCTCCGGCAACGATCAGCGCGAGGATGAGTACTCGACCCATGGCGTCCTCCATTCATCAGCTCGGCGCTGGTCGGCGAGGATCGCCCAGCGCTCGTGATCGCACCACCGACCCCGGATCTTCAGATATCGGGGCGAGTAGCCTTCGCGTCGAAAGCCGAGCCGGCGAACGAGGCCGCTGGAGGCGGTGTTGCCGGGTTGCACGTTGGCCTCGAGCCGATGCAGCCGCAGCACGTGGAAGGCCTCGTCGATTGCCAGCGCGAGCCCCTCGGCCATCAGGCCGCGCCGCTCGAACGGCGTGAACGCATAGTAGCCGAGGTAGCCGCTCTGGAACGCGCCCCGGACGATCTCGCTGATGTTCACGACGCCAACGAGCTCACCGGAGCCGCGCAGGCACACGAGGTAGCCGATGTGGGTCGGGGCGCGCAGCCGGCGCAGATATGCTCGGTAGGCGGTCGGCGTCCAGGGAGCCGAGACCCATCGCCCGTGGAGCTTCCGGCTCCGGCGCACCGCCGCGAGGAACTCGGGCAACCGTCGCATCGACGGCGTCTCGAGCCGCACGCGCGGCTCGACCTTCGGGCGCGGGCTCGTCCCCTGCCGCCTCGGGAGGTCAGACCGCGGTCGGCGGCGCAAGGTCGAGCACCAGGTGGTACTCGTCGACGAACGTTCCGTTCCATCCCAGCGCCCGTGGCTCACGGCCCCACACCACGAACCCGGCGCGCTCGTAGAGCCGTCGCGCGGCGTGCGACGACGACGTGACGGACAGATGCACCTGCCGTACGCCGCTCCAGCCGCGCGCGTGGTTCACCGCCGCCTCGAGCAACAGCGCTCCGAGACCATGGCCTCGATACGCCGGCTTCACGAACATCCCCCACACCAGCGCGCGGTGCTTGACCTTCTCGCGCGTCATGCGGACGACGCCGACCATAGCGACCGGCGCGCGTGACGCGACGGCGGCGAAGATCGCCGCCGTCGCCGGATCCGCGAGCGATCGCTCGGCGTGAGCCGTGTCGAGCGCGAGGTCGTCCTCCGTGGTCGCGCCGAAGGCCAGCGGCTCGGAGGCGAGCGCCTCGCGCCGCAGCGCCTGCATCGCCACGATCTCGTCGACGGCCAGCCGCCGGACGACGGGCGCCTCCATGCCACCGCCTAATCTAGACCCCGCGCTTCATCGGCGACAAGAGCGCCGCGGCCGGCTGCGGTAGACTGCTCAGTCGTGTATCTCGACGGGCGGCTGTGGGAATTCACCCGGGGCGTGCGGCTGCGGATCGCCGTCGCCGTGGCGCTCGGTCTGCTCCAGGTCGCCGTCGGCATCGCGAGGCTCGCGCTGCTCGGCTGGGTCCTCGCACGCGTCTTCGCGGGCGCCCGCCTGCACGATCTCGTCCTGCCCGTCGCGCTCACCGCCGCCGCGGTGCTGGTGCGTGCGGCGCTCGAGTACACGCGCACGACGTACGCGCACCACACGGCGGCCCTCGTGCAGACGCGCCTGCGCGCGCAGCTCTACGAGCATGTCGCGGCGCTGGGTCCCGCGCACTTCGCCGGGGCGCGGACCGGCGATGTGCTCCTGTCCATGGTCGAGGGCGTGCAGCAGCTCGAGGTGTACTTCGGGCAGTACCTGCCGCAGCTCGCGGTGGCGGCGCTGACGCCGGTCCTGATCTTCGCGTTCGTGGCCTTCCTCGACCTGCCGGTCGCGCTCGTCCTCCTGGCCGCCGCGCTCTTCACCCTCGTCGCGCCGTCGCTGTGGCACAAGCGGGACCGGACGGCCAGCCGCGCGCGGCAGGGCGCCTACGGCGATTTCGCGTCGGACTTCCTCGACTCCATCCAGGGGCTCGGCACGCTCAAGGCCTTCGGCCAGAGCGGGGCGCGGCTCCGCCTCCTGGAAGAGCGTGGCTGGTCGCTGTTCCGCAGCACGATGTGGGTGCTGGCGCAGAGCGTGATGACACGTGGGATCACCGACGCGGGCATCGCCGTCGGCGCGGCGGCCGCGCTCGGGCTCGGCGCCTGGCGCGTGTCCACGGGTCACATGTCGCTGGCCGTGCTGCTCGTGATCCTCATGCTCGGCGTGGAGGTGTTCCGGCCGCTCCGCGAGCTGCGCATCCTTCTCCATCAGGGGATGCTCGGGCAATCGGCGGCCCAGGGCATCTTCGCGGTCCTCGACGCCCGCCCTGCCGTGCGCGACGACGCGCCACGGCGCGGGAGCGACGCCATCGTCCCCACGGTCGAGTTCGACGACGTGACGTTCGCCTACCCGGGCAGCCGCGGCGCCGCGCACGACGGCCTGAGCTTCGCCGTCGCCGTGGGCGAGCGCGTCGGCATCGTCGGGCCGAGCGGCTCCGGCAAGTCGACGATCGCGCGGCTGATCCTCCGGCTGCACGATCCGCAGCGCGGGCGCGTGCTGGTCGGCGGGCGCGACGTGCGCACGATCCCGCTCGACGAGCTCCGGCGGACGATCGCCGTGGTCAGCCAGGACACGTATCTCTTCCACGGGACCGTCGAGGACAACCTCCGCATGGGCAAGCCGGACGCGACGGCGGCGGAGCTCCAGGCCGCCGCGCGCGCCGCCAACGCCGACGAGTTCATCGGGAGGTTGCCCGAGGGCTATCGCACCGTCGTCGGTGAGCGGGGCGTGCGGCTGTCCGGCGGTCAGCGGCAGCGCATCGCCATCGCGCGCGCGCTGCTCCGCGACGCGCCGATCCTCGTGCTCGACGAGGCTCTGTCGTCGGTGGACGCCGAGAGCGAGGCGGTCATCCAGGAGGCGCTCGATCGCCTCATGCAGGGTCGCACCACGCTGATCTTCGCCCATCGTCTCTCGAGCGTCATCGGCGCCGATCGGATCCTCGTGCTCGACGAGGGACGCGTCGCCGAGAGCGGCCGGCACGCCGATCTGATGGCGCGCGGCGGCGTCTATCACCGGCTCATGGCACCGCAGGCCCGCGACGGCAATGGCGCCGGCGACGTCGCCTTCGAGGAGCTCGCGCGCCCGGAGCCGGCGGCGCTCGCCCTGAACGGCGAGCCTCGGGATGCCACGGAGCCCGCCCAGGAAATCCTCAGCGCACCGCAGCTCGGGTGGCCGCAGGTGATCCGGACGCTGTTGGCGATGGTCGGGCCGTATCGCGGGCAGCTCGCGCTGACCTTCGCGCTCGGCGTCGCGCGCGTGGTGGCGCTGATCGGCGTCGGCGTGCTGAGCGCGCTGATCGTGCTCGCCCTCAAGCGCGGCACGCCGTGGGGCGGGCTGCTGGTGGCCCTCGCCATCGTCGCGCCGCTCGCCGGGCTCCTGCACTGGGCGGAGTCCTGGCTCGCCCACGACATGGCCTTTCGCCTGCTCACGCACATGCGCCTCGATCTGTTCCGCAAGCTCGATGCGCTCGCGCCCGCGTATCTCGTCCGACGTCGGTCCGGCGATCTGGTGGCCGCCGCGACGAACGACGTCGAGCTGATCGAGTACTTCTTCGCCCACACGATCACGCCCGGCTTCGTGGCCGTCCTCATTCCCGCGGCGGTGCTGGCGACGCTCGCCGCCTTCGGCTGGCCGATAGCCGTCGCCGTCCTGCCGTTCCTCGCCTACGCGGGCCTCAGCCCGGTGCTCGGGCGGGCCCGCATCGACCGGCTGGGCGCGCGGGCGCGCGACGCCGCGGCGGAGCTGAACGCCTACGCCGTCGATTCCGTGCAAGGCCTGAGCGAGATCGTCGCGTTCCAGCAGGAGCGGGCGCGCGGCGGCGCCTTCGCCGAGCGCGCGCGGGTGTGGATCGTCGCGCGCACGGCGATGCTCGACGACCTGACGCGACAGACCGTGCTCCAGGAGGCGGCGACGGGCCTCGGCGCCCTCGCCGTGGCGACGACGGGCGCGCTGCTCGTCGCGAGCGGGCGGCTCGACGGCGGCATTCTTCCCCTGCTGACGCTCATCGCCATCTCGGCGTTCGTGCCGGTGTGGGAGATCGCGCAGGTGGCGCGCCAGCTCGCCGACACGCTCGGCGCCGCGCGCCGCCTGCACGCCGTGCACGCCGAGCCGGTGCCCGTCGTGGACGGCCCGGGCGCGGGACGCGCCGGCCGAGGGGCGCCGGCCATGGAGATGGAGGACGTGCGCTTCTCCTATCCCGGGCGGCCGGAGCCCGCGCTCGATGGCGTGTCGTTCGATGTCGCCGCGGGCACCACCGTCGCGCTCGTCGGTCTGTCCGGGGCCGGCAAGACGACGGTCGCCGCGCTGTTCCTGCGGTTCTGGGATCCGGCCTCGGGCGTGGTGCGGCTGGACGGCCACGACGTGCGTGCGTACCGGCTCGACGAGCTGCGCGCACGCATCGCGCTGGTCGCGCAGGACACCTATCTCTTCAACGACACGCTCCGCAACAACATCCTGCTGGCCCGGCCGGCCGCGTCCGCGACGGAGCTGGCCGACGCCGTCCGCAACGCGTCGCTGGACGACTTCGTGCGCTCCTTGCCCGAGGGCCTCGACACGCGGGTCGGCGAGCGCGGCGCGCAGCTCTCCGGCGGCCAGCGTCAGCGCGTGGCGATCGCCCGCGCCTTCCTCAAGGACGCGCCGATCCTCATCCTCGACGAGGCGACCTCGCACCTCGACACGGTCAACGAGCAGGCCGTGCGCGCCTCGCTCGCGCTCCTGGCCCGCGAGCGTACGACGCTCGTGATCGCGCACCGCCTCGCCACCGTGCGCGACGCCGACCGCATCGTGGTGCTGGACGCCGGACGTGTGGTGGAGATCGGCGATCATGACTCGCTGCTCGCGCGCGGCGGCCTCTACGCGCGGCTGGTCGGCCGCCAGCTCGCCGGCGTGGCGAGGTGACCGCTACTTCAGCGTGAAGCCGTAGGTGCCCGCCGGCGCGTCGTCGACGGTGAGGTCGATGCTGAAGGACTGCACGCTCCAGTTCAGCTTTCGCACGACCTTCCCACCGGGCCCCTTGAGCTCACCCCCGAACGTATGCGCCGACATGTCGCGGAGGATGACGAACATGCGCGCCACGCTGTCCTTGCCGCGCTCGAACGTCTTGGTCGGCCCGGGCAGCTCGCCCTCCGTGCGAAACGTTCCCCCTGACGGCACGGAGCCGCTCGAGAAATACACGTTGCTGATGGACGCCCCGCTGACGGGTCCGGCAATGATCCCTGCCAGGACGACCGCGATGACGGCGACGATCCCACGCGTGGGCATGGCCACCTCCTGGCCCGTTACTACAGCACGCAAGCCGGATCGTCGACAAGTGGCGTACCCGGGTGAGGAAGGTTTGACGTAAGATCACCGACCATGAGTGAAGAGCTGCTCCGGAAGATCGCGCTGTCGGTGCGGAACTGGGGGAAGTGGGGGCCGGACGACGAGATCGGCACGCTGAACTACATCACGCCGGAGCGGATCGCGGCGGCGTGCCGGCTGGCGACGACCGGCAAGGTGTTCGCGCTCGGGATTCCCCTCAGCCGCAACGGCCCGCAGAGCGGCACGCGCCAGCGCTTCAACCCGATCCACACGATGTTCCGTGACGGCGGCGACGCGCCGCGGACGCCGGAAGACGTCAAGGCGATGGAGGGTTACGGCGGCTCCGACGACTGGATCGTGATGCCGCTCCAGTGCGTCACGCAGTGGGACAGCCTCGCCCACATCTTCTACGAAGGGAAGATGTACAACGGCTACGACGCGCGCCTCGTCACGAGCAGCGGCGCCGCGAAGAACAGCATCGACAAGACCAAGAGCAAGATCGCCGGGCGCGGCGTGCTCCTCGACGTCGCGCGCCACAAGGGCGTGCGCGCGCTGGAGCCGGGCTACGCGATCACCGTCGACGACCTCGAGGCCACCGCCGCGGCCGAGCGGGTTGAGGTGCTGCCGGGCGACATCCTGCTCGTGCGCACCGGCCACATGACGCGTTATCTCGAGAGCTGGAAGAACTACGACCTCGATCCGTTCCCCGGCATGTCCATCCACACCACGCCGTGGCTGCACGCCAAGCAGATCGCCGCCATCGCCAGCGACAACTATGCGGTCGAGGTGCGGCCCTCCGAGATTCCGGGCTTCCGCAACCCGTTCCATGTGGTCGCGATCCCGAACATGGGTCTCACGCTCGGCGAGATCTTCTACCTGGAGGAGCTGGCCACCGATTGCGCGGCCGACGGGCGCTGGGCCTTCCTGCTCGTCGCTCCGCCGCTGCCCGTCGTCAACGCGGTCGGCACGCCGATCAATCCCTACGCGCTGAAGTAGCGGTCCGGCGACGGCCGGAATAGGCAACGATGCCTGTGCCACCGATCGTACCGGTGCTCGCGCTCACCGCCGCCTTCCTCGGCGCGGCCGCCACCATCTTCATCCGCCAGGGGCTGCGCGGCAGCGACGCCTACACCGGCTTCTGGGTCAACGTCGTCGTCGGCGCGCTCGGCTCGTGGATCGCCGTCGCCGTCACGGGTGGACCGGGGCCGGTCACCGCCACCGCGCTCGCGTTCTTCGTGCTGGCCGGCCTCGTCGGGACGGTGGCCGGGCGTCTCCTGCGATTCATCGCCATCGAGCGAGTGGGCGCGTCGATCGCGGCCGCCATCGTCAACCTGAACCCGCTCCTCGCGACGCTCTTCGCCATCGCCCTGCTGGGCGAGCGGGTCACGCTGCCGATCGTCACCGGGACGATCGTCATCACGGTCGGGACGGTGCTGCTCTCCATGAGCGGACAGCATCTCGGCTTCCGCCCGCGGCTGCTCGTGTATCCGCTGCTGTCGGCGACGTGCTTCGGGCTGGTGTCGATCCTGAGGAAGATCGGGCTCGGCGGCGCGGGACCGATCATCGGCATGGCGCTCAACGTCACGACCGCGGCGGTGGCGTTCGGCGCGTTCATGCTCGCCTCGGGCCAGCGGGGCGCGCTGATCTGCCGCCGGCGACCGCTCGCCTACTTCGTCGCGGCCGGCCTCATGGAAAACGCCGCCGTGTTCCTGAACCTGGTGGCGCTCGGGATGGGGACGGTCAGCCTGGTCACGCCGCTCTACGGCTCCTCGCCGATCTTCGTGCTGCTGCTCTCGTTCTTCTTCCTGCGCGGGATCGAGCGGCTGACCGGCCGCATCGTGGCCGGCACGCTCCTGATCGTGCTCGGGATCTACCTGCTCACCGCGCTGTCCGGACGGTGAGCGCCTCGGGGTTGACGACGTTGATCGGCTTGCCGGCGGCGTAGGCCAGGATCTGGTCGAAAATGTTCGAGAACATGTGCTCGAGGCCGTCGTACTCGACGTAGCCGAGGTGCGGCGCGCAGACCACGTTGTCCATCGCGAGCAGCGGGTGCTTGCCCCCGACGACGGGCTCCTCCTCGTACACGTCGACGGCGGCCATGCCCGGCCGTCCGGCGCGGAGCGCGGCCTCGAGCGCGCCGGGCACGACGAGGCCGGCGCGGCTCGTGTTGACGAAGAGCGCGGTCGGCTTCATGCGGGCGAGATCCGCCGCAGTCACCATCCCGCGCGTGTCGGCGACCAGCCGCACGTGGAGGGAGACGACGTCCGACTGCTCGAACAGCGCTTCCTTGCTCGGCGCGACCTCCACGCCGTCCTTGCGCGCGCTGGCCAGCGACGCCTCGCGGCCCCACGCGAGCACCTTCATGCCGAACGCCTTGCCGTAGCCGCCGACGACGGCGCCGATCTTCCCGTAGCCCCAGATCCCGAGCGTCTTGCCCCGCAGCCCGACGCCGATCGGGTAGGCCTGCCACTTCCCCGCCCGCAGCGCGGCCATCTCCTGCGGGATGCGGCGGAACGCGGCGATGATGAGGCCCCACGTCAGCTCGGCCGTCGCGTAGGACGGTCGGCCGGGCCCCGTCGCGGTCGACACGACGATCCCGCGGCGGGTGCACGCGTCGACGTCGATGTGCGGATAGACGCCGGCCTGGCTGATGATGCGCAGCTTGTCGAGGCGCTCGATCAGCGGGGCGCGGATCGGCGTCCGCTCGCGCAGAAGCGTCACCGCCTCGGCGTCCTTCAATCGCTTCGCCAGCTCGTCGACGTCCTTGGTGTGGTCGTTCCAGACCGTGACGTCGTGGCCGCGGACCTTCGCGAAGCACGGCAGCGTCCGGATCGTGTTCTGCCAGTCGTCGAGAACTGTGATGTTCATGGGACCCTCATCTGATTCATAGGCTCGCCTCGGACGGCGGGGCCCCAGCCCCGCGACGTCCTGCGGCTCGCACTACCTCTTGATCTCTATCTCCACGAAGATGATCTCGCGCGCGGTCTCGTTGCAGACGTCGTGCTCGACGCCCGCCTTGCGGAAGTACGAGCGGCCGGCGGCGATGGGGCTGACGGCGCGGCCGTCCGCGGAGATGACCGTCAGCTCACCGTCGGTGACCGGCACGACCACGTAGTCGTGCTCGTGCCGGTGATGGCCGATCACGCTCCGCGGCGGTAACCGCCACTCGGTCACCCGCACCTCCACCGTGTCCACCTGCACCGTCGGGATCGCGGCGGTGGTCACGACGCGTGGGTCAAATCACGCCGTCGCGCTTGAGCGCGGCGAGCTCGCTCTCGCCGTAGTCGAGGAGCTTGCCGTAGACCTCGGCGTTGTGCTCCCCGAGCAGCGGCGCCCGCGTGACGTCGGTCGGCGACGCCGACATGCGGATCGGGCTGCCCGGGATGGCCATGCGCCCGCGCGTGGGGTGGTCGACGTCGACGATCATCCCGCGCTGGCGCAGGTGCTCGTTCGACATGACCTCGTCCGAGTCGAGGACGGCCCCGCACGGCACCTCCGCGGCGCCCAGCAGCTCCATCACCTCGTGCTTCGTCCGCTTGCCCGTCCAGGCCTCGACGATCGCGTCGATCTCCTCCCCCGCGGCCAGCCGCTGCTTGCGGTCGGCGAAGCGCGGGTCCTGGGCGAGCTCGGGCTGACCGATGACGCGCGTGAGCGCCTTCCACATGTCGTTGTTGGCGGTGTGGATGAACACGTAGTCGTTGGGGCCGAACGGCCGGCAGCGATAGAGGTTCGACGGCGCAGCGTTGGGCGAGCGATTGCCCTTGCGCGGAATCGGATTGATGCCGAGGTAATGGTCGCGGAAGTGGATGCGCGTGAGGTTGACCACGACGTCCATCTGAGCCACCTCGATGCGCTGCCCGACGCCCGTCACGTTGCGCTGGATGATCGCGGCCAGGATCCCGATCGCCGCGTGCAGCCCGGAGCCCGTGTCGCCCAGGCCGGCCTCGATGCGAAGCGGCGGCCCATCCGCGCTGCCCGTCAGGGCCATGACGCCGCCCATCGCCTGGGCGATCATCTCGAAGCTGTTGTAGCTCGCGTAGGGCCCGCTGCTGCCGAAGCCCTTCACGGACGCCGAGATGATCCGCGGATTCATCCTCTTCAGATCTTCGTAGCCGAAGCCGAGCCGCTCGATCGAGCCGGGACCGAGATTCTCCACGAGCACGTCGGCCGTCTTGATCATCTCCTCGAACATCTTCCGGCCGCGCTCGGACTTGAGATTCAGCGTCACGGCCTTCTTGTTGGCGTTCAGCAGGCAGAAGAAGACCGAGTCCATGTCGGGCCGCTCGCTGAGCCCGAGCCGGGCCGGCTCGCCCGAGGGCGCCTCGATCTTGATGACCTCCGCTCCGAGCCACGCCAGCGTCTCGCAGCAGCTCGGTCCCGCCTCGTACTGCGTCAGATCGAGCACGCGAATCCCGTCCAGTGCCTTCATGGTCCCTCCTCGGAGGGGCGCTGCGCCCCTTCCGGCGTTCGGATCTATTATTACGTCGATTACGTCTGATAGGCGGAGAAACGCACGGTCTGGGCGCGGGCCTGATCGCTCGTCATCACGTTGACGACGGCCGGCTTGCCCGACGCGTACGCGCGCTCGAGGGCCGGACGGATCTCGTGCGGTTTCTCGACGTACTCGCCGTACGCGCCGAGCTCGATGGCGACCTTGTCGTAGCGGGTGCGGCCGAGGTGACGGCCCGGCTTGGGCAGTGGGTTCCCCCACGCGGTGTTGGCCGTCCAGCCGCCGTTGTTCGAGATGACACACACGACGGGGATCTTGTGACGGACCGCCGTGTCGATCTCCATCCCGTTGATGCCGTAGGAGCCGTCGCCATGGAGCACGACGACCTGCTTGTCCGGCTTGGCGACCTTGGCGCCGAGGCCGAACGGCAGCCCCACGCCCATGCAGCCGAACGTGCCGGAGTTCATGCGATGGCCGGGCACGTAGGTCGGGATCGACTGGCGGCCGTAGTTGAGGATCTCCTGGCCGTCGACGATGAGCACGGCGTCCCGCTTCAGGAAATCGCGGACCTCCTTGCAGAGGCGCAGCGGATGAATCGGGACCTCGTCGCTCGACATGACCTTGTCGTTCTCGGCCGCCTTCTCGGCATCGATCACGCGGAGCTTGCTCACCCAGGCGCTGTACTTGTCGGGCTTGATCTTGCCCTTGGCCTCGGCCAGCAGCTGCTCGAGGGCGGCGCGGGCGTCGCCGAGAATCGGCACGTCGATCTCGCGGTTGTGGCCGAGGTCGGAGCCGTCGATGTCGACGCGGATGACCTTCATGTCCTTGTTGAAGCGCGGCGGCGCGCCGAACTGGATGATCCAGTTGAAGCGCGTGCCGATCACCAGGCAGACGTCGGCCTCGACGAAGGCGGTGCTGCGCGCGTTGAGGAACGCCAGCGGATGGTCTTCGGGCACGGTGCCGCGCGACAGCGGCGTCGTGTAGAAGGGGATGCCCGTCGCGTCGACGAACGCGTGGAACGC
>Ga0075425_100005061_pt1 | contig 13651 bp, 12 predicted proteins | sample SoiMethybrSBSTD4_FD_75300 | JGI IMG/M metagenome (GOLD analysis project Ga0075425, IMG submission 75300) | Bulk soil microbial communities from a Populus tree surrounding site in Tennessee, USA - Soil MetaG P. TD hybrid SBSTD4 | ecosystem: Environmental > Terrestrial > Soil > Tree plantation...
AGCGCGCCGCGCACCTTGAACGATCCCGTCGGCAGTTCGGACTCGAGCTTGAGGAAGAGATCGGACGCGACCGACGACGGAATCAGCCGCGTCGACATCGTGACTGTCAGCGCAGCGTCTTCCCGATGCGATCGCGGTGGAAGGTCGCGTCGCCGCAGAGAAGCTCCGATCCTTTGGCGCGCCTGTAATAGAGGTGAGCGTCGTTTTCCCACGTGAAGCCCATGCCGCCCTGGACCTGGATCGCCGAGTTGCCGGCCTCGCGGTAGGCGTCGCTGGCCCAGGCTTTGGCGACGGACACGGCGAGCGGCGCGGCACTCGCGTCGTGGCCGAGCGCCCAGGCGGCGTAATACGCCGCCGAACGCGCGCCCTCGACGAGCGCGAAGAGGTCGACACACCGGTGCTGCACCGCCTGAAACGATCCGATCGTGCGGCCGAATTGCGTGCGCGTCTTTGCGTACGAGACGGTCAGGTCGAGCAGCTGCTGCATCCCGCCGACCATCTCCGCCGACAGCCCTGCTGCCGCGATATCGAGCGCGCGCGCAAGCGCGGTCGACGCGCGGTCGCCCTTCGCCAGCAGATCGCCCCCGGACACCTTGACGCGATCGAACGACACGCGATACAGACGCCGCGTCAGATCGACGCCGGGAGTCGCGGTCAGCGTCAGGCCGGGTGATTTCGACGGGACCACGAGGAGAACGTCGCGGGCGGCGACGATGATGAAGTCCGCGACTGCGGCGTCGCCCACGAACAGCTTCTCACCGGTCAGCTCGAAACAGTCGCCGACGGCTTTCGCATCCATGCGCACCGCGGAGGGATCCCACGAAGCGCTGCGCTCGAGCAGCGCAAGCGTTGCGCGCATCTCGCCGCGGCAGATCGGCGCGAGATATGTCTTTTTCTGCTCGTCGCTGGCCGCCGCGTCGAGCAGCGTTCCGGCCAGGAGCACGGTGCTGACGAACGGGCCGGGCACGAGCGCGCGGCCCATCTCTTCGAGCACGGCAGCCATCTCCACCGGTCCGAGGCCGACGCCGTCGTACGCCTCGGGAAAGATCATCCCGGTGTAGCCCTGCTCGGCCACCTTCTTCCAGAGCGCGGCGTCGAACGCGGTATCTCTTTCGATCAGCTTCCGCACGTCCGCCATCGGCAGCTCTTTCGAGAAGAACTCGTGCGCGGCGTCTTTGACGTGCTGCTGCGTCTCGCTCAGTCCGAAGTTCACGTCAGTAGCTCTTCGGCAGCCCGAGAACGTGCTGCCCGACGATGTTGCGCTGGATTTCGGAGGTGCCGGCTTCGATGGTGTTGCCGCGGGAGCGGAGATACGAATACGCGAATGCGCCGTTATCGAACGCCAGGTCGCTGCCCGCGGCGAGCTGGCCGTAGTCGCCGAGGATTTCCTGCGCGAGCGCCTGGAAGCGCTGGTTCGCCTCGCTCCATCCGATCTTGAGGATCGACCCTTCGGGGCCCGGCGCGCCTTTGCGCATGATGCTGCTGATGGCGCGCAGGTGGTTCAGGCGCAACACTTCGTTTTCGACGTACGCCTGCGCGATCTTCTGCCGGGAAATGTCCGCGCCCGGCTCGCCGCGTTCTTTCCAGATCTCGATCAGCCGATCGAGCTGACGCCGGGTCTGCACCTGGAACAACACGCCGAGCGTCGCGCGCTCGTGCGCGAGCGTGCCGAGCGCAACCTTCCATCCTTCGCCCTGTGGACCGAGGACATTCGCGGCCGGCACCTCGACGTCGTGAAAGAACACCTCGGTGAACTCGGACTCGCCGGTCATCTGTCGAAGCGGACGGACCTCGATGCCGGGGCTCTTCATGTCGACGAGGATGTACGTGAGGCCGGCGTGCTTCTGCGACCGGGCGTCGCTGCGCGTCAGCAGCGCGCACCAGTCCGCGACCCAGCCGTAGCTGGTCCAGATCTTCTGGCCGTTGACAATATAGCGATCGCCGCGCAGTTCCGAACGCGTGCGCAAGCCCGCGAGATCGGACCCGGCGTTGGGCTCGGAGAATCCCTGACACCAGATCTCGTCGCCGCTGAGGATGTTCGCGAGGTACCGCTTCTTCTGCGCGTCGGTCCCGAAATGAATGATCGTCGGGCCGATGATCGCGAGGCCGAGCGTGTTGGCCAGCGGCGGCGCGCCGGCGCGGGCCATCTCCTCGGTCCAGACGGCCTGCTCCATCAGCGTCGCGCCGCGGCCGCCGTACGCCTTCGGCCACGAGACGCCCGCCCAGCCGGCTTCGTAGACGGTCTTCTGCCAGCGGCGCAGGAACGCGAAGTGCTCCTGCATCGACGCGCGCAGCTGCCCGGCTTCCCAGTCCCTCGGTGCGTTGGCGGCAATCCACGCGCGCAGCGCGTCGCGAAACGCGGTTTCTGTCGGCGTCAGTGTCAGGTCCACGGGAGCGACAGCATACCTCAGCTGTCAGCTGCCGCGTTCCGTGCTAGCGCTTCGGAGCGGGAGGAAAGATCTCTACGGTCCGCGGCGCCGCGGCGCGCTTCGCCTCGATCGTCTGGAAGTCTTTCGTCCACGTCTTCCCGCCGTCATTCGACACGTCGGCGCGCCACGAGAACGAATCCGCCTTGATGTTGAAGTAGCGGATACGCCAGGTTGCCGGCGTCTGGCTCATGACGCCGAATGTCTGCTCGATGTGCACCTCGCCGCCGTCGCGCCGGCCCGTGCCCATGTCGTTCAATCCGTTTCCGCCGTCCATGCCGACCAGCTCCCACTGGTCCAGCACCGCGTTGTAGGCCCGGATCGTGGTCGACGCGTACATCTTCTCGCCTTTGTCGCCGCGGATCGCGTATTCGTCCATCACCTGGCCGCCCGGCAGCTTCACGGCGCTCCACAGCCCTTCGAACTTGCCGTAGCGCTTGCTGACGGCATCGAAGGTCCACTGCCCGAGCAGGTAGTCGAAATCGCTCTTGTGCGCGGCGACGCGGGCGTCGATTTCCTTTTCGGTCACCTTCGGCACCGTCTTCTGCTGTACGAACGACGCGAGCACGGACAGGAGCAGGGCGATCACGCGCATGGATGTTCCTCCACGCGCAGCATCGCGCCGCGTGCGCTCTGGCGCAATCGTCATTCCGCAAACGGCGCCTGGTGTGCCGCGAACGGCATCCGGCGCCGTTGCGTCGCGCTCGGCCGTCGCGCTACTGTGCGCGGGTGCGTCCCCTGAAGGCATCGACGCTGGTGGCCGCCGCCTGGATCGGTCCCGCCGTGCTTGGCGCCGTCAACGAATACGCGCAGCGTGCGCTCTCCGGCGACACGCCGCCGAGGCTGGCGGCCCTGATGTTCGCCGGCGGCGACTGGCTCCTCTACGCCCTCTTCACGCCGATCGTCTTCGTCCTGTCGCACCGCTGGCCGCTGACGCGGCCGCACATCGTCCGCAACGGCACGATCCATCTGGCGATGTCGCTCTTCTTCTGCGCGGCATGGGCCGCGGTCGGCGTCCTGCTGCGCAAGTGGCTGATCCCCGAAACGATCTGGGGCGGCGGGCTGTCCGGACATTTCGTCAGCTGGCTGTTCATCACGCTGCCGTTCGGCGTGTCCGTGTACCTGGCGGTCGTGGGCATCGAGCACGCGGTGCGGTATTACGACGAGACGCGCGCGCGCGAGATGCAGATGGCGCGCCTCGCGGAGCAGCTGGCGGGCGCGCAGCTCGCCGCGCTGCAGGCGCAGTTCAATCCGCATTTTCTCTTCAATACGCTCAACACGATCGCCGTGCTCGTGCGCGACAACGATCGCGAGGCCGCCACGCGCATCGTCGAACATCTGAGCGAGGTGCTGCGGCGCACGCTGGCGCGCCATCGCGCCAACGAGGTGACGCTGGACGAAGAGCTCGAGCTCGTGCGGCAGTACGCGGCGATCGAACAGGCGCGGTTTCCGGATCGATTGCGCGTCACGTATGACGTCGACCACTCCCTGCTGGGCGCCGCCGTTCCCGGCTTCGCGATCCAGCATCTCGTCGAGAACGCGATCCGGCACGGGATCGCGAGGTCCACGAGCGGCGGCCTGGTGTCGATCGACGTCAGGCGCGTCGGCGACGATCTCCACGTCACCGTTACTGATGACGGACCGGGCATCGACGCCGGCGCCCCCGGAGACGGAAACGTGCGCGGGCACGGTCTGGACCTGACCCGCGAGCGCCTGCGAGCCCTCTATGGCGATCGCGCCTCGTTAACCGTCTCGCGTGGGCCGGGCGGCGGCACAATCGCGACGCTGCGGATCCCGTACCGAACGCTATGACATGGCGCGTGCTCGTTGCAGACGATGAACCGGCGGCCAGGCGGGGCGTGCGACAGCTGCTGACGGCGCATCCCGATTACGAGATCGTCGCCGAATGCCGCAACGGCGAAGAAACGCTCGCCGCCCTCGACCGCGCACGGCCGGACGTCGTCTTTCTCGACGTGCAGATGCCGGGGCTCGGAGGGTTCGACGTGATCCGCCGGCGCACCCCGGAACGGATGCCGGTGACCGTGTTTCTGACAGCCTTCGATCAATTTGCGGTGAGCGCGTTCGAGGCGGAAGCGCTGGACTATCTCGTCAAGCCGGTCACGGCCGCGCGGTTTGCGGCCACGCTCGCGCGCGTGGCCCGCCAGCTGGCCGCGATCCGTGCCGGCGCGCATCAGAGCCGGAGCGACGCGCGATTCGTGGTGACGACGGCACGCGGCGCGACGGTGGTGCACGCGAGGGACATCGACTGGATCGAAGCGGCGGACAACTACGCGCGGATCTGGACCGGCGCGAGGAGTCATCTGATCCGGGAATCGCTGACGGATCTCGAGCGCCGGGTGCGACCGCTCGGCTTCGTCCGGGCGCACCGGCAGGCGCTGATTCGCCTGGACGGCGTCCGGGAGTTGAAGCGCGTGGGCGAGGGCGAGCTGGTCGCGGTCCTCGTCAGCGGCGCTGAAGTGCCGATTGCGCGGCGGCGGCGCGCGGCGATCTCGGCGGCCCTCCGAGGGGCGGCCGGCTAGCGTCCGACGAGCGAACGCCAGAGCGACTGGAGCGCCGCGTACATTTCCCGCGCTGCGGCGCCCGGCTCGTCGAGGCCGCGGTCGCGCCGGTCGATCAACTGCTCGGGAGTCAGCTGACCGATGCGCTTCGCCTGCACGCGCTGGATGTACTCCGGATCGACACCGTGGCTGCGCATTCGGAGGAGCGTCTCCACCGGCAGAGTCCTGTAGCCCAGCGCAGCGAGACCGCTGATGTAGTCAGGATCGATGCCGTGACTCCGAAGCTGGAGCAGGCCGTCCATGTCGGAACGGTAGCCGAGCGTCCGCATCCCGCTGATGTAGTCGGGATCGATGCCGTGTGCGCGCGCGCGCAGCAGATCGTCGACTGACATGCTCGCGAATCCGTTCGCGGCCATCCCGCTCACGTATTCCGGATCGATCCCGTGTTCGCGCAACTGCATCAGGGCGTTCAACGTGCGCACCCGATACCCGACCGCCGCCATGCCGCTTACGTACTGCGCGTCGACGCCGTGTTGCGCCGCCCGAACAAGCAGGTCGGAATCCGGTTTCGCATACCCGTTCCTGGACAACTCGTCGAGCAGCCGCGCGCCGGCTTCCTGCGCCCACGCGTCGCCTGGATCCTGCGCGGCCTGCAGCGTCGCCCGCGCACCGGCCGTGATCTCCGCTCGCAGCGTCGCCATCGGCAGCAGCACGGCCATCGCCGTTGCGAGGGCGATCGCGCTCCGATTGCGCGGCAGCCCCGCGCGGTTGCGCGCGGCGTCGACGATGGCGAGCAGCCGGATTTCGAGATCGCGGGCGCGCGCCATCGCCAGAGCCGTCGCGAGAGCCGGCGCCGCACGCAGCGAATGCGCGAGCTCGAGCAGGTGGCCGGCATAGGCGCGCGGCTCGGCTCCCGCGGCGAGGACGCGATCGTCGCACGCGAGCTCGCGTTCGATACGCATCCGTCGCGCGGCCAGCCAGACGGCCGGATGGGGCCAATAGATCGCGCAGGCGACGGCGCCGACCAGCTGCGTCAGGCAGTCGAATCGCGCGACGTGCGCGAGCTCGTGCAGCAGTACCGCCCGTCGCCGATCGGCGCTCCATGCATCCGTGGACGAGGGCACGAGGACGGCCGGCCGAAGTGTCCCGAACGTGATCGGCACAATCTCGTCGGCGGACTGCAGCAGCCGTACGCGCCTCGCGATGCGCAACTGCGCCATCGTCTCATCCAGAATCCGCAGCCAGCGATCGTCTTTCAATTCGCGCGAAGCGCGCGCGAGCCGACCGAGCGCGATCGGCTCGACGAGAAGGCGAACAATCAGAATCAAGAGGCCGATGACATAGCCGGCGCCGATGAGCATCAGCCAGTTGATCTCCGGCCGCGGCAGCGGTTCCCCCACGAACGCCGACGGCGCGCCGGCGTACACGGTTGCGGCGACCACGGACGCGGTCGCCGTTCGCGCCGGCACCGGGATCGGGACGGTCCAGTGCGGCAGCGCGGACTCCGCAATTGGCAGGGTGAGCAGCCCCGCCATCACGAAGGCCCAGACAAGGTGACGCGCGGCAGCGGAACCGCGCCGGCGAAGCCGCGCGTCGACCAGGAACGCGAGCGCGAGGAGTGCCGTGGCCTTGACGACGATACCGAGGACGATCATTTCTTCCCTCCACGGGCACGCTTGAGCAGCGACGCGAGCCGCTCGTACTCTTTGTCGGAAATCGGACCGCCGTTCATGTCGAGGAGCGCCGCGGCCGCCGAGCCGGGCGAGTTGTCGAAGAAGGTCCGCACCAGCTGCTTCAGCGCCGAGCGGCTCGCTTCTTCCGGCTTCGCGGCCGGGAAGTACACGAACCGCGGGCCGTCGTACTCGCGCGCGAGAAGCCTGCGGTCGATCATGATGTCGAGCAGCTTGCGGACGCTCGACGGGCTCGGCGCATCCGGAAGCTCGGCTCGAATCTCCTCGACGGTCGCGCGCCGGCGCCGATGGAGGATTTCCATGATCTGCGCTTCACGTCGCGTCAGGTTCGGGTGGGCGGCTCTGGTCATCGGCTCTAGGGCGAATTTATTCGCGCACAGCGAATATATTCGCGCACTGCCGCCGTGTCAAGCCGCTTTCAGCTTTCAGCTTTCAGCCGTCGGCGTCAGCCAGGAGCGGAGCGATCTCAGAACTGAGGGCTAAGGGCTCAGGGCTGAGCCGTCCGAATCCGAACAGCTGATTCCCGCGCGCGGAATGGAACCAGGTCCGATCACGAGAAATTCGGCGCAATTCTCGCGGGCACAGCGGTTGCTCTTCAGGCGGTCATGCGTTTCCTGCTCTGGCTTCTGCATTTGCTGGCGGTCTGGGTCGGGCTGCTTCCTGCTCCGCAGATCGCCGGGGCGCCCAGCCGCTTCACCATCGAGCGCGAGATCGTTGCGGGCGTTTGCGGCCTTTTCGAAGGAGAAATCCACTCCGGGAGGGAATCTCCTAATTCGCCGGCTTCGCCTTCATCAGACCGGTCTGGATGAGCAGCGACGTGAAATCGTAGATGCGACGCTCCCGGATGATCTTCCCCGCCCGCATCTCGAAGAGAAAGACGCCGGGGACGGCAAATGGCTTACCGGTCGGCGACATGCCGAGGAAGGCGCCGATGTCCTTGCCCTCGATCGTCACGACCTGAGCGACCGAGTCCCCATCGATGATCAGCGACTCCTGCCGGAGGCTGGCGTCGAGGGCGTCGAACACGGACTGGATCACTTTTCGCGCCGCGTCACGGCCGCGGTGCGTTCCGCCACTCGGGCTCTCGATCACGCAGTCGTCCGCGTAGTCGTATGCCAGAGCCCCGGCATCCTGGCGCTCCCACGCGAGACGACGGCCTTCGAAAACCTCGACGATCTCTTCTCGGGTCATGAAGACAGTATAGCCATTAGCTATTAGCCAAGGCTTGCTGGCGCGCCGTCGCGCTGTCACACTGTCACGCAGCCAGGAGGAACGATGAACAGGACGATGATTGCGGCGGCGCTCGTGGCCGGGGCGTTGATTGGCTACTCTACGCGCGTGTGGACGCAGGGCGGCGAAAAGCTGCCGATGGCCGGCGTCGCGCCGGCGAAAGATTTTGCGGGCGCGAAGGAGCTGCCGGATCCGGGTACCGACTACAAGGTGGTCTTCTCGGTCGCGGCGAACGCGAAGGACGACGAGGTTCATCCGACGCTGAAGACGATCGCGTTGTATCTGAACACGCTCGCCCACAACGGCGTGCCGGCGAAACACCGGCACATCGCGGCGGTATTCCATCAGGGCGGCGGCGACGCGGTCCTCGCGAACGACGTTTACAAATCGCGGCACAAGGGCGTGGACAATCCGAACATCGCGATGCTGAAAGAGCTGAAGGACGCCGGCGTCGACCTTCGCGTCTGCGGACAGGGGCTGCTCGGCAAGAAGGTCGAGCCGTCGCAGCTGCTGCCCGGCGTGCAGGCCGACCTGTGGGCGATGACCACGATGGTCAACCTGCAGCTGCGCGGGTACGTCCGAATCGGCGGCTAGGAAGCCGCGCCTGGAGCGTCGAGGACGGCAAGCTTCGCGTTCTTGATCGGCAAGTCGCGAACGCGAACGCCGGTCGCAGCGAAAATCGCGTTGGTCACCGCCGCGGCGATCGGCGGGACGCAGGGTTCGCCGAGACCGCCGACGCGTGCGTTCGAGCGGACGAATTCCACGCGGATCTCAGGCGCGTCGGCCAGGCGGATCATCTGGTGATCGCGGAAGTTGCGCTGCACGACGCGCCCCTTGTCGACCGTGATTTCTCCGACGAGCGCGGCTGACAGGCCGAAGATGATGCCGCCCTCGGCCTGCGCCGCTGCGCTGTCGGGGTTGACGACGTCGCCACAGTCGACGGCGGCGCACACCGTCCTGACGCGCACCCGGCCTTCGGGCGATACCGCCACGTGCGCGACCTCCGCGACGATGGTGCCGAACGATTCGCACAGCGCGATGCCGCGGCCTTCGCGTTCGGGCAGCGGAGCGCCCCACCCGGACATCGCCGCCGCCTTTTCGAGCACCGCGCGGAAACGGGGCTGATCGGCCAGCAGATCCCGGCGGAACGCGAATGGATCTTTCTTCGCGGCATGCGCGAGCTCGTCGACGAACGACTCCTTGAAGAAGCCGTGCTGTGAGTTGAGCACCGACCGCCACGGTCCCGTGCGGATCGGATGGGCAGCGTCGGCCGCCGCGGCCCGTTTGTCGGCGATCGCGTACGGCATGAAGGTCGACTCGCCGTCGCCGCCGCCCGCGTACTTCGACCGCGCCGCGATCGGCCTGCCGCTCGAGTCGAGCGCGCCGGCGAACCGGGACATCGCCGCGGGGCGATAGAAGTCGTGCTGGATGTCGTTCTCGCGGCTCCAGATCATTTTTACCGGCACGGGCGACATCGCCTTCGCGATCCGCGCGCCCATGTCGACGAAGTCGTGGAAGCCGGGCAGCCGGCGGCCGAATCCGCCGCCGAGCAGCAGGTTGGTGTATTGCACGTTCCGCTGGGGAATTCCGAGCGCCTTCGCCGCCGTCGCGCGACCGTTCAGCGGATCCTGGACGCCGGCCCACACCTCCGCGCGATCGCCCTGCACTCTTGCCGTGCAGCACATCGGCTCCATCGTCGCGTGCGCGAGAAACGGAATGCGGTAGTCGGCTTTGACGACGGTAGGGGCGCCCGCCGGCAGATCCGGCGCCGCGCCGAGCGACTTGTCGAACGCGCTGAAAATCGCCGCCGTCGTTACGTCGCCATGGCCGGCATCGTCGAACACCGGCTTGAGCGCGGCAAGCGCCTTGCGCGCGCGCCAGTAACTGTCGGCAACCACGGCGACCGCTTCGGCAAGCTTGACGACGCGCTTGACTCCGGGCATCGATTCGGCGGGAGCGGTATCGACGGAGATCAGTCTGCCCCCGTTGACCGGCGCGATCTCCACGGCGGCGTAAAGCATCCCGGGCAGTGTGAAGTCGATGCCGTAAACGGCGCTTCCGTCCACCTTGGACGGAATGTCGAGGCGCTGCCGCGCTGTGCGGCGGATCGTGTAGGTCTCGGGCGGTTTCAACGCCGGATGCGACGGAACCGGCATCGCCGCGGCGTCGACGGCCAGCTCTCCGAACGTTGCGGTGCGTTTCGAGGCGTCGTGGCTGACGCGGGAATTGCGCGCCTGGCATTCGGACCGGGCGACGCCCCATCGCTTCGCGGCCGCGGCGAGGAGCATGTCTCTCGCGGCGGCGCCGGCGACGGTCATGCCGTAGACCCCGGTGCCGCGGACAGCGCTCGATCCGCCCGTCACCTGCAGACCGAACGCACGCGCGAGCCGATACGTGCCGTAGTCGAATCCGCGCAGCATCCACGGCGGGACACGGACGTCCACGAAACCGCGGATGACGTACTCGTTCGCGAATTCGTCGAGCGCCGGCGCTTCCCGGATGCGGACGCGCGACCAGTCGGCGCTCATTTCCTCTGCGGCCATCATCGCGAGCGCGGTCTGCGCGCCCTGCCCCATCTCGCAGTGCGGGATCAGAATGGTGATGAGGTCGTCAGGCGTTACGGTGATCCACGTATTCAGCTCGACGCCGCTTCTCGTTTCCAGCCGGTCCGGCGCGAACGCGAGCTCGGCGACGCCGAGGACCAGTCCGCCGCCGGCGGCCGTGCCGGCGCCGATGAAGGCGCGCCGCGACCACTTGCGCACGCGCGACCGTTCAGCGGGAGGCGATGGCATGGATGGCCTTTCGGACGCGCACGAACGTGCCGCAGCGGCAGATATTGGTGATGCCGGCGTCGATCTCTTCGTCGGCGGGATGCGGATTCTGGTCGAGGAGCGCCGCAACGGCGACGATCATGCCTGACTGGCAGTACCCGCACTGCGGCACCTGATGATCGATCCATGCCCGCTGGACCGGATGCAGCGTTCCGTCGCGAGCGAGCCCTTCGATGGTCGTGATCGTCGCGCCGTCAGCCGATGACACCGGAAAGGTGCACGAGCGCACGGCGCGGCCGTTGACGATCACCGTGCACGCGCCGCATGCGGCGATGCCGCAGCCGAACTTCGTACCCGTCAAGCCCAGGGTATCGCGCAGCACCCAGAGGAGCGGCGTGTCGGGTTCGACGTCGACCGTATGGGATCGGCCGTTGACCGTCAGCGTCATGGTGTCGCGCACAGTGTACGACGGGATGAGGTCAGCCGAGCGTCTGCAAGATGCGCCGAAGGTCGTCCGGCGCGCTTGTCCGTATAATGCCGCCGAGTTTGCATGGGGTTGACACCCGGCACCCGGCTGAACGCCTACGAAATCATTGCCGCCATCGGCGAGGGCGGCATGGGTCAGGTGTATCGCGCCCGAGATACCCGGCTTGGTCGCGACGTGGCGATCAAGGTGCTCCCGTCAGAGGTGGCGGCCGATCCCGATCGGCTTGCTCGCTTCGAGCGTGAGGCACAGATCCTCGCATCGCTGAACCATCCGAACATCGCGGCGATCCACGGCGTCGAAGACGCGACCGGCGCTCCGGCTCTTGTGCTCGAACTCGTCGAGGGCCCGACGCTCGCCGACAGGATTGCGAGGGGCCCGATTCCGCTCGACGAATCGTTGGCGGTGGCAAAGCAGATCGCCGAAGCACTGGAGGCCGCGCACGAGCGGGGAATCATTCACCGTGATCTCAAGCCCGCCAACATCAAAGTGCGCCCGGACGGTACGGTGAAGGTACTGGATTTCGGTCTTGCCAAAGCGTTCGATGCGGTTGCCCCGAACAGCGGCAGCGCCACGATGTCACCGACGGTGTCGAATCACGCGACGCGAGCCGGTGTCATCCTGGGCACCGCCGCCTATATGGCCCCGGAACAGGCGCGAGGTAAAGCGGTCGATCGACGCGCCGACATCTGGGCGTTTGGCGCTGTCCTCTACGAGATGCTCGTGGGCACGCGCGTATTCGGCGCCGAAGAGATCAGCGATACGCTCGCGCTCGTCCTCACGAAAGAGCCGGACTGGAAGACGCTCCCGGCAGACACCCCAGAGGCGACTCGTCGACTGCTGCGACGATGTCTCGACAAAGACCCGAAACGACGGCTTTCGTCTGCATCCGATGCACGGCTCGAGATCGAAGATGCGTTGCGCGAGCCGGCCGGCAAAGCGCTGCCTCCACCGGAACGGACTGCCGTCCGATCCATTCGACTGTGGCAAGCGATTGCCGCGCTGGCAACGCTGAGCGCCGTGGGCTTCTCGGCATGGGTCTTCCGGGCGAAGGCGCCGGAACGCGCCAGCCGCGTCGAAGTATCCACACCTGACGGCTCCGCGCGCGGCGAATTCCTGTCGGTGTCTCCGGACGGCCGCAAGCTGGTCCTCGCGGGGACGGGGCTCGGCGGACTCTGGGTGCGCGATTTGGGTTCGCTCGAATGGCGCCGCCTGCCCGGCACCGAGAATGGATCGAGCCCGTTCTGGTCTCCCGACAGCCGATACCTGGCGTTCGCCGTGGACACTCAGCTCAAGAAGGTCGATACGAGCGGCGGCCCCCCGGAGACGCTCTGCACTGTGCCGAGCAGCGCCGTGGGGTCGGGGTCATGGAATCGTGACGGCGTGATCATCTTCGGAAGCTGGGGTGGGGGCTCCGGCGGGCCGCTCTGGAGGGTGTCACAGGCAGGCGGCGCCGCGACTGCGCTGACCGACGTCGATATATCAAAGGGAGAGCTGTATCACACGTGGCCGACTTTTCTGGAGGACGGCGCGCATTTTCTCTATTTCCGTTCCGGACCGCCGGAGATCGCCGGCGTTTACGCGGGCTCTCTGGACACCAGGCCTGCCGACCAGTCACATACACGGATCCTGGCGAGCGATCTCACGCCGAGCTACGCAAACGGCTACGTGTTCTTCATGCGCGCGACAACGATGATGGCGCAGCCTTTTGACAGTCGCCGCCTTCACCTCACCGGCGATCCCGTCGCCATCGCAGAGACGATCCGAACCACGTGGTTCGGCACCGAGGTGTTCTCCGTCTCTTCCGGCGGCGCGCTCGCGTATGCCACCGCGCCAGCGGTCGAAAACGGTCAGCTCACATGGGTCGACCGTCAGGGAAAGATGATGAACACGGTCGGGCCACCAAGCCTGGACGCCTGGGTCAAGCTGTCTCCCGATGGGAAGCGCGCTGTGGTTCGCGACTCAGGCTATGACGTCCCAGGCGATCTCTGGACCGTCGACGTGACCAGCGGACGGCGCACACGTTTCACGTTCCGACGGAACAACTACTCCCCCGGAGTCTGGTCTCCCGACGGCGCACGCATCGCGTACGCCGGAGGGAATCTCGGGGATGCATTGTATGAGAAGGCCTCCTCCGGGACTGCGGAAGAGATCGAGCTGCTGAAAGAGGCCGGGACGAGGCATTTTGTCACGAGCTGGTCGCGCGACGGTCGTTTCCTGCTCTATCACACCGAGAACGCGCCGAGAACCGGCTATGACGTCTGGGTACTGCCGCTCGCCGGCGAGCGGAAACCAGTCCTGTTGCTGGGGGATCGCTTCAACGAGTGGGCCGCTCAGTTTTCGCCTGACGGGCGCTGGATCGTCTACGCGTCGACTGAAACGGGGGCCGGTGCGGAACTCTTCGTGCGCCCGTTCATCGTTTCGGAATCGGGCACACCGGCTTTAGGCGAGGGAAAGTGGCAGATATCCAGAGGATATGGCAATTGGCCCGTGTGGCGGACTGATCAGGAAGTCCTCTTCAATAGCGGCC
>Ga0075425_100005062_pt1 | contig 13651 bp, 9 predicted proteins | sample SoiMethybrSBSTD4_FD_75300 | JGI IMG/M metagenome (GOLD analysis project Ga0075425, IMG submission 75300) | Bulk soil microbial communities from a Populus tree surrounding site in Tennessee, USA - Soil MetaG P. TD hybrid SBSTD4 | ecosystem: Environmental > Terrestrial > Soil > Tree plantation...
TCGAACGTGGGGAACCACACCACGCGGCCGAGGCCGCCCTGCATCCGCCAGCTCCACTGCACGGCTTCGGGATTGATGCCGCCGGCCGGGCTGTTCAGGACGACGCCGCCGAACGCCTTGATCCCCGGGTTGTGCTTCTTGAGCAGCCAGGCGCGGTCGCCGGTGCTCGTCACGTGGTTCTTGAGGACGACCGCCTCGGCCTTGCGCGCGAGATAGCCCTGGGCCGACTCGTCGTCGTCGATGGACCGGCCGAAGACGTCGGGCGCGCAGTGGGTGTGGAAATCGATGAGGCCCTCGATGGGGCTCGTGGCCGGCGGCGGTGGCGGGAACACGCGCACCTGAGCCTCGGCCGACCCGCGCACGAGGCCGAACGCGGCCACTCCCGCGACGCCCGCGGCCGCCGTCGCAATGAACTCCCGTCGGCCCGACGAATGTCCGCAGCAACTCGTGAACCGCCACCGGGGAAGCGTGAATGGCCTCATCGCACCCTCCTCGTGTTCATTCGCGTGTTACGGCTGGCTACGTGAACGATGAATCGAGACGGACGTCGATCAGGTACGGGCCACCGCTGAGAAGACCGCGCTCCAGCGCCTTGGCCACCTCGCCGGCCTTCTCGACGTGCTCGCCGGGGACGCCGAGCGACTTCGCGAGCCCGATGTAATCGATCGAGGGACGATCGAGATCCATGCCGACGTAGAGGTCGTCCTGCGCGGAGAAACCCTTCAGCGCGTGCGTGCGCTGCTTGAGGATCCGGTAGGACGCGTTGTTGAAGATGACGTACACCACGGCCAGCGACTCGCGCGCCGCCGTCCACAGCGCCTGGTTCGTGTACATGGCGCTGCCGTCCCCCACGAGCGCGATCACCGGACGGTCGGGCAGCGCGAGCTTCACGCCGAGGGCAGCGGGCAGGCCCCAGCCGATTCCGCCGCCGCGCAGCGAGAAGAAGCTCTTGGCGTCGGCGCAGCGGAAGAACTGTCGGATGCCGTGGCTCGACGAGATCGCCTCGTCGACGATCACCGCGTCCGGCGGCGTCGCGCCCGCCACCGCGTGCACGAGCGACAGCGGCGACATGGGAACGGCAGAGGCCAGGTCCGCCGCGCGCTGGGCGAGCTCGGCGCGCACCCGCTCGTGCGCGATGCGCGCGGCCTCTCGGCGTCGCGCGGCCTCGGGATGCCCGGCGGCGCTCGTGTGGCGACGGATCGCCTCGGACAGCTCGGGCAGCGTCGCCTTGGGGTCGCCGACGATCGCGACCTCGGCCGGGTAGTTCTTGCCGAGCTCCCACGGATCGACGTCGAGGTGCACGATCGTCATGCCCGGCGGCATCGGATCGACGTCCGAGGGGAGCGAGAGCGTGAAGAGATCGGCGCCGATGGACAGCACGAGATCGTGCCGCATGAGCACCGCGTAGATGTCGGGCCCCAGCCGCGGCATCGGCCCCGCGTAGAGCGGGTGCGTGAAGGGGAAGCTACAGACGCTCGACACGCCCTCGAGAGCGACGGGGCCGCCGATCAGCTCCGCCACCTCGATCAGCTCGGCGAGAGCATCGCCGTGCGCCACGGCGTCGCCCGCGATGATGAGCGGGCGCTCCGCCTTGGCGAGCAAGCGCGCGGCGCGATCGATCGCCTCGCGATCCCCGACGGTGCGCGACGCCACGCGCGTGGCGCCGCCGAGATCGAGATCGCGCTCGGCGTTGAGGACGTCGACGGGCAGCGAGAGGAACACCGGCCCCGTGGGCTGCGCCAGCGCGGTCTTGGTCGCGCGACGCACCAGGCGCGGCAGGTCCTCGAGCCGGCGGATCTCGGTCGCCCACTTCACGAACGGGCGCGCCACCGGCGGCAGATCGGCCCACAGGATCGGCTCGGTCGCGGTGAACGACTGATCGTGCTGGCCGGCGGTCAAGAGCATCGGCGCGCCCGACTTCTGCGCGTCGTAGAGCATGCCCATCGCGTTGCCGAGGCCGGGCGCGACGTGGACGTTCACCGCGGCGAGGCCGCCGCTGGCCTGCGCGTAGCCGTCGGCCATCGCGATGGCGACCGCTTCCTGGAGCGCGAGCACGTAATGGATCGACGGTTCGCGCGCGAGACCGTCCATCAGCGGCAGCTCGGTCGTGCCGGGATTGCCGAACATCACCGTCACGCCTTCCTGCTTGAGGATCTCGAGGAACGCTTGCTTGCCGGCGATGTGGGGCATGGGGCACCGATCATAAACCGCGCGCTGCCTTGATTCCAGGGGACCCGGCCAGTAGGCTCTCCCCGTGCCGAGTGACGAAGGCGGTCGCGCCGACGCCCTCTTCCTGCGCGCCGCGCGACGCCAGCCGACGCCCGTCACGCCCGTCTGGCTCATGCGCCAGGCGGGACGCTATCTGCCGGAGTATCGTGCGCTGCGCTCACGCTACGCGTTCCTCGAGCTGTGCCGCACGCCCGAGGCGGCGGCCGAGGTCACGCTGCAGCCCGTCGACCGCTTGGGCGTCGACGCGGCGATCCTCTTCGCCGACATCCTGTTGATCCTCGAGCCGCTCGGCCGCGGACTCGAGTTCGGCAAAGGCGAAGGGCCCGTCATTCATCGGCCCGTGCGCTCGGAGGCCGACGTGAAGGCGCTGCCCGCGATCGACGTCGACGCGGCCGTCCCGTTCGTGTTCGAGACGGTGCGGCTGGTGACGCGCGCGCTCGCCGGCCGTGTCCCGCTCATCGGCTTCGCGGGCGCGCCCTTCACCGTCGCGTCGTATCTCGTCGAAGGCGGACCCTCGCGCGACTACCTGCACACGAAGCGGTTGATGTACGCCTCACCGGGCGCGTGGACCCGGCTGATGGAGATCCTCGCCTCGGCGACCGCGCGCTACCTGAACGGTCAGATCGCCGCCGGCGCGGACGCCGTCCAGGTCTTCGACTCGTGGATCGGCGTCTTGAGCCCGGACGACTATCGCACCTTCGTGCTGCCCCACATGCGGGCGCTGATCGCCGCGGTCACGCCGGGAACGCCGGTGATCCACTTCGGCACGGGGACGGCGGCGCTCCTCGGGCTCATGCGCGAGGCCGGCGGCGACGTCATCGGCCTGGACTGGCGCGTGGACCTCGATGCGGCGTGGGATCTCGTCGGCCACGACGTCGGGGTCCAGGGCAATCTCGACCCCGCCGTGCTCCTCGCGCCGCCGGCCGTGATCCGCGAGCGCGTGAAGGCGATCCTCGAGCGCGCGGCCGGTCGGCCCGGGCACATCTTCAACCTCGGCCACGGGGTCCACCGGGAGACGCCGGTCGACCACGTCCGCGCGATGGTCGACCTCGTCCATGAGCTGAGCGCCCGCGGATGACCCCGGCCGACGGCGGCAAGTGGCGGGCGTTCTACGCGGCCGCGCTCGGCTGGCTCTTCGACGGATACGAGTCGTACGTGCTCGTCCTCGTCGCCGCCATCGCGGTGCGCGACGTGGTTCCGCCCACGGACCTTCACGAGCTGCCGACGTACGTCGGCGGTCTTCTGGGCGCGACGCTCCTCGGGTGGGCCACGGGCGGCGTCGTCTCCGGCGTGCTCTGCGATTACATCGGCCGCAAGCGCACGCTCATGCTGTCGATCCTGTGCTACGCCCTCTTCACCGGCCTCACGGCGTTCGCGCACTCGTACTGGACCCTGGTCGCCTTCCGCTTCATGACCGGGCTTGGCCTCGGCGGCGAATGGGGACCGGGGGCGGCGATGGTCGGCGAGCTCTGGCGCCCGTCGGCACGGGGCCGCGCGTGCGCGGCGCTGCAGGCGGCGTACGGTGTCGGCATGCTGGTGGCGTCCCTGCTGTGGCTCGTCGTCGGCCGCCTGGGCCCGGAATCGTGGCGGCACATGTTTCTCATCGGCGTGCTGCCCGCGCTGATCGTCCTCTACATCCGGAGAGGGCTTCAGGATCCGGCGCTGTGGGTCGCCGCCGACAACCGGCGCCGTCAAGCGCGTGCGCAGGCCGCGCGCGGCCAGGCCGTCGGCGCTGAGGACCGGCAGCTGCTGCAGTTCACGGTCGTCCACCTCGTGGCCGATCCGGCGTTGCGTCGCCGGCTGATCGTGTTGCTGGCGATGTCGCTCGCGTCGATCGTTGGCTTCTGGGCGGTCTCGACGTGGATTCCGCAGTATGCGAGCCAGATCGGGATCGCGGGCGGGCGGGACGGCCGCCAGTGGAGCATGCTGGCCGGCGTGTGCGGCAGCGTGGGAAGCATCGTCGGGTACGTGATGTTCGGCGTCGTCGCCGATCGCTGGGGCCGCAAGCCGACGACGTGGCTCTACTTCCTCGGATCGCTGCCCGCCGTCTGGGTGCCGTTCCTGCTCGTCCACGATCCCCGGTTCTTCCTGCTCGCGGTCGTGCTCAACGGCATCTTCGTCACGGGCCAGTTCGCGTGGATGCCGATCTATCTGCCGGAGCTGTTTCCCACGGCCGTGCGGGGAACGGCGATGTCGCTGGTCTTCAACAGTGCGCGGTACGTCGCGGCGCTCGGACCGCTCGCTGCGGGTTGGGCCATCACGACGTTCGGCGGGATCCCGGCGGCGGTCTCGGTCATCGCGCTCCTCTACGTCATCGGGCTCGCGCTCACTCCGTTCGCGGGACCGGAGACGAAGGGCCGCCCGCTGCCGTCCTGAGCGGCGGCCCCTCAGCCCCCCGGGACGATGCCCGCCGGCAGCGACTCGATGTGGGCACAGATGTCGCGCGGACGGGTGAGCCAGATCCGGTCGCGATGCTCGAGGATGTGCCGGAACGCGCGGCGCAGCTGGCGGATCCGATACGGACGGCCGGTGACGAACGGGTGCAGCGAGATCGGACAGACGAGCGGCTGGCGCGCCGACTGGTCGAGGAGCTCGTCGAACTGATCGACGATGAGGTCGGCGAAGCCCTCGGACGTGTAGCGGTACCAGACGATCCCGCGCGTGTCGTTCACCTCGATCGGGTAGGGGATGGCCAGGAGCCGGCCCTTGCGCGTGCGCAGCCAGATCGGCTGGTCGTCCATCGTCCAGTCCATCACGTACCGGTACCCGGCCTCCTGCAGGAGATCGAGCGTCACCGCGCTGTTCGACAGCCACGGGCTCATCCAGCCCACGGGCCGCGCGCCCTCATGCCGCTCGATGGTGGCCGTCACGCCGTCGATCAGCGCGCGTTCTTCGGCCTCGGGCAGGTGGCCCTGCTCGTCGGAGTTCGTCACGCCGTGACCGAGGATCTCGTCGCCGCGGCCGCGAAGGCGCGCGGGGATGTCGGGGGCGACGTCGTAGACCGCCGTGTTCATCTGCGCCTCGGCGGGCAGGCCGAGTTCGTCCAGGAGCTCGAACAGCCGCCAGATGCCGACGCGGTTGCCGTAGTCGCGCCAGCTGTAGATGCTGTGGCTCTGAGCCTGGTCCGGCGGCGCGATGGCCGCGCCCTTGCCGACGCCGAACCCGAACGCCTCGATGTTCAGCGCGATGTAGACCGCGAGCCGCCGGCCCCCCGGCCACGTGTAATCGGGGCGCCTGGTGATGTTCGAGTACTCGTACCGCCCATGCGTCGGAAGCATACGGCGCGTCCCTCCCCGCGATGTTTGCGTTATGGTACGTCGGGAACGGATGGAAGCGCAGATGATCGGCGCGTCGGTGCGACGGAAGGAAGACTGGCGGTTCGTCACGGGCCGCGGACGTTATGTCGACGACCTGCGGCCGGCCGACGCGCTTCATCTGGCCATCGTGCGCGGCGTGCACGCTCACGCGCGCGTCACCGCCGTCGCTGCCGGCCCCGCGCGATCGATCGACGGCGTGGTGGGCGTGTTCACGCTGGACGACCTCCCCGAGCTGCGCGGCGTGCTGCCGCCGCCGCCGGTCGCCGCCGTGAAGCTCCAGGAGTACCGCCAGTCCGCGCTGGCCGACGGCCTCGTGCGCTTCGCCGGCGAGCCGATCGCCGCCGTCGTGGCCGTGTCGCCGTACCTCGCCCGCGACGGCGCGGCCGCCGTCTCCGTCGAGTACGAGCCGCTGGCCGCCGCGACCGATCCGGAGCGCGCGATCGCGCCGGGGGCGCCGCTCGTGCACGCGCACTGGTCGACGAACGTCGCCGCCACGGTGAGCGTCGGCTTCGGCGACGTCGACGCCGTGTTGCGGGCCGCGGATCTCGTCGTGACACGCCGCTTGGAGTTCGGCCGGATGAGCGCGACGCCGATGGAGCCGCGGGCCGTCGCGGCGCGCTGGGATGCCGTCACCGGCACGCTCCATCTCTGGTCGACCGCGCAGATCCCGTACGTCGTGGCCCAGCGTGTGGCCGAGGCGCTCGGCCTGCCGGCCGATGCGGTCCGCGTGACCGCGCCCGACGTCGGCGGCGGCTTCGGCTGCAAGGGGCCGGTCTATCCCGAGGAAGTGATCGCCGCGGTGTTGGCGCGCCGGCTCGGACGCCCGATCCGCTGGACGGAGACGCGAGGCGAGGGCTTCGTCAGCACGACGCACGCCTCCGGCCAGATCCACGAGGCGACCCTCGCGCTGCGACGGGACGGATCGTTCCTGGCGCTCGTCGACGATTTCCTCGTCGACGCCGGGGCCTACGTGCCTCGCGGCGCCGTGGTCGTCAACGTCACGGCCACACACCTGCCGGGGCTCTATCGCTTCGACGCGTTCCGCGGCCGGGGACGACTCGTCGTCACGCACCGGGCGCCGACCGCGCCGTATCGCGGCGCCGGCCGCCCGCAGGCCACGTTCCCGGTGGAGCGGCTCATCGACATCGCGGCCCGCGAGCTCGCCATCGACCCGGTCGAGCTGCGACGCCGCAACCTCATCGCGCGCGAGGCGCTGCCCTTCCAGCGTGGGATTCCGTATCGCGACGGGATGCCCGTCGTCTACGACTCCGGCGACTACGGCGCGCTGCTCGACACCGCCGTCGAGCGCTCCGGCTATCGCACGTTCCGTGATCGCCAGCGCGCCGCGCGGGGCGAGGGACGGCTGCTCGGCTTCGGGCTCGCCACCTACAACGAGGCGACCGGGGTCGGTCCCCACGAGGGCGCGGCGGTCACCATCGAGGCCGACGGACGCGTTCGCGTGGCCATCGGGCCGCCGTCGCAGGGGCAGGGTCACGAGACCGTGCTGGCCCAGGTGTGCGCGGACCGCCTGGGCGTCGCGCTCGAGGAGGTCACGGTCAGCGGCGGCGACACCGCGCGGTTTCCGTTCGGCTCCGGCACCTACGCGAGTCGCGTCACCGTGATCGCTGGCAACGCGGTGGCCCAGGCCGCCGATGCCGTGCGCGAGCGCGTCGCGCGCCTGGCCGCGCTCGCGCTCGAGTGCGACGCGCACGACGTCGTGGTCGCCGGCGGCCGGGCCGAGGTCAAGGGCGCGCCCGACCGCGGGCTCGACTTCCGCGCCCTCGCCGCGCTCGCCGTCCGTCCGGACGTCGTGCGCCGCCTCGGCGACGCGGGGTTGAGCACGACGCGCTACTTCTCCCCCGAGAGCGTGACGTGGGCAGGCGGCGTGCACGCCGCGACGGTGGAGGTCGATCGCGAGACGGGCGCAGTGACGGTGCTCGCGTATCACGTGGTCCACGACGCGGGGCACGAGATCAACCCGCGGCTCGTGGAGGGACAGGCGCACGGCGGCGTCGTGCAGGGGCTCGGCATGGCGACGTCGGAGGGCATCGTGTACGACGAGGCCGGCCAGCTCCTCACGGCGACGCTGATGGACTACGGTCTGCCGCGGGCCGACGCGACGCCCGCGATCGACGTGACCTCCTGCGATTCGCCGTCGCCGCTCAACCCGCTCGGCGTGAAGGGCACCGGCGAGGGATCGGCGGGTCCGCCGCCCGCCGCGCTCGCGAATGCGGTCGCGGATGCGCTGGCTCAGGCGGGAGTGGAGGTGAATGCGATCCCGATTTCACGCGCACGCCTGCCGTTCCCCGCGGGGCCAAGGGGTTAGTCGGTGGACGCGATCGCGACGTTTGCCGAGAGGAAGCCGGACGCCGACGCGATCATCGAGGGCGAGCGGAGACTGACGTGGCGTCGGTACCGCGAGCAGCGCGATCGGCTCGCCGGCGCGCTGGCGGGGCTCGGTCTCGCGCCGGGCGAGCACGTCGTCCTCTATGCGCCGAACTCGCTCGAGTATCTGCTCGCCTCCGCGGCGACGCGCGCCGCGGGCGCCATTCCCGTGCCGATGAACCACCGGCTGAGCGCGGAGGAAGCCGCCTACATCCTCGACGATTCCGACGCGGTGCTGGCCTTCGTGGGCGAGCCGTTCGTTCCGATGGTCGATCGGATCCGCGACGGCGCGCGCCGCGTGCGCCGCTGGGTCACCATCGGCGATAAGTGCCCCGCGTGGGCGACGGCGATCGACGACCTCCTCGCGCGGGGCGGACCGGCGCCCGCGCCGCAGGACGCGACGAACCTCGGCGGGTCGATGATCTACACGGCCGGCACTACAGGCAAGCCGAAGGGCGCGCTCCGCCGCCGAACCGAGCAGGCGGCGATCCTCGAGCGTCTCGGAGCGCTCGATCTCGCCCGCGAGCACGTGCACCTCGTCGCCGGACCGCTCTATCACTCCGCGCCGGGCGCCTTCGCGCTCTACGCCCACCTCTTCGGCGGCACGGTCGTGGTGCTTCCGAAGTTCGACGCCGAGGCGGCGCTCGCCGCGATCGCCCGTCACCGCTGCACCAGCACGTTCATGGCCCCGACGCTCCTCAAGCGGATCGTCGAGCTCCCCGACGCGGTGCGGGCGCGATACGACGTGAGCTCGATGCAGGTCGTCGTGGTCGCCGCCGCGCCGTGCCCCACGAAGGTGAAAGAGGACGTGATCCGCCAGTTCGGGCCGGTGCTCTACGAGTTCTACGGGTCGACCGAGCTCGGCGTGAACACGGTCCTCCGGCCCGAGGACGTCCTGCGCAAGCCGGGCTCGTGCGGCCGCGCGGCGCCGGGCGTGGAGCTCGCGCTGCTCGACGACGACGGCCGACCGGTGAGGCCCGGCGAGCCGGGCGAGCTGTTCGTCCGCCGCTACCCCGGCGTCTTCGACGAGTACTACAAGAAGCCGGAGGCCACGCGCCAGACCCAGCGCGGCGAGTGGCTCTCCGTGGGCGACGTGGCGTGGATGGACGACGACGGCTTCGTCTACGTCTGCGACCGCAAGCGCGACATGGTGATCTCGGGGGGAGTCAACATCTACCCGGCGGAGATCGAGGACGCGCTGCACCGCCATCCGGCCGTCGCCGACGTGGCCGTGTTCGGCGTGCCCGACGACGAGTGGGGCGAGCGCGTCCACGCCGCCGTGGAGCTTCGCGACGGCGCGCGCGCCACGGCCGAGGAGCTGATCGCCTTCGCGCGCCAGCACCTCGCGGGCTACAAGGTGCCCCGCGAGATCGCCTTCCACGCGGCGCTGCCGCGCGATGCCGCGGGCAAGCTCCTCAAGCGCCTGCTCCGCGAGCCGCACTGGGCGGGCCGCGCCTCGCGCGTCTGAGCGCGCGTCAGCGCGCGGCGGCGGCCGGCGTCGCGCGCTGGGCGGCGAACGTCGCGACGCCGATGTTGTAGAGCCGTCGGCCCCGCCACTCGACGGGGACGACCGTGTCGAGCATCTTCCCGACGAGGCCCAGACGCTCGACCGCGAGCGGATCGACGCGCTCGTACGACACCACCACGATCGGCTCGCCGGGACGGGGCCGCTCGTTCCAGATGTCGAGCTGCGACGGGCGGTTGTAGGACGGCCCGAACCGCGTCCAGCCGCCGTAGAACGCGAGCACGGCGGCGAGCTGGTAGCGCGAGGGGATGATGAACTGATCCGTCGCACCGCCCACGACGTGATGCACCTTGGCGGCGACGTCGCGGCCGGCGACGATGCGGCGTAGCGGCGGGCGATCGGGCGAGAGCAGCCGGGGATGGCGGAGTTCGGCGGCGGCCACCGCGGTGAGAACGCAGCCGAACGCCACCGAGCCGACGACGAGCCGCGTGCGCCACCGCGCGCTCATCGTCGACAGCACGGCCCCCGTCGCCGCGCAGAGGCCGGGATAGAGCAGCGCCGGCCAGTTCGGCTCGATGCCGCGCAAGACGGCGGATCCCGCGAAGCATCCGATCGGCACGAGGGTAGCGATGGCCACGCGCCGCGCCGCCGCGCTGGAGGCTCTCACCAGCGCGACGATTCCCATGGTTGCGGCGAGGGGGCCGGCGCCGACGAGGAGCGCACCCGCGAGCTCCAGGAGCCGGCCCAGCGAGGCATGGCCGCCGAACGCGCGCCGGACGCCGAACGTGAACGTGATGAAGTCGTGCTGCGCGTTCCACCAGAGATTCGGCAGGAACACCAGCACCGCCACGGCCCCGCCGAGCCACGGCCACTTCGTCCGAAGCTCGGCGCGGAACGTTCGATCCCAGACGAAGAGCACGGCGAGCCCGGGAGCGAGAAAGTACGCGGGGTACTTGCTCAGGAGCGCCAGACCCCAGGCGACGCCGGCGAGGAGCCACCCGGGGCCGCGGGCGCGACACAGGCACCAGCAGAGCGCGGCATACGCGGCCGTGGCCGGCGCGTCGGGCTGCGCCAGGCCACCGGTCAGGATCAGCATCGGCGCGGTCGCCGCGAGGAGCGCGGCGATCCACGGCGCGCGCTCGTCGTGGCACAGCTCGCGCGCGATGAGCGCGGTCAGGACCACGGCCAGCGCGCCGCAGATCACGCACGCCATGCGGACGCCGAGCTCACCGGGCAGGAGGCCCGACGACGCGCGAATCATCCAGCTCACCATGGGCGCGTGATCGAAGTAGCCGAAGGCGAGGCGGCGTGACCACAGCCAGTAGTACGCCTCGTCCTCGTACAGCTCCACGCCGGCGAACAACACGATGCGGAGCACCGCGGCGGCCACCGCGACGAGGACGACGCGTCCCATCATTTGCAATCCATGCCGACGAAACTTATCCTGTATCGCAGCGTCACACCACTCCATCCGCGAGGGACGCGCTGGGCTGCTGACGGCGCGACACGAGAGGCGCCAAGGCGATCTCATGAGGCAGCTCGAAGCGCGCGCGAGACGACGATGGCGAGCCGCGATCGCGCTCACCGCCGTGCTCGCGGTCGCGGCGCCGGCGACGGCGCAAGTGCCCGCTCGCCTCTCCGGGCCCTCGGACGGCGCGTCGCTCTCCGGCACCGAGCGGGTCTTCGCCACGCGATCATGCGGTGAGTACCGATTGCTGACCGTCAGCGCCATCACCGATGGGTGTCGCTCGCCCGACGTGGTCAAGACCGTCCCCGAGGACAAGCTCGGCGGCGATGCCCTGTCCGACGGACCGAAGCCGTGGCCCTGGGCGGTGGAGCACCGGACGCTCATCACCGGCGCCGCGATCGGCGGAGTCGTGGGCTTCACCGCGGCCAACTCGCTGCTCGGGTACGACATAAAGCCGTTTCACTTCCACGAGGAGGGCTTCTTCGGAGCGGGCACCACCGACGGCGGTGCCGACAAGGCCTCACACTTCACGGACTACTACGTCATCACGAAGGAGTTCGGCTACTTCTACCAGAAGATCGGCTACTCCGAGAGCGAGGCGCGCTGGCTCGCGCTCGGCACCACGATGCTCGGTGGGTTCATCAACGAGCTGTCCGACGGATTCACGCACCACGGATTCTCTCCCGAGGACCTGCTGATGGACTGGGGTGGCGGGGCCATGGCCACGCTGATCTCCCTGACGCGCACGGGCGATCTCTTCGGCTTCCGCGCCTCGCACGTCCCCGGGGCCACGTACATTCACGACGTCTACACGGCGGACCTGAAGCTGGCCGGAGTCGCCGATCGTCTGCGGCTGAACGTGGGGCCGCTGCGGTTTGTCTACCTGTCGCTGACGTACGGGGTCAAAGGCTATCGATCGGGAAGCACCGGCGCCGAGCGGCAGCGGCAGGTGGGGCTGGAGATCGGTCTGAACTTCGAAGAGATCCTGAATGCCGTCGGTGTTACCCGTGACCGGTGGTGGGGCTACGCGCTCCACCTCGTGGCCGACAACATTCGCTTCCCGTACACGGCCGTCGGCGTCCGCTACGATCTCAACCACGGCCGCTGGCACGGCCCGAACGGCGGCAATTTCGATTGAACATGGGGGCCCCGACATGGCCCCCCAGATTTGATTGAAGTTGGGCGGGCCCCGACATGGCCCCCCAGATTTGATTGAAGTTGGGCGGGCCTCGACATGGCCCCCCAAACCCCCCAGACGCTCGTCACGCCCCGGCCAAGCCGGGGCGCTCCTCGATCACCGCTCCTCGAACGGCGATCCTCTATTCGAGGAACGAGAGGTCGACGACGCGGTCCATCGGGACGGGCTGCTTGACCCAGCCCATCTTCACGAAGAAGTCCTGAAGCGTCGCCAGGTCCTGCACGCGGGGCCGGATACCAGGATCGATGTAGAACGGAATCGCCGCCTTGATGATGTCGGCCGGGACCTGCGTGTGCTTGGCGATGATGGCGCCGATCTCGGGGCTCTTCGGGCCGAGCTCGTTGTAGTAACGGACGCCCTTGGCGTAGGCCTGCAGGAAGTCGCGCGCGACCTTCGGCCGTTCCTTGATGAACTTGCCCGAGTACATGATCACCGCGATCTGGAAGGTGCTGATCGCCGGGAACTGATCCGGCAGGAACTTCCGCACGCCGACCCCTTGCTGCTCGGCGCGGACGCCCCACGGCTCCGGCGCGATGAGTGCGTCCACGGCCTTGGTGGCCAGCGCCTTCACCGCTTCCGGATACCCGAGATAGACCATCTCGACCTGGTCGTACGTTAGCCCGTCCGCCTCGAGCATCTTGGCCATGAAGTAGTCGAGGACGATGCCCTTGGCCCCGCTCGCGACCTTCATCCCCTTGAGGTCCTTGACGGTCTTCACGCGCCCGGAGTCGAGCAGATCCTTGCGCACGATGAGGTTGCTGAAGCCGTGGCCGGGACGGGCCTGGCCTTTGTCGGCCACGATGCGGAACTCGAGGCCCGAGGCGATGGAGTTGTAGAGGCCCGCCGACGGCGACCCGATGGCCACGTCGATCTGCCCGGTGGCCAGCGGGGCGATCATCTTGCCGCCGGAGGCGAACTTCTCCGTGTCGACCACGATGGATTTTTCCCCGAAGTAGCCCTTCTCGATGGCCACGTAGAGACCGGCGTTGGAAATCGCGGGCAGATCGCCCATCTTGACGGTCTCGGCCGCGTGCCCGCGACCGATGAGCGCAAGCATGCCTACGAGGAACATCACTGCCGCTCGAGACGTCATCACGTGCCCTCCTGGGAAGTCGAATCTATGCAATCAGGTCGATCTCGACGAGCGTGTCCTTGACGAGCAGACCGGTGCAGCCGATGGTCGTGCGCGGCGGCGGTGTGGGGAAGTAGCGCTTCCACACGGTGTCGAAGCCGTGGAAGTTGGCGAGGTCGGTGAGAAACACCTGGGCCTTGACGACGCTGTCCAGCGACGAGCCGGCCGCCGCGAACGTCTTCTTCAGATTGCCGAGGATGTACTCGGTTTGCAGCTCGATGTCGGAGCCGTAATAGGGAAAGCTCGGATGCCGTCGCGCCTCGGCGGGCACGCCGGTCTGGTAGTCGCTGGCGATCTGGCCGGCGGCGAACACGCGATCACCCAGCACGAAGGCCTCGCTGTAATGCGCGAGCGGTCGCGGTGCGCCCGACACGATGGGCCGGTGCACGAGACCGGCACGCGGCACGTAGCCGACGAGGTCGATCTCGACGAGCGTGTCCTTCACGAGCAAGCCCGT
>Ga0075425_100005063_pt1 | contig 13649 bp, 10 predicted proteins | sample SoiMethybrSBSTD4_FD_75300 | JGI IMG/M metagenome (GOLD analysis project Ga0075425, IMG submission 75300) | Bulk soil microbial communities from a Populus tree surrounding site in Tennessee, USA - Soil MetaG P. TD hybrid SBSTD4 | ecosystem: Environmental > Terrestrial > Soil > Tree plantation...
ATACGCATGGCCGCACCCCGCCAATCGCCGCTGCCCTCAAGCTGCGTGCGCCCGCGCAGGAAGCCTTCGGTGGCGCGGCGCGCCACATCCCGCACTTTGCCTTGGTAGAGCACCTTCCCCGGCTCCACCGTCAGGATTGCTGCGATGGGATCGCGGTGCGTGCGCTGCGCTTCGCGCACGGCCCGACCGATCACAATGGCCTTGGTGGTGGTGCCGTGGATCCCCCAGCGCTTGACCTCGCGGCCCGTGCGCGGTGCCTTGCAGGTTGAGGCGATGGAACCATATTCGACGCAGATCTTGCGCGACACGCGCTCCATCCACTTCCAGCTAGGCACGTTGTCAACGATGGTCTCAAGGCCACGCACGTCGACGGTGGTGAGCGGGCAGGGCTTGAGATCACCCACGGCGACGCTCGTCATCTGCGCCTCGGGATAAGCGCGGCCCATCATGTCGGCGTCGATCACTGGGCGCCGCAAATGCGCGGCGGCCATCAGCGGCTGGATCGAATTGCCGCCGCCGATCTCAAGCGCCATAATGCCGCGGAAGCGGTACTGCGTGTGCTCCTCCATCAATGCCACCGCGCGCGCGATCGTGCGGCTGTCGGTGAGGCGCTCCTGGCCGACCAGCGGCGCGCCCATGTTGGACACAGCCGCTACCCAGTCGTCGTCGGCGAGCTCGGCCGCCGACATCAGCGAAACGCGATGACCCTCAGCGTAGAGCCGGCGCATGTTGAGAAGGCCAAGGTAGGGGCTGCCTCCACCGCCCGTGCCCAGGATCCAGGCGCCGACGGCAAGCGCTTCGATGTCCTCGAGGGTAAACTCGCGCAGCGTCAATCGATGAGCTCCCGCACCACCCGGCCCGCCGCAGTGATGGCCAGGAGCGTCGGCACGCGGCAGACCTCTTTGACGATGATTTTCGCAGTCGGCCCATAGCCCATGCAGTCCATGGCCACGAGGTCCGGTTGATGCGCCGCCAAACGCTTGGCCGCCACGGCGATCTGGCACTCCGACGCGCTCGGGACGAGCGGCTCTGACCTCACCTCAAGGCCCGGTCTGGCCCACTTGGCCGTCAGTTTGCGCGTCTGCTCCGGCAGCGGGATGAGGAGGCCGAGGCGACCAGCCGGAAGCAATGCCGCCGCGAGTGCGTTGAGCACCCTTGAGGGAAAGACGACGCCGGCATCCCCAGCAAAGGGCGGGAACTCACCCGTGCAGGCAAACACGAGCACCGTGGCACCATCCCGCCGCAGCGCTGCCAGCGTCGCGCTCGCCCGCTCGATGACTGCCGCCTTGGAGATCTTCGTGTCGCGTTGACCCTTGAGCCGCGTGTAGAGCGTGTCGTCGCCATCGGTCGGGGCGCAGGCGCCAACCTCCGCCTCGCTCAGTCCATCGAGACAACCGCGCAATATGACGCGCGTGCCGCGCGGCGTCGCGGCCGCGAACAGTCCCCGGATGTCCTCGCGCGGCCCCTGGCCGATGGTGGCAACTCCGAGCGTTGTGGCCATGTTACGCCTCCAGAACCACGGCGTCCTCCGCGCGCCATAAAACGCCGACGCGCTCGCCGATGGCGCGCGCAGGATTGCCCTCGCCGCGTCCTTCCTTCACGAATATCGACGCACCACCATCCGCGGCAATGCGGTAGAGCGTCTGCCCGCCGAGAAAGTTGGCCGTCACAATCGGACCGGACAGCAGGCCCGCGTGCGGACCCGTCATGACCGTGCGTTCAGGACGGATCGCGATCGCCCCCGGTCCATCTCGGCCCGGCGCAGTTGGGGCCGGCATCGCCTGGCCATCGGCCGCCAGCAGTTGCCCCCCGCTCCAGGTCCCATCGATGATGTTGATCTCGCCGACGAAGCCGGCAACAAAGCGCGTCCTCGGTCGCTCGTAGATCTCAACAGGTGCGCCCACTTGTTCGATGCGCCCCGCATTCATCACGGCGATGCGGTCGGACAGGGCCAACGCCTCTTCCTGATCGTGTGTCACGAACAACAACGTGACGCCCAGCTGCTTTTGTAGCTGCTTTAGTTCGAATTGCATCTGCTGACGCAACCTGCGGTCGAGCGCGCCGAGCGGCTCATCGCATAGCAGCACCGGTGGCTCGATGACGATGGCACGCGCCAGCGCCACGCGCTGCTGCTGGCCACCCGAGAGTTGTGCCGGTCGGCGGCCCTCAAGCCCCGTGAGCGCGACCTGCGCCAAGGCGGCCGCCACGCGCCTGTCGATCTCTTGCCGCGGGATCTTGCGCATGCGTAGCCCGAAGGCGACGTTCTCGGCCACCGTTCGATGCGGAAAGAGCGCGTACGACTGGAAGATCACGCCCATTTCGCGCCGATGCACCGGCATCTCCGTCACGTCGCGGCCACCCACAACGATGCGCCCTTCGTCGGGCGTTTCAAAGCCGGCGACGAGCCGCAAGGTCGTGGTCTTGCCGCACCCCGAGGGCCCGAGCAGCGCAAAGAACTCGCCCGCGCCGATGTCGAGCGATACTCTGTCGAGTGCCTTGATGGCGCCGGCGAAGGACTTGCTGAGCCCCTGGAGACGAACCGAGGCGGAACCCGGCAGCTCCGAGTCACTGTTGTTGGGGTTCACTGGGCTCCTGCGGCACGGGCGTGCGGTCGGTTCAGGGCTGCTCGCCAGGGTCATATCAGGTGTCATGCCAGGACGCCCGATCCCTTGATCCCCACTTCACGCGCAGCAGGGTTGCTAACCCTTAAGAATGCGCTGCACGCGCGCATCGATCTCGTCCTTCTTAGCGTTGTACCACTGCCAAGGCACTTGCAGCAGCTGTGCCACCTTGGCCTCGGTGTTGAAGAGCTTGGCATCGAACTTGGGCTCGAGCTTCACCTTCTTGTTCGAGGGCGAATACCACACACCTTCGGCGAGCTCCTTCTGCACCTGCGGACGCAGCATGTAGTCGATGTAGGCAAACGCCAGCTCCTTGACCTTGCTGCCAGGCGTCACGTTGAGGACCTGCTCGAGCGCGAGGACGCCCTCCTTGGGCGCAGCAAACTCGATCGGCTGGTTCTGCCCGTCGTATCGGAAAATGCCGCTGTCGTGCAGCACACCCATGGTCACCTCTGCCGACAGCAGCGCTTTTTCCATTTGGCCAGTGAAGTCGAAGAGCTTGATCGGTTTCAGCGCTTCCAAAGCTTTATAAGCCGCGTCGAGATCCTCGAAACCCTTGCCGTGGATCTTGCCCAGCATCATCAGGTGCGCCTGACCCAAGCTGTTGACGGGAATAAGGTATCCGCCGCGCTCGCCGGCGAGCGCGGCGGCGGCGAGATCGTTCCAGGATGTTGGTGGCACAAGTCCCTTATCGGTGCGGAACCCCAAACCGATGGCGCTCGTGAATATCGACACGCCAACGATCTTGTCAGATACGGCATAAGGATAGACGTCCGCGATGTTTGGCACCTCCTTGGTGGTAATCTTGCGCTCGACCAGTCCGAGTTCGACCGCCTGCCACTGCTCGTTGGAGTTGGAATGCAGCACGTCGTAGAGGGGCTCGGCCTTGGGGCTCGCCTGCAGCTTGGGCAGATACGGGAAGGCCTGGTCGGCCTCAACCGTACACTTGAACTCCTTCTCGAAGGCGGGGAGCACCTTGCCCTTCATGATCTCGCCCCACTTCCCGCCCCAGGTCGTTATTTTGAGAACCGATGACTGGGCCCGCAGCACCGCCGGCATGGCAGCGGCGGCTCCGGTGACGGCGGCGCCGAGCAGCACCCGACGCCGGGTTGTTTGCGACTTGCGCATGACTTCCTCCATTGAACGCGGGCCAGCTAGAGCTTGAGATAGGCCCTGAGGCCAATGATCCATTCGAGCAGGATCACGACGGAGAGTGCCAGCGCGATCGACACCATCGAGGCGGCGGCGATGGCCCCATCGAGATCGAACTTCATGTAGTTGAAGAGCACGACCGGCAGCGTCTCACCTTTCGGCACGACTAGGAAGAGCGACACCGGGAACTGATCAAACGAAACGATGAACGCAAAGATGCCGCCAGCGATCACGCCTGGGCGGATGAGCGGCAACGTCACCTCGACGAAAACGCGCACGGGATTGGCGCCGAGCGCCGCGGCGGCCTCCTCCAGCCGGCGGTCGAAGTTGTGCAGCACGGCAAGCGTGGTGCGAATGACGTAGGGTACCGCAACGACCGTATGGCCCATGACGAGGCCCCAGATCGGCCGGCCGATCCCCGCCAGCAGATAAATCTGGAACAGGGCCAATCCCGTCAGGATCGCCGGCAGCATCAAGGGCGACATAAATAAGGCGGTCGCCAGGCGTGCCCCGGGCAGGTTGCCGCGTGCCAGCGCCAGGGCCGCCGTGGCGCCGATCAGCATCGACAGCACGAGCACGGCGGCGGCCACCTTGAGGCTAAGCCAAAGGGCATTGATGAAATCCGGGTTGGCAAAGAACTTCGCAAACCAGACCAATGTGAAGCCCACGGGGGGAAAGGAAATGTAGGGCGTCGGATTGACCGCAAACACCGACACGATGGCGATGGGCGCAAGCAGAAAGAACAGGATCGCGCCGTTGAGCCCGAAGTAGGCGATCGCACCGAGGCCGACCTTCGCCCTCATGCCCCCTCCCCTGCCAATCCAGCGAGTACCTTGTTGTAGGCGATGACTACGGCCAATGACACCGCCAACAGAATAAGACCGAGGGCACCTGCGAAGTTTGGATTGAAGCTGGAACTCACCTGCTGGTAAATCAGCATGGGCAACGTCAACACGTCGGTGCCCCCCATGAGAAACGGTGTGACGTAGGCGCTGATCGACAGCGCGAACACCAACAGCGAACCGGCGAGGATGCCGGGAAGGCTCAGGGGCAGCGTCACCTCGCGGAATGCGCGCCAGCGCGTGGCGCCGAGGCTGCGCGCGGCCTCCTCGAGCCGCTCATCGACGCGGCCGATCACACCTGCCAGCGTCAACACCATGAACGGCACATAGATATGGGTGAGCGCGACGATGGTGCCGAATTCGTTGTACATGAGCTTGAGCGGCTTCTCGGTCACGCCGAGGGCAACCAACATCGTGTTGATCACGCCTCGATCTTGCAGCAGCGTCATCCAGGCGAAGGTGCGCACAACGATGCCGGTAAGCATCGGCGCAATGACGCCCATCAGCAGCAGCGCATGGCCGATCCGCGAGTGCGCACGCGCCATCAGATGCGCGAGCGGGTAACCCAAGAGCAGCGCAGCCAGGGTGGTGAGAAAACCGATGCGCAACGTCGCCCATAGTGCCTCGGGATAGAGGTCGTCACCAAAGAAGCGCTCGAAGTGGCGCAGCGTGAAATGCACAGCGGGCGCGTTCACTGGATTGCCCGACAGGAATGCCATGACGCCGAGCACCCCCAACGGCAGCAGGAAGAAGAGTGCGAACAGCAACAGCGCAGGCCCGATCAGCCAACCGACGGCGGTTGCCTTGCGCTCCCGTCGTGTCCCCGCCGAGACCGGCGATACCCGGCCTGCCAAATTGGACGCCATGCGCGGGCGATGCTCCTCGCCTGCCACCTGCGGCAGGCCACGCAGAACAGATTTTGCTGCCCGGCAATGAGGCTCGTCAACGAGGCCCGAGCGCGGACCGCGCGGATCGGCTAGGGTTGCGCAGAGGTGGGTGAGTTCGAAGAGAGGCCAAAAGGCCGGGGCTGCCGCCCAATCTGAGGCCTTGCTAGGGACATCCATGACGAAGGAGGTTGCGGTCTGCCTGCGTCCGGCCTTGCCGGAGGACCGCTTCCGCATCCGCCGGTGGCTCACCGATCCTCGGATCGCCGCCTCCTGGGGCAACGCGGCCAGCGCCGAGGCCGAGATCAGCGTGGCCCTGGCCAGCGAGACCGCACTTTGCCGCATCGTCGACCGCCATCGCACACCCATCGGCTATGCGCACGCCCTTGAGATCGGCCTGTGGACCGAAACGCGCCCATCCGACCTGCCACCTGGCACCTGGCACATCAGTTATTTCTTGGCCGCGGGGGATATTTGCCACCTGCGCACGGGTGCGGCGGTATTGGCTCTGCTCTCGGCGGAGGTATTCGCCACCACGCTCGCCGTGGCCTGCTCGAGCGTGGTGTCGGTCAAGACTGAGACCGCCGCGCGCGCCTACGAGCGGGCGGGTTTCCGCTGGCGGCGGATTTGGAACGATCGACTGCTCGGCCCGTCCTGGCTGATGCTGCGGGAGCGGCCAAATTAGCGTGCTCAAATTAGGTCGCCGAGCTGGCCAGCGGCCACCAGCAGGCGCGCCACCGTCAGCGGACCCTCGCCGCCGATCTCCGCCAGCATGGCCCTGACGCGAGCAAACCGCTCGCCTTGGACGGCGAGCCAAGCCTCTGCACCGCCTTTGCCCGAGCGGATGGCACTGCGGGTAAAGGCCACCTGGGCCGCAGCCAGCTTGTTGAGCGCCTGAGCCACAGCCAACCGGTCATAGTAGTCGGGGGTAGCGAGGCCCGCGGCTTTGCTTGCGAGCTCGCCGATATGCAGGTGCTCGCCGATGGCAAGATAGATCCGCGCTGTGTCCGCCACCGCCGAATTGGTCTCCGCGGCGATTTGCGTGATCGAGGGCGCAAACCCCAAAAGCTCGAGTGCTGCCACATCCAAGCCAAGCTGATCGGGTATTCCCGCCCCGCCGAGCCGCCTTGCCTCTGCGGCAAAGAGAACCTGCCGCCCCGGTGTCAGCACGCTCGCGAGCGCACCCCTCAAGGCAGCGACGCCAGCGCGATGGCGGGCGATGGTGCCGTCGAGGTCCGATGTTGCCGACCCGTCGCGCAGGAACCAGAGCGTCTGTGCGTTTACAAGGCTTTGGATCACCTGGTAGAGGGCGAGCTGGTCGGCACCCTTGACCTTGCCGTCGAGCGCGTCGATGCGCTGCCAGAGTGCCGGTAGCTCGAACACCTCGCGCGCGGCGAGGAAGGCGTGGGCGACGTCGGCGCTCGAGCGCTGCGTCTCTTCCACCAGCCGCGCAGCCATGGCTGGGCCGCCGCGATTGACGATCGCATTGGTGAGCCCCAGCGCGATGATCTCGCGTCGAAGGCTGTGTTTTTCCACCTCGGGCGCGAAGCGTGCCCGCAAGGCGGGCGGGAAATAGCCGCTGAGCCACGGCTCGAGCCCCGGTTCATCGGGGAGGCGGCTCTCGAGCAGATCGTGCTGTAAGGCGATTTTGGCGTAGCTCAGCAGCACGGCCAGCTCCGGCCGGGTGAGCCCGCGTCCGGTGCGACCGCGTTCTTGCAGGTCCATGTCGGAGGGGAGCGCCTCCAGGGCCCGGTCGAATAGCCCGCGCGCCTCAAGCATGCGCATCAGCAGGGAATAGTCGGCAAGCTCCTGTGCGCTGCGCCGCTCCGCAAGGCTCAAGGCAAGCGACTGCTGGTAATTGTTGCGCAGCGAGGCGGCGGCGACGTCCTCTGTCATCTCGGCCAGCAGAGCATCGCGAGCCGCGGCCGCGAGCTTGCCCACGCGCACGGCCGGCGCCAAGGCGATCTTGATGTTGACCTCCTGGTCGGACGTGTTGACGCCGGCCGAATTGTCGATGAAGTCGGTGTTGATGCGCCCACCGCGCGATGCGAACTCGATGCGTGCACGCTGCGTGACGCCGAGATTGGCGCCCTCGCCGATCACCCGGGCCCTCACCTCCGGCGCCGTCACTCTGAGCGGGTCGTTGGCGCGATCGCCGACTTCACTGTCGTTTTCGCCGGTCGCTCGGATGTAGGTACCGATGCCCCCGAACCACAGAAGGTCACTCTTGCATTTCAGGATGGCGCGCATCAGCTCGGTGGGGGTGAGGCTTGCCGCATCGGCTTGCAGCAGCCCTCGCATCTCCTCGCTGAGCGCTATCGATTTGGCCGAGCGCGAGAAAACGCCGCCCCCCCTGGATATCTTGGTCCGATCGAAGTCCTGCCAGCTCGAGCGGGGCAGGTCGAACAAGCGCTTGCGCTCGGCGAAGGCAGCGGTGCCGGGGGTGGGGTCGATGAAGATGTCGCGGTGATCGAAGGCCGCCACCAGCTCGATGTGCTCGGAAAGCAGCATACCATTGCCGAACACGTCACCGGACATGTCCCCCACACCCACCACCCGGAAAGGCTCGCTCTGGATGTCCCTGTCCATTTCACGGAAGTGTCGCTTGACGCACTCCCACGCGCCGCGCGCCGTGATCGCCATGCGCTTGTGATCGTAGCCGGCCGAGCCACCCGAAGCGAATGCGTCACCCAGCCAGAAATCATGCGCAGCCGAGATGTCGTTGGCGATATCGGAGAAGGTGGCCGTACCCTTGTCCGCGGCGACCACGAGGTAGGGATCGTTGCCGTCGTGACGCAGCAAATGGCGCGGCGCTACCACGTTGCCATCTTTGATGTTGTCCGTAATATCCAGCAGCGCGGAGATGAAAATGCGATAGGCGGCAACACCCTCCTTCTGGACTTCCTCGCGCGCGCCGGTGCGTGGCAGCTGCTTGGGCAGGAAGCCGCCCTTAGCGCCCGAGGGGACAATGACGGCATTCTTGACGAGCTGCGCGCGCACCAGACCCAAGATCTCCGTACGGAAGTCCTGTGCCCGGTCCGACCAGCGGATGCCCCCGCGGGCGATGGCCGCAAAGCGCAGATGGATGCCCTCCACACGCGGCGAATAGATCCAAATCTCGCGGAAGGGGCGCGGTTGCGGCGCTGCTTCCACCGCCTTGCTGTCAAATTTGAACGCAAGCGTGGCCGGGCGCCGACCTTCCTCATCCGACAAGTAGTAGTTGGTGCGCACAGTGGCATCGACCAGATTGTGGAACTGGCGCAAGATGCGGTCTTCGTCGAGGCTCGGCACGGCGGCGAGCGCGCCACCAATGCGTTGCTGGATCGGCACCGCGGCAGCCTGACGCTGCGCCGGAGTGAGGCCGCGATGGGGGTCAAAGCGCAGGTGAAACAGCTCGATCAAGTCGCGCGCGAGACCGGCGTGGCGGTTGAGCGTTTCGGCAAGGTAGCGCAGGCCGAAGGGGGAGCCCAGTTGACGCAGATAGGCTGCATAGGCCCGCAGCACGGCGGCCTCGCGCCATTCCGCACCGGCTGATACGATAAGCCGATTGAAACCGTCGTTGTCGGCCTCACCGCGCACCACGGCGCGGAAACAACCCTCCAATCTGCGGTCGTGGCGTTCGAGCTCGATGGGCGTGCCGTCGGCCGTTTCAAGAACCATGTCGTGCAGCGTGACGCTGCGCTCGCCCTCACTGAACCGCGGCCGGATGTCGTAAGAGCGCTCGTCGATGGCCGAGAAACCCAGGTTCTCCAGGACCGGAACGCGCTGCGACAGCGGGCTCGGCGCACCGAGCGAATAGACCGCGGCGTGGACGCGGTTGGCGGCCATGCCCGCCATCCGATAAAAGTCGATCACCACGGGACGGCGGGTGCCAAGGCGCTCGATGCGCTTGATGTCCTCAAGCGCACGTTCGGCTGGAAACGTTTCCGCATAACCGGCGGAGAAGGCGGCGCCGTATTTGGCCTTGAGCGCCTCGGCGCGATCACCTTGGGTCGCAATGGCATCGGCCAGCCGATCCTCCCAAGTGCGCACGATCTCGAGGATGCGGCGCTCCAGCAAGGCCACGTCGGCCTGCGGCGTCGGCCCCGCAAAGCGGGCGACGATGAACTGCACCCGCACCAAGGGCCCCTCGGGGAAGTAGGGGTAGAATGCGGCGACGCGGCCATCGTAGGTTTGCGATAGCAATGCGCCGATGCGCTCGCGCACGCGGGTGTTGTAGCGATCGCGCGGCACGTAGAGCAGCACCGAGACGAAGCGGTCGAACCGGTCTATGCGGGCAAAAGCGCGCACGCGCGGCCGCGTCTCGAGATCGAGGATCCCTTCGCACCAGACCTGCAGCTCCCTGGCGCCGATCTGGAAGAGCTCATCGCGGGGAAAGGTATCAAGAATGTTGAGCAGGCCCTTACCCGCGTGGCTGGCGGCGGGATAGCCGGAAAGGGAGAGCACCGTCTCCACCTTGTGGCGCAACAGCGGGATTTGGCTTGGCGGGGTTACATAGGCCTGCGATGTGAAGAGACCAACGAACCGCATCTCCCCCTTCGGCGTGCCGTCGCCCCGATACGTCTTGACGCCGATGTAGTCCATGTGGGCTCGTCGGTGCACGCGGCTCACCACATTGGCCTTGGTGATGATGAGCGGCGCCGGTTCCAGGAAAAAACGGCGCACCTCCGGGGTCATTGCCACCAGCTCAGTGCCGCGCCGCAGCACCTGCACGGTCGGATCGCGCAACGCGCCAAGACCGGTGTCGTCCACTGGTTGAAGGTCGCGGTCACCCACGAGCTCGAAGGAGCGCGCACCGAGAAAGGTAAAGTTGGCCCGCTCGAGCCAGGAGAGAAAGGCAATGGCCTCGCTAAGCGCCTCAGGGGGAAGGTTGCCATGCGCCAGCTCGAGCTCTTTGCGACCCACCTCTAGGCGCTCAAGCATCGGCCGCCAATCGCGGACCACGACGCGCACTTCCGTGAGAATGTCGGAAAGCGCCGCGGTCAGCTCGGCCGCCTCCGTCGGCATGAGGCTGCGCAGGTGAATGGCGATGTAGCTCTCCTGATGTCCGTCGCCCCAGCGCTCGTCGCCGGGGCCGGCGATGGTTTCAAGATGGCCCGTCTTGTCGCGCTGGGTCCTGAAGATCGGATGGAACAGCAGCCGCACGGTGAGCCCGCGGGCCTGCAGCTCGCCAAGCACCGAATCGACGAGGAAGGGCATGTCGTCGTTGAGGATCTCCACGATCGAGCCCGGCGGTGGCCCGCCGTTGCCGCTTCCCGCCAGGCGCCGGACCGAAATCTTGTGCCGCCCCCTGGGTTTGTCGGCGATGAACGCCATCGCCTCGCGCGCATTGCCGGCGAGCCACTCGGCGGGCAGGCCGTCGAGCCCGGAGAGCCCGTCGTGGGCGTAGAGCAACCGCACCAGCGGCGCGGCGGGCGACCCCTTGCCCAATGCCTTCTCGACCCTGCGGATAAGACCGCCGGCCGCGGCTTCGGCCTCGAGAGCCATCGGCGCCCCTCCTGTCAATGATGCTGAAGTTGTGAACCTCCGCGCCACGATTGACAATGCACTCGATTGGCCGTTGACAATCGAGCGCAGCGCAAGGCCAGAGAGGAGAGAGCGCATGGCGAAGCAAGCGAAGCTCATGGCCCTCGATCTCGGCCCCCAGGCCCGCCTCGACCCCGATACCGAAGCCTATCTCGCCAAGTGCCAGGAAAAGCTTGGCTTCATACCCAACGTGCTCAAGGCCTATGCCTTCGACAACACCAAGCTCAAGGCGTTCATTGCCATGGCCGACGACCTCATGCTGGGCGACAGCGGCCTATCCAAGCTGGAGCGCGAGATGATCGCGGTGGCGGTCAGTTGCGCCAATCACTGCCACTATTGCCTGACCGCGCATGGTGCCGCCGTACGCCAACGCGCCGCAGACCCCGAGATGGGCGAGCTCATCGCCCAGAACTACCGCGCCGCAGCCCTGCCGCCACGCCAAAAAGCGATGCTGGACTTTGCCGTGCGCCTCACCGAGGTGCCCGCCAAGATCGAGGAGATGGACCGCCAAGCCCTGCGCCGCGCCGGCTTCAAGGACCGCGACATCTGGGACATCGCCGCCGTTGCCGCCTTCTATAACATGTCAAACCGGCTCGCCGCCGCCGCCGATATGAAGCCCAACCGAGAGTATCACTTCATGGTACGGGAGATGATGCGCGAGGAAGACGCGCCGAGCGCGGCTGGCGCCGCCGTCAGGGCGGCTGCGACGAACCGGATCGGTGAGGCCCGCCAGGGAGGGCGGCGGCGAGGGCGCGCGGTGTGACGGGTTTACCGGAAATCCCGCTTGGTTCTTGTAACGGGCATCTGCAGTCTGCCACATTTGCCCGTCACACCAGCCGGGGTCGAGGCCAAGGCAGGTGCGCTCTATCGAGAGCACACGGATGGGTGATGGCGGGGCATGCGTAACACCATAGCCGTCATGAACACCAAGGGCGGCGTGGGCAAATCCACGCTCGTGCTCTCGGTTGCCGAAACGCTCTCGGCCGTGTTCCGCAAGAACGTACTCATTATCGATTCGGACTCGCAGGCGAGCGTCAGCGCCATGCTCCTGTCCGCTACCAACTTGCATCGCCTGCAGTCCGATGGTTTGACCATCGTCGATCTCCTGGTGGCGAGCGTCCTCAACAACGTCGCCGTCGACTGGCCGCGGTTTGTGGTGGGTGGCGTCTCGGACGTGGACGAGGCGCGCACCGTCTATCTGATCCCGAGCGACATGCAGCTCACGCTGTTTGAGCGCGAGGTCTCCAAGGAGAGCCTCCACGCTCGGCTTCGAACCAGCATCGGCGCGCTGCTCAATCATGTGCGCGGGGTATTCGACATTGTGCTGATCGACTGCCCCCCCGGCCTATCCGTGCTGACCGAGTCCTGGCTCAGGGAGGCCGACTTCCATATCTCCCCGACCAAACCCGACTACGTGTCCACGTGCGGCCTGGAAGTGTTTCGCCGCTTCAAGGGGCTCAACCCGGAAATGGGGTTTGCCGAGAACCTCGGCGTCATTGTCAACATGCGTGATCCGCAATCGGCCGTAGAGGCGGACTACCAGCGCTGGCTTAGCGAAAACCCCGACAACCGCGTGTTCGCGCAAACCATCCCGCGCACCAGTGCGCTGCAGCATGCGTCCCACTTAAGCGCGGTGGAGCGCTCCTACATGGCCAAATACCCCGGCGAGTCGAGCGTCGCCATCCGCGCTGTGTGCCAGGAGCTCTTGAGCCGCGTGGCGGCCGCCAACGCCGCAACAAGCCCATCGCCCGCACCCGATCCGAGCGCGCCGGTCGGCTCCAAGACCTCCTGAGAATCAGCTAACGTCAAATCTCGCTGGCGATCCGCGGCCGACTTGGCGCCGCACGGTGGGGCACGGCTCGCATCGCATGGACTTTAGAGTGCGCGCATGGATGTCCTCGTCGATCTTGATGGCACGCTCGTCGATCCGAAGCCGGGTCTCATCGGATCGGTGCAGTATGCCCTGGACCGTCTCGGTCTTCCGGTCCCGCCGGCCGATGAGCTGCTGTGGCTGATCGGTCCACCCTTTCGCGTCTCCTTTCCCAAGCTGCTCGGCACCCCCGAACTGACCGAGCTTGCCATCGCGCACTACCGCGAGCATTACCTCGGCGGCGCCATGTACGACGCCATCGTCTACGACGGCGTACCCGCCGCCCTCGATGCGCTCGGCGCCGCGGGGTGTCGGCTCATCGTCGCCACCTCCAAGCCGCACACCTACGCGCGGCCGATCCTGGAGCGTTTCGATCTCGCCCGCCGCTTCGCCGGCATTTTTGGCCCCGAGCTCGATGGCACCAACGATCACAAGGGCGACCTCATCGCCCACATCGTGGCGCGGGAAGGTGTAGTACCCGCAAGGGCGGTGATGATCGGCGATCGCGCGTTCGACGTGGCGGCAGCTGCGCTGAACGGCATCCCCACTGTGGGCGTGACGTGGGGTTACGGCACGGAGAGCGAGCTCCTCGATGCTGGGGCTTGTGCGCTATGCCCGGCACCTGCGGGCCTCGCTGCGATGGTGGAACGCTTGCGCGATCGGCATGGCCGCAGTGGCTCGCCATAGCCGCTGGTCCAATTGTCGCATGGCGGAGCAATCACCAATTCTGCCATGTGCGGTAAGTGCTTGGTGC
>Ga0075425_100005064_pt1 | contig 13649 bp, 10 predicted proteins | sample SoiMethybrSBSTD4_FD_75300 | JGI IMG/M metagenome (GOLD analysis project Ga0075425, IMG submission 75300) | Bulk soil microbial communities from a Populus tree surrounding site in Tennessee, USA - Soil MetaG P. TD hybrid SBSTD4 | ecosystem: Environmental > Terrestrial > Soil > Tree plantation...
GACCCAAGCGGAAGCAGGCGGCAAGACGTAGACGCCATCAAAAAGCGTGCGGTTTTCGAGGACCGCGCCGCAAGAGACGAATTCCCCCACGGCCCGCGGATTCAAATTCCTAAGCTGCGGACAGACGGCAAGAATGGCTTTGGCTTCGGCGGCGAAGTAAAAGGCGTCTCGGGATTCGTGGTAATAGAGGCGGTGCATCCCGTAGCGGTCGTTGAAAAGCACAGCCTTGGCCTGATTTTGGTCCACCAATAGCCCGTGAAATCTGCCATTGAGTCCCGCGGGAAAAGACGCATCTTCTTCAGAGAGGTGGACGAGGTAAGAAGGACCGGAGGTGTTCACGTCATGGCCACGCTCCCTCAACTGCTGCGCCGTGGAAGGCTCAGGGAACTCCTCGCCGGAGAATACGAGGGTCACGTCTCCACGTTCGTTGCAAAGAGGCATGCCGTCGGCGAAAGAGCCCTTTCGGGCGACCCAGCCGGCGTATATGCCGCGCGATTCATCGATCCAGGTGCCAGCGACGTAGAAATCCTCGTGCCGTAGGGCCTCCACCATTTGCAGAAGCTCTGCTTCCGCGCGCTGGCGCGGCATCTTCGAGATGAGTCCAACGATTCCGGTCATATCTTTCCCTAGGCAGCTTCCTTGACGGACTTCAGTTTGCGCCCATACCAGAAACCACGAATTCTCAAAAGCAACCGGATCAGAGGTTCGGGGATTTGGCTTGCAAGCCCGCGGTGAAGGCCTAACTTCAGAGCGATTTTCCCTTTGAGCGTAAGGGGAATGTAATAACGGGGCAGCAACACTTGTTCGAAACCGCTGCGCTTCTTGAACTCCGTGAGCGAACTCTTCGGGTCCTTGTAAAGGTAGTTGCAATACATCAGGTGGGACATGCCCTTTTGCTCGCAGAGTTCCACGGCCTTGCCGATAAGGGCATTTGCAGGCCGTTTGTCGTAGTGCTTCGTCATGGTGAGCAATTGAATGACGCTCGCGACTCCGCCTATCCGAACCATCCTGATATAGCCAATGAGCTCTCCTTGTAGGTACGCACCCAGGAAGATATTTCTCTCCGCATAGGTCAAGTGCTCATGCCTCACTTCATCGGAACTCTTTTGGAAGTGCCAAAACACCCTTCCCTGCCGGATCGGGGTATCGTTGTTGATGTTCACGATTCCTTGGATGAAATCGTCGTCAAGTTTCGCTAGTCGGATCTCGATCCCGTTCTTGGCAGCCTTTCGAATGGCTCGCTGCACGCTGGACTCGATGCGATTCTTAAACCAATCGGAATAAGTGGTGATGGGAATCACGGCGAAGTTGTCCCACTCGGTGTGATAGAAGAATTTGGGAGCGGTGTGCGGCAGGCGCTGAGAAAACGTAAAAATGTCAGCTTTCAGCCCGCCGCGTTTCAACTGCGAAACAAACGATTCGGGATCCGTGAGCGTTTCGTCCTCGAGCAGTTCCTCATCGTGGACGACGGCAGTTCTGAGCCATTTGCCGCCGGCAATTATGGCTCTGCCTTCGATCTGCAGGGAAGGAACCAGGATGGACTTCCCTTTGACACGGATTTCCGTCTGTCCGCTGCTCGGCGCCCCGGAACCGGATTTCACCACTTGTTCTTTCACTGTCTGTTCCTTTATTGCTTGTTCAGCGGGACACATGCTCACCTTTCCAAAGCTGTTGGTTCCAGGGGAAGAGTGCGGATTGGAGCGAGACTTGCCGGAGAGACACTGCGAACCTTGTCCTGCGCGCACTGGGATACGGCAATGGCTCCCAGCAAAAACACAACCCACATCAACTGGCTGCCCCTAAAAGCGGACTCCGTGACATTGTAAAAGAGCAAAACCGTCCATAGGGCCAGGCTCAGCGACCCCAGGCTGAAACCGGAGCTGAGGGCTTTGCCGATATTGCGATAGCTGATAATGAGAAACAGGCTTAGCAGCATCAAGCCGATGAAACCGAGGTTGATGTAAACCTCAAGATAGCCGTTATGGGCCTCGTTAATCCCGCTGGTAAAGCTCTGCCAGACAAAGGCGAGGCGGGGACCGAGCCAAAAACTTTCATAACCGGTGCCTAGAGCCGCGTTAGTATGCATGCCGAGGAGAAGCTTCCACAGGTCGGTTCTGCCAGTGAGGTTTGCATTGCGGCCGACCATGCCGGCAATCTCCCCGTTAATCCCGAAGCCGAATTGCAGAATCATGTAAGTGCAAAGAACGATCGGAATCGAAACTTTCAGAATGCCTGGGTGGCGTTTGATCAAACGGAGATTCGATGCCGCGACAACCAAACAACCGAGTGCAAGACAAACTTTGGACGTGGCGCTGTTGGATAAATTGAGGAGGTACAGGGTCATTGCAAAGAGAACCAGGTTCACGAGGATGGCGGGTTTTGCGCGGCCCTCCCTGCGGTTCAGCCAACGCGACAGAGTGTCCCAGAAAAGATAGATGCCGCTGACCAGACAGGCAACGCCGAGCATGTTCTTGCTGGTGGCAGCCCCGACAAACATGCTGTTGCCTGACCAAAACTCATACTGCTTGCCAATGTAAGGGAAATATTTCACGAGCAGGATGGAAAGGGGAACGAACAGGAAGCACAGGCGGCGAATCAGCGTGCGAAGCGCCTCAATAGGATGCGGATCGGAAACCACCAGTAGAATCACCAGATAGTCCCCGAGATCACGGAACCAGCGCTTGAAAGCCACAAAAGGAAAGTCCGACCACATGACGCTCGTGAGAGCAAAAAGAAGAAAAGCCGCAAGAAAAAAATTGCGCGCAACGAAACGGCCCCAGTTGAACGAGCGCATGACCAAAATAACGAGAGAAAGCACGATTAGGGAGACAAAGACGGCGCGGTCCAGGGAGTTGCCTTCCTCTAGAGCTTGCGAGACCGTCTGGATCTGGCCGCCGCCCAGCCATTGAGAAGGCAGGCGCGTAGCGACGATGAACATCCACACAAGCGGCACCCACAAGACCAGCGATGTGCGCAGATCCCGCGCGGGATCGAAACGCAGCAGGAGCACAACGCAGACAAACCAGAGAAGCAGGGCTAAAGAGGAAGGCATCGCAGGTGTCCGAAACGTTTTTCAGCTTGGCACGGCAACTGGTTCTTCGAGAGTGCGAAGCCACTCCTCGAAGACGACAAGGCTGAACAAAATCTTGTGATTGTCCTGGCGGCCAGAGTTGTGCTGCTCGAAGAGCGCGCCGACGGCGTCCTGACGAAGGTATTGGTAAATTTTCGAGCCGCGGTCCTGAAATGTCTGCGCCATCCTGCCATCTATTGCGCCGCGGAACCAGTTATCCACCACGTTGACCGCGAAACCACGCTTCGGTCGTTTGAGGACAGCTTCGGGGAGGAAGCTTCGGCACACCTGGCGGTGAAGCCATTTGCGCGAACCGTTGCGCACCTTCAAGTTGGCCGGCAATCTTTCGACATATTCGACGATTTCCTTGTCGATGTACGGGACGCGCAGCTCGAGGCTATGCGCCATGGAAAGCTTATCGGCGTACATGAGCAGCTCGTCGGGAAGGGTGGAACGCACCTCAAGGAACTGGAGGCCGCCTAGTTCGTCGGTGGAGTCCATCAGGCCCGTCAGATCTGCCCAGCATTCCAGGATGGTGTCGCCGGAGTCTGGCGTGAGCAAGCCGTCCTGGAATAAGCCGTCGACTTGGCCGGCGGGCAGGAGCGACAGCACATGCTGATAGCGCCGCAGCCGATCCGGAATCGCCAGGGAATAAACACCCCGTTTGAGTGTTTCGTTGCGAGGCAGCGCGGTGATGGTCGATGAAATAGCTGTGCGCATCCCTTGCGGCAATCGCGCCCACAGCGCCCCATACCGAACGCCAAGATGACGCCGGTAGCCGCCAAACAGCTCATCAGGACCCTGTCCGACGAGGGCCACTTTCACATCCTGGCGCGCCCTTTGACATACGAAGTACATGGGAACAATCGAGGAAGTGGCTATGGGCTCTTCCAGCGAGGCAACAATTTTGGGAAGGGCCTCTTCGAAAGCAGATTTTGTAAGCCTGAGGCTGGTGTGATTGGAGCCGAGCGCGCGAGCTGTTTCAGCGGCATCGGAAAGTTCATCATCGGCGAAAGAGGAACCGTAGCCGACAGTGTATGTCGGCCAGGAGCTGGCGTTAAGATTCATCAGCGCCAGGAGCAGCGAAGAATCGATCCCGCCGCTCAGGAGCAGGCCGACCGGCACGTCGCTGATGAGCTGGCGGCGTATGGCGCCCTTGTAAAGCTCAAGCAACTCTTCGCGAGCTTCGTCGGGAGACTTGGTGGGCGCAAAAGGCGTGGGCCGGAAGTTGTACCACCGGCTGACCTCACAAGAGCCCCCCTTCGCGACAAGCTTGGTGCCCGGAGCCAGCTTGCGCACGTCTTTGAGAATCGTGTACGGCGAAGGAGTGTAGCGGTAACGCAAGAAAAGATTTAAGGAAGTCGGATCGATTTCGGGCTTGTTTTGCATCGCCGCACAGATGGGACGCATTTCCGAGCCGAAATACAAAGAGCCCCGCTCGATTTTGTAGTAAAGCAGTTTGATTCCCATCGCATCGCGTGCAAGAACCAGGCGCCTTTGGCGCACATCCCAGATCGCCAGCCCAAACATGCCGTTCAAGCGGTTGAGCACCTCGTCGCCCCATTGTTTGTAACCGTGGATGATGACTTCGGTGTCAGACTTCGTGCGGAAAACGTGGCCGTGCTGCTCCAACTCGCGCTTGAGCTCGTGAAAGTTGTAGATCTCCCCGTTGAAAATCACCCAAACAGATTCTTCGGCGTCCGACATGGGCTGATGGCCGCCGGAAAGATCAATGATGGAAAGCCTGCGGAAACCCAAGCCCAGCGGGCCGTCCAGAAAATACCCTTCATCGTCCGGACCACGATGTACGATGGTGCCGGTCATGGCTTCGATGTCCGGGCGCCGAACGGGAGCCATGCTTTCGAAGTTAAATTGTCCGCAAATGCCGCACATGAGAATTCTCTAGTTTACTGCTTTCGATTCGACGAGTTGGTGCAGAGCCGCGCCATTGCCGTTATCAAGTGCCTTTGCTTCGTGAGCAAGCAAAGAGGCAAGGCTCCGGAACAACTGTGACTGCGCCCAACGATGCATCGGGACGCTGTCCCAACCAAGAATGAGTTTCCGCGCGCGAAACGAACCATCGGATTTTTGCCAGCGCGTAAGCACGTCAGAGACGGCACTGTTGACAATCCGATCCAGCTCCGGAAAGCGGCCGCGCAAAAGGACGCCCAGGTTGATGCACTCCGCATAATCGTAAAGCTCGTGGCGATAGACGGTCATCCGCGGGCGGCGGGAAAACGGCATTGGCAGGCCGTCTGCGTCAAACAAATTCTTCACGTAGTAGGCGACGCCGCGTTCGATAGCGGCATGGCAACGCGTACATCCTGTGAGCTGCTCGATTTTTGCGAGCGCCTTGAGGACAAAGCAAGTATGGAAATGGTCGACGAAATCGCGTTCGCCGTCGAGCGCGTAGTACCACGAACCATCCGGGTTTTGCGAAGCGAGCACGAAATTCAAATTTCGTTCCGCCGCCTCCCGATACCGCGGATCTGAAAAATGATGGGCCGCCTGCATTAGGAGGCAGGCTCGATACGCGCTCGCGTTGATGACACCCGACGGGGCATCAGGCGCGGGAGTATACGCGCAGCTGGCGGTGTTCGGAGCAGTCTCCTTCTCCCAGTAGCAATGAAGCACGTGGTCGGCAATGGACTTCAGGATGGGCTGCCACTTCGGATTCTTGTCGATCGCGTAGACCTGCGCAAAAGCTTCGTAAACGTAAGGCACCGTGGTGATGAGCGGCGTGCCCTCCATGAAAGTGCCTGTTCTCGTCTCCCAATGAAAAGGATATCCCCAGCAATAATCCTCGTATCCGCGGCAGCGAGTCTCCTTGAGAACCTCAAGGAAATGGACGGCGCGCCGATGATACTCGCGGCCGCCTTGTATCTGCGCGAGAAATGCGAAGCCCATGGCATAATGCGCGTCGGCAATCGGCAGCCGCTGGCGCTTCCAAAAGAGCCTGCGGGCGGAAGGCAAAAAAGCTTCACTGAAAACCATCGGAGCGACCGCGAGGGTTCCGAGCAAAGGTTTACGGTAATAGAGCGCTTTTGCGGCACGGCCAAGTTTGCTCGCGTAGAAACTCTGGTGATCGTACGAAGTCTCTCCGTAGCGGTCGAGCCAGTTTGTGAAACGGGCCACGGAGGCTTCCACTTTTGCGATTTGCGTTTTTCCCATGATGCGGACCTTGCGGCGGAAAGTCTTGTCTAATCTAATGGGGAAGAACTTTGAAATTGTCTACAGATTTGAATGTCAAAACGGTTTTCAAGACGGCCTTGAGCTTACGCATTTGTTCCTTGCGGTGGAACTTCATGAGTTCTTTGGAGACAGGCCTTTTCGCCCTGCGCAGCGTCGCCCATCCGTAGCCCAATCCGAGCGCCAGTCCTCCGATGAAGTAAGGCCGCTTGGCCATGCGATAGGTGAGGCGGAAAAGCTCCCAGAGCGGATGACCGCCGAGGTAATAATCCTTTTCGCCGTAAGAGAACATCGCGGCAAAAACGCTGCGCTCCGCCGTTCCCAGGTGGCGGTAGTGGAAAAACGACTTCTCGCGGAAGGATGCGGTCTTCCAGCCCTTCATTCGCGCAGACGTGACGGCAATCCAATCGATGCCGCCGGCTTTGTTGGGGCAATATCCGCCAATTTCTTTGAAGCACTCGCGCCGGAACAACTGGCACTGGCCGGCAACGTGATTCTGGCCCTCAAAGCTGTCGGTTTCGGAGCTGTAATTGTCTTCCCTGAAAATCGTTCCAGCAACACCGAGCTTGGGGTCGGCCTTTAGCTTTCCCAGAAGAAATTCGAAGTGGTCCGCGTCGAAAGAAATATCACCGTCCAAGTTGCCGATGAGTTCGTATTCGAAATTCTGTAGTCTCTCCCGGCCGGCATTGAACGCATGCACTTTCGCGGCGAAATGGCGCTCCCGGCGCTGGGGAAGATTTACCAGTTCGATCCACAGATTTTTCTCGAGGTAACGGCTGACGATGCTTGCCGTGGCGTCGGTTGAGCCATCGTTCACGATGACCCATTTCGCTGGTAGCACCGTCTGGCGAATCATGGACTCAAGCGTTTTCTCGATAAACGCTTCTTCGTTGCGCGCCGGAGTGATCAGCACATAGGATGGGAGAACGGTGTGTTGATCCATTACTTTCTCTCACTGAATCAGGCCGAGAGACTCCGGGCCCAGAGAGGCAATCGCGCGCTTTAGGATTTCTGTCGTGCTGGAACCTTCAACGGGGGGAATCAGCGAAACCTTGCCGCCCCAACTCTTCATATCGTTGGCGCCAACGACCTCCTCCTCGGAATAGTCCCCGCCTTTGACGAGGACGTTCGGCTGGATTGCCCGGATTAGGTCCAGCGGAGTCTCTTCGTCAAAAAGCACAACGGCATCTACGGAAGGCAGAGCGGCCACAATCCTTGCCCGAGCATCCTCGGAGATGATGGGTCGGCCGGCGCCTTTCAGCGAGCGCACGGAACGATCTGTATTCAGCGCGACCACCAGGCGGTCTCCTTCGCGTTTTGCCTGCTCCAGGAGCGCGAGGTGGCCGACGTGCAGCAAATCGAAGCATCCGTTAGTAAAAACAATTTTCTGACCGGAGACACGCCATTGTGCGACACGTTTCATGAGCGATTCCCGCGAGCAAATCTTCTCAGCACGGATCGTCTCTCCGTCCGACGCGAGCCGCGCCAGCAATTCGTCTTTGAAAATAGGAACAGTTCCCAGTTTCCCCACCACGATGCCCGCGGCCAGATTGGCGAGGCGGATGGCTTCGTGAAGAGGGAGGCCGGCGGCAACGGCGGCACCTGCCGTGGCGATCACAGTGTCCCCCGCGCCGGATACGTCGAAGACCTCGCGAGCCAGCGCCGGGAAGCGTTGTACCGAGCTGGATTCAAGAAGAGTGATTCCTAATTCACCCAGGGTCACAACCAGGTGTTGGATCCCAAGCTTGGCGCGAAGGCTCTCGCCTTCTTGCAGCAGCAACTCCAGGTCGCCATAGTCCGTGGAAGTCGCCGCGGCAAGTTCCATGCGGTTCGGAGAGATCACGTCGCATCCAGCGTATTTCTCGTAGTGCAAGCCTTTGGGATCGACAAACGTGGGTATTGCCAGTTCGCGTCCCCGCCGAATGATGGCCTGACAAACAGAATCACTCAGCAGACCTTTTCCATAATCAGAAAGGATGATCGCCGAGCAACTCGAAATTTGCGCTTCGATTCTTCCAAGAAGCATGCCTTGCAGCTCAGAGCTCAGTTCGCCGGCTTTTTCGACATCCACACGGAGCATTTGCTGCCGGCCACCGAGAATGCGCGTCTTGCAAATCGTGGGTCTGTCCGGCGCAGCCAGAATTGCTGCTGTATCAATCCTCGAATTCTGCAGGAGTTCCAGAAGCTGACGGCCATCTTCATCCGCGCCCACGACTCCGGCCAGAGAGACCGCGCAGCCGAGACTGCGCAGATTCACGGCGACGTTTGCCGCTCCGCCGGCGACGTGCGTCTTGTGGTCGAGCCGAACCACGGGAACGGGCGCTTCCGGCGAGATTCTTTCTACCGCGCCCCACATGTAGCGGTCCAGCATCAAGTCGCCCACAACCAGCACGCGACGGCTGTGGAAGCCTCTTTCGACGATCCCGACAACTTTTGGCAAGTCTTTAAACATAACCCTTAGAGGATTGCCTCTTTTGTGAAATCAGCTTGCTTGGCTCCTTTGTCCAGAAGATAGGAAACCACTCCGATAAGGTGCTGTCTCTCTTTCGGCCAGGAATGTTCCCGAAAGACTTCTTGTCCCCGCCTGACAATCTCAGTGACCTCTGCGGGATGTGAGAATACGTATGCAATCCTTCGCGCCATGTCCTCCGCGTCACCGGACTCAAAGAAAATGAGGGACTCACCGTCGAAATAATCTTGAATGCCCGACGTGCGTGGAGCTATGACAGGCTTTCCCAGAGCCAGGTACTCGAAAATGCGAGTAGGCGTATTGATGTCGGTGAAGGAGTTTCGATGATTGGGAATGACGCCGACGTCGCAGCTCTCAATTTCTGCAACGAGGTCTTCCAGCCGCCTCGGCCCGAGGTAGTGAACGGCCTCTTGCAGCCCCTTGCTCGTGGCCATATCCATGACCCGATCGAGAAAAGGCGTGCTTTCGCCGTAAATCCGGAGTTCCGCATCGGGAAGAGTTTCGCGAACGCTCGCAACGGCCTCAACCGCAAGATCCAGCCCGTTCCGTTCCACCAGCGATCCGTGATACATGATCACAAAGGGCTTAGGGCTCGCACAGACGGGCGTCGTTGGCGCGCGCAACGGAAAAATATCGCTATCCGGAGAATTCATCACCACTTCCACCTTCTCCGGAGCGCAGCTGCGGCCAGAAAACACACGCTTGAAGGTAACGCTGACAGTCACCACGACATTCGCGCGAGCAATGCTCCACTTTTCAATCCGCCGCAAGAGACGCACGCTCCAACTGTCTTTGTCGAGCTTGAAAATGGTCATCATCAACTCGGGCATGGGATCGTGCAAATCGAGGATGACCTTTGCGCCCAACATTTTTGGCACCAGCGCGCTGATAACGAGAACGTCCGGCATGTTGTGCACGTGGACCAAATCGTAGCCGCGGGTTAAGGAGCGCCAGGCAAGAATCACGGACGAAAGGAAAATGAACGCCGCGTATTGGTAGAGGTAAACCAGCATTCCACCACGGCGGCGCTTAAGTGGTATTCGAAGAACCTCGACATTCCCTTGCACTTCGCGCGCGGGAGAACCTTCACCCCTGAGGCAAATCAAATCGACCAGCATGCCTTCTCGTGCCATCGCTTCCAAGGCGCGGCGAGGCCGGGGGTCACCCGGATAAAAAGAGAAGAGGACCACCCCGACGCGCTTGCCTCGCAGCCGCTCATTGCGAGCGGCGGAAGTCGACGAAGCGCTGGGAGAAAGGTCTGCTTCTCGAGTTGTTGTGGAGGACATCAGAATGAGTGTTTGCCAATCTGCCAGAATGGCCCCTGAAGAATTGGCCGTCGCGCGAGCGACTATGCTCCGCTCAGAATGGTCGGACTAATCCGCCGCGGCCGCTGCGCGTTGCGGCATGGATTCCCGTACGATTCGAATTAAAGTCTCGACGACCCGCACTTGGTCCGCTTCCGAAAGAGTTGGGAACATGGGCAGGGACAAGATTCGTTCCCCCGCCCTTTCGGTCACAGGAAAATCGCCCGCGCGGTAACCCTGGTTCGCGTACGCTTTCTGCAGGTGCAAAGGAATTGGATAGTGAATTCCGGTTCCGATTTTTTCCTTGGCGAGTGCTGCCTGTACCGCCTCACGGTTTTCCACTTGGATCACATAAAGGTGATAGATGGCTTTGGACCAGGACGGTTCGAAGGGCCCTTTGATATCGGCGCTCACAGCAGAAAGAAGCTCGTTGTACTTGCGGGCACGCTCTTGGCGGATCTGGTTCCAGTTCGAAAGATGCCTCAGCTTCACGTGCAATAGACCAGCCTGAATCGAGTCGAGCCGGCCGTTGTAACCCTCCATGTCGTGATAATACTTTTTGGCTTGGCCGTGATCGCGCAACATACGCATTTTCCGCGCAAGCGTCTCATCATTGGTCGTAATGGCGCCCGCCTCGCCGCAGGCTCCCAGATTCTTTCCCGGATAGAAGCTGAATGCCGCGGCAATTCCCATCGACCCCGCCGTACGCCAGCGATTTTCCTTCCGCGAAAAATATTGCGCGCCGTGCGCCTGGCAGGCATCTTCCACGAGACTGAGGTTGTACTGCTGCGCGATCTCCAGGAGCTCATCCATATCCGCCATCTGTCCATAAAGATGGACCGGAACGATGGCAGTAACCGGCTTCCCAGTCCGGTTATCAATCAAAAGCTCCATACGGGAATCGAAGGTGCAGCACTCCGCTACATACCTGCGCACCTGAACGGGATCCATGTTGTACGTACGTTCATCGACGTCGACAAACCTGGCTTCGGCGCCCGCTTGCGAAATCGCTTCCGTCGTCGCTATGAAAGTGTTCGGTACGGTGATAACGATGTCGCCGAACTTCACTCCTGCCGCCATCAACGCAAAACGTAGCGCATCAGTTCCGCTGCTGACGCCAACGCAGTATTTCGCGTCGCAAAACTCTGCAAAGGCATTTTCAAACTGCTCGAGCATTGGACCGCCGATGAAACCTGCGGTGTTCAATGCACGCGCGAATACCTCGGTCAATTCCGGGGCAAGTTCGCGATGAGGCGTGACCAAATCGAGAAATGGAATGGAGTTTTTCCCGTTCACTCTCTGTCTCCCATGACGGCAATCATTTTGGTTTCGATATATCTCTTCAATCGCGCAGGGTTTCCCGCGACGATGGCGTTCGCAGGAACATCCTTTGTGACTACGCTTCCCGCGCCGACGATGGCGTTTTCGCCGATGGTCACATTCGAAAGAATCGTGGAGCCCGAACCGATCGACGCGCCCTTTTTGACCACTGTGGGCTCGACTTTCCAGTCGCTTTCCGTTTGTAACTGGCCTTCCACTGTCGTGGCGCGTGGATAGGAATCGTTGATGAAGGTGACGCCGTGGCCGATGAAGACGTAGTCTTCGATGGTCACGCCTTCACAAATGAAGGTATGGCTGGAGACTTTGCAGTTCTTTCCGACCGCTGCGTTTTTCTGGATCTCAACAAACGCTCCAATCTTCGTGTTGTCTCCAACTTCACAGCCATACAGATTAATGAACCTCGAAAGCTTGACTCCGGCGCCCAGCTTGACATCGGGCGCAAGCGCGCAAAATTCGCTCACAGGCGCACCAGCTCTCCCCGTTTCTGGATAGAGCGATCCACGGCTTCCAGCATTCGAACGACACGCAGGCCGGCGTGCCCGTCGTTGAAGGGCTTCTTGTTGTTCAAAATGCAGTCCGCAAAATACCCAAGCTCGACCCGCAGCGCTTCCGTTTGCTCAATCTGCGGAGCCCACATGTCTCCGGTGCGATAGCTCACGAGCACGTCGCGGATCCCTTCTCCGTTATTAATGTGTACGCCCTTGTCGTAAACACGCACTTTTTCGTCGGCCACGAGATCATTCCAAACCAGCATCTTTTTCTCGCCGCCAATCAGCGTGGTTCTGATTTTTACAGGAGAAAGCCAGTTCACATTAACGTGGGCGATGATGCTCTGCGGGAAATAGATGGTCATGAACGCAACGTCTTCGACGCCATTCAAATGCTTTTCGCCTGTGGCGACGATCGCTTCAGGTTCCTTGTTGATCAGATGATCCATGATCGAGAGGTCGTGCGGCGCCAGATCCCAAACGACACTTACATCGTGCTGAAACAGGCCCAGGTTGACGCGCAGTGAATCGTAGTAGTAGAGATCGCCCAGATCGCCCCTCTCCACCAGTTCTCGAATCTTGCGGACCGCACCGGTGAACAAGAAGGTGTGGTCCACCATGATGGTCAGATTTTTGCGTTCCGCCAGTTCAATCAGCTCTTCCGCTTGAGCTGCGTTCGCTGTAAAAGGCTTCTCCACAAAAACGTGCTTGCCATTCTCGAGCGCCGCCTTGGTCAGTTCGTAATGGGTCCAAACCGGAGTAATCACAGCAACTGCGTCGACTTGGGGAGACTTCAGGACTTCGCAAGGGTCGGTAGTCGTGGCAACGGCAGGATAAGCCTTCCTTAAGCGAGCCAGTGCCGCTAGGCTCTTGTCGCAAACCATCTCCACGCGGATGTTGTCCGGCCCGTGAAGATTCCTGACGATGTTCGGACCCCAGTATCCGTAACCGATGACGCCCACTCGAATCATGTATGCTCTTTCGCCTGCGGAGAAAACCTAAAAGGCTTGTTGGTAGGCTGCTTCTGCTTGGCGGGACAAGCTACCGCCATTCGTCCCTGTCCTAAATGCAAGATTTGCCCTCAATGTTGTTCTAGGCCTTTTAAAATCAGCGACTTAGAAGCAGACCGATGACCTCAAAAGGTCGTAGTAGGCAATGGCAATCCCTCTGCCAGAGTTTGCCCAGTATCTGGAGAGGCGAGCCTAGCTTACCGATCCCCCTAACTCAAAGACAATAAATAACTTACGCAAAACTGGTTACGCCTACTGAGGTATCTGGGGCTCAATTCTCAAGGAGGCCGAGGAAAACTCTTACCACCAATAGACAACAGGATTCCCCAGGTACGGCCAAGGGGGGAGGGTAAGAGGTGGCCGCCCGACCCCTGGGGACGTGGCGAAGCTCATGCCGAGAGCGAATAAACTCTAATTGACGATTGCTTGCAAATTCGTTGGCGGCATCGGTAAGGTTGCGGACGCGGTTGAGTAGCATCGGCTAGCACTGAAGGTTAGAACGCTGCCGGTTCCGCTGGCTGCGCCACCCATGACGTTCAAATAGCAATCCTGAGCTGGAATCGTGTATGCGTGCCCCCCCACGTTGGGGATGTTCCCTCCGGCCACATCAGGGCCAACGGGCGGCCATGCCTTTCCCGAAGGCCACCATGAGGGCTTAGCAGATAGATAAAATGAAGCCGGCAAGGCCGTCGTTGCGGGGACGGCGTTCGCATATTTGCTAAGGCCCATAGGCACCTCGGAAACGCTGCCGCAGGTTGTGGCCCATCCAGGGCTGGA
>Ga0075425_100005065_pt1 | contig 13648 bp, 12 predicted proteins | sample SoiMethybrSBSTD4_FD_75300 | JGI IMG/M metagenome (GOLD analysis project Ga0075425, IMG submission 75300) | Bulk soil microbial communities from a Populus tree surrounding site in Tennessee, USA - Soil MetaG P. TD hybrid SBSTD4 | ecosystem: Environmental > Terrestrial > Soil > Tree plantation...
GACCCTCGCGACTGCGCACCGTCCGGGCCCGCGACGAGCGAGCGCGACGATCGCCAAGACGGACAAATCTGCGTGCGCGTTTTGCCGAACAGGCGCTGACCGAGCACCAATGTGAGGATGGTGCGGAGTATTCCTTTTCGTCCCCTAGCGGAATGTCTGGGCTTTTGGTCCGACTCGGTTGCCCTTCCCTGGTAGTTGCTCTTTCCCTCGTAATGGCGGAAAATCGTGGTGTCGGCAATGCCGCGCGCGGTCGGGGAGGTTGCACACGTGGATGACGGTCTACCGGGAAAGCCCGATGCCGAGTCTTCCAGCGCCTCTCGCGATACGGGTGGAGACTCCATGAGCGCCCGGCCGGGCAGGCGCCTTCTTACCATCGCCGTCGAATCCGACGGCGCGGCGAAGGAAACCGCTTTCGCCCGCGATGCCTTGCTCGACAACTATCGAGCTTTGAACGAGACGTATGCGGCGGCGGTCGAACGCTACGAAAGCTCACCGACAAATACACCCGCACCGTTCGCACCCTTCAAGCAGAGCGGGAAGAGCATGCGGGTCTTCGCATGCTGGCCGCGTGGGCGCTTCGACGGAGCTCGTTCGGGTTTGCGCTGGTGCACGGTGGCCGCATCACGATGGCCAACGCGGCATTCCTGAAGATGGACCGCCCGACCGCGCACGACGAACCTTGGGTACGCGTAGGCGGCGAAGAAGCAGCCGAGGCAGGTCTTGTCGACAGGTACCTTCATCTTCGTGCCCTCGCGCTCGGAGAAGCGAGCCGCGAGGTCGGGGCTGGACCGAGGACGCTCCGGGCGCAGTTCGCCCGAGCGTCGCAGCTCATCGACGTCTCGGTCGATCGATCCGACGCACACACGTTCGCGCTCGTGGTCGTCCGCGACGACACGGATCTCGCGACGGCGCGCGCGTCGGCATTGGCCATGGAAGAGAAGTTCATTCAGCAGGAGGGGGTTCGCACCCTCGGCAGGCTAGCGATGGGGGTCGTGCACGATCTCAACAACGTTCTCGGCGCGCTGGCGATGCGCTTCGACGTGCTGCAGCAGGATGCGGCGAATCGATCGTTGGAAACCAGAAATTTCGATTTGATGGACGAGATCATCCGATCGTGCACGGCGAGGGTCCGCTCGCTCCTTTCCATCGTTCGTTCGCCCGATCTGTCGACCGCGACGGCCGATTTGGACGAGGTCGTGAGCTCCGCCGTCGAGATCGTCGAGAGCGGCTTCTTGCACGGAACGGAGTCGAGCGCCGGGATCGCCGTCCGGACCGAGCTGCCGCCACTTCCGAAGGTGAACGGTTCGCCCGACGCGCTACGCCACGTTTTCATCAATCTGCTCGTCAACGCACCCGACGCGATGAAAGACGGCGGTACCATCACGATCAGGGGCTCGAACCTGGGACCCTCGGTCGCCATCTTCGTCGAGGACGACGGGCCAGGAATCGCGCCCGAGCTCCTCGACCGCATCTTCGATCCGCTCTTCACGAGCAAGGGGGCGAATGGCACCGGGGTCGGCCTGGCCATCGCGCGGGAAACGCTCGCGAAGCTCGGCGGCTCCATTCGCGCAAAGAACCTCGGCTCGGGCGGCGCCAGCTTCGAGCTGACGTTCGTCACGTCGACCTGACGCCTCCGAACCTTCGGTCAGCGCTCTTGGATGCGTCAGCGCTCTTGGATGCGCAGGATCTCCCATCGGTGCGATCCCGGAACGACGAACTGTGCCATCTCCCGCTGGTAGTCGGCCATCCGCGGGTCGTTGAGCTTGGCCCAAACGGCTTCGAGAGCCGCCAAACTCTCGAACCGGTGATTGAACTCGACGCGCGACTCGGGCGCGCCGATCGAACCGACGAGGATTTCGGGCTTCGAGAACCCGAGCTCCTTTTCCATGACCTCCCATTTCTTGCCAAACTTGAAAAGGTCGGCCTTCTTGCCAAAAGGAACGTCGAACGAAAAACGTGCAATGATCGCCATGTGACACCTCCTTAGGATGATTTCCGATTCAGATTGGAAATTCGCGACTACCGCTACTTCGTGCCCTTGCCTTCGAACGTCACCTTGCCGCCGTCCTTCATGGTCACGACGGATTTGAACGACATCGATGCCTTGTCGAAGGAGAAGCTCAGGTCTTCGGTGATCGGTTCGCCTCCCATTCCGGCGTGAAGAGGATCGCAGACGAGATTCTTCTCGTCCTTCCACTTGCACCGGTGGTCATGGACTTCGTCATCGGTCGTCACGGCCATGAAGTGCGTCGTCTTGTCGAGCGGATCGTAGCCGACGAGAATGCCGGCCTCGAAGGGACCCATCGGCGTCGAGCCGGTCATGATGCCCGATACTCCTTTTCCGAGCGCCGTCTTGGCCGCTGCGATCGTAATCGGCGCTTGGGTCGATTTGCCGTCGGGTGTCGTGATGGACCCCTCGACTTTCCAATCGCCGGTGAAGGCGTCGACTGTCCGCTTTTGTTCGGCCAACGGCTTGGGAAGCTTCATCTTCCCGGCGTCTTTTTTCGGCGGAAGGGCGCCGCGCTTGCCATTCGTTCCATCGAAAATGAACTTGCCGTTCTTCATCGTGGTGACCGACTTGAACGAGCCCGAGTCTTTGTCGAACGTGAAGCTCAAGTCCTCGGTGACAGGCTGTCCGCCGAGCCCTGCTTTCAGCGGCTCACAAGCGAGGCTCGTCTCGTCCTTCCACTTGCAGCGGTGATCGTGGAGCTCGTCATCGGACGTTACGGCCATGAAGTGCATTGTCTTGTCGAGCGGATCGAATCCGACGAGAAAGCCGGCTTCGAAGGGTCCCATTCCGGCAATCGTTTCCGACATCGCGCACGAGGCCCCTTTGCCCATCGCGATCTTCTTGCAGCTCATCCCGATCGGCACTTTGATCGTTTTGCCACCGGGCGGTGTGATCGAAGCTTGGTAGGTCCAATCTCCGGTGAATGCGTCGACCGTCTTGGCTTGCTCGGGCGTCGGTTTCACCTCGGGCGGGGACGGCGCCGGCGCGGACGGTTCGACTTTCGCCGCCGGCTCGGCGGCCGGGGCGGGCATCGGGGCGGCTGCTGGCGCGGGCGGCGGGGGCGAGGGCTCGGGCGTTGCGCCGCCACACCCGATGGCGCCCAATCCGATCGTCAAGACAAAAGCGGTTCGATTCGTTCTCATGACTCTCTCCTCTGGGTACGTGCCCTGCCTCTCCCGCGCGACGCGCAGGGACGACGGGGCGTGTTGAACTGCTCGTGTCTATTTCGGTCGGCGAACTTCGATCTTCGTCGAGCACAGCCGCCGCTCGAGAAAACGCGCAAGCTATACGATTCGTGAACGCGGTTAAAATCCAGTCTTTACACGCTTTATTTCTTCATGACAATTTCGTAAGAGACGCGCTTGGCGAGGGCGAAATCCTGATGGCCTCTCTCGCTGCTCGAGCCGCCGATCGACCCTGCTCAACTTGTCTCTACGACTCCGTCAGAGGTTGGTTTCGGATACACGCGGACGTGGCGCAAATCCGGCGGCCATTGACAGATCGTCGCGGGTCGGGTGACCGCCGCGTCGCCGCATTGATGCCGGTGCGGCGCCGTGCGGATCGGCCTCGGAAGTGTCGAGTTCAAATAATGAGGACGGCGCTCGTGCGCGCAGCCGCTCGCAACCCCATCGCAACGCGATCGGGCACGTTCGGGATAATGAATATCGACATCGAAATCGACTTCAAAAAAAAGCCTCTGATGCGCCAGCCAGAATGATCCGCTCGTCAGTGGTGGGCACACAAGAGCAATGTCGAAGTCCCTGGCAGACCCAACTTCGACGATGCGGGCCGATTCCCCGCGCCCGCTGCTTCTCTTTGCTATCCGACCAGGCTGCTCAATTGGAGCCACGCTGCTCGAATCGAGCAGCTCAAATGTGTTGCGCCATGATCAACCAGTCGTACGCCCCGAACGTTCGAAGCCAACACCCCGCTTCCTTGTCCGTCGTCGAGCTAACGAAGGCGTGGCTCGTCGCCGGCTGCGGACGGGGCGCTTCGTTGTGCGGGTTCGATTCACAGCTGAAACGGATTTTGACAACGTCCCGCGACGTCTTGCCCAGTTCTGTCGTGGTCGCGGTAACGGAAATTGTGACGGAAATACACGCTCAAAATGTGTCTCCCGTAGAACTTGCCGCTATTGCTAACATGCGGTCGCTACTCACAAAAATATGAAATGTGAGGGAACCACGCACGCTAGACTGCAACCATCCATGGCAGCCCCCCGCGGCTAGTTGCTTCCTTAATACAGTAGTGGTGGCTGCCGCGGCGTAATGCGAGAAAAAATGATTTGGGTACCTGAAAAACTGCGAATTCGAATCGCGAACCATGTGGGACGAGCGGACGCCGATGGGGTGGGACCTTGGCGCGCCGCGGGCTGGGGCGACTGCAGCAACTTGTTTCCGGAGCACCGGTCCATGACCGGGATTCGAGAAGTCTAAGGAGGACATGATCATGTTCCGCAACCGACTCATCAACCAAACGATTCAGATTGCCGCATTGGGCGCAGCCGTCACGCTGTGCGCCGCCCCTGGGAACAGTGAGCCGGAGAAGGCCGAGAAAACGGGCAAGAAAGGCCCGAGCGCCTGCAAGCTCGCCTACAACGGCGCGAAGGACCTCGAGCAGTCCGGCCATCTGCTTCAGGCGAGAGAGACGTACCGACTTTGCGCGAAGGCGACATGCAGCGCGTTCCTGAAAACGGAGTGCAGCACGCGCTACACGCAGATCGGCGCGGACATCCCCTCCGTCGTCCCGATCGCCACCGATGCGGCGGGCGCGCCCCGAGACGACGTGCAAGTGACGATGGATGGAACCTTGCTCACCTCGAGGCTCGACGGTCGCGCATATCCCATCGATCCAGGCGTGCACGAGTTCTCGTTCACCGCGGGCGGCGGAGTCATCGCGACCCAGAAGCTTACGATCGTGGCCGGCCAACGTAATCAACCCATTTCGGTCGCCGTGCGCTCGGACGGTAAGGGGGCGAGGAGAACGGTCGCAGCGTCGGTCGGGATTTCAAATGCGGTCGACGCCAAGACGTCCCAAGAGAAGCCCGAGGCTGCCCCGCTCGATCCGGAGAAAGCTTCGAGCGAAAAGCCCGCGCGCGAGAAGAAGAAGGCACCTCAAACCGCGCCGTCCGACAACTCGCCTCCTATGGAAGACGATGAGCAAGAAGTCGTCGTGCAGCGTCAAGGCCCGGGCGTGATGCCGTTTTTGGTTGGTGGCGTCGGGCTTGCCGGCCTTGGCGTGGGCGCGCTCTTGACCGTCTGGGGCCGAAAGGACAATGACTCGCTTGCCGCGTGCACGCCGAATTGTCCACTCGACTCAGTCGATCATATCAACCGGCTTTACACAATCGCCGACATCTCCTACGGAGTTGGCGCCGCCGCGCTCGGCGTCTCCGCGATTCTATTCGCAACGTCGGGTTCGACGGCAAAAGAGAAAACGACCGCGAAATCCGGGTATCTGGTCGACGTAAAACCCACGCCCAATGGCGCCTTTGCGACAGTTTCGGGCCGGTTTTGAGCACTGGTGAGGATGCGAACATGAAATCGTACTCAGCTATGAAATCGTATTCGAGTAAGAGCCTTCGGTGGCTCGCCATGCTGTGCGCACCGGTGGCTCTTGCGGCGTGCTTTCAGCAAGTCGACACCGGAGCGACGCAAGGAACGCTGAACCCACCTAAAGGGCCGGAGTTGCCGCCAGAGTGCGCGGCGCACCCGGACGACCCTTGCACGACGACGTTCGCCAACGAACATCCGATCGGTACGCTCATCAACGGTGAGACCGACACGCAGGACAACGCCTGCGCCGTGACCCACGACCAGGCCATGGATGTGATCACGACTTCGTGCGCCCAATGTCACACGGGAGGGAGCCCCTTATCCGGCGTGGCGGACTTCGACATCATGGATCTGCAGGCGACCAAAGAGGGCATCGCCCATGGAAACCAGACCTTCATGGGCAAGGATCTCCGCTACCTCATCCCGGGTGACCCCGACAAATCGCTCATTTACTACCGAATCGAGAAAGGCTCGATGCCGAAGGCGATGCTAGATCCGCGTGGTATCGCGGTGAGACAACCCACGCTCAGCGATGTCTCGCTGCTGAATGGTTGGATCAAGTTCTGTATAGGCGTTGACCCGATGCCGGGAGTGGGCGCTGATCCCGCTCTCGTGATCAAGTAGGCCCCCTTACAAAGGGAATACGGTTAAAGGAAATAGGAGAACCGCGCCCATGAAAGGCAAAATCCACTTTTTCGCACGGGGGATGTTCCTTGTCTTCGCTTGCGCCGCAACCGCCTGCAGCGACCCGAACGCCCCTTCGAACACGGCCATCATCCCCGAACCGCCCCCCGAAGAGGAGATCTGTCCGGCCCACGGCAATTGGTTGCCGTCACCTCCCGAGTACTCCACCGATCCGGCGACGTTCTTCAAACCGGCGGCCCATCCAGAAGGTGAATGCCCCTTTTACAGTCTGGCGTGGCAGAACTTCCTCTACGCGACCCAGCCGATCGATACCGATGGCACGCCGCGAATCAAGACCTTCCCGACCATCGATGACATCTTCACCCCCATCACGCCGCTGCCGGCGGGTGTCCTCGCTCCGGAAGGACAGCCGCGAGGCACCGACAAGCGTTCGTGGCTCGGTCTCATCGAGCAAGCGGGATTCCGCGACGTGGCCATCGATCAGAATGGCCGCACGCTCTATTACGGAATTCACGTCAACCAAGCGTTCGCCGATTTCATCAAGGAGAGGGGGCTGACGACCGCCTATGCGGTGCAGAACGCGCCGAACGATCTCATCCTGCCGCCCGGCATGGTCGAGTTCAAGTCCGCGTGGCAGCAGGTGGATGACGATTCGGAGACGGAGGGCTTCATATCGGCGAAGGCCTGGGTACCCCACATCAGCGTCGACAAGTCGGCGGACGCCAACGACCCGACGAAATGGGTGTTGGTCGAGGACCACAATCAGCCGACGGAAGTGACCGTCAGGCTCCTCGGGCTCCACGTCGTCGTGACGTTCCCAGGGCACCCGGAGTTCTTCTGGGGTCATCTCGAGCACACCGGCATCGACATGGCCGACGATACCAAGACCGACTTCAAGGCCGAAAATGGCTTTCGCGATCTCGCGCCGCTCACGATCAAACGGGACGCGGATGGAATCCTTCTCAATCCCGACGATCAGGACAACGCCGATATCACCGATCCTGTGACGGACGACCCCAAGTACATCCTCTACAAGCCAGGTACGCCGGTCAACCAGTCGAATCGGGCGATTCCGATGGAGACGCTGGTGCAGGCTTTCGAACCGATCAGCCAGAAATTCCTCGAAAACGGCTCGCCCGACGGCGCGCCGGTGCGGACATCGATCTACCGCCTCTTTCCGGCTTCCAAATCGAATACCTCGGAGCCCGACCCCGCGATCAGCTCGCTCAACCACAACGTCGAGGCGTTGTTTCGACAGAAGGCCGCTCTGCTCTTGCCCAAAGACTTCCGCGGACATTATCGTCTGGTTGGCGGCCAATGGATGGACAAGCCCGCATTCTTCAAGCTCAACTTTCCGATCCAAAACGATTCCACGAGCCCGCTTCTCGACGGCACCATACACGCAGACCTAGACGCAACGCAGGCCGGTGAACGAAAAGACATTCTCGGAGATCTGGTCGGTCAAGACGCCATCGATGCTGCGACGCAGCACATCCGCGACGAGGGTTCCGATAGCCCGTTCTCCATTCTCGCGGGCGAGGACCGAATGTCGGGAATGCCGCTCGAGTCGTTCACGCAAACACGCGGAGCCTTCAGCAACTGCTTTACGTGCCACAACACGAAGGCGGTTGCGTCCAACGGCGTCCCCTACAAAGACTCCAGCAACGGGCGCATCTTGATGCCGCCCAAGCTGATCAACGTGAGTCACGTGTTCTCGGAATTCGTGCGCGACGAGTGCGACAAGGAGATCTACCAAAAGACGGTGCTGCAGATGCCGTCCGACAGTCCGGCCAAGATCGATCTGACCCGCGACCCGAACGTCCCTTCGGACGCGCTCGTCGCCGTCTGCCCGCCGCAGGCCGCTCCTCCCCCTCCCCCCTGAGCTGAGGGACCTCAAGCAGCATCACCTCGATAGAGCCCGGCGCGGTCGACCCGACGCCGGGCTTTATCATGGCTCTCGAAGCGTGCGTGCCTGAGGCGCGCGATCAATAACGCTCGCAAACGTAGGGTTGCGTGAGCGTACACGGCATAGCGTCCCAAACGGCGCTGGTTTGATTCTGCATCATCAGGCAATCATCTGCTGATGACGGCTGTCCCGTCGCCCAGTTGGTGTAAAGCCCGCCAACCGGACTCCCGCTCTGGGCGCCTTGCCAGAACTGCGTGCCGTCCTGCCATCGCCACTGTCCGTCGACATTAATGTCGTCGCCGCCGAGCCAGCGCCAGACCGCGGAGAGATTGTTGGTGCCGGCACGCTTGAAGGCCATCTGTCGCACCCACTCTTGTTCTAGGCGGTCGTCGATCCGGACGAGCATCATCGACTTCGTTCCACAATCGGCCACTGCCTGTAGCTGGGTGACTGGCCCGTCGCAGAAGGCGTATGCGTGCCCTCCGTAGGTTCCCCCCTCGCAGCTAACCCCGCACACGTTGCCATCGTCGGGAGTCCCCGAGCAATCGTTGTCGAGGCCATCGCAGACTTCGACGCCGGTGACTATGCATCCTCCGTCTCCGACCGCTCCACCTGCTCCGCTGCTCCCGCCTGCTCCGACAGTTGCGCCGCTTCCAGCCGCACCCCCGCCCGTCCCAGCACCGCCGGCGCCGCCACCCGTGGTCCAGGATCCGATCGTAGAACCTGCTCCCCCTACGCCTGGTCCTGCCGTTTGGCCGCCGGTGCCCGCGCCTCCGCCGATCGCTCCATTACCGCCGCCTCCGTTGCCCACCACGACACTGCTGGTCGGGTCCAACCCCACGCTCTCGTATCCGACGCGGCCGCACGCGGTGATTGCAACCGAAAGCAGTCCTAGACGCGCTCTCCACACGACCGATAACATTAACATGAATCGACGAGCGCTCGACAGGAGCGCGCTTCTTTCATGTGCTCTCACACCCACATAGCCCGACCCGTGCCCGCGAGTCGGCCTCGTCACGTGCCCGCCCCGGCCGCTAGGGATTCATGTAAGGGTCGTTGGCCATTCGGACGAATGCTTCGAGTGCAGCGGGAGTCGAGTCGATTCGCCAGTCGGTTTCCTTGTTGATGTCGAACCAGACGAGACCCCGGATCATGGGAAAGTTGGTCTTGAGTGTGGGAATCATCGCGTCGATCCAGGGGCCCTTGCTGCCGCCGACTTCGGCGGACGCCATCTCGCCGATCAGGATTGGCTTCCCCGTGGCGGCGAGCTTCGGATAGATGACGCTGAAGAGATTTTGGAAGGTCTGCCATCCGCCGCCGCCCGAGCTTCCCCAGTTGTAGCCGTCGACGCACGCCCAATCGACGTAGGTGTCACCCGGGTAGTAGTTCATCGCGGCGTTCCAGGTTTCGCGCGGCTCGTCCGTGACGTTCGGGCACCATGCCCAGACCACGTTGGTGGCGCCGTCGGCGACGAAGATGTCGTGGATGTGCCGGTACGCTGCCAGGTATTTCGCAGCGCTCATGCCATTGAGCGGACCGCCCCAGGGTGACCAGTCTCCGTTCATCTCGGCACCCCAGTCGAGAAAGAACTTCTGCGCGAGACGCTTGGCGCCCGCGGCGCGGGCGTGGATCATGGTGTCGTAAACACCAGCGATGATGTCGTCGAGGTTGCCCGTGTACGGCTCCCAGTTGACGAGAGGAATGCGTCCCGTCGCAATGTCGTTCGCCGCCGGGCCGACGGTAAAGTCGTCGGTCCAGGCAAAGTACGTCAGGTGAATGGCAATCTTGCGGCCAACGGCCATCTCGGTGGCTGCGATGGTTCCGGCCCCGTAGAAGAGGCCGAGGAGCGCACCGGTGCTCGGCACGAGAGGACCTTGTCCTGTTGGCGCGTCGGAGGGGGGGTTGACCCGGATGTCGCTGGTTGCATCGCCGGGTCTCGGGGCCGAGGCGTCCGCCGGCGTTCCCATGTTCCCGCTCGACCCGTCGGCAGCTGACGAGGAACCTGCCGCTCCGCCGGATGACGGAGTCGATCCACCACCTCCTCCGCTGGTCGAGGAGCCCACCGTTGCGCCGACTGCGCCTCCGGTCGCCCTATCGGCGGGACTCGAACCGGTGTCAGAGCCCCCGGAGCAAGCGACGACCCTAGAGGCGAGCGCGAGCGCAGCCCATCGGCGCATCGTCGATCGAAGCGACAATTCTCTGGCCATTGGATCCGTCACGATCTCCCGCCCGCCATCGGATTTGGAGGGGACGGACGCGCCGTTCCATCAAAAGATCATCCTAGGGGGGCGTCCCCCAGACGAGGACGTCGTTTTGGTCGACCGTGATCGAGCAGGTCGTGAACGTGGCCGCGCACTGCGCGCCGGGGCAGTCGTTCCACTGCGCTTGCGTTCCTACGGCGGTCGGGCCGTACGAGTAATCGTTCGTCTGCGTCAGGCTCCGCGCGTAGGCCGGGTCGTGAAAGCCGAGCTCCACTTGGACCGCGTCGCCCGCTGCGAGCGAACCCACTGCGGCCGCCGTAAACGCGATTTCGAGATACGCGTCCGCGTTCGGCGTGGCCGGTATCGTCTTCAGGCCGGTCAGGATTTCGCCGTTGAAGCCGACGATCTTGTTGGAGCAGCATGTGTCGGTATAGAAAATGTCGATGGTCCCGGGTGCCATGAGCTCGTTGGTGAGGTAGTAGCGAATTTTGAGCGAGCTCACCGGAAGGGGCGCGCCCGTCGCATTTTCGACCTTGATGACGTAGTCGATGAGGGTGGTCGACTCCAGAGGCCGCGTGTTCCAATAGTAAAGCCGAATTGGCGAGGGGCCGCACCGACTGACCGCACCGCCTTCAGACGCATCGAGATTCGGTGTCGTCGGCAGACCGGAGCCGACCTCCGCTTCGACCGGCGAACATCCGGAGACCGCCAGCGTCCACGGGACCAGGCTCAGGATCTCGCGCCAAAAGCGACCGCGGGAGTCAAGGGGCGAGGAGGGCTCGCACGTCGGCCGCATAGGGGCTCCTCGGAAATGCTCGCAGGAACGCCTCTCCTCGTCGCCGCGCCGCCTCGTTCTGATGGGACTCCGCCAGCGCTCGCACGGTCAACGCCTCACGCTCCTGCCTCAGAGCCCCACTCGGAAATTCGGACCGAGCACGCTCGAGCATACGCAAGGCTTCGACCGCGTTACCGGTCAACAAAGTTTCGCGTATGGCCAAGACGGCAGCGCTTTCTTCGCGCAGCCGGCTCGCCGCAAACTCGGGAGCAGGCTCCGGAAGACGCGCATCGACGTTGTCGTCCGCGCCCTGGGCGGGCGAGCTGACTCCGGATCGCGCCCGGGCGGCGGCGCGTGGCCCTGGCGCGTGCGCTGTAGTCTTGGGGGCGGGTTCGCGGACTGCCGACGGAGCGGCCTCACTTCGTGACGGCAAATCGTTGGCGTCGTTCTGCCGGGGAACAACGCCAGGTGTACCCAGCGTCGAGGGTGGGTTCGCGTTCTGAATGCCGATCGGTTCGGGAACGGCTTCTACGACAGACCGAGCCTCGTTTCGAACCGACGGTGCATCGTGTGCCCCCCTCGCATCCCGCAGCGCGTGGGGCGACGAACGCAAGGCGACCACGCCGAGCCCAGCTCCGCCGACGATAACGAGCGCGATCACACCCTTTGCCGCGGAACCGGACAGCATCGATAGCGCCCCCTTGATGGCGCTCCCTTGGCCCAAAGCGCTGCCCGCCGCGCCCGCTGTCCCGAGCCCCGCAGCCCCGGCAGCAATGCCGAGCCAGACCCGCTTGCGAAGGGCCCTCGGCATCGTGACTTCGCGCCCGGCTCGTAGCAGGGCGCGTTCTTCGGCCGAGCCTCCTCCTCCTTGATCCAACCACCGCTTGGGATCCGTCATGGCTTACCCCCCACGCGCAACAGAGGTGTTTTGTCAGCGGCGCGCCGCCGAGCGATCGAGGCCCGAAATGCAGCACGCGCGAGCCTCAGGCGGCTGTACGCCGTACCGAGCGGGATACCGAGTGCTTCACTGATTTCCCCTCCCGTCAGACTTTCGATTTCGAACAAGACGAACACGAGCCGCTGCTCTTCCTCCATCGTATCGAGAATGGAATCGAGCTCGGCGAGCTTTTGACGATGCTCCAAGCGCTTCGACAGGTCCGAGCGAACGTCCGGCTCCGCGTCGACCAACGGTCCAGCGACCACCTCATAGCGATGGTAAGCGCGCCGCCTTCGATCGCGAGCGATGCTGCGACAGATCGTGAAGAGCCACGTCGCCATCGAGCAACGCCCTTCGAATGTCGAGAGCGTTCGATGCACCGTCAAAAAGACTTCTTGCAGCGCGTCCCCCGCATCGTGATCCGGCACGCCGAGCCGGCGGAGGCTGCGAAAAACGAAGTCGGCATGCAGCTCGTAGATGCGTTCGAGGTTCATGCTTGGGGATGGCACTTTCGAGGACCTTCCGAATAGAGGCAGGACGTCGCCCGAGCCATCAAGGCGAATCATGACACGGTCACCAGAGCTGCACACCGATGATGAGCTCCGCCACGCCGGCGACTGGGCTCGATTCGTGGGCGGTCCCCACATATCCGATGGAAAATGAATGCTTGCGGGTAGGTACGAGGCCGAGCGCCCGTACCCCGAACCTCAAATGCGACCCGATGCCTGCTTCGGCCCGCACCCCCCCTCCGAACGCAAACCAAGGCAGGGAAGCCGAGGATGAAAGGGGATATCCGTCGCCTGTTCCTTGTAGGGCCCCGCCAAGGAGCTGAAGGCAGGGCCCGAGGCGCAAGGATGGACCGGTGACCGAACGAAAACCCCCGAGCTCGATGTACCAGAGCCGTACGTCGACGGCACCCCCGCCGAGCTCGTTCGCGTGCGCGCCGGTCACGCTGGCGCCGAGCTCGATCGAGGTGAGAGCGCCAAGCGATGCTTCGAGTGTGCCACCCAGAATCCAGGTAGGGCCCCCCACGAGTCCCCCCCCCGCTCCGACGCGCCCCGACATCCAAAACGCTGGCCACGACCGAGCACCGTCCGGTCGCGGGAGGGTGTCGGGCGGGGGCGAGCGCGGGGGCTCCGATGTGTCGAGCAACAGCGCCGTCGTGGCGGCGACGGCGTCTGCCAAGGCATCGCACGTCGGACCAGCGTCCTCGAGCACGCGTTCGCCTTCACGGGCACCGCTGACTCGCACGACGGCCTCGTAGGTTCGTCCACTGCGCGAGAATTCCAACCGCGCGACGAGCGCGTTCGGTGTCCCCTCGGGAACGGCAATGGCTCGACCGACGATGCGCTCGACCTTGGCCGCGATCTGATCCGCATCGGGGCAGTCGCGAGCCTCGGCCGTGCGCGCGACGACGATCGTGGCCGAAAGTGATGCCCCGAGCAGCGGGAGCGGGATCATCGCTAAATGCCGAGCTGACTCGCGTAATACGCCTTCCAGAAGCTCGACTTGGCGCTATCCAAAGGAGCGAGCGGCCGCACGGTATCGCCGAGCTCTTGCAGCTGGATCTCCCCTGCATAAGGCGCCCAGGTGGGTAGGGCCGCGCCGTTGGGATCCTG
>Ga0075425_100005066_pt1 | contig 13648 bp, 12 predicted proteins | sample SoiMethybrSBSTD4_FD_75300 | JGI IMG/M metagenome (GOLD analysis project Ga0075425, IMG submission 75300) | Bulk soil microbial communities from a Populus tree surrounding site in Tennessee, USA - Soil MetaG P. TD hybrid SBSTD4 | ecosystem: Environmental > Terrestrial > Soil > Tree plantation...
GTGATCATGACGTTGCCCGACGAGGCGACCGACGCGAGCTCCATGTGGCCGACCATTCTACAGCGCGCCAACGGCCTTGACACCTGCGTCGACGCGGTGCTAGCTCTGCGCCGTGAGCGCTCGGCGGATCGTGTGCGCGGCTCGGTCGATCGGGCCTGCGCTGGCTATCGCGATCCTGCTCGTCGCCTCGATCCTTCCGGCCGGAAGTCAGCTGCCCGGCATGTCCCTGCCCGGCGCGTCGAGCGAGTCCATGGCGGCGCTGGCGCGCGGCGAGTGGCCTACCTACGCCGGCACATACGCCAGCGCCAAGTACTCTCCGCTCGACCAGATCACCCCGGCGAACGTCGGCAAGCTCGAGGTGGTCTGGCGCTGGACGTCACCCGACGTCGCCGTGCGCGCCGCCAACGCCCGGATCGATCCGAGCTATTACCACGAGGGCACCCCGATCATGGTCAACGGCGTGCTCTACACGAGCACGTCCTTGTCGCAGGTGGCCGCGATCGACGCGGCGACCGGCCGGACGAAGTGGGTCTTCGATCCAGAGGCGTGGAAGCTCGGGATGCCGACTAACAACGGCTGGCTCCACCGCGGCGTCGCGTACTGGCGCGACGGCGAGGACGAGCGCGTGATCATGCTGACGGTTCACGCTTCGATGATTGCCCTCGACGCCCGGACCGGCCGGCCGGTCGGCGCCTTCGGCGACAAGGGCGTGGTGGATCTGGTCGCCGGGCTTCGCCGTCCGCCGACTCCGCGCTGGATCTATGGCAACACGTCGCCGCCGGTGATCGTCCGCGACGTGATCGTCGTCGGCTCGTCGATCCTCGACTACCCGATCACCGGCGGGGTACCCCCGGGCGACGTGCGCGGCTTCGACGTCCGGACCGGAAAGCTCCTGTGGACGTTCAGATCGGTACCCGAGCCCGGCGAAGTCGGACACGAGACCTGGGAGAACGACTCCTGGAAGACGGTGGGGGGCACGAACGCCTGGTCGTTGCTGAGCGCCGACGAAGAACTGGGCTACGTCTATCTGCCCTTCGGCACGCCGGCGAACGACTACTACGGTGGCCACCGCCCCGGCGACAACCTCTTCGGCGAGGCGCTCGTGTGCCTCGACGCGCGCACCGGCAAGCGGATCTGGCACTACCAGCTCGTCCGTCACGGGCTGTGGGATTACGACTTACCCGCCGCGCCCAACCTCGTCGACGTGACCGTGGACGGCCAGCGCGTGAAGGCGGTGGCGCAGGTCACCAAGCAGGGGTTCGCGTTCGTGTTCGATCGCGTCACCGGCAAGCCTCTTTGGCCGATCGTGGATCGTCCGGCGCCCCAGTCGACGGTGCCTGGAGAGAAGAGTGTAACGACCCAGCCGTTTCCCACCAAGCCGGCGGCCTTCGAAATCCAGGGCGTACGCGAGGAGGATCTGAACGACCTGACGCCGGACCTGCGCGCACAGGCCCGCGACATCGTCAGCCGCTACGATCACGGCCCGCTCTACACGCCGCCGAGCGAACGCGGCGCGATCCTCATGCCCGGTATCGGCGGCGGCGCTTCCTGGTCGGGCGCCGCGTGGGATCCCGAGACCCAGACGCTCTATGTCAACACACAGCGCTCGTCCCATGTGCTCACGCTCAAATCCTCGCCGCCCTTCAGCAACGATCGCTACGTCGGGACTCCCCAATCCGTGGTCGGGCCGCGGAATCTTCCGCTGTTCAAGCCACCGTGGGGCAGCCTCGTCGCGATCGACCTGTCGAGCGGCGATCACCGCTGGCGTACTCCGGTGGGCAGCGGCCAGTACGCGGTAGTCAGCAGTCTTGGGATCACTGAGCGTCTGGGTTGGCCCTCCCGATCCTTCTCGCTGGTCACGAAGACGGTGGTGCTGGTCGTGCAGACCGGCTTCCTGAGCAACCGGCGGCCGGCACCCTTTTCTGCCCACCGTGAGGTGTACGACCTGAACGTCCGGGAGCCGAAGCTCTACGCCTACGACAAGGTCAGCGGACGACTGCTTGCCCAGGTCGATCTTCCGGCGAACGCGAGCGGCGCGCCCATGACCTACATGGCGGGCGGCAAGCAGTACGTGGCGTTTCCGGTCGGCGGGTCGAACGTCACGGAAGAGCTGATCGCACTCGCCCTGCCCTGACGGGGGTAAAACGACGCGGGAGGGAAACGTGTATTCCCCTCCCGCGTCGAAGCGCGGCTGAGCTAGACCGTTTGAAGTATCTCGGCGGTCGCCATCTCCGGCGTCAAAATCTCACGCCAGTCGGCGTCGCGCGGCACCACGCCCTCGGAGGCCCGGAGCGTGTAGTAGCTCGGCCCGATGCCGCGCGGCGCGCCGCCGTCCTGAACCGTCTTGATGGCCGCGAGCAGGAGACGCCGCGCCTGGATGATGGCCTTGTCTGCCGGCCCCAAGTGCTCCTTGCTGCGATCGACGATGCGTCCCATGCTCTCCTGGATTCCGCGGTCCTGCGTGTTGATGCCGTCGATCCCGGTGAACGTCTCCGTCTTCTGCACGCGCCGGTCCAGGAGGTAGTTGTTCTGGCGGTTGGCCTTCGAGCGGAAGGTCTTCTGGTCCACGTGATCGGGGCCGTTGCCCGAGCGCCGCTCCAAGCGATCCTCCTCGTCGAGCGGCTCCGCCGTGGTGCTGTGATGCCAGTTGTAGACCATCGTGTTGTCATCGTCCATCGGCACCCAGATGTGACCGGCCACCGCCTCGAAGCCCTTGTGCGTCTGGTACGGGCGGATCTGGTGGAACGGCATCACGAAGTGATAGGTGCGGATGTGCATGTCGGCGTCGTCCAGGGGGCGGAGACCGGAGTACTGGTAGCCCCAGTCCGTGATATCGACGACGAGCTTCGGCGCCTTGCCGCGCACGAACGCGCTCGCCGGGCTGAGGCCGCCGCGTTTGGAATTGGTCGTGATGAGCCGGTGCAGGATCGGCGCGTGCGAGGTATCGATGCCGCCCTCCAGGGCCTGCAGCCAGTTGCACTCCTCGATCACCTTCGACACGTGCCGGTGAGTGGCCGGCGACTGGGTCCACGCGAACTTGGGTAGCGGCGGCTGGAGGTCGGGCGGGCCCATGTAGGTCCAGACAAGGCCGCCGATCTCGACCGTAGGATAGGACGGCTGGCGGATCTTGTGTTTGAACGAGAGCTCGTCCGGCTCGTTCATCATGTCCACGCAGCGGCCGGTCACGTCGAACTTCCAGCCGTGGTAGACGCACCGGAGCCCGCATTCCTCGTTGCGTCCGAAGAAGAGCGAGGCGCGGCGATGCGGGCAGAGCTCCTCGAGGAGCCCGATACGCCCCTCCGTGTCGCGGAAGGCCACCAGGTCTTCACCGAGGAGCTTGACGCGCACGGGCGGACAGTCCGGCTCCGGCAGCTCCGAGGCGAGCAGGGCCGGGATCCAGTACCGGCGCAACGTGTTGCCCATCGGTGTGCCGGTGCCGATGCGTGTGATGAGCTCGTTCTCTTCGCGTGTCAGCATAGGTCGCCCTCCCCGCGGAACGTCTCGTGGCCCAAAGCTCGGGGCCAATTATACAGCGGGCCGCGAGCGTCCCCCTTCAGATCACGCGGTCGCGGCGGAGGGCGGAGATGTCGCCCGGCGCCACGCCGAGCCCCGTCAAGATCTCGTCCGTGTGCTCGCCGAGCCGAGGCGCGGTCCGGCGCACCGCCACCGAGGCCGTCGACATGCGGATCGGGGTGCGGATGTGCGGCACGCGCCCGAGCTCCGCATCGTCGGCGTTGACCACCATCTCGCGATGGCGCACCTGCGGGTCGGCGAACAGCTGCTCGTAGTTGTACACGGGCCCGCAGGGCACGCCCGCGTCGTCCAGCACCTTGATCCAGTGCGCGGTCGGCGCGGTCGTCAGCACGGCGACGATCTCCTTCTCGAGCTCGGCGCGATGCTTGCGCCGCTCCTGGCCGCGGGCGAAGCGCGGATCGGCCAGCCACTCCGGATGGCCGAGCGCGCGGGCGCAGCGCTCCCAGATCGACTGACCGGCCGCGCCGATCATCATGTAGCCGTCCTTCGTCTCGAAGCGCTGGTACGGCGCGTTCTGGCGATGCCGCGAGCCCATGCGCACCGGCTCCACGTGGTCGGCCAGCCAGCCCGCGCTGGTCCAAGACGAGAAGGCGATCGCCGTCTCGAGCAGCGAGCACTCGATCTTCTGGCCCCGCCCGGTCCTCTGGCGCTCGTAAAGCGCGGCCAGCACGCCCTGGGCTCCCCACATGCCGGTGCCGAGGTCGCAGATCGGCAGGCCGACCGACGTGGGTGGGCCGTCCGGCTCGCCGGTGACGTGCATGATGCCGCCCATACCCTGGGCGATCAGGTCGAAGCCGCCCTTCTCCCGATACGGGCCGTCGGAGCCGAAGCCGGAAAGCTGCGCGTAGATCAGCCGCGGGTTCGCCTGGCTCAGCGCGTCCCAGCCGAGTCCGACTCGATCCATCACGGTCGGCCGATAGTTCTCCACCAGGACGTCCACCGCCGCGACCAGCTTCAAGAAGATCTCGCGGCCGCGCGCGTCCTTGTAGTCCAGCGCTAGGCTCTTCTTGTTGCGGTTGATGTAGCGGAAGTACGGGTTGCGCTCGGTGCCGTCGCCCATGGCGCGAGACGAATCGCCCTTACCGGGTCGCTCGAGCTTGATCACCTCGGCGCCCATGTCGGCGAGGATCATCGCGCAGTACGGGCCGGCCATGTGCTCGGTCAGGTCGAGCACGCGCACGTCGTGGAGCGGGCCTACCGCGTTCGGATCAGCCATGGTGTCAGGAGCCTCCGGCGATGTCGCGCACATGGCCCAGCACGTGAGCCACCGCGACCCGATGGAAGACGAGGGCGAGCGGCCCGACCACGCCGCCCGCCGAGCGGATCGGGCGGGTGAAGAGCGCTTCGTCGGCGGCCTCGACCGCGCGGATGGTGGCAGCCCGGTTCGCCTCGAACTCGGCGAGCAACTCGGACACGCCGAGGTGCGCGCGCTTGGATATCTGCCGGTCGTTGTACGCGTCGTTGCCGCCCTTCATGGCGCGTGTCGGAGGCGCTGCCTCTTCGGCCGGGGGCATTCGCGCGATGTCGATCAAGCGCGGGTAGGTCCACTCGATCGACGCGATGTGGGCGAGAATCTGCCGCCCGTTCCAGCCGTTCTCGTAGCGTCCCTCCTCGAGTCGCTCGGGAGGGAGGGCGCGCACCAGCGTCACCACTTCGTCGCGGCTCGCCGCGAGTGCCTCGAGCAGCTCGGCCTTGGAGGGCACCAGGACCATCGCCGGAGGATGGGCCGGGGCGAGAGGGCTGTCAAGGTCCTCGCTTGACCGGCGCCGCGAAACGGGTGAATGTCCCTCCGTGCCCCGTCCGGTCGGAGTCCCGGTGTCGCTCGTGCGTCTGAAGACGCGCGACGGAGTCTGGCTCGACGGGGTCGTCACCGAGCCGAAGCGTCGCCCGCGCACTGCGCTGGTCCTCGTGCACGGTCTCGGCTCGGTCTTCTCGGCGGCTCCGACGCTGAGCCGGGAGCTCTCCACCAGGCTCAACGCCGCCGCGATCGGCTACTTCAAGTTCAACACGCGCGGTCACGACATCGTCGCCCGCGGCGGTCGGCGGCCGGCCGGGGCAGCCTACGAGCGCTTCGTCGACTGCGTCGAGGACATCAGAACGGTGCTCGCGTTCGCCCGGCAGTGCGGCTATCGGCGTGTCGTGCTGGCCGGGCATTCGACCGGCGCCAACAAGGTGCTCTTCTACGCGAGCCGGCCCCGCGATCGCCGCGTCGTCGGCATCATCCTGCTCGGGCCGGTGTCCGACGTGGCAGCCGAGGCCAAGCGGCTCGGCCGGCGCGAGCTTCGTCGCCGCGTGGCCGCCGCCGAAAGAATCGCCCGGCGCGATCCCCAGGGTCTGGTGCCGCGCGCATGGGGTTACTGGAGCGCTCGCCGCTACATCAGCCTGTATCGCTCCGGCGAGGTCGAGGACGTGTTTCCCTACTATCGGCCGGGCGCACGCTGGACGGCGCTCCGGGCCGTGCGGCTCCCGATCGCCGCGATCATCGGCAGCCGCGACGAGTTCCTCGACCGCCCGGCCGGGGACGTGATCACGGCGTTCCGGCAGAACGCGACGCGAGCCCGCGCCTTCACGGGCGCGGTGATCCCGGGCGCGCGCCACGGCTTTCAACGGCGCGAGCGCGTGCTGGCGGACATGATCGTTCGCTGGATTCGAGACCACTGAGGCGCAACGCGAGCTAGGAGGACGTCACATGACGAAGCGAGATCTGCTGTGCGCGGGAGCGGCGGTGGTCGGTCTCGTCGCGATCTGGGCCGCGTGGCCCGGAGCCGGGCCGAGTGCGCAACAAGTACCGCCGGCGGTGCAGATCGACGGCGACGATATCGGCGGAGTCGTCACCAGCAAGAACGGACCCGAGGCCGGCGTCTGGGTGATCGCGGAGACCGCGGAGCTCGGCACGCGGTTCGCGAAGATCGCGGTCACGGACGACCAGGGCCGCTACGTGATCCCCGACCTGCCGCAGGCGACATACAGCGTGTGGGTCCGGGGCTACGGGCTGGTCGACTCGCCGAAGGTCAAGAGCGCGCGTGGTCAGATCGTGAACCTGAACGCGGTCGTGGCGCCGACCGCCGCGGCGGCCGCCGCGTACTATCCCGCCATCTACTGGTTCGCCCTGCTGAAGATTCCGGACAAGAGCCAGTTCCCGGGAACGGGCCCCGAGGGCAACGGGATGCCGGTCGCGTTTCGGAGCCAGGAGCAGTGGCTCAACGCCGTTCAGCTGAACGGCTGCGGCAACTGTCACCAGCTCGGCGACAAGGCGACGCGCGAGATCCCCGAGTCGTTGGGCCGGTTCTCGAGCTCCGTGGAGGCGTGGACGCGGCGCCTGCAGTCAGGACCGGGCGGCGGCACCATGGTGAGGACCATCGGGACGCTCAACACGTCGGATGGTGGACACATCCGGCGCCTGGCGGAGTGGACGGATCGCATCCGCGCTGGCGAGCTACCGGCGTCGGTGCCGCCGCGGCCCCACGGGGTGGAGCGCAATCTCGTCGTGACCGTGTACGACTGGCTGTCCCCCAAGTACTACCTTCACGATCTGATCGTCACGGACAGACGGAAACCCACGGTCAACTCCTTCGGCCTGATCTACGGGGCCGCCGAGCTGAGCACGGACGACCTGCCGATCCTCGACCCGATCAAGATCACGAAGACCACGATGCGAGTGCCGATCCGCGATCAGGACGCGCCCAGCTCGGCGCTGGCGAACCCGGTCGTGGCGCCGTCGCCCTACTTCGGTACCGAGCAAGTGTGGGACTCGCGGGTCAACGCGCACAACCCGATGATGGACCAGGACGGGCGTGTGTACTTCACCGCACAGAGCCGATCGCCCAAGAATCCCCCGGCGTACTGTGCGGCGGCGTCGGGTCATCCGTCGGCGAAGGGGTACCCGCTCACGGCAACGCCCGAGGGGTTCGTACAGAACTCGCGGCAGGTCACCGTGTACGACCCGCGGAGCAGGCAGTTCGCGTTCATCGACACATGCTTCGGCACGCACCACCTGAACTTTGCGGAGGACGCCGGCAACACGCTGTGGCTCAGCAACAACCTCCAGAACGAGCTGGCCATCGTGGGCTGGGTCAACACCAAGATGTTCTGGGAGACGCGCGAGGCTGGGAAGTCGCAGGGTTGGACACCGCTCGTCGTCGACACCAACGGCAACGGCAAGCGCGACGCCTATGTCGAGCCCAACCAGCCGGAAGATCCTGCCAAGGACAAGCGGATCGGCCTCGGCTTCTACGGCATCGCCTACAACCCCGTCGACGGATCCATCTGGGGCTCGAACATCGGTCATCCCGGGTACGTGCTGCGGCTGCAGCCGGGCTCGAATCCGCCGGAGACGGCACTGACGGAGGTGTACCGAGTGCCGCCTCCGGGCTACGGCATGCGCGGCTTCGACATCGATCGAACCGGTGTGGCGTGGGTGACGCTGGCGAGCGGTCACATCGCCAGCTTCGATCGTCGCAAATGCAAGGGTCGTCTCAACGGGCCGGGCGCGGCCGACGGCAATCTGTGTCCGGAAGGCTGGACGTTCTATCCGATTCCGGGACCGTCGTTCGCCGGCCGGGACGGCGCAGCCGAGGGTCCCTACTACACCTGGGTCGACCAGCACGACATCCTGGGTCTCGGCGCGAACGTGCCTCTCGGCACGGGAAACTTCTCCGACTCACTCCATGCCCTGACCTACGGGAAGGTCGTCGAGCTGAGAGTTCCCTACCCGATGGGCTTCTTCGCCAAGGGCATCGACGGCCGCATCGACGATCCGGGCCGAGGTTGGAAAGGAAAAGGCCTGTGGGTGACCTCAGGCAACCGAACGCCGATGCACATCGAGGGTGTGGATGCGCCGAGCCCCGGCGCGCCCGGCAAGACCCTGGCGAGCCCGCTGGTCGTGCATTTCCAGCTTCGACCGGATCCGCTGGCGCACTGAGCGGCGGATGGCGCGTCGGCCCATTGGACCGACGCGCCGTATGTGCCTCAGGGCAGGGGCTGGGGCTCGCCGTAGATGAAGTCATCCATCACGACGAGATCACGGCCCCCGCGGTTATCGCCCCCGAGCTCGACATCACCGCTGGTAATCCGGACGAGGAAGACCTCTTCGTCGCCATCGAAGCCGACCCCCAGGAACGAGAAGGTCTCGTTGCCCTTGGCCGGCGGCACGAAGCCGCTGAACAAGAGCGTGCCGTTGACGTCGAAGTACTCGATCTTCGTGCTGTCGTCCCGGTCCACGTCGGTGAAGACGCTGCCGAACCCCTTGGTGGTCGCCGCCTGGGCCGTGCCCGGGACGAAAAACAGGATCTCCGTGATCGGGCTCCCGAGCGCCGTGAACAGCCGCGGGGAGCTGAAGGCGGCGAGCTTGCTCGACGCGTCCGGACGGAGATTGTCGAACTCAATCGGCGCGACTCCCTCCTTGCCGCTCACCTGAAAGCCAGTCCCGGGCGTGAAGAAGACCACGCCGCGCGGCGAGTTCTTGTTGAAGAAATTGGCCGGCAGGTTATTCGGCGCGGCAAAGCGGTCGGGAACGCCGTCCCAGTTGATCTCGCGCCGGCCTTCCTGGAAGGAGCCGCCGACTTTGTTGTCGTCGCCGCCGAGGAAGCTTCGAAATTCGGCGATCGCCCCCTGGATGTCGGTGGGCGCTGAACCGGCCGCCTCGAAGACAAGGGGCGCGGCGAAGGCGATCGCTGGCGTCATCAGCGCCAGTGTCGCCACGGCAAAGGACAGCCTTGCAAGGCGGGCCTTTGACCGGTTGCCAGGATGATGATTGGTCTTCCCTATTTCTCGCTCCATCGACGCACCTCCGTTTGTGAACCTTTTGGACGTCTTCACGCATCTCTCCTTGAGGGCCGTGTCCCGAGGCGAAGCCTGTCCCGGGCTCGAGCTGATCGAGCGGGACTGCCGCCGGACCGCATCAGGTCCTCCGGCAGCCTGACTGCCCTCGTCGTCCAATTACGGATGGATGGGGTGAACGTTTCCGTCAGACCGCGCGAAATCGGCGGATTGACTTTCTTTCTCGGGGGCGAAACTTTCGTGGTCCAGTCCCGTATTCCTGGGAGTAGCGGTGGTGCCTGACCTCGATCTCGGCGGGGCCGACGCGGCTATGGAGCGCTACGCGACGGGCGACGAGGCTGCCTTCGGGGAGCTGTACGACTCGATCGCGCCGCGCCTGCTAGGCTTCTTGCACAAAGCCACGCGGGACGCCTTCGCTGCGGAGGAACTGATGCAAGAGACGCTTCTGCACATACACCGGGCTCGCGGATCGTTCATATCGGGCGCCCCAGTGTTGCCGTGGGCCTATGCCATTGCGCGCCGCCTGATGACCGACCGAGCCCGACGGCGTCGCGTGGAGCAGCGCCTGTTCGCGGAGGCCCCGGCCGACGACGAGTGGATGGCACACGCGCCCGCGGCGGCAACGGAGACCGCCGAGGATGTCCTGCACGCGCGCCGCCTCGCGCGGTGCTTGCAGCAGCGAATGGATGCGCTCCCCGAGCTCCAGCGAACGGCGTACCGGCTTCTCCAGCAGGAAGGCCTGAGTCTCAAGAAAGCCGCGGAAGTACTGGGAACGTCCGTGACCGCCGTGAAGCTGAGAGCGCATCGCGCCTACGTGGCGTTGCGGGCCGCAGTTCGCGAAGCCGGAGGAGCGCCGTGAACGCTGAGCTCCGGACCCGGGTACTGGCGGCGGCCGCAGCCGAGCCGTCGCCGACGCGCGCGGCAGTCAGCCGCCGCAACATGCTCATCGCGGTGGTCGCGGCCGCCAGCGGGATCGGCGCGTTCATGATCTTCGCGGAGTTCATGTCGGAGAGCCAGCTGCTGCGCCTCGGCGGCGAGGTGGTCCCGCAGCAAAGCTTGGAGCGATCGGTCTGGCTGGTCGCGGCAACCGTCGGTGGTGCACTCGCGGTTGCCGCGATGGCGCTGTGGCTGGCGCTCGGGAGAGGCCGATCGATGCTGGGACGGTCGCGCCGGTGGCTTCTCTACGGGGGTGTTTTGATCCCCGTCAGTCTCTTGGCGTGGAAGGTAGGCTGCAGCATCGTGTTCGGCGACGCCATGGTGCCCTGGCCGGAGCGACCGGGGGAGCGATGCCTTGCGTTGACACTGCTCGTCGCGGCGGGGCCTCTCCTGTCATTCCTCGCCATTCGCCGGCGCGCGCCGGTCCAGCCCGCGCTCAACGGAGCGGTCATCGGATTCGCGGCCGGCGCGTGCGCATGGGTCGCCGTGGACGCCTGGTGCCCGGTGGCCTACGTGCCGCACTTGCTGCTCGGCCACGTCCTGCCGCTTTTCGTGCTCGCCGGCGCCGGCGCGCTCCTCGGTCAGATGCTCCTCTCGCTGCGGCCGCGCTGACCACCGGAGGCAGCGGGATGTGCGCTTCGGCGCTCAGGCCGTCGCGCGCTGGAACTCGAGCGTGTTGCCGTCGGGGTCGTTGCACAGCATCTGCACGCCACCGCCCGGCTGCACGTTCTCGACGTACTTGATGCCCTCGCGCTCGAGCGTGGCCTTCATCGCGTCGTAGTCGGCCACCTCGAAACACGTGTGGCGTCCGAGCGGGCTGATCGGCGCGCCCGGCCCGGGCGGCTGCATCTCCGACTGGATGATGTGGATCTGGGGAAAGATGCCGGACGTCCCCAGCCAGTAGCCGCCGGACTTGAACGCCGGGCGCGGCAGCACCTGGAACCCGAATACCCGGCAATAGAAATCCTTCGCTCGCTCGGCGTCGGCGGTCGGAATGCCCTCGTGCTGCACGCGGACCACGTGCGCTCCCGTCACCGGTCGAATCCGCTCCCGCGCCGTATCCAGTGCCATCGTCGCCTCCTGCGCGCCTCATCCTCCAGCGCGCGAGAGAATTATACGTGGGGACGGGCCGGCGCCGCGGGCCGTTTGCGGTCCAGGCGGCCATGGCGCATCATGGGCGCGCGTCACGCGGCCGACCAGAGCCGCGACGCAGGGAGACGACTCACCATGACGGCTCGCTCGAAGAACCACGACTGGCTCGCCCAGACCGTCGAGCCCGCGCTCGAACCCGACCTGCCGATCTGCGACCCGCATCATCACCTGTGGGATCAGGTGACCGGGCGCGTCGCCCCGCGCTACCTGATCGACGAGATCGTGGAAGACGTGAGCGCCGGTCACAACATCGTGTCGACGGTGTTCATCGAGTGCGGCGCGATGTTCAAGAGCGACGGGCCCGAGGCGTTGCGGCCCGTCGGCGAGACCGAGTTCGTGAACGGGATCGCGGCCATGAGCGCCTCCGGGCTCTACGGCAAGACGCGCATCGCCGCCGGCATCATCGGGACCGCCAACCTCAGGCTCGGCGACGGCGTGGCCGCCGTGCTCGACGCGCAGATCGCCGCGGGCGGCGGCCGCTTCCGCGGTATCCGGCTGGGTGCCGCCTGGGACCCGAACGATTCGGTGCCGAGCCACCGGACGAAGCCGGGCCAGGGCTTGCTCCTGCGCGACGACTTCCGCAAGGGGTTCACCCATCTGGCGCCGCGGAAGCTCACGTTCGAGGCGTGGCTCTACCATCACCAGATCCCGGACGTCACCGCGCTGGCGCGCGCGTTTCCGGGCACCACGATTATCCTGAATCATTTCGGCGGGCCGCTCGGCATCGGTCCCTACGCCGGCCGCGCGAAGGACATCTACGCCGAGTGGCGCAAGTCGATCAGCGAGCTGGCCACCTGCCCGAACGTCGTCGCCAAGCTCGGCGGGATCAACATGGAGATCAACGGCTTCGGCTGGCACGAGCGCTCTCGCCCGCCCGGGAGCCAGGAGCTCTGCGACGCCACCCGGCACTACTACGAGTTCACCATCGAGAAGTTCGGGGTCGATCGGTGCATGTTCGAGTCGAACTTCCCGGTCGACAAGGCGAGCTGCAGCTACACCGTGCTCTGGAATTCCTTCAAGCGCTTGACGAAGGACAGCTCGGCGGCGGAGCGGGCCAAGCTCTTCCACGACACCGCCGCCCGCGTCTATCGACTCTAGGTCACGCCTGTCGCGCTGGCGGCGCGACCGAGACGCCCTGAACGCCGTTGCGCGAGATCGCCTCGGCTACGAAGCCCGAGGCCTTGACGTCCTCGACGAAGGCGCGCAGGAACTCCGCGGAGGCCTCGCGATTCTTCAGCGTGCCGACCGCTTGCTGGACCGCCGTGAACTGGCCGTCGAGCACGCGCGCGCCGGGCAGCTTCTTGACCTCGGTCAGGAGCGCCGGCCGCAGCCCCGCGAGCGCCTCGAGCTTGTCGTTGACGAATGCCTGAACCGCGCCGTCCCCGGTCTTGGTGAGCACGAGCTTCGCGCGCTTCACGCTGCGGACGAGATAGAGCCCGTAGGCGCTCTGCTCCGTCACGGCGATGCGCACGCCTTCCCGGTCCACCTCGTCGACCGAGACGATCGGCGAGCCCGTCGGCACGATGTAGGTCGATGGAATCTCGAGGTAGGCGGCCGTGAACGCGATCTCGGCGGCGCGCTGCGGCTCGGCGCCGAGAAACGCGACGTCCCAGACGCCGGTCCGGACCGAGTCGCCGAGCTTCCCGGCGCTCTCGAACTTGATGAACTCGACCGACACGCCGACCCGCCTGGCGAGCTCTCGTCCGATGTCCGATGCGACGCCGCGCGGCTCGGTCGCCGACGAGCCGGGCGTGACGAGCAAGAAGTTGCCGTGGTTGAGACCGATCCGGAGCTTGCCGGTCGGAGCCAGCTCGGATCGCACTGCCGGAGTGATTTCGGTAGCCATGGCGCCGGACGTTAGCACGAACCGGGCGCTCCCGCTATGCCGGGCCGGCGCATCCGGGTATTCTTCCCCCGAGGAGCCACCGATGACCGACATGTCCCGTCCGCCCAGACCGACTGTTCTCGAGATCGACCTCGACGCCGCCGCCGGGAACGTGCGCGCCGTGCGCCAGCTCGTGGGCTCGGAGCGGAAGATCTTCGCCGTGATCAAGGCCGACGGCTACGGCCACGGCGCTGCCGAGATGGGACGCGTCTTCGTCGCGAACGGCGCCGACGCGCTGGGGGTCGCCGACCTGTCGGAAGGCATCCGCCTGCGCCGGCACGGGCTCACCTGCCCGATCCTCGTCTACCCCAACTCGCTGCCGGAGGCCGCCCCGCTCGCCCTCGCCCACGGGCTCATTCCGGC
>Ga0075425_100005067_pt1 | contig 13646 bp, 9 predicted proteins | sample SoiMethybrSBSTD4_FD_75300 | JGI IMG/M metagenome (GOLD analysis project Ga0075425, IMG submission 75300) | Bulk soil microbial communities from a Populus tree surrounding site in Tennessee, USA - Soil MetaG P. TD hybrid SBSTD4 | ecosystem: Environmental > Terrestrial > Soil > Tree plantation...
CAGACCTTTCGATTCTAATAGCCTCACGGGAGGGCAACTTGGCCGAGGTCGCGGACTCCCTGAGGAGTGGAGCTAATCATCGACCGATACGCGACCGGGGAACGCGCCAAGTTCGTGAGTGGAAAGCTACCCGGCCAAGGTAAACGGAGGTAGCTCGTGTACGACTGAGCGAAAGTTATTTGGTCGCTGCTTGAGCGTGATAGTCCTGAAGACTCCTAACCTGAAGCTCTTCCTCACGCAGCGCGCGGATTGCGGCAACCGTAGCCACTGCGCCGGTCATTGTCGTCACGCACGGCACCGAATATTGAATAGCTGCACGGCGAATCGACCGCTCGTCATAGAACGACGTTCGCCCCAGCGGCGTGTTGATGATCAAGTGAACCTCTTTGCTCTTTACCAGGTCCGCGACATTCGGGCGTCCTTCGTTCACCTTGTAGACGAATCCGCACGGCAAGCCTTCCGCTTCGAGTTTCTTCTGAGTGCCGCGCGTGCCAACAATCTTGAAACTCATCTGGTGAAGCTCACGCGCAAGGTCCAGAACTACCCGTTTGTCCTGGTCGTTCACGCTGATAAACACCGTTCCCTCGCGCGGCAGCTTTGTTCCGGCGCCCTGCTGAGCCTTCAGGTAGGCGCTGCCAAAACCTTCGGCTACGCCCATCACTTCGCCGGTTGAGCGCATCTCGGGACCAAGGACCGGATCGACGCCGGGGAACTTCGCGAACGGAAAGACTGGCGACTTGACGTAGAAGCGATCGACTTGCAGCTCATCGGGCAAGTTGAACTCCGACAGTTTTCTGCCGATCATCAAGCGCGCGGCTATCTTCGCAAGCGGAACGCCGGTGGCCTTCGAAACGAAGGGCACGGTGCGCGACGCGCGCGGGTTTACCTCAAGCACGTAGACCGTATCGCGCCAGATCGCGAATTGAATGTTCATCAGTCCGATAACGTTCAGCGCACGCGCAAGCTCTCGTGTGTAACGTCGCATAGCGTCGAGATGAGCTTCACTGATACCCCAGGGGGGCAATACACACGACGAGTCGCCCGAGTGAATTCCGGCTTCCTCGATGTGCTGCTGAATGCCGGCAATGACAACTCGCTCACCGTCGGCCAGCGCATCGACGTCGATCTCAACCGCGTCTTCGAGGAATGAGTCAATCAGCACCGGGTGTTCGGGCGAAGCCTCCACGGCGAAGGTCATGTAGTTGTCGAGCGTCGCTTCGTCGTAAACGATCTGCATCGCCCGCCCGCCCAGCACGTAACTGGGCCGCACGAGCACGGGATAACCAATCTCAACCGCGGCCTCGCGAGCTTCTTCATTCGATGTCGCAGTTCCGTTGGGCGGCTGTGGGATGCCGAGTTCCACCAGCAGCGCACCGAATCGCTTGCGGTCTTCGGCAAGATCTATCGACTCAGGTGAAGTGCCGATGATCGGAACGCCTCCCTCGAGCAACCTCATTGCCAGATTCAAAGGAGTCTGCCCCCCAAACTGAACGATGACGCCAACCGGCCGCTCGCGCCTGACTATTTCCATCACGTCTTCGAAGGTCACCGGTTCAAAGTACAAGCGGTCAGAGGTGTCGTAGTCGGTCGAAACAGTTTCAGGGTTGCAGTTGACCATTATCGACTCGTAGCCTTCTTCCTTCAGCGCGAACGCCGCGTGACAGCAGCAATAGTCAAACTCGATGCCTTGCCCGATGCGATTGGGCCCCGAACCCAGGATCATCACTTTCTTCTGCGATGTTGTGTCAGATTCGTCTTCGTCTTCGTAGGTCGAGTAGAGATAAGGCGTGAAGGACTCGAACTCTGCGCCGCACGTATCAACCCGCTTAAAGACTGGCCGGATTCCCATTTCGATCCGCGTGCCGCGAACCCGGTCTTCCGTCGTGCCGAGCAGGGTCGCGAGCCGCTGATCTGAGAAGCCCATTCGCTTGGCCTGGCGCAGATCGCCCGGCGAAATTGTTTCGATTCGTTCTCGTCGAAGCTGGCGTTCGTGCTCGACTATCTGAGAGAGGTTGTCGAGAAACCACGGATCGATCTTTGTCAGCTCGTGAACCTCTTCAGGAGGGTAGCCGATGGTGAGCGCGTGCATAACGAAGTAGACGCGCTCGGCCGACGGCACGACGAGCCTTCGCCTCAATTCGGTGTCGTCCAGATCGGAAGGAATCCGGAACGCGCTGCGAACTTCAAGAGATCGCAGACCCTTTTGAAAGGCCTCCTTGAAGGTACGGCCGATGGCCATCGCTTCACCGACCGACTTCATTTGAGTGCCGAGCGTCGGATCACTCGAGGGGAACTTTTCGAACGCCCATTTCGGAATCTTTACGACGCAATAATCGATAGTCGGCTCGAAGCTCGCCGGCGTCTTGCGAGTGATGTCGTTGGGTATCTCGTCGAGCGTGTACCCAACGGCGAGCTTTGCGGCGATCTTGGCGATCGGGAACCCGGTCGCTTTCGACGCGAGCGCCGATGAGCGCGACACACGCGGGTTCATCTCGATAATCATCAATCGTCCGTCGTTGGGATTGAGCGCAAACTGAATGTTAGATCCGCCCGTTTCTACCCCGACTTTGCGGATCACGCGAATCGACGCGTCACGCATCACCTGATACTCGCGATCGGTCAGCGTCTGGGCGGGCGCGACGGTGATCGAATCGCCGGTGTGAATTCCCATCGCGTCGAAGTTTTCAATCGAACAGATGATGACGACGTTGTCCGATAGATCGCGCATCACTTCGAGCTCGTACTCTTTCCAGCCGATGATCGATTGCTCGATCAAGGTCTCGTGCACCGGCGAGGCGGTGAGCGCGCGAGTAACGATCTCTTCGTATTCTTCGGCGTTGAATGCGATGCCGCCGCCGGTGCCACCCAGCGTGAACGAAGGGCGGATGATCGCTGGATAGCCGATGGTCTTTGCAAGCTCACGAGCCTCATCCATAGACTTGACGTAGCCCGAGAGCGGCATTTCGAGCCCGATCTCCTCCATCGCGCCTTTGAATAACAGCCGGTCCTCGGCGACTTTGATCGCCTCGAGTTTTGCGCCTATCAGTTCGACGCCGGAGCGCTCGAGCGTGCCGTCTTCCGCGAGCGCGACCGCGATGTTCAACGCCGTTTGCCCGCCAACGGTCGGGAGCATCGCATCGGGACGTTCGCGCTCGATCACTGCGCGGACGGCTTCGGGTGTGAGCGGCTCAACATAGGTGCGGTCGGCGATTTCGGGATCGGTCATGATCGTAGCGGGATTCGAGTTGATCAACACGATCTCGAAACCTTCACTGCGAAGCGCCTTGCAGGCTTGCGTGCCGGAGTAGTCGAATTCGCAGGCTTGTCCGATGACGATCGGTCCCGAACCTACGATAAGGATTTTGTGAATGTCGGTGCGTTTTGGCATCTGATGGTTGTCAGGATGTTCGATGATACGTAGTCGTGGATATCGAGGTCAATCTGTTTTCCCGGCAGGCCCGCTAGAACGCTGATCGACCGATCAAGCTCTGTGCGGCGGCGTTTGATTGTCCTCCTCGAGTAGATGGGTCGTGTGTTCAGTGACGCTGCTCTGCAAAGCGATCGGATCGGTCGCGTAAACCGGCGCGCCTATGCTCGCCTGGTCGCCCGGGAGCCGCAGGCGCTCGGGCGCCGCCGTCAGTGCTTTTCCCTTCGACGGAGAAAACCCAAGCGCTTTGATCTCGCTGCTGGAATTGTTCCACTTGACCAGCCCCCAGACAAAGGCGATCAGGCTCAGCAGCAAAAACCCCAGCGACAGAATTACGATCGGAATCATTTTTTCCGGGAAGCCAAGCAAGAAAGGGCCGGCCAGCTTGAACAACGCAAGCGCAGAGGCCGCGCCTCCGATCAACATCATACGCCGGCTTCGGTAATAGTCCTTAAGCAGCGTTACCCGTCGCTCGTCTGTTTCAAGCCCGCCGGTAGTCCTCCCCCTTAGAGCATCGGATACAACCTCAAGGTTAGTGCCGCAGCGGGTGCAGAACTTCACTTCGTCTTGATTGTTCGAGCCGCAGCTTGGACAGTACACGTTAGCTCCTATGAAAAGAGTTCGTAGTACGGCCTTCAGGCGGAAGTTTGTACCTGGTCACGGTCCCTTCATTGTGCGACCAACTTCCGCCTGAAGGCCGGACTACGAACTGGTCATCGTTTCAGGGAGTCGTTTCAGGCACAAGGCGACCCCTTTCTACTGGCTCGGCTCTTGCTCGCGTTCCGTCGGTTTCGCATATCCGCGTTCATCCAGTTGCCGTGTTGTCTGTTCGGTGACGCTGCCGGGAGAATTTATTGAATCAGTTGAAAGCGACCTAAGGCCCAAGCGTATGGGCTCACCGGATAGCAAGCCGGGGTGATCCTCGGAAGAGCGCAATGATTTGTCCTGTGATGCAGCGCGCTCAATCGCTTTGATTTCACTCGCGGCGTTGTTCCACTTCCCGGCTCCCCAGATCAATGCGATCAATCCGTAGACCAGCAACAACGCCGCGATGGTAGACAGGAAATCTGCTTTTACAGGGACACTGATCAGAGCAAACAGGACTGCTTTGAATAGCGCGATTGCGCACGCAACGCTGCCGATAATCACGCTGTTTCGGCCGCTATAGTAATCCTTGAACAGATTCACCATCCGCTCATCGATCGGAGAATGGCTTGCGAGCTTTCCGTTTAATGCATCAGAGACGGCGCCCAGGTTTGTTCCGCAGCGCGTGCAGTACTTCACTTCGTCTTGATTGTGAGAGCTGCAGCTAGGGCAGTACATGAGAATTCACCGGTTCTTTCAGGCGTGAGACTACAGGACGCTGGTTCCGGTTGCTACTCATACGCAAGCGCCGTGACCGGATCTTGATTCGCCGCGCGAAGCGCCGGATAAAGCGCGCCCAACGCTCCGGCCAGCAACCCCAACCCGAGCGCATAGAGCAACCACAACGGTTCAAGCTCGACGCTTATTGGCGTCAGCCGCGTGATGGCGAATTTTCCGGCGACCGCAAGCAGCGAACCTGCCAGAACCCCCATCGCGCTTATCAGCAATGCCTCCTTTTCGATCTGGCCTGCGATCCACGTCTTTGATGCGCCGAGGCTTTTTAGCACGCCGATCTGCCTCGTTCGCTCGGCTACAGTTGTATACATCGTAAGCAAAATGACAAGCGAGCTGACCATAATCGACAACGCGATCACCACGCTCAAGAAGGTCTGAAGCGCCGGTATGCCCCGGCCGATCAGTATCGGCAGATCGCGAGTGAGTGTGACGCTGTTGTCGGGGAGGAGCTCTTTGATTTGCAAAGCCACTTCTTCCTGCTTTGAAGGGTCGTCGAGCTTCACCAGCAGCATCGAACAGAGCTGCCGGTTCAAAAACTGCTGCATCGTCGTCAGGGGCACTTTTATTCGAGCGAGTGATTCGGGCTCGAATATTCCGACAATGCGGAAGGGGCGATCAAAGATTTCAATTTCGCCGCCGACTTTCAGATCATTCCGCTTCTGCTGGATGCGATCGATGATCGCTTCGTCGCCGGACGCCAAAGGCCGTCCATCGACTATGCGCAGTTCGGAGACACGTGTGAACGAGTCGTACTCTATTCCGTCAATGACGTGCCCGCTGAGATACTGACCGACCGGCACCACATCACGGACACCGTCGATAGAGCGGATCTTGCCCGCCAGCCCAGGTGAAAGTGAAAGCGTGGGGTTCAAACTCAAGCCAAACATCGAGCCCGGCGGGCCGAGGATGATTTCGGCGGTGACGGCTGCGTTGCGCCGGCCCTGGTCGTGCAGGAAACCGTGTGCGATGCCGACCGTCATTACCACGAGGACCACGCCAAGCGCGACGCCTACCATTGTGGTGACCGTTCGGGTCTTTCGGTAGAGGATGTTTGATAAGACGAGGTTGTCCATATTCGACGGTGCTAAGCCGGGAATTGAAAATTGAAAACCGAAAATTGCAAATTGCAAATTTGAGAACGTCGAGGGCCGTCCAATTTTCAATTGTCAATTTTCAATTCTCTTCCTCCTTTCTCCTAAGCGTCATCACTGCGATCACGCCCAACCCGTATCCCACCCAGAGGAACGCTCGCAGCTTTCGAATTATAGCAAGCGCCACGCCTCCCGCGGCACCTATTCCGAGGCCCTGAAGCAACAGCGCGTTCCCGCTCTCGTAAACGCCCGCGCGTGTGGGTACGAAGAAGAAAACAAGATTGATGACCTTGGTGACAGCCTCGACAAGGAATCCGATCAAGAAGCTGGCAGGCAGCTTCAACAACGCGAGAATCACGTAGACCTCGACTACGTTGATTACGTGTGCGCTCATATTGAGTGAGAATATCAGATAGAATGCGCCGCGTCGCCGCTCGTAGAAAGTGTAGAGGTTTTCTTCAACAACGCGGACTTGCGATCCGATTGACTCGAGACGTCCGCTGTGAGTCTTTGCTTTGCCTTGCCTGCGCGCGGCCAGCCTTGCGAGTTGTTCCAGCCCGCGTGCAAACACGTAGCATCGCAAACTGATCGCAAGCCACGTGACTGCAACGCCAACCGCGATGGCCCCCACCAGAATGAATCCGGCGAGCTTCAAATTGCCGGGAACCTCAGCGAGCCAGGCGAGCGCGGGCAGCCCGGCGAACATGAAGATGAATACCGTCAGGTAATAAATCAGGTTTTCAACCAGCACCGACGAGAAGCCTTGCAGCAGAGGAATATGCCGCCGGACCATCGCAGCTTTCGCCGGCTCGCCCAGCAGCGGACCCGTAGCAGTCATGTACTTGATCGCTTCTCCAGCCAGCATCACGTTCATCAGTCTCCAGAAGGTTATGGCTCGCTGCTCTGGTTCAATCGCGAAGTACCACGAGCCTGCTCGCAAGCAGTTGCGAAACGCGGACAGCAGGACGATCAGCCCAAAGCCCCATCCCATCATTTCAAGAAAATGTGCGAGCGTCGTCAGTCCCGTCCGTCGCAAAAGATAGACGAACAGAGCGACGCCAGCCAGGAATGAGGAGATTTGGAATGCGTGGAAGGCAGACTTCTTCATTGATATTGATGCGAAGCCGAGACGTCGATTATCCCGTGGCGAGCACTGATGGGCACGATCGCCCATTGATTCGCAATGATACTTGAGAGTGGGGCGACCATAAAAGTGTCTTGCGCGAATCCCACCCACGGCAGAGACCTTTCGAAGACTTACGGAATCCGACCACCGCGATTACACCGCGTAGCGGTGACCTATCGATAAGAGCGACGTCGGCCCGGGCCGCGTAGCGGCCACCTGACCCGCTAAATGGCGGGTTTTCCATGATGTCCTGTCATGCTCTGTTTATAGGCGGCCGCTATGCGGTCAGGACCGCTCCAAACCTGCTCCCTATCGATAGGTCACCGCTACGCGGTTGGGGTCCCCACTAACCGTGGGGCAGCCGCTCGCATTTGACCCTTTGTTTAAGAGTCGTCCGAGCTCAAGTCTCACCATCGATTGCAGCATCTGCGGAAGGTTCCCGACTGGCAAACGCTGTTAGGCGGAGCTTATGATAGCCCGTGACAACGGGCCGGGGGCTTAGCCGCGAGCTTCGCTCGAGTACCATGCGTAAGAACCTGCTGACTTTTCTCGATGACTGCCATAAGAACGGTTCGCAAACCGCGCTCGCCCATCGTCGCGGACTCAGAGTCTCGCGCTGGTCATACGCACGGCTTCGATCTACGGCCTTTCAGTTCGCGCGCGAGCTCGAGTCTCGCAACATATCGAAGGGCGACCGCGTCCTGTTTTGGGCGGAGAGCAGCCCCGAGTGGGTGGCTGCATTCTTTGGCTGTCTTCTGAGAGGCGTCATTGTTGTGCCGCTCGATTTTGAAAGCTCGCCCGAATTCGCGGCGCGCGTACAACAACAGGTTGAAGCAAAGCTGATTCTCTACAGCGGCGACAGACTCCGCGACTCAAATCCGGGACTCCCGGGCTTGTTGCTTGAAGGGCTCTCGGACATTCTGTCGATTCATTCGAGTGAGCCGTTCGCGGCGGATGAAATCGTCGACGGCGACATTGCCGAGATCATTTTCACTTCGGGCACTACCGCCGAGCCAAAAGGCGTATGCCTCACGCATCGAAACGTCCTCGCCAACATCAACCCGCTCGAACCGCAGATTCAGAAGTACCTCAAATACGAACGCCTCGTTCATCCCGTGCGATTTCTGAACCTGCTTCCGCTCAGTCACGTATTCGGGCAGTTCATGGGTATCTTCGTGCCGCAGTTACTCGCAGGCGAGGTGTTTTTTCAAGACTCGCTGAATCCCTCTGAGATCATCGAGACTGTTAAGAAGCATCGCATCTCAGTGATCGTCAGCGTGCCTCGGGTGCTCGACACTCTCCGCAACAAGATCGAACGCGACTACGAGGCCCGAGCCGAAAGCGAATCGTTCAAGCGGAAGCTGCTCGCTGCTGAGAACCAGCATTTCCTGAAGCGATGGTGGACATTTCGCAAGGTTCATCGCCAGTTCGGCTGGAAGTTCTGGTCATTGCTTTCGGGTGGCGCCGCGCTCTCGCCTGAAACCGAAGCGTTCTGGCGACGGTTGGGGTTCGCGGTCGTGCAAGGCTACGGGATGACCGAGGCGGCTGCGTTGATCACCGTCAATCATCCGTTCAATTTGAGCCGCAGGTCGATCGGCAAGACGCTTCCCGGACACGAGGTAAAGCTCGATGAGCGCGGCGAGATCCTGGTGCGCGGCGAGAACGTGTCGCCCGGTTATTGGGGCGGCGGGCTGCGGCCAATAACAAACAAAGAAGGGTGGCTGCGAACCGGCGACGTGGGGGAGTTGGATGCCCAAGGGAATCTCTATTTCAAGAGCCGCAAGAAGGACGTGATCGTTACGGCGGCAGGTTTGAACATTTATCCGGACGATCTTGAGGCCGCGTTAAACGGTCTGCCTGAAATTCGTGACAGCGCGGTCATCGGCGTGGACACCGCGAAAGGAACCGAGCCCTTCGCGGTGTTACTTCTGAGAGACGAACAAGCGAATTCGGCCGCCGTTGTGAAAAAGGCTAACGAGACGCTGAGCCCCTATCAGCAGATTCGCCGCTGGACCGTCTGGCCTGAAGAGGATTTCCCGCGGACGCCGACGCAGAAGATTCGCAAGCCCGTTGTGATCGAGAAGGTGAAAGAGTGGTCACTGGCCGGTGGTCAGTGGTCGGCGCCGTCAACCGACGACGGGCAACGCGCGCCTTCGTCATTCATCTTGAGCGCAGTTGCGCGCGTGAGCGGCGAATCTCTCGCTGAGGTGGATTCGTCGGCGAATCTTGAGATGGATCTGAAGCTCGATTCGCTTGGCCGCGTCGAACTGCTGGGTGCACTCGAAGACCATTATCAGGTTGACATAGACGAGGCCGCTTTCACTGCTGCTACTACGGTGGCCGACATCGAGAAGATGATCCGCGAAGGGCCGGGCGAGACAGCAACTCAGTACGAATACCCAAAGTGGGCGCAGCGCTTTCCAGCGACCTGGATTAGGTTTGTGGTCTTCTATCTCGTCATTCTTCCGCTCACCCGCTGGATGAGCCGCGCCACGGTGATCGGCAAAGAGCGACTCGGCGACTTGAGCGGTCCGGTGCTTTTTATCGCAAATCACATTGCGATGGTGGACGCGGCGCTGATTCTTCTAGCGCTGCCGGCGAGGTTTCAAAGGAGGCTGGCGATCGCGATGGAAGGCGAGGTCTTGCGCGGCTGGCGCCATCCTCCGGCGGGTACGGGCTGGTTCCGCCGATTGATATGGCTCGCACAATACGTCCTGGTTGTTTCGCTATTCAATGTGTTTCCGCTCCCACAAAAGAGCGGTTTCCGAAGGAGCTTTGCGTTTGCCGGCGAGACTATGGACAGGGGCTACAGCGTGCTGGTGTTTCCCGAAGGGGCGCGCACTCCGGACGGCCAGATGAAGCCGTTCATGGAAGGCATAGGCTTGCTGGTTAAGAATCTCAATGTGCCGATCGTGCCTGCCAGGATAGACGGGTTGTACGAGCTCAAGAAAGCACGTAAGAAATTCGCACGGAGCGGGCAGATAACAGTTGCAATCGGAGAGCCGGTAAGGTTCTCACGGGATGATGATCCGGCCGGCATAACCAGGGAACTGGAGAAGCGCGTCGCCTCGCTTTCCCGATGAACTTGATGAATCGGACAATTCGTCTCTTATTGTCCAGGAGACCCCTCTTTCTTCGGCGCTTGCCTGTCGCGGTGTTGCCAGCAGTAGCCGCCCCCCTTTACTTTGCGCCGGCAGGGCTTGCCTGATTTTGTTCGAGCGCCGCAAATCGCTTCTGCAGCGCTCGGTGAGATGACAAGTTGTTCGGGGTGGGTGAGCGTCTCGCTCCGCGGAGATGAAACGCGATTGTTGGGGTCGGCCGAGCCTGCAACGCGGTTCGCGCCCAGATCGACCGGAGTGCCGATGAAATAGAAAGGCTCACGCGCGCTGGTGTAATGACCGATGGCGAATCCGATCGCCGCGCACAAGAAGGGAATAGCAATCAACATCACGCGGATGCGCCTGAAACGTGGCGAGCAGCGCGGGCAGAACGAACGAAAGGGCAGAATACCCGGACGCTTTACCCTCAGTCGCTCGCCACAATCGGAGCAGAATCTAGCTGCCGCCATTGATGGGACTCCTGCGGACGCCGTTCCGGGCGTCCTTCTCGCGATGGATGTTCGGCTACAGCATCGTCGTTGAGCAGTATAAATCAAATCGAGCAAGCGGAGAACCGAAAGGGAAGGAGCAAACCGCAGTCTATTGCCTTTTTCCTTTTGCCTTTTCCTTGTGATACCATACGTATCCCTTGAGCATTACCTGGCGGCTACGCTTGTTGGACGAGAAAACCCCCGAACTGTAGATCTTCGCGGCTCACGAGCGCTTTAATCGCTTTGTTGAAATAGAAAGGATAGATAATGACGCAAGAGAAGCAGCCGGGCGGTCGAGTCCTTCACGTCTTTGGTAACATCATCCCCGACCAGCCCGCAGTTGCCAGCCTGCCCCCCGAGGTGCCGTCGCGCCGATGGATGTATTGGCAAATGACTCTAGCGGTGACGAAGAAGGTCGCGCGCGCACCGTTTTCAATTCACACTTATGGGGCAATGCGTCGAACGGTTCTGTCGAATTTGCTGCCCGATAATATCCTCTACCGTTACAAGGCCTATCAACGAGGCGAGTGCAATCGCTGTGGTCTCTGCTGCAAGATCCAGTTCCAATGTCCCTTCTTTGTGGACGAAGGTCCTTTTAACACTCGATGCTCTATCTACACGACGCCGCATGCGCCGCAAGCCTGCTTGAAGTTCCCGCTTGACCCCATGGATTTGAGATTGCTGCAGCGCGAGGTCGGCAACGCCTGCACGTTTTATTACGAAGGCGCCCCTCAGACGCTGTCGATACTCGAGTTCCTAAAGCTGTACACGCAGGGAGTGAGGCAACAGCTCGCCAAGCGCAAATTGAAGGAAGCTCCTGAAGGTGGTGATTGATCCGCCAACGTAGGCAGAGAACTTGCAGGGGCGTTTCTCAGCGGGTGCCCGTCGTCGAGTATAGTTTCTCGTTAATGAGTAAGGGGCGCCCGACGAGGGACGCCCCTACAAGGTTGTTTCGTCACTCGCGGCGAACTAATCGCCGCTCGCGCTCTTCTCTTTGCCGGGCTGCGGCACGACGCGCAGGTAAGGCTTAAGCGTCTTCCATCCGCCGGGGAATTTCTGTTTGGCGTCTTCGTCCGAGACTGCCGGCACAATGATCACATCGTCGCCGTCTTTCCAGTTCACTGGAGTCGCGACGCTGTACTTCGCAGTGAGCTGCAGCGAGTCGATCACTCTCAGAACTTCGTCGAAGTTTCGGCCGGTGCTCGCCGGGTAAGTGATCGTGAGCTTGACCTTCTTGTCCGGGCCAATCACAAACACAGACCGCACTGTGAACGTGTCGCTGGCGTTCGGGTGGATCATCCCGTACAGGTCGGAGACCTTACGGTCGGCGTCGGCGATTACCGGGAAGTTCAGCTTCTGACCCTGCGTTTCTTCGATGTCTTCTGCCCATTTCTTGTGCGAGTGGGCTGGGTCGACGCTCAAGCCGATGATCTTACAGTTCCGTTTTTCGAATTCGGGTTTCAGTCGAGCGGCTTCTCCCAGTTCGGTGGTGCATACTGGAGTGAAGTCTTTCGGATGAGAAAATAGAACGGCCCAATTGTCACCGATCCACTCATGGAAGCGGATGGGGCCTTCGGTTGTCTCCGCGGTGAAGTCTGGTGCTGTGTCTCCTAATCGAATTGACATAATCTGCGCTCCTCCCTTTCTTAAATCAACGGTAATGCCTCGGCGCGTGCCAAGCAAAAACTAATTGGTAGTCAAATATATTCTTGTGGGTATGAAACTTCAACCCGCTGCTGCTGGCGAGCGCGCGTCAGATTCCTGGTTACGGTATTCCCCGGCCGCGCACCTGCCGGCTGCTCTGACGCACCTAAGGATCAATCCGGCAGCGCCTCGATAAGCTTATCGACCTCTTCGCGGGTGTTGTAGAAGTGAGGCGATATCCGCAGACGATTCATGCGCGGAGCCGTTATGATGTTTTGCGAACGGAGAACCCGAAACAGATCGCCGGGAGAATGCCGAGGGTGCTGGCAGGTCACTATGGCAGACTTTTCACCCAGATTTCGCGAGCCCGCCACTTTGTAACCCTTAGCCGCGAGCCGATCAGCCAGATGATCGCTGAGGCTCAGCAGGTACTGTTCGATCTTTTCCAGACCGATCTCTAGAAACAAATCGAGCGCAGCTCGGAGGCCGTACACGCCAACTGTGTTCAGTGAGCCGCACTCGAAACGCAATGCGCCCTCGCGATAGTCCAACTTGGAGTCCAAAGCCGCATGAGAAAACTGGTCGTAGTTCCTCACCGAAGTCCAACCTACTGTGATTGGTTTGACCCGGTCGATCACCCGATCTGACACGAATAGCAACGCAGCGCCTTCGGTTCCCAGCAGGTATTTGTGCCCGTCGGCGGCAAACGCGTCGACGAAGTCCCGCTCGACGTCGAGCTTCAACCCGCCGAGTCCTTGAATAGCATCGACCATGAAGAACACTCCACGCTCGCGGCACGCCTTTCCGATGCGTGCAAGATCCGAGCGGAAGCCGCTCGCAAACTGGACCCAGCTTATAGTGAGGACGCGCGTGCGATCGTCGATCAGTGAGAGAAGCTCGTCGGGATCGATCCGGCCTTCACGTTCGGGAGCGAGCTTCATCGTGACGCCTCGCTCTTCGCGAAGCCGCATCCAGGGATAAACGTTCGCGGGAAACTCGACGTCGCAGGTTACGACGTTGTCGCCTGCTCGCAGATCCAGTCCGTTGGCGATTGCCGAGATCGCGGCCGACGTGTTTGGCATGAAGGCAATTTCATGCGCCCGAGCATTTACGAGCCGCGCCGCCGCGCTTCGCGCAAGCTCGTAGGTGCGATACCAGTCGTCATAGTTTGCGGTCCCGTGTCGCATCACATCGTCGGTGATTCCAACCATCGCATCGCGCACTCGCGTTGAGAGTGGCGAGACCGCGGCGTGGTTCATGTAGATGTATTTCTCGGTGATCGGAAAAAGCGAGCGAATGATCTCGTTCATAGTTGAAATACCGCGCAGACCTCGCCGACGTTGAGACCACGGCGATTGTCAACCACAGGGCGATGATACGAACTGAGCT
>Ga0075425_100005068_pt1 | contig 13645 bp, 16 predicted proteins | sample SoiMethybrSBSTD4_FD_75300 | JGI IMG/M metagenome (GOLD analysis project Ga0075425, IMG submission 75300) | Bulk soil microbial communities from a Populus tree surrounding site in Tennessee, USA - Soil MetaG P. TD hybrid SBSTD4 | ecosystem: Environmental > Terrestrial > Soil > Tree plantation...
GCCGGCCGCCCGATTCGCGAGGCAACGCGTCATCACACTCGCGCCTGGACGCGAATGATCGGTCGCACCAGCGCGCGCAGGAGCGGCCGGACGCTGACCCCCCTCCCGCACGACGGGCGGAGCGAGAAAGCCGCTGCGCGCGGCGATGGAGCGGCCTCCGGCGCGTCCTGCGAGGCGTGGCGAGGCCGGAGGCGCCGGCGCAGCCGGCTGGAGACTCGGCGATCGAGTCATGACCAAAACGATCCGCAAACGCAGCAAGGAGGAGTGAGATGGCCCGCACCAAGCAAGCCCGCATCGAGCTGAGCGCGGACGCGCGCTCGTTCGGTCGACAACTCAGCGACGCACGGAAGCAGTGGGGCGCCTTCGGCAAGGGCCTGAGCAAGGGTTTCGGGCGCGGCATCGGCGGGCTCGCGAAGGGCTTCGGGCGCGCGCTCACGACCGGGCTCGGCGTGGCCGGCGTGGCCGGCGGTGTGGACCTCATCGCCGAGCAGGCCAAGGCGACCCTCGACTTCGAGCGCTCGCTCACGCGGCTGCAGATCCAGGCGCAGGGGACGCTCGGGCCGATCGACGCCTACCGCAACAGCATCCTGCGTGCCTCGCAGGCGACCGGGCTCGCGCGCGACCAGGTGCTCGCGGCGCAGGCCAAGTTCGTTCAGCTCACCGGCGACGGCAAGACGGCCGCCGCGTCGATGGACCTGTTCGCCAAGGTCGCCGTCGCGACCGGCGCCAGCGCGGAGGACATCGCAGCCTCGGCGGCGGCGCTGTCGCAGAACATGAAGATCGACCCGGCCGACTTCGAGAAGGCGTTCTCGATCCTCACCCGCGAGGGCAAGGTCGGCTCCGTCGAGCTGCGCGACATGGCCGGGCTGCTCGCGCAGCTGGCGCCGCAGATGGCCCAGTTTGCCGGCGGCACCGGCGTGAAGGGCATGGCGGACCTCGGCTCGGCGCTGCAGCTGGTCAACCAGGGCTTCAACGACGCCGGCATGGCGGCGACGGCGCTCGAGGGTCTGATGGGCGCGGTGGTGAAGAACAGCGGCCGGCTCAAGGAGTCGGGCGTCGAGGTCTTCACCAAGGGGAAGGACGGCAGGAAGCAGCTCAAGAGCCTGCAGGAGATCGTGGACGCGATCGGCGCCAGCAAGCTCGCGAAGGACCCGACGCTGCTCATCAAGGCGCTCGGCCGCAAAGAGGCGTACCAGGCGTACCTGCAGCTCTCCAAGGTGAAGGGCGCGTGGCAGGGGCTGTCGTCGGAGACGGCCAACGCGAAGGACATCGCCGAGGACTACGCCAAGTACCAGTCCTCCTCGTCGGGCCAACTCGAGAAGGCGATGAACACGCTCAAGGAGTCGGTCGCGGCGGCGTTCACCCCCGAGAGGATTCATGCCTTCGTGAGCGCCGTGTCGGCGGCTGTCGATGTCGTCGGTCGGTTGGGCGAGGCGCTGTCGCACGTGCCCGGCTACATGGAGTACCTCCAGGGCGAGGGTGCTGTGGCAGGTGGGGAACGCGAGGATGCCGCGCGCGCGCTCGCGAAGAAGTCGGGCCTTTCGCTGACGGAGATCGCGAAGAGGAGCGAGCCGGAGCTCGCGCACCTGGCCGATCTCTACGGCCTCCGCGATGACGCGATGTTCGGGCGCGCAGACTTCGGCGCCGGCGCCAAGGCGATCCTGGCGCGAGACGCAGCCGCCGATTCAGCGCGCGCGAAGAAGCGGGCTCTGGCGCGAGAGTTCGTCGCAGAGCAGTTCAGGGCGGCCGACGTCGCCGCGACCGGGCCGACCATGCTCGAGCGCGATGCGCGCCCGAGCGCACCGGCGCCGGTCAGCGTGGTGGTGACGGTCGACAAGCGGGGCTCGCTGCGCGCCGGCATCGCGAACGACCCGCGCCAGCGGGCGACGGTGGCGCCGTGAGAAGGAAGTTCCCGGAGCGCCGCTTCGCGCTCGGCGCGGCTGCGCAGCGACTCGCGCGGCTGCCGACGGCGCGACGCCTGCGCGCTGGCGCGGTGCTCGAGACGATCGGGAGCGAGGTGCGCCGCACCGGGCAGATCGGGCAGGGGACCGAGCGGGCCCTGGCAGCGCTGCCGGTCGAGGATCGAGAGCTCGTGCTCGAGATCGCGACCATCGCTGCGCAGACGTCGTGCGAGTGATCAACGTCTCGACGAACCAGGAGGAGCGTCCTGATGTCGCTTCGCGCCAAGGTGCCGCCGCCGCAGCAGCCGCCAGCCGACCCTCTGCTCACCGTCCAGCAGCTCGCACGGCGAGAGGGTGTCGCAGAGCGACACGTGCGCCGGATGATCGAGCGCGGGCTGCCAGCGTTCAAGGCGTGCGGCATTCGCATCCGGCTCTCCGAATACGAGCGCTGGCTCGAGGGGCACCGTCGGCCGCCGACGCAGTCGAAGAGGCGCGGATGATCGGGGCGCGCCCCTCAGCTCAGCGGTGTGCATGCGGATCGCGTTGCCCGATCGTGTCTCGCGATCGACGCCGGCGACGGCACACGCGATCGGCGTCTCGCGCGACGCAGTACAAACGCAGTGGGGTTGCGCAGTTCGGCGGGCGACGCGGGAACACTTGCACCGAGCATGCTCGGTCGCTCATCGTCGAGAAGCCAACCGGATCTCGCGCGTGTGCGCTCGCTCTTCCATCCATCGCTCTTCTTCCACCGCTCCCCGTCGAGCGCGCGAGCCGGTTGGCGCTGCGCCCGAGCGCCGGCGGGGTGGCGGTGGTCTTCGGAAGGAGCACGACTTCATGAACACGACCATCGACACTGACGACCTGGCCGCGGCCGCGGGCGGCGCGCGCGTGCAGACGACGATCCTGCGCGCGCTGCTCGCCGAGCTCGAGGACGCGACGGAGCACGATCCCCGGGCCGAGCGGCTGGTCGAGGCCGCGCGCGTCGCGGTGGAGGAGCTCGATCACCGCGTCGGCGTCATCGAGCGCGCGACAGCGGCGGCTGAGCGCGAGACGCCCGCGATCGAGCCGCTTCAGCTCGTGCCGCGACACGAGAGGGGCTGAGAGTCATGAGCGATCGAAAACCCGACAACCTGTACCAGCGGCGCCCCGGAGGGCCGTGGTGGATCCTGTACTACGTCAACGGGAAGCGAGTGCAGCGCTCGCTCGGCACGACGTCGGTGCGCGAGGCAAAGCGCCTGCGCGACGAGATCCTCGGCGTGCGCGCTGGCGGCGATCGCATCCGCGCGAAGTTTGGGATCGGGGCAGCGCCGACCGAGGGCGAGCCGGTGCCGACGCTCCGCGAGGTGGCCGACAGGTGGATGCTCACCAAGCGGATCGCGAAGAGGGCACCGAGCACGCTCTCGCACTACGAGGACTCGCTGCGGTGCTGGATCCGCCCGCACCTCGGCGGCCGTCGACTCGGCGACATCAGCCGCGACGACGTGCGCGCGTTCATCGACATGCTCCGCAAGGCGCCCGGCAAGGAGGGGCGCAAGATGTCGGACGATCAGGTCGCGTTCGTCTTCGGCCGGCTGCGCTCGATCTACCTGTTCGCTCGCCGCGAGGGGCTGTGGACCGGTCTCGATCCGACCGATCTCGAGAAGCAGGAACGACCGGCGCCCGGGAAGGGCAGGGACACGATCCTCACGCTGGACGAAGCGCAGCGGTTCCTCGCCGAGCTTCGCGGGCGCTGGTACTACATGGTGTCGGTCTCGCTGTACGCCGGGCTCTCGGTCGCCGAGGTCAACGGGCTGGCGTGGGCGGACGTCGACCTCGACGCCGCGATGCTCACCGTCCGGCGCAACTACCTCGACGGCGCGGTGAAGACGGACGCGCGGGCCGACACGATCCCGATGCACCGCGACCTGGTGAAGCTGCTGACCGCGTGGAAGGCGCAGGCCGACGAGGACGTCGAGTGGCTCTTCCCGTGCCGGACCGGCAAGCCGAAGAAGAAGGTCACGCCGGTCGACTACGACGTGCTCCGAGATGCGGCCGAGCGAGCCGGCATCAAGAAGCGCGTCACGTGGCACACGCTCCGCCACAGCTACGGGACCGCGCTCTACGAGTCGAACCCCGACCCCAAGGCGCTGCAGTCGCTCATGCGCCACTCCGACATCCGCATCACGCTGTCCCGGTACGTGCACCCGGACCGCGCGAAGCTCGCAGAGAAGGTGAACGCGCTGCCGTCGATCACGGGGGCCACGCGGGCGAAGCTTCGGCTCGTGTAGCAGCTACAGCACAGCTACACGGCCGATCAGAACGCTAACGATCTCGCGCCGCTTGGGCGCTTACATAAAGAAGGTGAACGACTTCGACGCCCTCTCGTAACCCGGGAGGGCGTCTGTGTTTTCAGACGGCTGCGTCGGGTTTGGCGGCGCTTGGCGTCGAAGCGGACTGCAGTGACAGCTACACGACAGCTGCACTCCCGTGCGGCGCGCCGCGCTGTCGGGGCCCCCTGATAGGGTCGCCCCACCTCGACGAGCTGGTGCACGGTCGCTCCTGCGCGGCGGCTCCAACCCGCCAACCAGCTCGCTCGAGGGACCTGTTGGAGGTCGTCGATGTCACAACCGAAGCCGCTCGCCGCCGACGAGCCCTTGATCGCGGTGGACTACGTCTCGCCGGACGCGCCGCCGGAGGTACAGGCTCGGATGCGGAGGATCGCCCCGGCCCCGAACGCACCGGCCGCCGTTCGCAAGGCGATCGCGATCTATCGCAGCGGGCGTCAGCGCGGTCGCTGGCGATCGGATCTCAGGCCCGAGTCGAACGTGTGGCTCGGGCTGGCGAGATTTCGGGCGCCCGGCGAGCTGGCCGACGCTGCGTGGAAGCTGGTGCACGAAGCGGAGGAGCGATGGCAGACAGCGAGCGATGCCTGCCGCGTTGCTCTGGAGCGGGTGCGCGAGCTTCGCCAGCTCGATGGGCGCGCGTGGCATGTCGGGGCCGACGGAGCGCTCGTGCCTGGCGCGTCCGATCAGCTCGTCGACTGGCTCGTCGAGGCCGGTCGCATCGAGCCGAGTCTCGACGAGCTGGCACGCCCCGTTCCGGTCACGAAGAAGAAGCGAGGCCCGCGATCGGCGGCGCCGCTCGGTCGCTTCGACACGCAGGACATGGTGAAGACGCTCTTCCACAACGGGATGTCCACCGCCGAGATGGTCGTTCTGTTTCAGAGCGCGACGTGGGCGTGGGAGCCGGTGCAGCCGCTTCGCGAGCAGGATCTGACCGGCTACCTCACCGATCGGCGCGGCGACACCCGACCGGCGGCGGCGCGGCTCAGTGATCGGTTGCGCCAGATGGCGACCGAATCGAAACGTCGCGAGAAGCTCAGTCGTTCCCGGCGTGTGAAGAATTACCGCCGCTGAGCGGCCGTAATAGCTCACGCGACAGCGAGAGGCGCTGTTCGGTAGGAGTGGGGGTGCAACCGGCGCTTTCCGGCGCTGAAAGGGCACCCCGATGGACGCACTACTCTCCGACGACCTCGAGCAGCTCATCACCACCGAGAAGCTCATGCGCCGGTTCGGCGGCGGCTCCGATCGGACCTGGGATCGCGAGCGGGCCGAGATGGTCCGCCTGGGGATCCTGGTACGGCGGGGCAACCGGATCGTGGGGCGGATGGCCGATGTCGCTCGGTTTCTGATGACCCCACGACCACCTGTGCGGCGGGCACCCGACGACGGCCGCTCCTTGTGCACCATGGATGCAAGCGCGCTCGGCGGCCGGGGCGAGTGATGACCGCCGCCGAGCGCGAAGACCTCGACCAGGCGCTGCTTGCTGCGCTTCGCCAGCAGGTCGCCGCGCGGCGGGCCGGGCTGCTGGCGAAGCGGGCTGATGTGCCTGCGCTCCGTCGTCTGCGAGTCGAGGCGCTCCGTCGCTCGCTCGCGTTCCTGCTCGAAACCCAACTGCGCGCCGGCGGTCGAGCGCTCGCGCGCGCGTGAAAGTGAAAGGAACCCCCATGGCACAACCCATCCCCGGATCGCCGGCCTGGCGCCTCACGCAGCTCGGCATCGAACGCGGCGAGCTCACCGCCGAGCAGCTGCTCCGCATGTTCACCGGCGGGCTCTTCGACAGCGACGAGCTGCCCGGCCGGATCGACCACTGGCAGCGGACGATCAAGCCGGCCTCCGACGAGCGGCGGCGCGAGGAGCTCGAGCGCCAGGCCGAGCGCGACCGCGAGCGCGCCGCGCGACGAAACAACCCGCCGGTGCAGCCGGCCAACCAGGAGAGAGGGATGTCCTATCCGAACGCCGCGACGTACTACCCTTCCGCCGACCAAGTGCTCGCCGCCGATGGGCCCGGCGGCCGCCCGATCCGCCTCGACGCCGCGCGCCGCCGCCGCTGGGCCAACATGGGGCTCTCAGTCGAGGCCGGGCTCGCCGCCCTGCCGGGTCGCTTCGAGCTCGGCTGCATCCCGCTCAAGGGGAAGCAGTCGTGACGCCGGTCGAGATGCGCATCGCCGTCCTCGAGGACTTCGTAGAGACCGTCGACGCGCGGCTCTTCGAGAGACTCCGTCGCGTGCACGACGCTCGTGATCGGGTCGAACACGCGACCCCTGGCGAGCCGTTTGCGGGCGCGGTCGCCGAGCTGGTCGCGTCGGTGGCGGATCTGCCGGAGCAGCTCCGCACGAAGCACGGGACTGTCGCCGCGGAGTGGCAGGCTCGGCTCGAGAAGCTCGATCGCCTCGAGGCGACGAACGCGGCTCTGGCCGTCGTGCGGCTCCGGGACGCGCGCATGTTCCTCCGGGACCACTTCCCGATCACGATCCCCGCGAACGCGAGCGACGATTTCGTCGATCACGCGCTCGACGACATCGAGGCGTCGGTCCGCACCGGCATGCGCGGGACGATCGATCAGCGCGTGTCCTCGCTGCGCTCGATCGTCGAGCAGCGAGTGCGCGTCCCCGATCTGAGAACGCTCGCCCGCGCCGTCGGTGTCACCTCGCCGGAGGATCTCGGGGGCTCGCCCAGCAAGCGCGCGATCGCCGAGAGGCTTGCCCCCTTCCTGTCGGTCCGCGACGAGCATGTGCGGGAGGCCGCGCGGTGGCTGCAGCCGTGGCTCGAAGCGGTCGAGCCGGGTCGAGGTGGGTCGTTCGACTGGTACATCGCGCGCTTGCTCGGCGATGTCGGCCGGACGAGGGCGACCCGGCGCCAGCCGGAGCGGCGATCGAAGGGCGCTGCCGAGCGTTCTCTGGCCGACGAGAAGAAGGCAGCAGGCCCGGCGTTCCGGTGATCGTTTCCGCCGCCGGCGCTGGCCGCGGCCCTGTTGGGGGGCCCGCCGGCAATTCTGCCAGGTCGAGGCGCGCGCCACCTTCGTCGTGCGCTTCAGGTCGGCGGCCGGCGGCGGTTTTGACCTGACCTGAGACGAGAACGCCCGGGCTGGAACCCGGGCGGCCTCAAAAGGAGTCACCGTGCAGGAAGATCCTACTCGAGCAGGCCGACGACGTCGAGCGCGCGTGAGGGCCGCGAGCCTGGCGGACGCGATCGCGCGTCACGCCGAGCTGGTCACGGACTGGAGGATCGCGCACCTGCTGAGCTGGCTGGGTCGCACCGCCGTGGGGAGCCGCGTCAGCTTCCGGCCGGCGGCGATCGCGGCCTGGCTGGACCTCAGCGCGGACGGCCTGCGGCGGCTCGAGAACAAGCTCGCTGCGGCCCACGTGATCGGCATCGAGCGGCGCACCCGCTGGCGCCACGAGCTCTTCGTCTTCCAGTGGGGGTCGAGGTGGGCGGCATGAAGAGGGCGCTGGCCGAGCCGGGCACCGCGCCGGAGCCCGCCGTCGTGCTGGTCGCGCGCGCCTTCGTGAGCATCGTCGAGCGTGCGATCGATCGGCTGGACAGCGACAACCTGGAGATCGTGCGCGAGCTGCTGCAGCGGGCGCACGACGCGGTCGGTGGTGAGCTTGTCCGACGCGCCGCCCAGCCGGAGTCAACGTCGTGAGCGGCGCCGACTACCCCCTCGATCACGGCGCCGGGTACGCGGTCGTGCCGTGCGACCTGGCCAACCTGCGCCCGTTCATCCGAGATGCCGCTGCCTGTCAGGTCTACCTGATCCTGCTCGGCCGCGTGCGCCGCCAAGCTGGCATGGCCGGCAACCCGGGCAGCGAGGTGCCCCTCGATCGTGGCCAGGCTCTCTGCGGCATCCGCGAGCTGGCCGCGATCACCGACCGGTCGAAGAACACGATCGCGCGCGTGCTCGATCGCCTCGAGAGACTCGGACTGATCGCCCGAAAAGCGGGACACCTCGGATCGGTGATAACGCTCTGTCGATACGGCGCATTCGACGGCTCGATCGCGGCGGACGGGGACAGGGGCGGGGACACCCCCGGGGACACCCCCGGGGACAGGGGCGTACCCCTAACAAAAGGAAAAGGTAAAAGGGAAAGGGAACAGTGCGAGCTTCCGCTCGCTGGCCGTGGGCGGGAACAACACCAGAACGTAACCACCCACGAAGGCGCAGATCACGAAGCGCACCAGGAGGGGGGGCGGCGCCGGCCGGCGCGACGAACGCGACCCGCCCCACACCCGGACCACGCGCGGCTGCGCGCCCGCTGGGAGGCGCTCTACACCGGCCGGTACGGCAGCGCGCCGACCTGGGGGCCGAAGCAGGCCGGCCAGCTGGCGCGGCTGCTCGGTCAGCTGGCTGGCGACGAGCTGGAGCGCCGCATGGTCCGCCTGATGACGGCGCCGCCGACCTGGCTGCGCGATGGCGGCGAGCACGGCGCCTTCGACCTCGGCACGCTGGTCGCCAACGTCGACCGCCTGGCCGCGGTCAACGGGCATCGGCATGCGGCCGACCAGCGCGCCATAGACGACGAGCTCGAGCGGCGCGAGGCGGCGCGGCGCGCCAGGGAGGGCACGCTGTGACCCCCGAGCAGTTCGTCACCCGGCTCGAGGGCGTCCGGGCGCACGGCGAGGGGGCCTGGTACGCGCGCTGTCCGGCTCACGAGGACCGGCGGCAGTCGCTCTCGGTCGGCAGCGGCGCCGCCGGGCGCGTGCTCTTGACCTGCTTCGCGGGCTGCGAGCCGAAGGCGATCGCCGAGTCTCTGGGGCTGACCGAGGCAGATCTGTTCGCCGAGCGGGGGCCGGCGCGCGAGCGCGTGGTCGTCTCGACCTACGACTACCGCGACGAGGGCGGCGGGCTCTTGTTCCAGGTCGTGCGACTCGAGCCGAAGGACTTCCGGCAGCGGCGGCCGGACGGCGCTGGCGGCTGGACGTGGAAGCTCAACGGCGTGCGACGCGTGCTGTACCGGCTGCCCGGGCTGTGCGCCGCCGACCCGGACGAGCCGGTGTTCATCGTCGAGGGCGAGAAGGATGTCGATCGCCTGTCCTCGCTCGGGCTGGTCGCCACCACGAACGCAGGCGGCGCCGGCAAGTGGCGCGCCGAGTACGGCGACGCGCTGCGCGGCCGCGACGTGGTCGTGCTGCCCGACAACGACGAGCCGGGCCGGCAGCATGCCGAGCAGGTCGCGCGGGGTCTGCAGGACGTTGCTGTGCGCGTGCGCGTGGTGCCGCTGCCGGGTGTTCCGCCCAAGGGCGACGTGAACGACTGGCTGACTGCCGGCGGCACGGTCGACGAGCTCCGCCGCATCGTCGCGCTGACCGGGCAGTGGGAGCCGAAGGTCGAGCCGGTTGCTGGCTTCGCGAGTGCGGTCGAGCGGCTGCGCGGCGAGCGCGAGGAGCGTCGCCGGATCGGTGAGCGCGTGCTGCCCTTCGGCGTGAGCTACCTGGACGACGTCTGCCGCGGGATCTTGCCGACCGATCTCGTCGTGCTCGGCGCGCGGCCGGGCGCCGGCAAGACGCAGCTCGCGGTGACGATCGCGCAGGGCGCGGCGAAGGCGGGCCGGCAGGTGTTCTTCTTCGCGCTCGAGGCGGAGCGGGCCGAGATCGAGCGACGCGCGAAGTTCCGTTGCCTGGTGAGCCGCCTCTACGCCCGCGGCCAGGCGCACCTGGTGGAGCGCGTGAGCTACCTCGACTGGCTGATCGGGCGCTGCGACGACATCACCGGCCAGCTGGAGGACGAGGTCGACGCCGAGCTCGCGCAGCGCTACCAGACGCTGCACACGTTCTACCGCGAGTCCCGCCGCTTCGACACAGACGCTCTCAACGCCGCGCTCCAAGCGATTCGCGAGCGCGCCGAGCTGGTCGTGGTCGACCACCTGCACTACGTGGACAGCGACGACGAGTCCGAGAACCGCGCGATGAAGCGAATCGTGCAGGCGATCCGCGACGCCGCGCTCGCCAGCGGCAAGCCGGTGATCGCGGTCGCGCACCTGCGCAAGCGAGAGCGCGGGCGCGTGCAGCTCGTGCCGGATCTGGACGACTTCCACGGCTCGAGCGACATCGTGAAGGTCGCGACGCGCGTCGTCGTGCTGGCGCCCGCGCGCGATCAGCCGAGCGGCCGCCGCTCGATCGCGCCGACGTACGTGGCGGTCGTCAAGGATCGCCCCGGCGGGATCGTCGACAACCACGTCGCGCTGGCCTACTTCGACGTCCGCACCGGCAGCTACGACTCGACGTACCGGCTCGGGCGGCTGAGCTTCATGGGCGATGCCTGGAACCAACTCGCGGCGGCAGACCTGCCTCGCTGGGCGCGCCACGCGCTTGATGCATCGCCGGAGGGGGGGGCGCCTTGACGGCTACGCGCAAGATGCGTCGCAAGCCGCGGACCGAAGGGCGGCCGCGAGCGCGCGCCGTCGAGCAGGAGCTCGTCGTGCGCATCGAGCTCGGCGACGAGGACAGCAGCCGCGTGCCGGCGGTCATCGTCGCGATGAGGCCCTCGCAGAGGAGATGGCGGCGATGACGAAGCCGTGGACCAGAGAAGACCTACACCCGGACGATGGCCCGCCGAAGCGCTCGGCCGCCTACCTCACGAGGGTGCGCACCGCCTGCCGAGACGGCGCGCCGAGGTGGCCGTCGAAGGCTGCGGCGCAGCGCATCGCCCGTGAGCGCGAGCTGCAGACCGGCCGGCGCATCGCTGCGCACGGGTGCCCAAGCTGCCTCGGCTGGCACGTGCTGGGGCGCGCGCCGTGATCACGTCGAGATGTCAGCGATCTTCCGACCTGCCCCCTCAGGTGAAACTTGAGCTCATTCTGTGGAAGTCGTCAAAATGTTTAGGAGTAGGGGACAGCCCCGTCCATACGAATCAGTCACTTGACCGTGTGAGACAAGCGTAGCTACCAAGCGATCTCGATGAGTTAGGTGATGGGTGCATCGTCGGGAAATCGAATGGAATCAGCAGGTTGCAAGCATGCGAGATCGTTCAATTATTGGAAGTCCTTGAATTGTTAGAGTATGATCGACAGCCCTGTGCTGTCTTTCGCAAAAAAAACGTGGTCCCGAAGTCGCCCCCACCGCCGCCAGCCTGCTCGACGAGCGGCTGGCCCGCTCCCTGGGCGAGGATCCCTGGAGCGACGTCGTCGTGCGCGAGCGCGCTCTCAGCGGCGCCCATCGGCTCGGTTCGCGCGCGAGCTGGCGTGTTGTGGCGGATCGCGCGCAAACGCGCCCACCACGACGAAGCCGGCCGCCCGATTCGCGAGGCAACGCGTCATCACACTCGCGCCTGGACGCGAATGATCGCTTGCGCCAGCGCGCGCAGGAGCGGCCGGTGCTCGACCCCCTCTTGCGGGACGCGCGACAGGCGATCGCCGCGCCACGCGCGCCAGGGCGCGCTGGAGCGCGCTGTCTACAATTGTAGACACCATCTCGACCACGCCGGCGGAGGGGCGTGTTTCGCGGCCTGCGAGCGGCCGGGCGGCTTGGGGGGTACCTGGAGAGGGGGTCGACCGCTCGGCCGCTGGGAGGCGGCGAAATCGACGCTCCGCGCGCGCCGGGCGTCGTCGCCCATGACGAACGCATCACGACGCGGATGATCCGCAAACGCGAAGGAGGGAGCGACCCATGGCGAGAACGAAGCAAGCACGCATCGAGTTGAGCGCGAACGATCGGACGTTCGCCGCGCAGCTCAAGGACATGCAGAAGCGCTGGGGCTCGTTCGGCAAGGGGCTCGGCAAGGGCTTCGGGCGCGGCCTGGGCGGGCTCGCGAAGGGCTTCGGGCGCGCGCTCACCACGGGGCTCGGCGTGGCGGGCGTCGCGGGCGGCGTGGATCTCATCGCCGAGCAGGCCAAGGCCACGCTCGACTTCGAGCGCTCGCTCACGCGCCTGCAGATCCAGGCGCAGGGGACGCTCGGCCCGATCGACGCCTACCGCAACAGCGTCCTCAAGGCGTCGAAGGCGACCGGGCTGGCGCGCGATCAGGTGCTCGCCGCTCAGACCAAGTTCGTGCAGCTCACCGGCGACGGCAAGACCGCCGCGCAGTCGATGGAGCTGTTCGCTCGCGTCGCCGTCGCCACCGGCGCCAGCGCAGAGGACATCGCGGCCTCGGCGGCGGCGCTGCAGCAGAACCTGAAGATCGACCCGGCCAACTTCGAGAAGGCGTTCTCGATCCTCACTCATGAGGGCAAGGTCGGCTCCGTCGAGCTCCGCGACATGGCCGGGCTGATGGCGCAGCTGGCGCCGCAGATGGCTCAGTTCGCCGGCGGCACCGGGGTGCAGGGGATGGCCGATCTCGGCTCCGCCATGCAGATCGTCAACCGCGGCTTCAACGACGCGAACATGGCGGCGACGGCGCTCGAGGGTCTGATGGGCGCGGTGGTGAAGAACAGCGGCCGGCTCAAGGAGTCGGGCGTCGAGGTCTTCACCAAGGGCAAGGACGGCAAAAAGCAGCTCAAGAGCCTGCAGGAGATCGTCGACGGCATCGGCAACTCGAAGCTCGCGAAGGACCCCACGCTGCTCATCAAGGCGCTCGGCCGCAAGGAGGCGTACCAGGCCTACCTCCAGCTGTCGAAGGTCAAGGGCGAGTGGCGCAACCTGGCCAACGAAACCGGCGACGCGAAGGACATCGCCGAGGACTATGCGAAGTACCAGGCCTCCTCGTCGGGCCAACTCGAGAAGGCGATGAACACGCTCAAGGAGTCGGTCGCGGCGGCGTTCACCCCCGAGAGGATCCAGACCTTCGTGAGCGCGGTCAGCGCGGCCGTCGACGTCGTCGGTCGGCTCGGGACTGCCCTCGCGGCGGTGCCGGGCTACATGGAGTATCTCCAGGGCGAGGGCGCGGTGGCAGCTGGTGAACGCGAGGATGCCGCGCGAGCGCTCGCGAAGAAGTCGGGCCTCTCGCTGACGGCGATCGCGGCGAAGTCGGAGCCCGAGCTCGCGCACCTGGCCGACCTCTACGGCCTCCGCGATGAAGCCATGTTCGGGCGCGCCGATTTCGGCGCCGGCGCCAAGGCGATCTTGGCGCACGACAACGCGGCCGATCGAGAGCGCGCGAAGAAGCGGGCTCTGGCGAGGGCCTTCGTCGCCGAGCAGTTCCGCACGGCCGACGTCGCCGCGAGCGGGCCGACCATGCTCGAGCGCGATGCTTCTGTCGCCACAACCGCCGCCGGCGGGCGTAGCACCGTCAACGTGGTCGTCGCAGTCGACAAGCGGGGCTCGCTGCGCGCCGGCATCGCCAACGACCCGCGTCAGCGGGCCCAGGTGGCGCCGTGAGCGAGAAGTTCCCCGAGCGGCGCTTCGCGCTCAACGCGGCGGCGCAGCGACTCTCGCGGCTGCCGACGGAGCGACGCCTGCGCGCTGGCGCAGTGCTCAAGACGATCGGGGACGAGGTCACCCGCACCGGGAAGATCGGGCAGGGGACCGAGCGGGCCCTGGCAGCGCTGCCGG
>Ga0075425_100005069_pt1 | contig 13643 bp, 13 predicted proteins | sample SoiMethybrSBSTD4_FD_75300 | JGI IMG/M metagenome (GOLD analysis project Ga0075425, IMG submission 75300) | Bulk soil microbial communities from a Populus tree surrounding site in Tennessee, USA - Soil MetaG P. TD hybrid SBSTD4 | ecosystem: Environmental > Terrestrial > Soil > Tree plantation...
TTCGCGCGGAGCGCTGAACGGGCGCACGCTCTCGACGCGGATCGGACGCACTTCGTCGCGACGTGCGCCCGGAACGGCGGGCGCGCGCGGCTCGGTGACGAGCAGCGCGGCCTCGGCCGGCGACACGCCCGCGGCGGCCTCGTGACGAGCCGAGAGACCGATGCGCTGCACGGCCTCGGCCGCGCTCGTGCGCGCCGGCCGAGCGGCGAAGAAGAGCGTCCAGGCGAGCCAGACGAGCGCGAGCCCGAGCACCGCGCCCAGCGCGCGTCCGGCGAAGCCCGCGATCAGCCCCGGCAGCCACGCGCCGATCGTCCCGCCGCCTTCGACCGCGCCGAGGATCAGCGCGAACCCGAGCGCGAAGACCGCGATGGCCGAGAGCGGCCGCCACGGCGAGACCGCGGTCGAGCGCAGGATGAGCGTGGAGCCGAGCGCTGCCAGCCCCGCCGTGAGGAACAGCGCCGCCGCGGCTCCGAACAGAGCGAGCAGCTCGACCACCGGCCAGGTGAACGCGGCCACGCGCTCGCTCGGCACCTGCCCTTGCAGGGACAAGACGATCGAGACCGCGGCGATGCCGCCGATCATGATGAAGGCGGCGCCGGCGATGTCCTGGGCGCGGCGCTTCTCGCCACGGGTGCGGTCAATCATGGGTGATCTCCTGTGCGCTGCCGGCGGCCCGCGTGCTCGGGGCGTCGGCCTGCATGCGTTCCCAGTCGTCGAGCGAGACCAGCACCTCGCGCGCCTTGCTGCCCTTGAACGGACCGACCAGGCCGTCGCGCTCCATGAGCTCGAGCAGGCGCGTGGCGCGCGTGTAGCCGATGGCGAGCGCGCGCTGGAGCAGGCTGGCCGAGCCGCGCTTGGACTTGAGGATGATGCGCGCCGCCTCGAGGTAGAGGTCGTCCTGGTCGGCCGGGTTGCCCTCGTCGGCGACCGAGCGCTGGCCCGTGGCCGACTGGATCAGCTCCTGGCTGAAGGCCGGGCGCGATGTCTGCGTCAGGAAGTCGACCACGCCCTGGATCTCGTGGTCCTCGACCAGCGCGCCCTGCACGCGCTTGATCTGTGAGCTCTGCGGCGGCGTGTAGAGCATGTCGCCCTGGCCGAGCAGCTTCTCCGCGCCCATCTGGTCGAGGATCACGCGGCTGTCGACCTTGCTCGCGACCTGGAACGCGATGCGGCAAGGGAGGTTGCCCTTCAGGACGCCCGTGATCACGTCGGTCGAGGGTCGCTGCGTGGCGACGATCACGTGGATGCCCACGGCGCGCGACTTCTGCGCCAGGCGCGTGATCGAGAGCTCGGCCTCCTTCTTCGAGGCCATCATGAGGTCGGCCATCTCGTCGATGACCATGACGATGTACGGGACGTGGCGCGGGGTGCGCTCTGCGTCGAATTGATCTCCGAGACGCTGCTTCAGGCCTTCCTCGCCGAGCGCGTTGTAGCCCTTGATGTTGCGCACGCCGGCGCGCTGGAACAGCTCGTAGCGGCCCTCCATCTTGTCGACCGCCCACAGGAGCACGTTCGTCGCCTGGCGCATGTCGCTCACGACCGGCAGCATCATGTGCGGGACCTGCGCGAACATCTGCAGCTCGACCATCTTCGGGTCGACCAGAATCAGCTGCACGTCGTGGGGTGAGCGCGTGAGGAGCAGGCTCACCAGGATGCCGTTGATGCACACCGACTTGCCCGAGCCGGTCGTGCCGGCGATCAGGAGGTGCGGCATGCGCGAGAGGTCCTCCACGATCGCGTTCCCCTCGGCATCCATCCCGAGGAACAGCGGCAGGGCCATGAACTTCTTGTCGTAGGCCTTCTGGGTCACGAGCTCCGAGAGGCGCACGACGCGGCGCTTCTCGTTCGGGACCTCGATGCCGATCGTGGACTTGCCGGGGATCGGCGCGATGATGCGCACGGACTTCGCGCGTAGCGCGGCCGCGATCTCCTGGCTGAGCTGCGTGACCTTGTTGAGGCGCGTGCCCTCGGCCACCTCGAGTTCGTACAGCGTCACCGCGGGGCCGACCTTGGCCGCCACCACCGAGGCCTCGACCCGGAACGAGCGCAGCGCGTTCTCGAGCCGCCGCGCCTGGGCCTCGATCACGCGCTCGTCGTCGGGGCTGGTGGGACGCGCGGGCTCGAGCAGCTCGAGCGGCGGCAGCTTCCAGTCGCCCGGCGGCGGCGTGGGCGGTTCGAGCGCAGCGGTGATCGGGGCCGAACGCGCCGCGGGAGTCCGCACGGACTCCCGATCGGCGGGCTCGACCCCCGTGTCATCTGTGGCCCGGTTCCAGTCGTCGAGGTCGGCGTCGTAGTCCTCGCTGGCCTCGTCGTCGTCGTCGTCGTCCGCGTCGTCCGCGTCGTCGTCGGCGGCATCGTCGTCGTCGTCATCGTCGTCGTCGTCGTCGACCCAGTCGACGTCGTCGCTCTCGAAGTCCTCGTCCTCTTCCTCGGCCACCAGCTCGGGCGAGGCGGGCTCGACCTCCGCGGGCGGGGACTCGGTCTTCTTGCGGGCGGCGGGCGCCACGGGGACGAGCACGGTCGCGGCGGGTTCCTCGAGATCCGCGCCGCGCAGGAAGCTCCACAAACCTACGAAGAGCCTCCTCAACCAACCGAGCATCGCCGCGGGAGCGCTTTCGCCCCCCTCGCCGTGGCGCTCGGAGATCCAGTCCCGGAACGCGAGAGCAGCAGGGTAGAAGGCCATTTCGGTCGCAAGCATGAAGGAAATGAGGGTCGAGAGAACCAGCAGGATCCACAGCCCGGGACGTCCGAGCTTCTCCACGAGAACGGGCGGCACGTGCTGTCCGTGTCCTCCCGGCCCGACGAGCTCCAGCGCGAAGTAACCGCCTGGCCCGTAGGGCAGATCGCGGGCGTGGTCGCCCGCGGCGAGCTGGAAGAGAAACGCAGAAGCGATCAGGAAGCAAGCGCTTCCGAGCACTCTCACCCAGGGAAGCGAGATGCGCTTGCGCGCCACGAGCACGGCGCCCCACGCCAGCGCCAGGATCGCGAGCGAGTAGGCGCTCCATCCGAGGAACGAGAACGCGAAGGCCGCGACGTACGCGCCGGCCTGTCCGCCCCAGTTCCCGCCGTCGGCCTCCTCGATCGGGTGCTCGAAGCTGACCAGCGCCACGAGCAGCCACAGCGCGAGCCCGATCACGAGCAGCCCCTTCATCTCCTGGATGTGCTGGGCCGTCTCGTTCGGTCCCCCGGCGTCGCGCGCGGCGCCGAGGCGTTCGAAGAGGCTCGCGCCGCGCGAGCGCGCGCGCCCTCTCTTCTTCTCCGTGCTGCCGGGCATCGAGGTGGAGCGGTTCCAGCACCCCCGCGCCCGGGAGGCGACCCGCGGTGGCGAAACATAGCGTTTCGCCACCCCGAATCGGCCAGTTTCTTCGCGCCCCTATCCGGGTGGCGCGAGACGCACGATGCGCTCGGCCACGGCGCGCTTCGTGCGCCCGGCGAGATGGAGGCGCGATCGATCCCGGCCGAGGATGGTGACGGTCGTGCGCGCGGCCCCGAGCGCGGCGGCGTCGTTGAGCACGACGTAATCCGCGCCCTTCCTGCGCAGTTTCGCCCGGGCGCGCGCCTCCCCGCGCCCCGTCTCGAGCGCGAACCCGACCACCAGGCGCCGTCCCTTGCGCCGCGCCAGGGTCGCGAGGATGTCGGGGTTGCGCACCAGCCGGATCGTTGCGAACTCCTGGGACTCGCCGTCCTTGCGCCACTTGCCCGCGCGCTTGCGGAGCGGTCGCCAGTCGGCCACGGCCGCGCACATGAAGAGCGCGTCGGCCGTGCGGAACGCGCGCCGCGCGGCCGCCAGCATCTCGCGCGCGCTGACCACGTCGATGCGCTCGACGCCGGCCGGGGTCGGGAGGTTGACCGGTCCCGTCACCAGCGTCACGCGGTCGCCCGCGCGGGCGGCGGCCGCCGCGAGCTCGAAGCCCATGCGGCCGCTCGACTCGTTCGTGAGGTAGCGCACCGGGTCGACGTGCTCGCGCGTCGGACCAGCGGTGACGAGCACGCGTCGGGCGCGCGGCCGCGACTCCCCCCGCGCCCTCACGCTCAACCCATCCGATCCCGCAGGACCGCCAGGATCTCGCCCGGCTCGGCCAGGCGTCCGAGGCCCTCGTCGCCGCAGGCGAGCCGCCCCGCGTCGGGCTCGATCACCTGCCAGCCGTCGCGCGCGAGCTGAGCCAGGTTCCGGGCCACGGGCGCCGCGGCCAGCATGTGCGGGTTCATGGCGGGGCACACGAAGCGCTTCACGCCGGGCGGGAGCGCCAGCGCCACCGTGCACGCGAGGTCGTCGGCGAGCCCGAGCGCCAAGCGGCCGATCATCGCGGCCGTGGCCGGCGCCGCGAGGTACACCTCGGCCCAGCGCGCGAGCTCGATGTGGTCCATGCCCGCGCGGCGCGCCTCGCCGAACTCGCTGACGAAGGCCGGCTCGCCGGTGAGCGCCTCGAAGAGCTGCGGACTCACGAGCGCCGCCGCGCGCGGCGTCAGGAGCGCGCGCACGGCGTGCCCTTCCTGCGCGAGCTTGCTCGCGAGGTCGCAGGCCTTGTGCAGCGCCGCCGAGGCGCCCGCGGCGAGCAGGATGCGGCTCATCGCGCGCGCTCCGTCGGCCGCGCGAGCCCGGCCACGCGCCGCACCTCCTCGATCGTGCGCTCGAGGTCCGTGTTCACGATCACGTGATCGTAGCGCTCGCGCGCGCGCATCTCCTCCTGCGCCTTGGCAAGCCGCCGCTCGATCACCTCGGGCGAGTCGGTGCCGCGTTGCTCGAGGCGCGCGCGCAGGCTCTGCATGTCGGGCGGCGCGATGAACACGTACACGCCGGGCTCCCCGAGCGCCTTCAGCTGTGCGCCGCCCTGCACGTCGACCTCGAGCAGGAACGTGCGGCCCTCGGCCAGCGCGCGCTCCATCGGCACGCGCGGCGTGCCGTAGAGGTTGCCGTGCACCTCGGCCCACTCGATGAAGGCGCCGCGCTCGATCTCCTCGCGGAAGCGCTTCTTGTCCATGAAGTGGTACTCGCGCCCGTCGACCTCGCCGCTGCGCGGCGCACGCGTCGTGGCGCTGACCGAGAACTCGACGCGCGGGTCGGCCATCAGGCGCTTGCAGATCGTGCTCTTGCCGGAACCCGAGGGACCCGAGACGACCAGCATCGTGCCGCGCGCCATCGCCGCTACTCGACGTTCTGCACCTGCTCGCGCAGGCGCTCGACGTTCGTCTTGGCGTCGACCACCCAGTGGGCGACGGTCGCGTCCGAGCACTTGGAGCCGATCGTGTTGACCTCGCGGAAGATCTCCTGCACGAGGAAGTCGAGCTGGCGCCCGATGCGTCCGCCCTTGGCGAGCGAGCTCTCGAGCTGCTCGAGGTGGCTCGCCAGGCGCGCGAGCTCCTCGGACACGTCCAGGCGATCGGCGAGCAGCGCGACCTCGCGCGCCAGGTCCTCGCGCGCCACCGGCGTCTTGCCGCCGAGCAGCGCGGCGAGGCGCTTGGCGAGCGCGGCGCGGTGCGCGCTCACGACGCGCGGCATGCGCTTCTCGATGCGCGTGGCGATCTGCGCCAAGCCGCGCGCGTGCTTGCGCAGGTCGGCGGCGAGCGCGCGCCCCTCGGCCTCGCGCATCGCCAGCATGCGCTCGAGCGCCTCGTCCACGAGCGCGAGCGCGGCGGCGTGCAGCTCCTCGCCGTCGGCGTCGGGCTGCGGGGCCACCACGACGCCCGGCAGGCCGACCAGCGTGTCGAGCGAGACCGCCGGGTCGAGCGCGAGCTCGGCCGCGAGCTCGGCGAGCTCTTGCCGGTAGCGCCGCGCGAGCTCGTGGTCGAGGCGCGCCGCAGCGGCGGCACCGGTCTGCTCGGATAGGAGCGAGACACTCACCGATCCGCGCTCGCAGCGCGCGCGCACGCGCGTCTCGATCTCGGGCTCGAGCGCGGAGAACGGCTCCGGCAGACGCGTCTTCAGCGCCAGGTGCCGGTGGTTGACCGAGCGCACCTCGACGCGCAGCGCCGCGCCCTGGGCCTCGCTCGCGGCGGCCCCGAACCCCGTCATCGAGCGCAGCATGCCGCGCGTCCCCGCCCGCTTACTTCTTTTCGGGGGAGGGGGAGGGCGGCGGCGGAGCGCCGGCTCCCTGCGTCGGATCCGCGGGCGAGATCTCGGACAGCACCGAGCGCTGGATCGAGTGCCGGTTGTGGTAGTGCAGCGCGATGGCGCTCAGGATGAAGACCCCGGCCGTGTAGAAGGTGAAGCGGTTGATGCCCTGCGCACCCACGCCGAAGGTCTGCTGCGCGTGCTCGCCGAGCGCCTGGCCGAAGCCACCGCCGCGTCCCTCCTGCAGCAGGATGACGACGATGAGGACGATCGCAGAGATGACGAAGACGATGTAGAGGATGACGTCCAACATGAGAGGGCTCGTTCGCTAGCGCCGGGCGGCGTCGATGATCGGGAGGAAGGTCTCGCTCTTCAAGGACGCGCCGCCCACCAGGGCTCCATCCACGTCCGGGGCCTGCAGGATCGAGGCCGCGTTGCTCGGTGTAACGCTGCCGCCGTACTGGATGCACGTGCGCTCGGCCGCGGCCTCGTCGTAGAGGCCCGAGAGCACGCCGCGCAGGTACTGGTGCACCTGGGTCGCCTGCTCGGGCGTCGCGTTCTGGCCCGTGCCGATGGCCCACACGGGTTCGTAGGCGAGCGTCACGCGCGCGAGGTCGGCGCGCGCGACCCCGGCGAGGCCGCGCGTGAGCTGGCGCGCGACGACCGTCTCGGTGCGCTTCCCCTGGCGCTCGGCGAGCGTCTCACCGACGCACAGGATCGCCTCGAGGCCCGCCTCGAGCGCGCGCAGGAGCTTGGCGTTGGCGAGCTCGTCGCTCTCGCCGTAGACGTGGCGGCGCTCGGAGTGCCCGACGATCGCGAAGCGCGCGCCGACGTCCTTCAGCATCGCCGCCGAGACCTCGCCCGTGAACGCGCCCGAGGGCCGGTCGCACACGTCCTGCGCACCCACCGCGATCGGGCTGCCCGCCAGCGCGGCGGCGACCTCCGGCAGATACACGAACGGCGGCGCGACCGCGATGCGCGGCGCGGCGAGCGAGCCGACGTGCTCGCGCAACGCCGCGCACAGCGCCGCGGCCGAGCGCCGCTCGAGGTTCATCTTCCAGTTGCCGGCGACGAAGCGCTGCCTCACGGGTGGACTCCTTCGCCGGCCTTGGCGGCGGGCTCGGGCGCGCCGCGCCCGACCACGAGGCGCCGTCCGTCCAGGCGCGCGAGCGCCGCCGCCGCGCGCGCGATCTCGGCGAAGACGGCGGGCGACACGGCCTGCGCGCCGTCCGAGCGCGCCTCGTGCGGGCGCGGGTGGACCTCGATGATGAGCCCGTCGGCGCCGGCCGCGAGGCCCGCGCGCGCGAGCGGTGGCACGAGCTCCGCGCGCCCCGCCGCGTGCGAGGGATCGACGACCACCGGCAGGTGCGTGACGCGCTTCAAGTGCGCGATCGTGCCGACGTCGAGCACGTTGCGCGTGACCGTGTCGAAGCCGCGCACGCCGCGCTCGCACAGGATCACGCGCGCGTTGCCGCGCGCGAGCACGTGCTCGGCCGCCAGCAGGAACTCGCGCGCGGTCGCGGCCTGGCCGCGCTTGAGCAGCACGGTCTTGCCGCTCTTCGCGACCTCCGCCAGCAGCGCGAAGTTCGACATGTTGCGCGCGCCGACCTGCAGCACCTCGGCCACGCGCGCGACCGCCTCGACGTCGCGCGGGTCGAGCACCTCGGTCACGATCGCGAGCCCGACCTCGGCGCCGACGCGCGCCAGGCGCTCCAACCCCTCGCGCCCGCTGCCCTGGAACGAGTACGGCGAGGTGCGCGGCTTGAAGGCGCCGCCGCGCAGGAGCGTCGCGCCCGCGGCGCGCACGGCGCGCGCGATCTCGAGCAGGCACTCCTCGTCCTCGACCGCGCACGGACCGGCGGCCAGCGACACGAACGGGCCGCCGAAGGCCGCCTCGCCCGCGCGCAGGATGGTGTCCTCGCGCCCCGGCGTGCGCTCGGCGAGCTCGGGCGCGTCGCTCGCGTCCAGCACCCCGGCCACGAAGGCGAGGTCTTCGAACGCCACGCGATCGCCGGGCTGCGCGCGCGCGCTCTCGCGCTCGAGCTCGACCACGGTGCGGCGGCGGTCGAGGAAGCGCACCCCGTAGCCCCGTTCGCGGGCCACGCGCTCGAGCACCTCGAGGTCGGTGGCGCTGGGCGAGGAACGGAGGCGCAGGAGCATGGAAAGGGGGCCGGGAGTTTCTCGTGTCCGTCGAGAGAACCGAGCAGTATAGAGGCCGCGTTCCCGGCCCACAATTTCGCCGCGCTCCCCACCGTGTCCACGCTGTCCGCGCTGCTCCCGCTGCTCGCCCTGGACCGCTTGCCGCGCACGGGCTGGCTCGTGGCCGGCGTGCCGCAGCCCGAGAGCGTCGCCGCGCACTCCCTGGGCACGGCGCTGGTGGTCCTGGCGCTCGGACCGCGCCTCGCGCCGGCGCTCGACGTCGACCGGGCGGTCAGCCTGGCGGTGCTGCACGACGCGCCCGAGGCGCTGCTCACGGATCTGCCGCGGGCCGCGGCCGACTGCCTGCCGCGCGGCGCCAAGGCCGAGGCCGAGCGCCGGGCCGCGGAACGGCTGCTGCCGCCGCTCTCGGCGCTGGCGGCGGCGCGCTTCGGAGAGTTCCAGGCGCAGGAGACGCGCGAGGCGCGCTTCGTGCGCGCCTGCGACCAGCTGCACCTCGGCCTGCGCTGGCTCGGTTACCGGCGCGAGGGCGCGCGCAACCTGGGCGAGTTCCGCGCGGGGCTCGAGCGCCTCGATTGCGCGGAGTTCGCGCCCTGCGCCGAGCTGCTGGGCGAGATCCTGCGCGCGGCCGACGAGCTCGACCGGATCGACGGACGCGCGCGATGAAGCACCTGCCGCTCGCGCTGGCGCTGCTCGTGTTCCTCGCCGTCGCGCTGGGCTTCTATCTCGAACGCCCCGAGCCGGCGGACGCCTCGCTGTTCGGGAGCGAGATGGCGCTCGCGCCCGAGCTCCCGCCGCTCGTGATGCCGCGCGGGACGCTGTCCCTCTCCGGACGAGTGCGCGCGGCGGACGGGAGCGACGCGGCGGACACGCTGGTCGCGCTGCTGCGCGGCGAGGACGATCCGAGCCTGGCCGAACCGCTCTACCACGCCTACACCGACGCCGCCGGACGCTTCGCGCTCGGCGGCGTCGAGGCGGGGAACTACCGCGTGCTGCTTTCGCACCCGTCCGCGCCGCCGAAGACCTTCGCGCTCGAGCTGCCGCTGGAGGGCGAGGCGAGCTGGACGCTCGCCGACCCGCTGCCGCCGCTTCCGCTGCTGCCCGAGCTGCGGCGCACCGCGCGCTCCGGACACCTGCGCGCTCCCGCCGGGCTCACGCTGCACGGGCAGTCCGGCTCGGACCCGCTGCAGGGCTTCGAGGTCGTGCTGCGTCCGGCCAAGGACGTGCCGATGCTCGCGGGCGCGACCGAGCGCCGTGCGGCGACGGACACGGGCGGCACGTTTGCTCTGGGCGAGCTGGTCGCGGCGCACTACGAGGTCGAGGTGCTGCCGCCCTGGGCGCGCGGCGGCTCGTGGCCGATCCTCGGGCGCGGCGCGATGGACGCCACCGAGGAGGCCGCGACGGACTTCGAGCTCGCGCTCGACGTCGGCGCGCTCGCGGGCAGCCTCACGGAGCCCGAGGGCCGGCCGCTCCCGGGCGCGCTGGTCAAGGTGAGCGCGCTCGACGCGCGCGACGCCGGCGGCGAACCCGAGCTGTGGCCGGCGGGCGTGACCGATGCGGACGGGCGCTTCGGTGTCGAGCTCCTGCCGCCCGGTCGCTACCGGCTGCACTTCCGCGCCGGCGCGGCCGCGCGCGACCTCGAGGTCATGGTCGAGAGCGGACGCGTGACGGAGGTGCCCGCCGTGACGCTGGATCCGCGCGCCCAGCCGGCTCCCGCGGGCGGCTGAGCGTCGTGCGCGAGCGCCGGACGCCACCCGCGTCCTTCCGAGCGCGTTGCGTGTCGCGCGACCTGGGTCGGCGCGAGTCTCCTCGGATCGCCGGCGTCTGCCCGCGCCAGAACCGCGCGCGCTATGCTGCCGCGTTGCGCCATGGGCCCGATCTACCTCGACCACGCCGCCACGACGCCGCTCGCGCCCGAGGCGCGCGCCGCGATGGCGCCGTTCCTGACGGAGGAGTTCGGCAACCCGTCCTCGCGCCACGCCGTCGGCGTGCGCGCCGCACGCGCGCTCGAGGAGGCGCGCCGGCACGTGGCGCGGCTGACCGGAGCCACGCCCGACGACGTGGTGTTCACCTCGGGCGGCACGGAGGCCAACAACCTCGCGGTCCTCGGCCTCGCGCGCGCGCAGGCGCGTCACGGGCGGCACGTGCTGGTCGGCCCGACCGAGCACCCGTGCGTGCGCGACGCGGCGCGCGCGCTGGTCGAGGAGGGCTTCGAGGTCGAGACGCTGAGCCTGGACGCGCGCGGCGGGCTCGACCTCGAGCAGGCGCGCGCGCGCCTGCGCGCCGACACGGTGCTCGTGGCGCAGATGCTCGTGAACAACGAGTTCGGCACGATCTACCCGCTCGCGCGCCTCGCGCGCCTCGTGCGCGCGAGCGCGCCCCACGCGCGGTTGCACGTCGACGCGGTGCAGGCCGCGGGCAAGCTCGAGCTCTCGCTCGGCGAGCTCGGCGCGCACTCGCTGGCGGTGAGCGCGCACAAGTTCCGAGGCCCGAAGGGCGCCGGCGCGCTCGCGCTCGCGCCCGGCGTGCGCCCGCGTCCGCTGCTCTTCGGCGGCGCGCAGGAGCGCGGCCTGCGCTCGGGCACCGAGAACGTGGCCGGCATCGTCGGGCTCGGCGTCGCGGCCGAGCTGGCCGAGCGCGGCCTCGCGCGCGCCCAGGCGCACTTCGCCGAGCGACGTGCGCAGCTGCGCGCCGCGCTCGCGCGCGTCGAGGGCGCCGAGCTGCTCGAGCCCGGCGGCAGCGAGGGTGTCGCGCCCGCGATCTGCTCGCTGCTCCTGCCCGGCCCCCCCGCCGAGGCGTGGCAGCATCACCTGGAGGCGCGCGAGCTCTACGTCAGCGTCGGCAGCGCGTGCCAGGCCAAGAAGGGCGGCGTCTCGCCGGCGCTGCTCGCGCTCGGGCTCGACGAGCGGCGCGCCAAGAGCGTGCTGCGCCTCTCGTTCGGGCGCGAGACGAGCGCGGCCGAGGTCGACGCGGCGGTGGACGCGCTGGGCGCCGTGGCGCGCGAGCTCCGCGCGTGAGCGACGCGTCGCTGCCGGTCGTGCTCGGGCGCTACGGCGAGCTGTGGCTCAAGGGCAAGAACCGCATCGACTTCGAGCGCGTGCTCGTCGCCAACGCGCGCGTCGCGCTGGCCGAGCTCGATCCCGAGGCGTCGGTCGAGCGCGAGCACGGCCTGCTCGTCGTGCGCCCCACGCGGCGCGTGCACGACGTCGCACGGCGCCTGCAGGACGTGTTCGGCCTCGTCTCGCTCTCGATCGCGCGGCCCGCACCGAGCGAGCCCGACGCGCTCGTGCCGGTGGCGCACGCGGTCCTGCGCGAGGCGCTCGACGAGCACCCGCTCGGCCGCGCCGTGCGCTTCCGCGTGAGCACGAAGCGCGCCGAGAAGCGCTTCCCGCTGACCTCGCCCGAGCTCGACCGCTACGTGGCCGAGCGCCTGCCGGCCGAGCTCGCCGCGCGCGTCGAGGTCGACCTCACGGAGCCGGAGCTCGAGCTCGGCATCCACGTGCGCACGCGCACGAGCTACGTCTTCGCCGCACGCCTCGCGGGCGCGGGCGGACTGCCGGTCGGAACCGTCGGGCGCGGCATCGTGCTGCTCTCCGGCGGCATCGACTCGCCGGTCGCCGCGTGGATGACGATGAAGCGCGGCTGCGAGGCCGTGCTGCTCTCGTTCCACTCGCGCCCGTGGGTGGGCGAAGGCTTCGAGCGCAAGGTCGAGCGCCTGGCGCGCTCGCTGGCGCGCTTCCAGCCGCGCACGCGGCTCGTGCTCGCGCCGCTGGCCGAGATCCAGCTCGCGATCCGCGACAGTGCGCCGGCGCCCTACCGCACGGTTCTGTACCGGCGCATGATGCAGCGCATCGCCTGCCGGCTCGCGCGCGAGGAGCGCGCGGGCGCGGTCGTGACGGGCGAGAGCCTGGGACAGGTCGCGAGCCAGACGCTCGAGAACCTGGCGCGCATCGAGGAGGCCGGCGAGCTGCCCGTGTTGCGGCCGCTGATCGGCTTCGACAAGACCGAGACGATCGCGCTGGCGCGACGCATCGGCACCTTCGAGCTCTCGATCGAGAACGAGCCCGACTGCTGCACCGTCTTCCAGCCCGAGCGCCCGATCATCCGCGGGCGCGCGGCCGACTGCGAGGCAGCCGAGGCGCGGCTGGACGTCGAGGCGCTCGTGACGGCGGCGTTCGAGGCGCGCCGCACGCTCGCGATCACGCCCTGAGGAGCTCGAGGATCCGCGCCGGGCTCGTGCGCGGCGCGAGCTCGACCACGCGCCGCAGCGCGAAGCGCGCCTGCAGACGCGCGCAGAGGCCCGGTTCGGCCAGGGCCCGGCGTTGCTCGACGAGCGCGAGCTCGAACGCTCCGTTCGCCGGTTCATCGGCCGTCTCGGTGACCATGAAGGCATTCTCGCGCAGCACCGCGGCTACCTCCTCGCGCACCGCTCCGTCGGCGTGCAGGAACAGGAGCCGTCGCCGCGCGGCGCGCACCGCGCGCGCGCTGGACGGCGTCACGGCGGATGCGGGGATCCCGCCGACGCACACGCCGAAGGCGTGCGCGGAGCTGCGCGCCGCGAAGGCGAAGCCGTCCGCGCGCGCGAGGCGCGCGAGCGCGTCGAGCGCCGCAAGGGCCCCGGCCTTCGCCTCCAGCCCGTAGGCCGACAGGCGCAGACGCACCTGGCCGTCGCGCACGTCGCCGGCGAGCCGCACGCGCGGGCGCGGGTTCTGCTCGAGCGCGTGGCCTCCCAGGAGTGCCACGCACAGGTCGAGGAACAGGCCGGCCAGGCGCTCGTCGGCACCGAGCGGCAGCGGCACCTCGCCAAGCTCGTACTCGACGCGCAGCGTGCGCGCGAGCGGCAGCACCAGGAGCCGCTGCGTCCGGAACAGCGACGGAGCGCGCGCGACCGCGCCGTCGGGCGAGGCGCCGGACGAGCGCGCGTGCAGCGCCAGCGGTTCCAGCGTGTCGCGCAGCGCGACGAGCGCGTCGCTCGCGAGCAGGCGCTCGGCGTCGCCCGCGTCGGAACCGAGGTCGTTGACGAGCTGGAGCACGGCCAGCTTGTTGTTCAGGCGATGGATCACCGGCGGCAGGAGCAGCCGCAGCGTGCGCGCGCGACGATCCTCGGCCGCCGACACTTCGCGGCGTTCGTGGTTCATCGACGATCCGGTCCGTCGATCCGGTTCGTCCCCGGTTCGTCCATTGGTCGCGGGTATGGTAATCGGATCGCCCGCGAGCATACTGCCGGCACGGCATGAACCGTGGAACGGTCGTCCTCCTCGCGCTGGCCATCCTGCTCGCGCACACGTTCGCGATCCACCAGACGCCGGACGGCAACCTCGCGGCCACCTACGAGATCGCGCACGTGGCCTATCGCCTCGGACGCAACCTCGTGTACGAGGGCGCGGCGCTCTGGAATCCGGGCGGAGCGCCGGTCGAGTCGTACCCCTCGCCG
>Ga0075425_100005070_pt1 | contig 13643 bp, 9 predicted proteins | sample SoiMethybrSBSTD4_FD_75300 | JGI IMG/M metagenome (GOLD analysis project Ga0075425, IMG submission 75300) | Bulk soil microbial communities from a Populus tree surrounding site in Tennessee, USA - Soil MetaG P. TD hybrid SBSTD4 | ecosystem: Environmental > Terrestrial > Soil > Tree plantation...
CACACCGAACATCGAGGCGGGACTCGGCATCGGCTACTACTCGAAGTCCGTGCCCAGCGTGTATGCGGACGTCGTCAACGACAACGGGACCGAGATCGAGCAGGATCTGAAACTGCGGGTCGCGCCGTTCTCGGCGACCATCCGCTGGCTGCCAATCGGCAACCGCGCGACGATCGTGCCGTACGTCGGAGCGGGTCTCGGCGTCTTCATGTGGCGTTACGAGGAGACGGGGCAGTTCGTGGATTTCCGCGACAACTCGATCTTCAGCGGTACATACAGCGGCAGCGGCGCAGCCACCGGACCGGTCATCCTCGGCGGCGTCCGCGTACCCGTAGGCAACTGGGGCGTCGGCGGAGAGATCCGATATCAGCACGCGATCGCAGACCTGCCCGCCGATCAAGGCTTCGCGGGACCGAAGATCGATCTCGGTGGATTCAACTACCTGTTCTCGATTAACGTGCGATTCTGAGAACCACAAAAACCAATCGCTCTTCTTCGTGAGCGTCGCGTCTCCGTGGTCGCCGTGGTTGCGTGTTCCACGGCGTTCCTTCCTGAACGGCCCGCGGAGTACAATGACTCCTTTATCTGATGGGCGTTTTTTTCGACCGGATGCGCACGCTCGCGATTGGACTCGGCGCGCCCGGTCTGTTTCTCGTCGCGTTTCTGGATTCGTCCTTCCTGTCGCTCCCCGAGATCGCGGACCTGCTCGTCATCTACATGGTCACGCGACACAAGGGTCGGCTGTTCGAATACGTGATCGCGACGACGATGGGGTCGCTGCTGGGCTGCCTCGTCATGTACTACATCGGAAAGAAAGGAACGGATGCCGTCGGACGGGGGCGCGTGAGCGGGCCGCGCATGGAGCGCACGCTGAAACAGCTGCGCAAGCATGGCGTGATGGCTGTGCTGGTCCCGTCGATTCTGCCGCCGCCGATGCCGTTCAAGATCTTCGTCCTCCTCGCCGGCGCCGCCGATATTTCGGTGGGCAAATTTACGGCCGCGGTCGTCGTCGGCCGTGGATTCCGGTATCTCGCGCTCGGTCTGCTGGCGGAGCGGTACGGGGATGTGGCCATCGAGTACGTCCATGCGCACGCGGTCGGCGTCTCTCTGGCCGCGGTCGGCATCCTCCTGGCCGGCTTCGGCGCCTACCTGTGGTTTATCAGAGCCAGAACTGCCAAAAGACGATAAGATCACGAAACCGCCGCAGTTCCGCCGTCTAACCTGATGATTGACCTGAGCGTCGTCATACCCGTCCGCAACGAGGAATCGTCGGTCCGCGAGCTTCATCGCGAGCTGACAGAGGTGCTCGTCTCGTTCGGCCGCGCCTATGAAATCATCGTCGTCGACGACGGCAGCACCGACCGGACCTTCCAGCTGCTGGGCGAGCTGCAGGCCCTTGACCCGCGCCTGCGCGTGATTCAGCTCCGCCGTAACTTCGGCCAGACCGCCGCATTCGCCGCCGGTTTCGATCGCGCCCGCGGACGCTACATCGTGACGATGGACGGGGACCTGCAGAACAATCCGCACGACATCCCCGCGATGGTCGCGCGCATCGAGGGCGGCGCGGACGTCGTCTGCGGCTGGAGAAAAGATCGAAAGGATCCGTTTCTGTCGCGCCGGCTGCCGTCGATGACCGCCAACGTGATCATCTCGTTCGTCACCGGCGTGCACCTGCACGACTACGGCTGTTCGCTGAAGGTGTTCCGCTCCGAGATCATCAAGCCGATGAAACTATACGGCGAGATGCACCGTTTTCTGCCCGCGATTGCGAGCGAGCAGACGTCGCGGGTGGAGGAGCAGGTCGTCAATCACCGCGCGCGCGCGTACGGCCGATCGAAGTACGGCATCGGCCGGACGATTCGCGTCGTTCTCGATCTCCTCACCGTCAAGTTTCTTCTCAGCTACGCGACGCGGCCGCTGCAGATTTTCGGCCTCATCGGCGTCGCGATGGGAACGGTCGGCGGCGTGATCACCGCCTGGCTCGCCTACGAGCGCCTGCGCGAGATCACGTCGCTCAATCAGCACCTGCCGATGCTGCTTCTCGGCATCCTGCTCGTGTCCACCGGACTGCAGCTCGTGACGATCGGTCTGCTCGCGGAGCTCCAGGCCCGGACCTATCACGAATCGCAGGACAAGCCGACCTACGTGATCAAGCAGATCCTCGACGAGCCCTCGTCGCTCGTCGAAGCGGCACCGGTCCGGCGGCATCGCGACCTTCGTGGCTGATCGTCGTCTCTCGTGCGCGGTCTGGGCTGTCGCCGCGGCCTCCGCGGCCTGCGGAGGCGCGGGCACCCAGCCGTCTTCGGGGCCGGCCATCGTCTGTCCCGCGTCGCAGACGCTGCAGTCTCTCGACGGCCGTCCGGTGACGGCGATTTACACGCCGGTGTCGGTCAGCGGCAAGACGCCGCTCAGCGTCGCGTGCGTCCCCGCGGCGGGATCGGCGTTCCCGATCGGCGCCAACAAGGTGACGTGCACCGCGACCGATGCCGACGCCCGCCAGGCGTCGTGCAGCTTCACCGTCACCGTGCTCGGTCAGCCCAGGCTGAGCGTGACGAAGTTCACCGCGTTCGGCGACAGTATCACCGCCGGCGTTACCGATCCGCCGTGCGGAATCATCAGCGCGCTGGGGCTCGCGACGCCGCAACAGCTGGCCGAGGAACGCCGCCTGCTTCTCGCAAGCCTGGAGACAGCCACGTCCTATCCGACAGTTCTTCGCGGTCAACTTGCAAGCCGTTATGCGACGCAGTCGCCCGTCGTCAGCAACGACGGCTACGCGGGCGAATGTATCGTCCTCAATTGCACGCCGCCGCCGGATCCGCTGACGCGCCTCCGAACCGCGCTCGACGTTGAAAAGCCGGATGTCCTCCTCTTGCAGGAGGGCGTCAACGACCTGAACAACCTGCACACCGCCGGCATCAGCTCGATCCGTGATGCGCTGCAGGCGATGATTCAGACCGCGCGCGGGCGGGGTGTTCAGGTGCTCCTCGGGACGCTGCTGCCGCAGCGCGCCGGCGCATGCCGCGGCTACGCGGTGCCTGATGTTCCGCCGATGAACGATGCGATCCGTGCGCTCGCGACGAGCTCCGGCTCGACGCTCGTGGACCTTTATCAGGCGCTTGGCGGCGTCGCCGATCCGTACATCGGCCAGGACGGCCTGCATCCGAACGCGAGCGGTTATCAGAAGATGGCCGACGCATTCTTTCAGACGATCCAGTCGAAGTACGAAGTCAAGTGACGAAACAGAATCCACTGCGGCGGGTGGATTCAGCCCTGCTGCTGATCCTCCTCCTCGGTACGGCGATTCGGCTGCAGTACCTCGACCTGCCGTTCGCCGAAGCGCACCGCTGGCGATTCGTGACGAATCTCGACGTCACGCGCAACTTCTTCACTCGATCGATGAACATCTTCTGGCCGCAGGCCAGCTGGGGAGGGCCGGCCGCCTATCTCGGGATGGAGTTTCCGCTTCTGCAGTGGCTTGCCGCGGTGCTCTACAAGCTCTTCGGCGAGCACGAAGTCCTGTGCCGCCTCGTCACCATAGCGTTTTCGGTGGCGACCATCGCCGTCGTGTTCACGCTCGGAAAACGACTTTTCGGGGTCGCCGCCGGCCGCGCGGCGGCGTTTCTCGTCGCGGTGTCGCCGTCGATGGTGTTCTTCGGACGCACGTTCCTCTCCGACGTCCCGATGGTGTGCTTCATGGTGGCCGGGCTGCTCGGCTACGTCGCGTATCTCGAGACCGGAAATCGCGGTCACGCGCTCGCAGGGGCCGTGTGCACGGCGCTGGCCGGACTCGTCAAGCTGCCGGCGGTGGCGATCATCGGTCCGATTGCGTGGGCGGCCTGGCGCGCGCGCGGCTGGACCGCGCTGCGCGATCGCTGGCTGACGTTCGGCGTCGGCGTCGGCCTCGTCGTCGTCGCGCTGTGGTACTGGCACGCCGATCGGATTTACCACATGACCGGATTGACGGAGGCGATCTTCCATTCCTCCGACAACCCGCCGCCGGAGCTGATGCCGTTCACGAATCACTCATTGCCGGTCATCCACTGGGGCAACTACGCGCTGCTCGCGCAGTGGGACTACTACGACCGCATGCGCGACTGGACGTGGCACCTGCATCTGACGCCGGTTGGATTCAGCCTCGCGCTCATCGGGCTCGCGACGATGTCCGGCGTCGCCGGCTACGACGTCGTCGTCATATGGCTGGCGGCGGTGCTTTCGACGATGCTGGCGTCGGCGGTCGGCAGCTTCTATCACGAGTTCCACCAGCTGCCGCTGGTGCCGCCTGCGGCGATGCTGTTCGGTCTCGTTGCGGCCCCGCTGTTCGACGGCGAGTGGCTGCGGCGCCGCTTCGGCGGCTGGTGGGGCGTGCCCGCCGCCGCCGCACTCGCCGTGTCGCTCGCCTGGATGGCGTTCATCTACAGCGGCGTCGTGCGCTACTACTTCCGTCCCGACGGACTCGATCTCGGGACGATGGATGTCGGACGGGTCGTGCGCGAGCGCACCGTCCCGGGTGACTATGTGATCACCATCGAGTTCGGCGAGTATGGCAACAACTCGCCGGTCCTGCTGTATCGTGCGGAACGGCGAGGGTGGAGCTTCGACGCCAAGACCATCACTCCGCACGTCGTCGAATATCTCCGCACGCGGTACCACACCCGCTATCTCGTCACGACTGTCGACATCGCGCCGGTCAACCGCGATCTGGCGCTATACCTGCGCGACAAGAAGGCGATCGACGCGGGACACGGAGCGACGCTGTTTCAGCTCGAGTGAGCGCTGTCCGGTCGGCTGTCACAGAAGAGTCCCAGCAGGAGCAGCGGGTAGTACCAGGCGACGTACGTGCCGGTCGCATGGATTTTCCATAGCTGCGCGCCCATCGCGAGGGCGGCGGCGAGCAGCGCGAGTTGCGCCGTCGAGCGGCCCCTCGCGACGAAGAACGTGCCTGCCACGAAGAGGAAGAACGCCAGGACGACCGGCCGGCTGAATGATTGATCGCCGGCCAGAGGCGTCATCAGCGCTCTCCGGACTCCCTCGCGCTGACCCCAGAAGCCGAACACGCTTTTCCCGTACGCCGCCAGGCTCTCCTGGTGGCCGATGGTGTCGCTGACAATCGTTCCGACGAGTCCGCGGCCGCCGGCGGGACGCGAAAACAGCAGCACCGAGCCGCCGATCACCGACGAGGCGAGCACAAAGCCGATCGCAAAGCGCGTGAGATCGCCGCGACGAGTGGAGTAATAGCCGATCCACGCGGGAACGAAAAAAAACGGATAGAAGAGCGCGCCGCCGGCCACAGCCAGCGCCGCGCCGGACCAGGCCGGACGCGAGATCAGCGCGAGCGCGATCAGCGACAGCGCGGACGGTCCCATGTGCGAGACGAACGTCATCCCGCCAATGGCGTCGTCGCCGTCCCCGACGCCCAGGACGAACACGCTCCCGCAATAGAGCGCGACGATCGCCCACGCGGTACGCTCGCCGGCGAGCCGGAATGCGACGAGAAACAGAGCGGCCAGGCCGGCGAGATGCAGTGCGATTGTCGTCAGCTGCGTTGCGAGCATCGGCGGCTCGAAATACGCGTCCGCCGTTTCGATCGGCGGACGTGTCATCGGCGGGTTCACCGGACGCGGGTTCATCACGAACTGGAAGGGCAGATGCGCGAGATACAGCACCGGACCGTACGCGGCGGCCGGCGTCGACGTCAGCATGGGATCGCCGTACGGCCAGCGGCCCCGCTCGCGCAGCCGCTGCGCGCCGATGTTGACGAAGTAGCCGGCGTCGTCGGGTGGCGTCGCGAGCCCGTCTGCGACGTCGAGCGCAACGAGCGCGAGCGCAAGCGCCGCGAGGGCCGCGCGTCCGAGAAGCATGCGCGGCGGCGCCGTCGACCAGCCGCGGGCGCGGCCGACGGCGCGGACCAGCAGCGTCAGAGTCAACAGGACGATCGCTGTGAACAGCCAGTCCATGATGTTGTAGCTGGCCGTGTCCATGTGCTCGGAAAAGCCGAGGATGTCGAAGAAGCACCAGCCGATGGCCTGCGCGATCACGAGATCGACGTTTCGCGGGTCGCGGGGATGCCGGAAGTTGAATCCCGCGAGCAGCACGACGCCGAACGAGAGGACGAAAGTCGTGATCTGGCCGGGAAGTTTCTGCGAGCGCTGGCAGCAGCGCTGGTGCTCGTTGTAGAACGCGTAGACGTACGGAAGCTTCTGCAGCGACACCAGCGCGTCCTCGTGCGCGGGCGGCGGCGAGAAGCTCGGCGTGTAGAGCTGCTTGAGGGCGGTCCGCTGCGGCGGGTTCGACTCCCAGCGGGCGAGGCAGATGATTGCCGCGGCGATGCCGCCGACGAGCAGGATTGCCGCGGCGCCTTGGCCGTCGCGGCTCATTGCCCGCCTGCGCGGCGCGCGCTCTGGACGATCTGGGCCAGCGCCGTCCCGACGGCGAAATGGCCGCTGACCCGCATGTGATCGTCCAGCACGTAGAAATCCCTGTCGGTCAGGACGCGCGTCGTATCGAGTGTGACGAGGTGGCGCACCCACTCCGGATACTCCGGCCGGCGCGCGACCTGGTCGAGCGCGGCGATGAACCGCCGGGGGTGCCCGAATTCCTGGTTCACCTCGAAGACGATCAGCTGCACGCCATCGAGCGATGACGGTCCGGCCTTCACGACGGCGTGAAGGAACAACTCCGCCTCCTGCTCGGGGGTGATCGGATCCATCCGCAGCTGATCCGGCTCGGGCGGCTCGAGCTTCAGCACCTTCATGAACAGACGAACGGTGTACTTGCCCGGGTAATAGCGCTGCTGCGCTGTGTAATAGCGGCCGATCGTCTCCCATAGATCGCGGCTGCTGATCGGCAGATGATCGTGCTGCTCGCGGAACGTCCGGTTCTCCGGCAGATCGTTGTCCGCGTACTGTATGGCGAGCACGCGCAGCTTCGACGTGTCGAGCCGGCCGAGCATCAGCTTCTCGCGGACCGTCGCGTACGACGACACCGCGGCGTTCAGCGTCTTCAGTCCGGTCTTCTGAGCCATGACGCGGACGAGCGACTGATCCTGCTCGACGCCCCAGCCCATCGCGTGCGAGTCGCCGATGACGATCATCTCCGGCGCCGACAGCGCCGCCTCGTCGTCCCGCAGTCCCGCGCTGTTGACGCGATACGCGTTCGAAAACTCGAGGTTCCCGAAGGTGCACGCGCCCGGTTTCAGCGTGTAGAAGAGCTCGGCGTCGTAGCGAGCGCAGCGCGCGTCGAACTGAATCAGGGATCGATTGAAGTGGCGGTAAACCTGCTGCACGAGACGTCGCATCGGGCCGCCGGCGGCGGCGACCACCCCGGGCGAATGAAGCAGGATCACGAAGAGCAGCTCGAGCAAGGCGAGCGCCCCGGCGAAAACGAAGACGAGCGCGAAAACGCGGAACGCCAGCGGCTTCAGAAAGGATCGGGTGCGCGACGTATAATCACCCTCTCCATACATGACGGGCGCGGCGCTCGCACTGCTTCTGGTCGTCGGTCTCGCGCTGTCGTGGCATCCGATTCTGCCCTGGTACGCGGCGGCGGGGCTCGCGATCGCGTTCGCGTGGATGGTCTGGCCGGGCGCGATTATCGCACGGCGCGTGTACGGGCCGCAACGCGGATGGGCCGCCGCGCTGATGGCAGCGCCGGCGTGGGGCTTCGGCGTCACCAGCGTCGTGCTGCTCGCGCTCTGGGCAGCCGGCATCCGCAGTTCCGCGTTGCTCGCGACGGCGCCGATCCTCGCCGCGGTCGCGACGATTCCGTGCCGGCGTCTGTCAGGCGCGCTCGACCTGCCGGCCTTCGATCGACGCGACGTCGCGCCGCTGCTCATCGTCCTGCTGCTCGTCCCGCTCGTCGTCGGCCGCCCGTTCGCGCGCGTCGGCGAGATGACGCCGGACGGCAAGGCGTATCGCGCCTACTTCATCGCCGACTTCGAGTGGGCGATGGCGGCGGTCAGCGAAGTGAGCAAGGGCGACGTGCCGCCGAAGAATCCCTTTCTCGCCGGCGAGACGCTCCATTACTACTGGCTCGCGGACCTCTTTTCCTCGGTCGAGCATCGCGCGACGACCGGGTCGCTGGCGATCGAGCAGATCCTCCTCGTCAACGACACGCTGATCGCCCTCGTGTTCGCCGCTTTCCTGTACTTCTTCGTCCGGCACTGGGTGCGAAGCCCGTCGGCCGCCGCCTTCGCCTGCGCCTTCGCCGTGCTGTTTTCGAGCTTCGAAGGCGCGCAGCAGGTGTTTGCCTTCTGGTCGCGTGGCGTGCCGTCCCGTCTCGCGTTCGACGCCCTGCGCAACACGAACATCGACGCCATCACCAACTGGAAATTCCAAACCCTCAAAGTCGATGGCCTTCATCGCCTGCTGCTGTATCAGCCACAGCATGCGCTGACGTGGTCGCTGTCGCTGTCCGCGCTCCTGGTGCTGCGGCAGGCGCGTGACGCGGGACGCGCGGGCGTGAACGCTCTCGCGGCGGCTCTCCTCGGCATCGGACTGCTGATCAGCTCTTTCATCGCGATGTTCGTGGGGGTCGCGGTGGGGCTCTATCAGGCCGTGCGGCTGCTGTTCGCGCGGCGCTGGCAGGCGATCGTCGTCGCCGGCGCCGCAGGGGCGGTTCCCGTCGGCGCCGCGCTCGCCGTCACCGTGCTTCTGCGTTACGTCGACCGCAACAGCGGGCAGATCGTGTTCGTCGGCGCGCTCAACCCGCTCGCCGGACATAACACCTGGACCGGAATTGTTCTGAGTTTCGGCCCGATGCTGATCGCGGCGTCGGCCGGCGCCGCGGTCGCGATCGTCAGGCGCGCGTCCGAATTCGCCGTGCTGGGTCTCGTGATCGCCGTCGCCTGGTTCTTCTATTTCTTCGTCGACGTCGTCGATCATCAGCATGCGTACGTCGGGTGGCGCGCCGGCCATCTCCTGTTTATCGCGCTCGCGCCGTTCGTCGGCTACGCGTGGCAGGATCTGTGGGCGCGGGGGCTCGCGGCGCGCGCCCTCGTCGCTCTTGGCGCGGTGTTGCTGGCCCTCGGCGCGGCCCCCATGATCGCGATCGATCTCTACAATACGCAGGACATCGAGAATCGACGGGCGGGACCATCCTTTCACTGGACGGAGATTCTCTCGCGCGACGAGCTCGCCGCCCTGCAGTGGGTCAAGTCGTCGACGCCGCCGGATGCCCTGATCCAGGTCGATCCGATTCATGACGGCGTCGAAGGCGGCGTATGGGCGTACATGCCGGCATTCGGCGAGCGCCGGATGACGGCCGGCGTGCCGATCTCGATGATTCCGGCCAAGCGCTATCTCGAAGCCGGCCAGCGGGTCCGTCAGATGTTCGCTGCGACCGACGCGCCCGACGCGTACGCGAAAGCGTGCGCGCTCGATCTGCAGTACATCTACATCGGTCCGGAAGAGCAGCGGGTGTATCCGCATCTGCGCGCGCTCCTCGACGGCGCGCCGGATCGGTTCCAGACCGTCTTCCACAACGGCAGCGTCAGCATCTACCGCGTCGTTCGCGGCATGGCATAATTGCATATCGCCATTTTTCAGCAGGAACCCTTGCGTAAACCCGTCGTGATGTGTGCGGTCGCGCTCGTCGTGTCCGCGTGCGGGAGCTCCTCGACCAGTCCGTCGGCCATCAGCGTGACGAGCATCTCCCCGAACAGCGGGACGTCCATCGGCGGGACGAAGGTCACGGTCAGCGGCTCGAATTTCGCCGCCGGTGTGACGGTGGCGATTGGCGGCACCGCGGCCACCGACGTGGCCGTGTCGAGCCCGAACACGCTGACGGCGACCACCGGCGCGCATGCGTCGGGCGTTGCGGACGTCGTCGTCGCGACGCCAACCGGGCAGCGCGGCTCGCTCGGGGGGGCCTACACCTACGTCGCACCGCAGCAGGTGCCGAACACGCCTCCGACGATCATGGCGATCGTGGTTCAAGGGACCGTCGGCCCGCGCGAGCCGCCGCAGTTCGCGTCGCTCGACGAAACGGTCACGGTCACGGCAACCGTATCCGACGCCGAAACCCCGGTCTCTCAGCTCGCCTTCGCCTGGACGAGCGACTCCGGCGGCTCGTTTACGGGGACCGGCGCGCAGGTCAAATGGACGGCGCCGCATACGCTTGCGGGTACGCCGAAGACCGTCGGTCTGACGCTGACGGTGACAGAGCATTACCAGACGACGGACGGCAGCGGTCTGCCGGTGACGCGCGATAACACGGCAACGCAGTCCACGGGCGTGCGGGTCCACGATTCGGTGAAAGAAGTCGGGGACCTCGCCGTGGATTTCCTCGTCGGCTTCTCCAAGCAGCTCGATCCGGCGTTCGTCGTCCGGAATTTCTCGGACAGCTGCGGAGGCAAGGCGGACGAAAAGAGCGACGTCCAGAAGAACAACGACCAGAACACGGTCAACTCGTACACGATCGGCAATCCCGCGACGACGGTCGGGTTCATCGGCAAGGCCGGCTGTCCGTTCCGCGGTGTGTTCGGCGATGCGTGCTCGCAGGTGCCCGTGGAATGGCATTCCACCGCCAAGGCCACAGGCGTCTCCGGAGTTGCGAAAGGCACCGATCAAGTGGCGGCCATTCTCGAAAACGATCAGTGGCGCCTCTGCGCGAGCGACTTCAACGGCGATCCGACGCAGAGCGACCTGTCACGGCTGCTGACTCGACGCTACCGATGAAGAACGCGAGAGACGCCCGGCTCCTTCTGGGCGCCGTGCTGCTCGTCGTCGCCGTTGTCCTCGTCCGCACCGCCTGGATGGACGACGACGCGTACATCACGTTCCGGACCGTCGATAACGCGCTTCACGGCTACGGGCTGCGCTGGAACGTCGCCGATCGCGTGCAGACGTATACCAATCCGCTGTGGATGCTCGTGATGACGGCGGCGGCGGCGGTCACGCACGACGTCTACTACACGTCGCTCGCGATCCAGATCGTGTTGTCCCTTGTGGTGTTCGCGCTCGTCGTCTCTCGCATCGCCCCGTCGGTGCCGGCCGCCGTCTTCGGCGCATCGGCGCTCCTGCTGTCCAGGAGCTTCGTCGAGTACTCGACCTCGGGGCTCGAGAACCCGCTCACGCATCTGTTGCTCGTGCTGATCGTGATTCGGGCGGCGCGAATCGATCGGGGGCCGCGTCGCCTTTTTACGCTCAGCCTCCTGTCGGCGCTGATGATGTTCAACCGCCTCGACACGGCGCTGCTCGTCGCGCCGCTGCTCGCCGTCGAGTTCTGGGGATCGGGCGTGCGCACGAAGGACACGTGGACCGCGGCTCTGGCCGGCTTTGCGCCGCTCGTCGCATGGGAGCTCTTCTCGATCGTCTATTACGGATTCCTGTTTCCGAACACCGCCTACGCGAAGCTCGGCGCCGGCATTCCGCACGCGGATCTCATGCGTCAGGGGATCGTGTATCTGTTCGACGGCGTCGCGAACGATCCGCTGACGGCGCTGATCATCGGCGCCGCGATCGTCTCGCCGCTGTTCTTCGACGGCGGCTGGATGCTGCCGCTGGGCATCGCGAGCTACGTCGCGTACATCGTCTGGGTTGGCGGCGACTTCATGAGCGGCCGATTCCTGGCGGCACCGCTCCTGCTGGCGGTCGTGCAATTGATTCGCCGCCCGATCGCCGGGCTCGCCGACGCGCGGCCGCTGTGGTTTGCCGCGGTCGCGGTCATGTGGATCATCGGTCTCTCTACGCCGCGCCCGCCGATCCTGACCGATGCCGCCTACGGCACTGACATCGATCCGCTGAAGATCCTTGGTCCAAGCGGGATCATGGACGAGCGGCGGTGGTACTACCCCGGGACCGGACTGCTCACCGCCCGTCGCGGCGTCGCGATGCCCAATCACAAATGGCTTTACATGGGCTACGACCTCGCGCGCAAGCGCGAGCCGTTCTTCCTGACCGACGCAGCCGGGTTCATCGGCTACGCGGCGGGACCGACGGTGCACCTGATCGACTGGAACGCGCTCGTCGATCCGCTGCTGTCGCGGCTGCCGGCGGAGCCCGCGTGGCGTGTCGGTCATTACCGGCGGCCAGCGCCTGCGGGATACGAGGAAACGCTGCGCACCGGCCGCAACCAGATTCGAGATCCCGGCGTCGCCGCCTACTACGAGAAGCTGCGCATCGTCACGATCGACCCTGTGTGGTCGCCGCAGCGGTTCAAGACGATTATCGCGATGAATCTCGGCCGCTACGATTCCCTGCTATCGGACTACGGGCGCGTCCACGTCCAGTTCGCGGACGTCTCCTCGCCGAAGCGGGACGGAGAGGCATGGAACGCAGCCGGGACGGTGCGCATGAACCGGCGCGGCGTGGACGTCGCGCTGCCGGCGCCCGCGAGCGGCACGAGCGTCGTCGAGGCAAGCGTTTCAGGGAACGATACCTACACGTTCGTCTTTCTTCGCGGCGGCCGGACGATCGGCGAACGCACCATCGCTCAGCCAGTGACGACCGACGGAAATCTTCTGACGCACGCGTTCCCGGCGCCGTCAGAGGCGTTCGACGTGATCCGCATTCTGCCGTCCGGCGGCGACTCCCAGTTCAGCCTCGGCCATCTGCGATTGATCGGCAAAGAATCCCAGCAGTAGAAACGGATACGCCCAGGCGATATACGTGCCGGTCGGGTGGATCTTCGTCAGCGATGCGCCGAGCGCGACGATCGCCGTCATCAACGCGAGGTGTGACGGCCTCCGGCGGCGGGTCATCCAGAACCCGCCGACGACGACTGCGAGGAAGGAGAGGAACATCGGCGTCGTGAAACCCGACACGCCGGCGAGCGGCGTGTTGAACCACTCGCGGATGCCGCTTTTCTGTGCCCAGAAGCTGAACGGACTGAAGCCGTAGTGCCGCGGATCGGTGTGGTGGCCGAACGTATCGTTCAGAATCGTCGCAATGAGGCCACGGCCACCATACGGTCGAGACAGCAGCAAAACCGGGATGCCGATCGCGAGTGACGCAGCAGCAAATCCCGCCGCGAACGCCCCGCGGCCGCGCGGCTGATCCCAGTAGTAGCCGAGCCACGCCGGCGCCATGAAGGCCGGATAGAAACCGACGCCGGCGGCGGCGGCGAGAGCGACGCCGGCCAGCGCCGGCGACGGCAGCAGCGCGAATGCGACCATCGTGACCGCCGTCGGCGCGATGTGCGAGATGTACGTCATCCCTCCGATGAAGAAGTCGTCGCCGCCGACGCCCAGCACGTAGGCCGATCCGCAGTACAACACGACGAGCGCCCAGCCGACGTCGGGACCGGCGAGCCTACGGGCGGACACGAAGAGCGCGACGAGGCCGATCGCGTGGAACGCGATGGCGCACAGCTTCGTCGCGAGCGGCGGCGGCACGATGTAGGTCCCGCCCGCGCCCAACGTGACGACATCCGGTGACGAGTCGTTGAGGGGCGCCGGAGACAGCGCCCACTGAAACGGAAGATGCGCGACGAAGAGCAGCGGTCCGTAGGCGGCGGCGGCGCTCCCCGACAGGAGCGGATCGCCGTACGGAAGCGCGTGCCGCTCCCGCAGACGCTGCGCGCCGAGGTTCGCGAAGAACCCCACATCGTCCGGTTCGCGGACGAGCGCGTCCAGCACGTTGACGACGACCATCACGGCGGCCGCGGCGATCAGCGCGCGTCGGGCGACGTACGGGCGCCACCCGATG
>Ga0075425_100005071_pt1 | contig 13642 bp, 13 predicted proteins | sample SoiMethybrSBSTD4_FD_75300 | JGI IMG/M metagenome (GOLD analysis project Ga0075425, IMG submission 75300) | Bulk soil microbial communities from a Populus tree surrounding site in Tennessee, USA - Soil MetaG P. TD hybrid SBSTD4 | ecosystem: Environmental > Terrestrial > Soil > Tree plantation...
GTTTGCGCCTGCGCGAGATGGCCGAGCTTTGCCCACAGCCGGCAGCCGCTCGCCCCCGCCGTGGCGCGCAGTCTCGCGCCTGCCGGCAAGCGCAGCCAGGACTGCGGCCGGAAGCTCTCGCCGCCCTCGGCAAATCCGCCCGCCAGCACGAGGAGTTCACCGCCGCCTGGCAAGAGGCGGTCAATGTCCGTGTTGGGCGCCCAGCGCTCGAGCCGCACCTCTTCGCGCTCGTCCCGAAACAAGGGTATGACGTCCACCCCGGTGCCTTCCGGGCTGCGCGTATACGCCGCCGCGTTGGTGTCGATCCGCACCTGCGTGCGGTCATGCAACGCGAACTGCCACAGCTTCACAAAGATCGTGCAGCCCGGCGTCGATCCCGGGGTATGGCGGGAGGTGGGCGGGTTGCGGATGTAGGAGCCAGCGGGAAAGTCGCCGTGCTCGTCCGAAAAGACGCCCTCCAAGACCAGGAACTCTTCGCCGCCGTCGTGGGTATGCGCCGAGAACCGGCTATCGGGTGCGTAGCGCACAAGGCTGGTGGCGCGCGCCACCTCGCCACCTAGGCGATCGAGCATGCGCCGGTCCACGCCGGCGATGGGCGATGGTGTCCAGGGGAGCTCGGCGGCATGCACGGCAACCCGCCGGCTGAAGTCGGCATTGAGCTGCATCGACACCACGTCTGTTGCGTGGGCCCTATGCTAGAAGTGGTGGCCAGGGCAGGCAAGCGGCGGGACGGGGACGGCGCCGGCCCAGCCCGTACGTGGGGCCGGAGGCCCGTGCCCTTTTATGTTGGCCGGCGGCAGGCGGCTTGCGGGCGCGAGCGCGCGCGGCGTCGCTCAGGGCTGAGTGGAGGCGGGATGGTGCTGCAGGAAGGACCTGAGCCGGGCGAGCGTTAAGGCCGGCACCTCCTCCTGGGGAACGTGGCCGCAGCCCGTAAAAACCGACAGCTCCGCCCGGGGCAGGGCGCGCGCCAATCGCCGGCCGACGCCGACGGGAACCACGCGGTCTTCAGCACACCAGATCAACAGCGCGGGTTGCTGGATCGTGGGATAGGCGGCGATCAGGGCCGGCAGGTTGGCGGGAATAATGCCTTGTGCGGTTTGCAGGAGGGCGTGGCGACCCCCTTCCTCGTAGAGGGGGCGCGCGTAGGCCCGCACCGCGTCCCATGTAATCTTGTCGGGGTCGGCATAGGCCGCCAGCAAACCCTTGAAGGCCTCAAGCTCGGGAGGGGCGGCGGCGATGCCGACCTCGGCCAAAACAGGCGTGCGCAACAGCTCGATAAAGAGGGGGACCGGCTGGGGATAGGCGATGCTATCGAGCAGCACCAAGCGGTCCACCGTCGCGGGGCGCCTGAGGTTGAGCCGAACGGTCAGCGCCAGGGCAACGCCGCCGCCGAGGGAGTGGCCGACGATCGTCAAACCCCTGAGGTCCTTGGCCGCGATGAGGGTTTCGAGCAGGCGCGCCTGATCCAAGATGCCGTAAGCCGCATCGAAAGGTTTGTCGGACCGCCCGAAGCCCTTGAGATCGACGCTGAGCACACGGTGCGACCGCGCCAAGCCGGGCGCCAGGTAGCGCCAACTGTAGGTATTGGCGCCCAAGCCGTGGATCAGGAGGATCGGCGCGCCGCGGCCCATCTCCTCGACCCACAGCCGCACCGGCGCCGCAGCAGTCCCCACATTGACGAAGGCGCCGCGCGGTCGTGGCTCCGCCGCCGCGCTCGTCCCCTGCCAAAGCGGGCCAAGCCAGCTGAGCCACCCGGCGGCAAGCACCAGGGCAAGGCGAGCCGCGCGTGCTGTTGAGGTGCGAGCCATGCCGATAAAATCGCGTGGCCGACCCTAGCGGAATTCTTGGCGCAGGACGGGGAGCCTGCCGCCTCCCCGCGAGAATTGTTCGGCGCTGTGGCCGCTTAGTCACCGGCACTCCCCATTTCCAAGGCGACGAGCAAGGCGGGAGCGTGCGGCTGGAACATTGTGGGCCTATGGGCGAACCCAAAGCGTTGCCGGACGTTGTTAGGGGGTGGCTTTTGCCCTGCGAAAGGAAACGTTATGCGCACCTCCCTTGTTGTCCTTGCTCTGGCCGGGCTTCTGGCTGTTGGCGGCTCCGCGCTGGCGCAGGAGAAAACTAAACCCGCGCGCAGCACCGCATCGCTCGAGTGCTCCAAGCAGGCGGACGAAAAGGGTCTGCATGGCAAGGCGCGCAAGAGCTTTCGGGCCAAGTGCCTGAAAGATATGAAGCAAAAGAAGGCCGCCTAGCCGCGGGCGAGCCCGATCAACCCCGCCCGCCATCCTTAACGCGTGCCTTGCCTCGAGGCGCGTGCGCCAAAGTTTGGGGCATCGCCGTGGAGGCGAAAGCCTCCGTGGCTGCTTCACGCCTCGAGAGCCGCCCCCAGCCGCGCATAGACGTTGGGGTCGCAGCGTTCCATGAAGCGTTCCGGTGTCGCGAGCGCCACAAACCCTTGCTGGGCGTAGAGGCCGTGGGCATCGGCCGTGACCAGCAGCCAGCGCCGCAGGTTTTGCAGCTCGGGATGCGCCGTGACGGCCCGCATCAAGCCTTTGCCAATGCCTTGGCCGCGCTCACCGGGGTCGACGAAAACGTCCGCGAGGTAGGCAAAGGTCGCCCGATCCGTGATGACGCGGCAAAAGCCGACCGTGGCGCCGCCTTTCAGCGCGCCAAAACAGAGGGAGCCGGCGACGGCGCGGTCGAACACCTGGCGCGGCATCTGGCCGGCCCAGTAGCTCTTGCGGGCGATCCAATCGTGCACGCGGTCGAGGTCGATGCGGGCGAGCTCGCACGTGTAGGCGATGTTGTCTTGGAGATTGGCTGGGGATGCGGCGAGAAACATGGGCGGAGCACCTCGGCTTGGCAGCGCCAAAAAACGAAAAAGCCGCGCAACTGGCGCGGCTTGCGGACGAACGCTATTTGAACGTCATCGCTTGCGCGCGAGGGGCGGCGAGGTTGGACGTCGGCGTCGCTGTCTCGAAGTGAGGTGCATGGTGGGCGTGTAGGTAAGGGCGATCCGGCTCGAAGTCAACGGCGTCGGCAGCCAAGCCGGTTGTCAGGCGTGCGAGCCGTAAAGGTGGCAGGCGACGTGGCGATCCTCGAGCGCAACGAGGCCGGGGTCTTGCTCGCCACACTGCCGCATCGCCTGCTGACAACGGGGATGGAAATGGCAACCGGGCGGCGGGTTGAGCGGGCTCGGCACCTCGCCGGCGAGCACGATGTCCTCGCGCCATTCGTCGGGCCGCGAGGGGAGCGCCGCGGAAAACAGGGCCTTGGTGTAGGGATGTTTCGGGGCCTGCAGCAGCGCCCGCGTCGCGCCGTACTCGACGATGCGACCAAGATACATGACCACGATCGCGTGGCTCATATGCGCCACGGCGGCAAGATCGTGGGCAATAAACAGATAGGAGAGATTAAGCTGCGTTTGCAGATCGCGCAGCAGATTGAGGATTTGCGCCCGGATCGAGACGTCGAGCGCGGACACCGGCTCGTCCAGAACGATCAGCTTGGGTGACAGCGATAAGGCCCGCGCAATGGCGATGCGCTGGCGCTGACCGCCGGAGAACTCGTGTGGGAAGAGGTCGGCGGCGCGGCGGGGAAGCCCGACCAGCTCCAACAGTTCGAGCACCCGCTTCTTGACTTCGGTTGCCGTCAGGCGCTCGTTGGTAACGAGTGGCTCGGCAATGATGGTGCCCACGCGCATGCGCGGGTTGAGCGAAGCGTACGGATCTTGAAACACGGCCTGCACGGACCGACGATAATGTCGGCGTCCGGCGGCGTTCAGCGTGGCGAGATCCTGCCCCTCGAAGCGAATGTCGCCCGCCGTGGGCTGCTCGAGGCCGAGCACCAGTTTGGCGGTGGTGGTTTTGCCGCAACCGGATTCGCCGACCACGCCGAGGGTTTGGCCGGCTTCGATGCTAAAGGAGATCCCATCAACGGCGCGAACCACGCCCCGCGTACCGCCGAACAGGCGGCCGCGGCCGGGAAAATACTTGCTCAGCCGTTCGGCCTCAACCACCGGCATTAGGCCGCTCCGCGTTTGACCTTGTCGCTCGCGTCTGCCGCGAGGAGCCAGCACTTCGCATGACGTCGATCCCCGACTGCGACTTCCGGTGGGGGCGCGCTCCGGCAGCGATCAACGGCCTGGGAACAGCGCGGCGCAAAGGCACACCCCGTCGGCATCTGCCCGAGGTCGGGCGGTTGGCCGTCGATGGCGCTGAGCCGGCGGCGGCTGTCGCTCAGGCGTGGAATGGAGTTGAGAAGCGCCTGGGTGTAGGGGTGCGCTGGGCTGTCAAAAATTTGCCGAACGGGCCCTGCCTCCACCAGCTGTCCCGCATACATGACGGCAAGCTGGTCGCACATCTTGGCGACAATGCCGAGGTTATGCGTGATGAAGATCAGCGCCAGCCCGTGCGCCTGTTGCAGCTCGCGCAACAAGTTCAGGTACTGGGCTTGAATGGTCAGGTCGAGGCTGGTGGTGGGCTCGTCGGCGATCAGCAGCCGCGGTTCGCAGGAGATGCCGATGGCCCCGACGATGCGTTGGCGCATGCCGCCGGACATTTCGTGCGGAAATTGCAGGAGCCGCGTGGCCGGTGAGGCGATGCGCACCGCTTGCAAGAGGTCGAGCGCCCGGCGCCACGCCGTGCGACGGTTGGCGCGCTCATGCACGCGGATGGGCTCGGCGACCTGATCGCCGACCGTGAACAGCGGATTGAGCGAAGCCATGGGATCCTGCAGGATCATGGCGATGCGGCGCCCGCGCAGGCGGCGCATCTCCGCCTCGGATTTTTGCAAGAGGTCTTCGCCTTCGAACAGCATCCGGCCGCCGGCGATGCGCGCCGAGGGTGGCAAAAGGCGCAGCACGCTCAAGGCGAGTGTGCTCTTGCCGGACCCCGACTCCCCAACGATGCCCAAGGTCTCGCGCGCGCCAATGCTGAGGCTGACCCCGTCGACCGCGCGCACCACGCGCGTGCCGCGGGCCGAGACGTAATGGGTGGACAGGTTCTCTATTCTGAGCAGCGGCGCGGCACCCATCAGGTCCTCACATGTCCGGCGCAAGGCGGGCTTCACAGTTGACGCAGCTGGGGGTCGAGCTTGACGCGCAGCCAGTCCCCCAAGAGGTTGGCCGATAGCACCATCAGCATGATGCATAGTCCCGGCAACACGGTCAGCCACCAATAGCCCACCATCATGCCTTTCTTGCCGTCCGCCAGCATGAGACCCCAGGCCGGCTTGGGCGGCGGCACCCCGACGCCCAGGAACGACAGGGCCGCCTCCGTGACGATCACCACCCCCAGCATCAGCGTGCCCAGCACGATTGCGGAGTTGAGGACGTTGGGCAGAATGTGGCGATGCATGATGCTCCACTTCGAGCACCCCGCCACCACGGCCAGGCGCACGAATTCGCGTTCCTTGAGCGACAACACCTCGCCGCGAATGACGCGGGCGTAGCGGGTCCAGTAGACGGCCGCCAGAATGATGACGATGTTCATTTCGCTGGGGCCAACGATGGCGGTGAGGAAGATGGCAAACGTGAGCGCGGGCAGCGCCAGCCAGGTATCGGTGATGCGCATGATGACCTGGTCGACCCAACCCCCGAGATAGCCGGAGATGATTCCGAGCAGGGTGCCGGTGGCGCCGGCCACAACCACCGCGGTAAAGCCAACGACCACCGAAACGCGGGCACCGAAAATCAGCCGCGAGAGGACGTCGCGCCCCAAATGATCGGTGCCGAGCAGGTGTTCGAGGCTGCCGCCGGCCTGCCACGCGGGGGGACGGAAGCGGGCGGCAAGCGAGCCAACCTCCGGGTCATGCGGCGCCAGCGCACCCGCGAACAGGGCGACGAGCGCAATGCCCGTGAGGATCAGCGTCGGCAGTAGGGGAAAGTCGTCGAGCCGAAAGGAAAAGCGCGGGGATAGCTCGACAACCGGGGTCTCAATGGCCATGGCGTCATCGCTCCAATCGGATGCGCGGATCGATCAGGGCATAAAGGATATCGATCAGCAGGTTCACCAAGACGATCATGGCGCCACCCAACAGCACCACGGCCTGCACCACCGGAAAGTCGCGAAAGGTGATGCCCTCATAAAGCAGCCGGCCGATACCGGGCCAGGCAAACACGGTTTCCACCACCACGGCGACGTTGATCATAATGACGAGGTTAATGCCGGCGAGCGTCAGCACGGGGATCAGCGCGTTCTTGAAGGCGTGTTTGGCGATGACGCGCGGCTCGGGCAAGCCTTTGAGCCGGGCGAGCTTGATGTACTCGGAGCCCAGCACCTCGAGCATCGAGGAGCGCGTCAAGCGCATGTGCGCGGCGGCAAAATACCAGCCCAGCGCAAAGGCCGGCATCAGGAGATGCCACACCGTGCCCGAGCCCGATGAGGGCAGCCAGCCCAGCGAGACCGAGAAGATCAGGATCAGGACCAGGCCGACCCAGAACGAGGGCAGCGACAGGCCGAGCAGCGAAAAGGTTTTGCCAGCGCTATCCCAAAAGCCACCGACGCGCACGGCGGCGAGAATGCCGCTCGGGATGCCGATGAGGAGGGAGAAGGCCATGGCCGCCAGCGCCAGCAGCAACGAGTTCGGCAGGCGCGAGAGATAGAGGTCGAGCACCGGCGTGCGGTAGTAGAACGAATTACCGAAATCGCCCGTCAGCAGGCTCGCCAGAAAGGTCCAGTACTGCACCCAGATCGGCTGATCGAGGCCGAAGCGCTGGCGGATGGCATCGACGTCGGCCTGCGGCGCGCCCGGTTCCACCAGGAGCGTGGTGGGATCCCCGGTCACGCGCACGAAGAGAAAGATCGTCAGCGACAACAGCAGTAAGGAGACCAGCGAGTAGCCGAGCCGGCGCAGGATATAGTGGGTCATACCGTCTCCTTGCGCGCGTTGTGGCGCGGGCTCTGCGGGCGAATGGCCGGCGTGCAGGCGCCCCGGTCGGAGGCACCGGACGGGAGCACCGTTGCCGTGGGGCTGTGTCGCATGCTGCTGCCCTCCCCGTCGGGCTACTTGGTCACGACCGTGACATCCTCATAGGGCGCCGAATAGGCGTGGCCGGCGATCAGGCCCAAGCCGGATTCGCCGACGCGTGGCCCAGCGCCATTCAAAAACGCCAGCTGCCACAGGTGGGCATAGATCGTGCGCTCGTACACGAGCTCCTGGATTTTGTTGAGCAAGGCCCCGCGCTTGGCCGCGTCGAGTTCAGCTGCTTGGCGCGAAAACAAGGCGTCGATGTCGGGATAGCTGCCATAAACATAGGTGCCGCCCGTCACCACGAAGGATTCGAGGCGAGTGGCGGCGTTGCCGAAGGCGCCGCTCGCGCCTTGGATCAGGTTCTTATAGCTCTTCTCGCCGTAGCCCTTGAAAAAGGCGGCGCGTTCCAGGGGCCGCAGCTTGGCGCGGATGCCGACGGCCTGCAGATTGTTGAGCACCGCCTCGGCAAGGTTTGCGTAGGAAACATCGCAATAATACTCGCCGGCATCAAAGCCGTTCGGGTGCCCGGCCTCGGCCAGAAGTTTTTTGGCGAGCGTCGGATCATAGCTGGGAAGCGGGGGCTGCCAAAACTGCTCGAACGTGTAGGGGACGATGCTGCCGGTGATTTTGGAGTACCCGAGGGTCAGGGCCTGATTGATGCCCTTGTGATCGATGGCAAGGCTGGCCGCGCGGCGGACGCGGGGATCGTGCCAGGGCGACTTCGGATCCCATTGGTCGGGGAAGTAGAGCCAAAAGGGGGCCTGGATGACGGTTGGCCTCAGGCTTAAGCCTTTGCTGCGCTCGAGCTCCTCGGCCAGCTCGCCGCGGATCGAATAGGCAATGTCGACTTCCCCGCGTTTCAGGGCAGCGAGCCTGGTCGCCTCATCGGGGATCACGCGCAAGATCAGCCGTTCGACGCTCGGCTTTTTGCGCCAGTACGCCGGGAACGCCTCCAGGCTGAGCTCAAGGCCTGGCGTGAAGGCAACGAACTTGTAAGGTCCCGCGCCGATCGGTGCTTTTTTGAAGCCCTCATCGCCGACCCGCTCGACGTACGCCTTGGGCACGACCCAGGCCGCGGCCGTGGCACTGGTATAAAAGGTCAGGAAGTCGGGCCAGGGTTGCTTGAGCTTGAAGCGGACGTGGGTGTGATCGGGGGTCTCGACGCTCGCCACGTGGTCTTTCAAAATCTTGTTGGCGGCGCCGCGGTAGCGCTCATAGGAAAACTTCACGTCTTCGGCCGTTACCGGCTCGCCGTTGTGAAATTTCGCGCCCTCGCGCAGCACGAATTCGTAAACCAGGCCGTCCTCGGATTGCGACCAGGATTTGGCCAGGCTCGGTGCAAACGGCTCGCCCGGCATCGGCTTCACCAGGGCATCATGCAGGGCGTAAAGCACCATATAGGGCGTGATAATGCCCGACATTTCCGCGGGATCGAACCAGGTCGGGGCAAGCGAAACGTGCACCCCCCAGGTGAGCTGGCTCACGGGGTTTGCCGCGCGCGCCGCGGTCAGGGGCGCAACCAGGAGGAGCGCGGCAAGGAGGCCGGCAAACCGCCGAGCGCGCCAACCCCTGCGCTCGCCGATAGGCATGCCCGAGATTGCCCCGGCCGCTAGGTTAGCCATGGCGTTTTCCCTTCAGGGCGCACGGGAGGGCACTTGTGCGATGGCCCGCAGCACGGCAAATCCCGTGTGACGCGGTCCTCCCTGTGCGACGGAGCTTTCTTTGTTGCCGGAAGCGTTTGCGGCCTCCAGAGTGGGCCACTCTAGTGCATTCGCGCCCCCGCGCACAGGTCAAAGTCGTGGCAAAGGGCTCCCACCTTCGTCGTGCTTGCCTGTAAGATTACTTGGGCGTCGTGCCTCAGGGGGCCGCCACATGCCGGATAACCTCAGCACCGACCTTGCCGAGCTCAAAGCCGCGGCCGCACGACAGAGCGGCCGCTTCCAGGGCATCGCCGACCTCGCCTGGCCCGAGGCCGCCCAGATCGCCGTCAACATTACGGTGGACTTCGATGCCATGCTGCTGCGCCGGCTCAACAACGAGCCGCCGATGGAGCTGGCCAAGGGCGAGTTCGGCGGGCGGGTGGGCATCTGGCGGCTCTTGGACCTGTTCGCGGCCCACCGCGTCAGGGCGACGATCTTCACGCCCGGGCGCATTTGCGAGCTCTACCCGCAAGCGCTGAAAGCGGCGGCGGCGGCGGGCCACGAGCTTGCCGATCACATGTGGGAACATCGCGTGCCGAAGGAGCCCGAGCTGGCGCGCGACCATCTGGCCAAGACGACCGCTGCGCTCGAGGCCGTGAGCGGACGCCGCCCCGTCGGCTCGCGCAGCCATTATCCACCTGCGCTGCTGGCCAGCGAGGGCTATTTCTACAACTCGCATGGGGCGCGCAGCCATCGGCCCTACTATGTGCTGGACGAGAGCGGCGGCCCCATCCTCCTCGAGCTGCCGTTCCACTTCGCCATCGACGATGCCATGTTTTTCAGTTTCGCGTGGTATCGCAGTCCCAACGCCGGGCAGCGGCTGTCCGATACGGATCGGGTGTTCGACTTGTGGGCGGCCGCATTTCAGCAGCAGTATCGGCAGCGGGGCTACCTTAACATCTGCTTGCACCCGTTCGTTTCGGGGCGCGCCTTGCGCATTGCCATGCTCGACCGCTTGCTCGGACATATGCAGGCATCACCGGGCGTTTGGTTTGCCACCTGCGAAGAGGTTGCCCGGCATTGCCTGGCGGCCCACCCGGCCAGGCCGGGCGCGGTCGCCGCGGCTGACTAGCGCGGGAGGAGCCCGGACATGCCGTGGAAAGAGGGCTATACGATCTCGGATGAGAAAAGCCTCGACGATCAGGAGGTGCGCTGGCCCGACGGCAAACGCTGCGCGCTGCACATTGTCGTCGATCTCAGCGTCGCGCGCGGTCCGGCCGGCATTGGGGCACGTGAGCTCGGCAGTCCGACCGCGCTTTTCGCTATCAATGATGGGCTCGATCTGCTCTTGAGCGCGCTGGCACGGCATGGGCTCAAGGCTAGCTTCGCCGTCCCGGCGGTGATGGCTGCGTGCTATCCCGATCGCATCCGGGAGATCGTCAGGGACGGCCACGAGGTGGCGGCGCACGGGTTCAAGCACGAAGACGTCAGCCACTTGAGCCGGGCGGAAGAAGCGGCGCGCATCGCACGCACCACCAGCGTGTTGACGGAGATTGCGGGAACGCGCCCCGCCGGCTGGTTCTCGCTGCCGCGCCAGCAGGATAATTTCGCCGGCGGCGCCGTCAGTGCCAATACCATGACGCTGTTGCTCGAGGCCGGCTATGCCTACATGGGCAACGGCCTTGCCGACGATCTTCCCCACTACTGGGTGACGGACTTCGCCGCGCGCCGCGCCATCCTGACGCTGCCTTACTACTATCACTTCGACGATCAGTTCTTTTGCATGTTCCCCACCGAGGGCACGGGACTGGAAAATCCCGACGCGCTTGTGCGCAATTGGCGCGCCGAACTTGCGGCGCAATATCAGCGCGGGCGGTTTTTCGGCATGACGTTGCACCCCCAGCACATCGGCTGGTGCAATCGCATGGCGGCCTTCGAGGACTTCCTCACCGATCTCGCCGCCTTGCCCGAGCTGTGGAATTGCACGGGCGCGGAGTGTGCGCGCTATTGGACGACGGCCTATCCGGCCGCCAGCCGTCTGCAACTCGCCCCCAGCATTTGGCAGGATTATCCGGGCAGCTTGAGCTGACGCCGCGCGCGCCCCGCGTGCGTGCTGCCACCCCGGGGACGCGGGGGGCAGGCCATCGCCCCGATGCGGATCGGCAAAGCGCGCGCCCACCCAAGAAAACCGCGGCGCGCCACGATTGTGGCTGCAGCGCCGAACAGGCCGCCATGCTAAGGTGACGCCCGCGGGCTGATGGGAGGCCGCGACAGCGCTGGAGGATCGATCCCATGACGACGGCGAGCGAGGGCCAGGAGCTCACCCGCGTTGGTGCCGGCACCATGATGGGCGATTTGATGCGCTGCTACTGGATGCCGGTGGCGCCCTCCTCGGAGCTGGTGCGCGACGGGGCACCGGTTCGCCTGATGCTGCTCGGGGAGAAGCTGATCGCTTTTCGCGACAGCGCCGGTCGGGTCGGGGTAATGGACCATCGCTGCCCGCACCGGTGCGCCTCGCTGTTCCTGGGGCGCAATGAAGAGGGCGGACTGCGCTGTATCTATCACGGCTGGAAATTCGACGTCGCCGGCAATTGCCTGGATATGCCGAGCCTGCCGCCCCCGGGTTTCAAGCAAAAGGTCAAAGCCAAGGCCTACAAGGTTGTTGAGCGCGCCGGCGTGATCTGGGTCTACATGGGCAGCAAGGCCGAGGCACCGCCGCTGCCTGGCTTCGAAATTCTCGACATGCCAGAGGCCGAGATCAACGTCAGCTTCATCCAGCGCGATTGCAACTATCTGCAGGCGCTCGAGGGCGAGATCGATACCTCGCACTTCGGCTTCCTGCATGCGGGCCACGTCGACCCCGACCATCTGGCCGACGACGAACCGCTGCGCCACACCGTCACCAATCGCGCGCCGCGCTATCACTTGGCCGAGACCGCCTGGGGCACCCAGTATGCCGGCTATCGTGAGGCTGAGCCCGGCCGTACCTACTGGCGTTTTGGCAATTTCCTGTTTCCGTTCTGGACGCAGGCGCCCAACGGCGAGTTCGGCAGTCACATGCATGCGCGCGCCTGGGTACCGCTCGACGACGAGCATACGATGTTCTGCTTTTTATGGTGGAAGCGCGGGCAATCGGCCATGTCGCTGCCGCAGCCGGCCTTCAAGGACGGGCGCCCGATCGGCGGCACCGGGCGCGGCAATAAGCTCTTGCCGAACACCAGCGACTGGTTGGGGCGCTGGCGGCTGGCGGCCAACGCCAGCAATGACTGGGGGCTCGACCGCGCCGCCCAGCAAAGTAACGCGATCTATAGCGGCATCGAGGGGATCCACCTGCAGGACCAGGCGATCACCGAAAGCATGGGTCCCATCGTCGACCATAGCTTCGAGCACCTGGCCCCGTCGGATCAGATGATCACGCGCACGCGCCGGCGGCTGCTGCTGGCGGCCCGGGCCTTGCGCGACAAAGCCGTCACGCCGCCCGGCGCCGAGGAGCCCGACGTCTATCGCGGTGCCCGCAGCGGCTACTTTATCAGTGACGACCAGCGCCCATGGCAGGAGGTCTATGCCCGGCAGCTGGCTGCCGCGGTGCGCCCGCCGGCTGAGCCCTTGCACGCCGCCGAATAGGGCGCCGCATCCTCCAAAGCTAGCAAGCAGGGCGCGGCTCACATCCGCACTGGCTCCGCGACACCGGGTTTGCTGCCGCTGGTGATGTCTCCGAGCAAGTTGCGGATTGGCAGGGCGCTGTGCTCTTGTTGGCCTCGGGGTCGCATGGGCAGGGCCACAGCAAGGAGCAGGAGTATGCAGGGTCGGATGGGGATGGCGCTGGCGGCGTCTTTGTGGCTCGCCTCGACGCCGGGCGCGGGCGCCGAGGAAGTGACGCTCAAGGGCATCACCTCGTTTGCCGAAAAGACCTTCTATTCTCGGGGCTTCGAACGCTTCATCGACAAGGTCAATGCCGACGGCAAAGGCCTGGTGCAGATCAGCTATATCGGTGGGCCCAAAGCCATGCCGCCGTTTGAGGTGGGCAATGCGCTCAAAAGCGGCGTGGTCGATCTCGCCAACGTGACGGGGGCCTTCTACACCAACGTGATGCCCGAGGCCGATGCCTGGAAGCTGACGCAAAAACCGATGGCCGAGCTGCGCAAGGACGGCGGCTATGCCTATATGGCGAACCTCTACGAGCAGAAGATGAACGCCATCCTGCTCGCCCGGCACATCGATAACAACCCGTTCCATCTCTATTTGACAAAGCCGATTTCGGGGCCCGATCTCACCGGGCTAAAGCTGCGTATCACGCCGGTCTATCGCGATTTCTTTCAGGCGCTCGGCGCCACCGTCGTCCAGACTGCCCCGGGCGAGGTCTATACCGCGCTCGAGCGCGGCGTCGTTGACGGCTATGGCTGGCCGATCACGGGCATTTTCGACCTCGGCTGGCATGAAAAGACGAAGTTTAGGGTCGATCCGGGCTTTTACAGTGCCGAGGTCAGTATCCTCATCAACAAGAACGCCTGGGCCAAGCTGAACGATCGGCAAAAGCAGGTCATTGCGGATGCCGCTGCCTGGATCGAGGCGCAGGCCGCCGACGTTGCCAAGGAGAACGAGGCCGATATCGCCAAGCAGAAGGCGGCGGGCATCGAAGTCATTAGGCTCGGCGACGACTTTCGCAGCAAGGCCTACGAAGCTGGATGGGCCGGCGTGATCCGCCAGAGCCCGGAGCATGGGCCGAAGCTGAAGGCGCTCTTTTCCAAATAGGTGCGCGCAAAGAAGCGGGCGACGGGGATGACTGTGCTCTCGCGCTGGTATGGCGCCATGCTCGACGCTCTGATGGCCCTGGCGGCGCTGCTCGTGCTGGGCATGACGTTAATGATTGGCGGCGACGTGCTCTCCCGCAACATCGGCTACGGCGGGATAGCCTGGAGCAACGAGGTGTCCGAGTACATTCTCTACCTCGTCACGCTGCTGTCGGCGCCCTGGTTGTTACGGCGTGGCCAGCACATCCGGGTCGATATTCTTTTGCGCGCGCTGCCGCTCCG
>Ga0075425_100005072_pt1 | contig 13641 bp, 10 predicted proteins | sample SoiMethybrSBSTD4_FD_75300 | JGI IMG/M metagenome (GOLD analysis project Ga0075425, IMG submission 75300) | Bulk soil microbial communities from a Populus tree surrounding site in Tennessee, USA - Soil MetaG P. TD hybrid SBSTD4 | ecosystem: Environmental > Terrestrial > Soil > Tree plantation...
TGGACGGCCAGTCCATCACGCGCCTGCGGCCGGACGAGATCAGTCGTCTCGGAGTGGCGCGCACCTTCCAGAAGCTCAAGCCCTTCGCCCAGATGACCGTGGTCGAGAACGTGATGGTGGGCGCCTTCCAGAAGACCACGGATCCCACGCGGGCCCGGCGCGAGGCCCTCGAGGCGCTCGAGCGCGTGGGGCTGGCCGACCGAGCGCAGGCGCACGCGCAGGTCCTCTCCACCGGCCAGCGCAAGCGGCTCGAACTGGCCCGGGCGCTGGCCACGCGGCCCCGCCTCCTCCTCATGGACGAGGTGACGGGCGGCGTCGACCTGCGCAGTATTCCCGGCCTGGTCGCCCTCGTTCGCGAGGTGAGCGCGGGCGGCATGGCTCTCGTGGTCATCGAGCACAACATGGGCGTGATCATGGACATCTCCCACCGCATCGTCGCCCTCAACCTCGGCGAGGTTATCGCCGAAGGACCGCCCGCCGCCGTGGGGCGCGACCCGCGTGTGGTGGAGGCCTACCTGGGCCAGGCCTATGTGCGCTGAGCTCGCCCTCGCGGCGCGCGGGCTCGACGTGCTCTACGCGGACTACCAGATCCTCTGGAACGTTTCCTTCGCGGCGCCGCGCGGCGAGGTAACGGCCATCCTTGGCCCGAACGGCTCCGGCAAGTCCACCCTCATGAACACGCTCTCTGGTCTCGTGCGGGCGCGCGCGGGCGAGATCAGCCTGGGCGCCCAGCGCATCGACGGCCTGCCGCCGCATCGCATCGTCGGGCTCGGTCTCGCCCACGTGCTGGAGCGACGCCGGCTCTTCCCCTACCTGAGTGTGCGGCAGAACCTCCTCCTCGGCGCCTACCATCCCGCGGCCAAGGCGCGCCGCGCGGAGAGTCTCGCCGAGGTCGAGGCGCTCTTTCCCCGCCTCCGGGAGCGGGAAGGCCAGGCCGCGGGCACCCTGTCGGGCGGCGAGCAGCAGATGGTCGCCATCGCGCGCGGCCTCATGGCGCGGCCGTCCATCCTCATGGTGGACGAGCCCTTTCTCGGGCTCGCCCCCCGCGTCATCGAGCAGATCGCCGCCGTGCTCACCGAGATCAACCGCACGCGCGGCATCACCGTGATCTTCATCGAGCAGAACGTGGAGCTGGCCCTGCGCATGGCGCATCGCGCCTGTATCCTCGAGTCGGGACGGACCATTCTCGAAGGGCCCTCGGCCGATCTGCTGGCCTCGTCCGAGGTGAAGCGCATCTTCCTCGGCCACTGAAATCTCACAGGAGAGATCCCCATGATCCAGCTCACGCTCCAGATGGCAGAGACCGCGGTGCGGGCAGCGCAGCAGAAGGCCAAGGCGCTCGGCTCGCCCATGACGGTGACCGTGGTAGACGAGGCGGGGCGCCTGGTCCTGTCCGCGCGCGGCGACGGCACCGGCTTCTTCACCCCGGAGACCTCGCGCGCCAAGGCCATGGCCGCGGCCGCCTTCCGGCGCTCGAACAAGGAGCTGGCGGAGATGGTCGCCCAGGGCGGGTTCTGGACGGTGATGCCCACCGTCCTGCAGGGCCAGGTGCTGCCCACCCTCGGCGCCACCCCCATCACCATGAGCGGCGCGGTGATCGGCGCCATCGGCTGCGGCGGGGGCACGGGCCAGCAGGACCAGGAGTGCTCGGACGCGGGCGCGGCGGCCGTGAAATAGCGCGCGCGGCCCTCGTGCCGCGGCGCGGGCGCCTTCTGCTACTATGGCACCCCCGCTGACGGGAGGACGCGCCCGCTCCGCCTCGCCGGGCTCACGCGCCGAGGGCCATTGATGCGCCAACGCTGGCTGTGCTGGGGTCTTGCTCTCGCGGTCGTCGCCGCGATCGGGGTGGGGTGTGCCTCCCGCAACGGTGGGCGTGAAGCGGGCTCGCCGGCGATGCGGCGCGAGGCGGACGAGTTCAAGGCGCAGGCGCGGCAAGGCCTCCTGGACTTCGCGCGGGAGAAGCCGAGCCCGCCGCCCTGCGAGATCGGCTATCTCACGGGACGGCAGCTCAGCGTGCTCGCCACCTCGGAGTGGATCGAGCGCGCGGGGCTGCGCCGCGGCGATCGCATCACGAGCGTCGACGGCGTCCCCGTGTCCCAGCTCGGCAACCGACCGCGGCCGCCCGCCCGCGTGCCGCCGGGCACGCCCTTCAGCGTGGGCGTCTCGCGCGGCGGACGCGACCTCACTCTCACCCTGATCTGCGTGCCCAGGCCCGAGGTCTGGATCGCCGCGCGACGGACCCAGGAAGCGGCGGCGATGGGCGACTGGGATGCCTGCCAGGCCGCCGCCCTCGACTACATCTTCGCCGTGGGCTACATGGAGTCGCTCGCCCTCGAGTTCCACGGGCGCTGCGGCTTCCACAAGGCCATGATGCGTGGAGACCGCTTCAATCTCGACCTTGCCCGGGATCTCTATGACTGGCAATCCTTCCGCGTGCGGGAGAAGAGCTACGAACCGGGCGGCCTCGACGAGATTCGCGAGTCGGTGCTGGGCGCGGTGGCGGTGCTCCGGCGCGAGGGCTTCCGCGAGTACGCGGACAGCCTGGAGGAGCAGCTCCGCACCGCTCCCGCCCGCGTGGCCGCGGAGACGAGCAGCGCGGCTGCCCAGGCCACACCGCCTTCCCCACCGCCCGCGGCCGTCGCCCAGGCACAGCGGCCGTCCGCGGCCACAACGCCGCCACCGACCGCGCCCCAGCCCACGCCGGTCGCCCCTCCCGCCCCGACACCGCCGCCCACGCCGCCACCGGCACCGACTCAGCCCCCGGTAGCCGCCTCGCCGCCCCCCACACCCACACCGCCCCCGACACCCGCGCCTATCCCGCCGAGTCCGCAGGCGCAGCGACCGCCCGCGACGCCCCAGCCGCCGGGGCCCCCGCGGATGAGCGAGGGCACGGCCTTCTTCGTGCGGCCGGACGGCGTGCTCCTCACCGCGCTCCACGTGGTCGACGGCGCGCGCTCGGTATCCGTGGCCTGCCCGGGTCGCGAGCCCGCTCCTGCCACCCTGGCGAACGGCGCGCGCGCCAGCGATCTGGCAGCGCTCAAGACCTCGCTCACCGCGCCCGCCTACCTCACGCTGCAGGGCACGCCGGCACTCCTGCCTGGCGATCCGGTCTTCACCGTGGGGTTTCCCACCCCGACGACGGCGGAGGCGGCCCCCAGGTTCTTCGACGGCTCGCTGAGCGCCGTGACCGGCCCCGACACCGAGACCGCCTACCTCCAGATGACCATGGCGCTCCAGCCCGGGAATGCCGGGGGACCTGTGGTGGCGGCGGACGGGTCGGCGGTGGGGGTGGTCAGCTCGGGGGCCGCCATCATCCTGCTCCTCCGCGAGCCCGGCATCTTCCCCCAGGGCGTGTCGTGGGCAATCAAGGCTGACTTGGCCCAGCCCCTCTTCCAGGCACCCCCCGCCCTGCCCGCTGCCCGGACCCGGGGCGAGGCGGTGGAGCGGGCGACGAGGTCTGCCTGCCGGGTGCTCGTGACGAGATAGCCCCGCACCACCCTTACCGCGCCGTGCAAGCCCTTGCAGACCTCTGTGCTATTCTGGCCGAGAAGCAATAAATGAGCGCAATCGCAACCGTCGGCGCGGGCGTCACGGGCCAGGGGGGACTCTAACAACGTGAGCTTTTTGAGGCTCCTCTCGCGCATCTGGGACGCGATCACCAGCCTCACCCGTCCGCCGAACCCCGCCACGCTCTTCCGGCGCGCCGACCTCTATCGTCAAGAAGGCCGCTTCGAGGAAGCCGCGGATCTGGTCGCGCAAGGTTTGCGCCTCTCTCCCAACAACGGCGTGGGGCATCTGCTCTCCGCGTATCTGCATCTGGCCTTTCGCCAGATCGGTCCTGCCAAGAGTGAGTTCCAGTCCGTCCTGCGGCTCGACCCGTATCATCCGCGCGCGCTCCTCGGCCTCGCCAAGATCGCCCTCGAGGAGCGCGATATTGCGGCGTGCCGGCCCTTCCTCGACAAGGCGCTGCAGTACTACCCCGACTTTCCCGAGGCGCGCGCGCTGCAGGAAATGGTGTCGGGTTGGTCGGTGGTGGCGGCCGGCCCCGGCCAGGCGCCCGCCTACGCGGGACCCCCGCTCCAGCTCGAACGGCTCAAGCCGCCCGCGGGCGGACGCGAGTTCGTGCTCACCCAGGCCGACGGCACGCTCGTCTTCGCCCAGCACGGCGACAAGGACGCCGAGGATCTCGCCGCGCACGTGACCCAGGTCTTCCGCATCGCGTCCGCCACGCTCCAGCGCGCGGGTCTCGGCGCCCTCCGGCGCGGCATCGTGCAGGCGGCCGCCGAGACGTCGTTCTTCCGGAGCAACGACCGGCTCATCCTTTCCTTGAGCTTCCCGCACGACGTGAAGATCGGCTTCGGGATCCTTGAAACGGACAAACTCTGGACCAACTCGCTGCGTGAGCTCGGAGTGCGCGCATGAGCCCCGAACTCTCCACGCCCGCCCGCTCCGCACGCGCGCGCGAGTTCCGGCGCATCCTCGCCGACATGCTCAGGATCGATCGCGTGCGGGGGGGCCTCGTGGTGGCTGCGGACGGTCTCGTCATCGCGGCCAGCCTGCCCCGGGGCATCGCCGCCGAGCCCCTGGCCGCCCTCGCCGCCACCCTCGGCCGCGAGCTGGAGGTGGGCGCGGACCGGCTGAAGCGCACCCCGTTTCAGGCCGCGCTCTTCTCCGCGGACAACGGGACGATCTTTCTGGGCTCGAGCCCGGTGGGCTTCGTGGTGGTGCTGGGAGACAAAGAGGTGAACGTGGGCCTCGTGCAGTGGGCCCTGCGCAAGGCCCTGGCGAGCCTCGAAGGCGCCTGGGGCAGCGCGCAGGTGCACGTCCCCGCCAGTCCCGACGACATGTAGCGCCGCGCGCGCCCACCCGCCGGGCGGCGCGCGCTCCTGCCCCTCGATCCCGACGAGCTAGCGCGTCTTCTCGCCGAAGCTCGTGCGCGACTCGTCCGCGGTCAGCGGCGTGGACAGCGCCCCCGCGGTCTTGGGCTTGGCCCGCGCCTCCGCGAGGATATGGCCGATGGCGGTGGCCGCCTCCTTCGCGAAGAGGCGGACCATGCCCACCGTGGTCCGCTCGCCGAAGATGGCGAGGAGGATGGCCTGATCGTCCACGGTGGAGACGTGCATGCTCTCCTTGTTCCCCTGGTGGAAGAGCACGGTGAACTCCGTCTCCCCCAGGAGCTGCGCCAGCGCTCCCGTGGAGCTGAAGGCGCCCGCGGCGAGGGCCGAGATGGAGACCGTGTCGAGGGCGCGGTTGGCTCCCGTCATGGACAGGAGCTGACCGCTCCGATCGATGAGCAGGGCCTCGCTGGCGCCGGACTCGCCGAGGAACGTGGTCAGGACGGCGTTGATCTTCTCCGCATCGGCTTCGTGGATGACCATGTCATGCACTTTCACGGTGCTCCCCCTTTTCTTGACCGAATTCGCCCACCAAGACCATGCGAGAGACGGTGTTGAGGGTGTCGAACACGCCGTCGCCGCTCACGGCCACGGCCTCGAAGTACGGGACCTGTCGGGCCCGCCGATTCAACATGAACTCCATGTACTCGAGGGGCGCGACGTTGGCGAGGTCGCGCTTGTTGTACTGGATCACGTAGGGCATCTCGTCGAGGTTGTAGTTGTACTCGCGGAGGTTCTCCTCGAGGTTGCGGAAGCTCTCCACGTTGTCGCGCAGCCGGTCCCACTGGGAATCGGCCACGAACACGAGTCCATCCACCCCGCGCAGGACGAGCTTGCGCGTCATGTTGTAGTAGACCTGCCCCGGCACCGTGTAGAGCTGGAACTTGGCGGTGAACCCGCGGACCGTGGTGGCGGAGACGGGCAGGAAGTCGAAGAAGAGCGTGCGGTCGTCGCCCGCGGCGAGGGAGATCATGTTCCCCTTGCTCAGGTCGGGCAGGCTCTTGTGGATGTGCTGGAGGTTCGCGGTTTTCCCCGCCACCCCCGGGCCGTAGTACACGACCTTGAAGTTGATGACCTTCTGCGCGTAGTTGATGATCGCCATGGTCTCCCTCAGGCCTCGCTGAGCCGGGCCGCCGTCCGCTCGACCTGCAGGCGCGCGAGCCCCGGCCGGCCCGTGTCGCTTCCCGCCACCACGAGGATCTGCGACAGGCCGGCGGGCGCGGGCAGCTTGCGGATCTCCACGCGGGTCTTCCCCGAGCGGAGGACGGCGGAATGGAAGGCGCCGAGCGCTTCCGCCGGGGCGCTCTGGACCATGACCTGAGCGAGCTCCCAGGCGAAGGGCGCCAGCTCGGCCGCCGGCACGCCGGGAGCGACGAGACAGTGCACCACAGCGCCGCCGGCCGCCTCGCGATAGGACTGGGCGTCGAGCGGACCGAAGCTCGTGAGATCCTCGGCCGCCGCCGCGATGGCGGGCGGGGTCGGCGCCGCGTCGAGGCGGGCGAAGGGCGCCACGCCGCGCGCAGGCTCGCGATCCATCGGCGACGCCGCCGCGCGCCGGGCCAGCATCTCGAGGCGGGCGAGGGCGCCGCCCGTCCGCATGCCCACGGCGAGCGTGGCGCCGGCGCTCCAGCCGGAACCGACCGGCGTGAGCACGAGCATTCCTCCCGCGCCGCGGAGGGTGACCTGCTCGATGGGATGCGACACGCCGCGGGCCATGATCGGACAGATTCGGCCCGCAGCCGCCGTCACCGTGCCCGCCGCCATGCCCGCCGTCGCCGCGCTGATGATGGTGAAGTCGCCGACCCGCGTCTCGTCGGGCGCGACGGTGGCGAAGGGTCCCATGAGGGCAGCGATCTTTTCCACATGCTCGCGCCGGGCAGGCGGCGGGGGCGTGGGCTCCACGGGCGCAGGCCGCTCGAAGACCCGAGCCTCGTAGAGCGGCGCCACGGGCACCGGCTGGGGCCACGTCGACACGGGCGCGCTCACGCGTGGCGTGGGCATCCTCAGGTCTCGCGCCTCCAGCGGAGCGGGAGGATCGAGGACGGTCTCCTTCGCCGGAGGCTCCATGGCTCTCGACGTCGCGAACGGAGCCGGCGACTCGAGCACCGCCCCTTGCCTCACCGGCGCCTCCGTCGGCACGATGTCTCTCACGCTCGGGAACGGCGCCGGCGGCTCCAGCACCGTCGCTTCTCTCACGGGAACCTCTGTCGGCACGACGTCTCTCATGCTCGGGAACGGCGCCGGCGGCTCCAGCACCGTCGCTTCTCTCACGGGAACCTCTGTCGGCACGACGTCTCTCACGCTCGGGAACGGCACCGGTGGCTTCAGCACCACCGCTTCCCTCACCGGCGCTTCTGCGGGGGCAATCTCTGTCGCCGAGGGGAACGGCGCCGGCGCCTCCGTCGGCACGATGTCTCTCACCGTCGGGAGTGGGTCCGGCGACTCCAGCGTCGCCGCTTCCTTCGGCGCATCTGCTGGAACGATCTCTCTCACGGTCGGGAACGGGGCGGACGGCTCGAGCACGGCGGCTTCCCGCACCGAGGCGTCCGTCGTGGCGATCCCCCCAAACGCAGGAGGCACGGGCGACTCCGGTGCTGCCGCTTCTCTCTCGACAGGTGGCGTCGAGTCGGCGTAGCTGGGCGCGGGCGACGCTGCGAGCTCACGGCGCGCATCGGCAGCAGCGGGGAGCGCCGCTGGCGGCTCCGGCACGATGGCGTCGCTCGCTGGAGCTTCCGCCACCGAGCCGGGGTCCGCTTCGGCAGGCGACGGCACGAACGACGCGGGCGCCCGGGGCCGTGTCCACTCGATCGGCGCCGGCGGCTCCACGATGGAGACGGCGATGGTCGGCGTGACCAGAGGCGGCGGAGCGAGCTCCTCGGTGGGCGCGCTGGCCGCCACGGGTGCCTCCGCCGTGACGATCTCGTGTGCCGGCGGCGCGGTCATCTCGGCGACGGGCAACCGGGTCGGTGCGGGAGCGGCGACCTCCGTGGGCGGCGTCATCGGCACCGGCGAGCTCACGGGCTCGGGCCGCGCAGTCTCGCTCACGGCGATTGCCGGCGACGGCACGCTCGGGCGGGAGGGCGCGGGCCCAGCGAGGCTCGGCGCCGGAGCCGAGGCAGGCTCCTCCCGCTGGATCGGCTTGAACGGAGCGGGGAAGCTCTCGATGCCCGGCACATGGACGGGCCCACGAGCCATGGCCGCGCCGAAGACCTGAGGCGGCAGCTGGCGAATGATCTCGTCGAGCGGCAACGAGAGCCGTCCCTCCTCGAGTCGGCCCTTCACGTCCGCCGGCTCGACCGCGAGCACCGCGGCGGGGAACTGCGCGGCGACGGTCTCCCACGGCGCGTAGACGGCGCCCTCGGCGAGCTGCGACACGACGAGGGCCTGCGGCACGAGCAGCACGCCCGGTTCGGCGAGGCGCGCGCCGACCTGGTCGAGCGGCAGTCGAAACGCTCCCGGCGGAAGCTGGGCAAGCACACGCTCGAAGGGAATGCGAGCGTGCTCTCCCTCTGCCGCGGGCTCAGCGGCGGCGATCGCGGGGGACTCGGCGACACGCTCGTGCACCGGCTCGACCACATGCGCGGACAGAGGCGCGGGAGGCTCCAGCGTCACGCTCGGGGCGGTCCGATCCACCTCCGCCTCGAGCAGGCTCGGGGGAGGCGGGGCGACCACGGGAGCGGGCTCGGGCACAACCGGCTCCAACACGGACGTGACGGCGACCTCCGGCGGAGCCGGGACCGTCAGCCTGTCGAGATCGACCCCAACCTGGGAAGGCGACGACACGTCGATGGTGGCGGGCTCGACGTGGCTCAGCGGCTCTGGCGCTGGAGATAGAGCAGGCTCGCTCCTTCCCATCGGCTTGAACGGGGCGGGGAAGCTCTCGAGGCCCGGCACCTCGACGGGGCCGCGGCCGAGCGCGGCGCCGAACACGTCGGGAGGCAGCTGCCGGATGATCTCGTCGAGCGGCAGCAGCAGGCGGCCGTTGACGATCCGCTCCTTCACCTCCGCGGGCGGAACCGCGAGCACCGCGCTGGGAAACTGGCCCGCGACTTCCTCCCACGCGACCTGCACCACACCTTCGCCGAGCTGCGGCACGATGAGCGTATGCGCCACCAGCAAGGTCTCGGGCTCGCGCAGACGCGCCCCCAGCTGGGGCAGCGGCACACGGAAGGCACCGGGCGGCAGCTGGCCCACCACACGATCGAAGGGAATGCGGACCACCGCCGATGGTGCCACCGGCCTTGGAGGCTCGGGCGCCGGTGCGCTCTCCGCGCGCTTCGCCCACGCCGGCTCCTCTGCGGTGAGCACGGACGGCGACTCCTCCGGCACGACGGTGACGAGAGGCTCCAGCACTTCCTCTATGCGGGTGGGCGGCTCCGCGGCGGGTGGGCCCAGCAGCTCGCGGACCGCCTCGCGGAAGTCGGGCGAGGCGACCTCGGTCACGTGCTCGACCTTCTCCGACGACGAGCCGTTCTTGCCGGCGAGGGGAGCGGCATGCACGGTCTGCTCGCGCTCCCCGGGCGCAGCGAGGGGCGACTCCTCAACCTCCGGCACGGTGGCGGTCGCCGGGGGAGGCCCCGAGGAGAGGACGGCCGAGGCGGGCGGCGAGACGACGGGCTCCTTCGACGAGGCGGCACGCGCCCAGCTCTGACGAGTGGTGCCGGGGAGCGCGGAAAGGTCGAGCTTCTCTCTCCGCGCGCTGGCCTCGGCCATGATCCGCTCCGAGGGCGCGCGAGGGACGACGGCGCGCGGGGCGACGGCGCTCAGGAACGGCAGCGTCGTGAGGAGCGCGCCGACCATCTCGAGCACGAGGGCGGGAGGGAAGGACCAGAAGGCCGGAGCCAGCGTCTCCTCGATCGACACGAGACTCACCTGCGCGTAGAGCCACGCGGTCGCCGCGCCCAGCCCCAGATGAAGAGCGGCGAGCACCACGAAGCCGATGAGCCAGCCGCCGATGCGGATGCGCGGCACGCACAGTGGCAGCACCAGCGCGTAGAGGAGGGCCGGCGCGACCACCGCCGACCACCACGGCAGGTCGAGCCGCACGCCGGGATTGATGGCGTAGAGCGCCGTAGACGAGGCGAGGACGAGGCACACCGCGGCGAGGGCGGTGAGCCACTTCCACGGCTTCATCAGATTGGAGGATCGAGCGCGGGCCGGCATCAGAGGAAGCGCAGGAATTCCGGGAGAGACTTCTTGATGTAGTAGCGGACCTTCCCGAGCGAGGTCGGATCGCGCAGCACCACGGCGAGGATGGCCGAGGGGCCGACCCCGTGGAGCAGCAACATGCCGGACTCGTAGTCGAGGATCATGCTCGACAGCGGGCCCTGTCCGAGCTCGCGCCCGATGCCGTCCGACGACTCGGCCAGACAGGCGGCGAGGGCCCCCGCCACTTCCGGGCCGACCCCGAGCTCGCCGCACGCCTCGATGAGGAAGCCCTCGCGATCCGCGAGGGCGGCCAGGGACACGCCCGGCATGGCCACGAGCTGTCCCAGCGCCGCCTTGAGGTCCGGCAGGGCCGCCAGGTCCGCGCTCGCCGCCGCGGCGGCGCCCATGGGCGAGGCGAGCAGCTCGCCCACCTTGCGCGCGAGGTCGTCCGCGGTGAACGGCTTGCGCAGCACCGCGCTCGAGCGCACGCGCGCCGCGCGATCGAGCACCGCGCTGTTCACGATGCCGGAGATGAGGAGCACGGGAGTGTGGGAGAGCACAGGGTGGGTGCGCACCGTCTCGCAAATGCGATAGCCGTCCACGTCGGGCATGACGACATCGCAGACCACGAGATCGGGCAGGGCGCTGTCGAGGCGCTCCATGGCCTCCGTCCCCGAGGAGGCCGCCACCACCTCGAGCCCCTTCGTCTCCAGCGCACGCTCGACCATCTTGCGCACGGACAGGCTGTCGTCGACCACGAGCACTCGCGCCATGGCCTAACTCCTCGGGCTCGGAGGCGGCACGCCGGCCGCCGCCCGCCCCTCGTCGATCTCGGAGGCGACGCTCAGGAGCAGCTGATCCACGCTCTTCTGGATGGTGCGCGGGGCGGAGCCCCTGGGGAGTTCCGCCGCCGGCTTGAAGCGGAAGCTGCCTTCCGGATCGTGCTGGGCGGTCGCGACCATGGCCGCGAAGGCCGCCTCGCCGGTGCGCCCGTCGAACTCCGCGTGCACCACGCGCCCGCCGTCGAAGAGCAACGCGCCCTCGCCGGCGCTGAGCTTGAGGGCCAGGCGTCCCGTCTTGCCGCCCAGCGCAATGGCCTGCGTCACCTCGGTCAGGTCCAGCACGCCGAAGGAGCCCTCGAAGGTGCGCCCGCCGGGCTCGGGACGCGGCGCCGCGCCGCGCGCGGGCGGCGGCGCCGACACCGGCGGGCCCGCCTCCGCCTTCTGGAGGGACACGTTGCGCAGGAGCTTCGAGATGCGATCGAGCACCGCGGAGACCACGAAATCGCCCGCGAGGAGCATGTCCACCCCGGCCTGGGCGACCGCCCACGGGGTGGGCCGCTTGGGTCCGGAGAGGAGAAGGAACGGGATGTCATGGATGGCGGGGTCGCTCCGGATGATCGAGCAGAACTCCACGCCGTCCATGTCCTCCGTGCGATTGCCGCTCACGATGAGATCCGGTCGGTCGCGCTCGAGGGTGGTGAGGGCGAAGGAGGCGCTGGTGGCCGAGACGACCTGATACGCGGCGTGCGTGAGGGCCGCCTTGAGCACGTTGACCTTCCCCGGATCGGCGTCCACGATGAGGATCTTGGCCTTGGCGCTCACGACACGGCCTCCGTGGCCGCCCCGGTGGCGAGGGCGCCGATGAGGCGCACGAAGGCGTCCTCGTCCACGGGCTTGGTCACGTAGTGCGCGATGCCGAGACGCCGGGCCAGGCTCACGTGCTTGGCCCCCGCGCGCGTGGTCAGCACCACCACGGGCACCGTGCGCGTCGCCGCCCGCGCGCGCAGGTCCTCGATCAGCTCGTAACCGCTCACCCGCGGCATCTCGAGGTCGGTGATGACGAGATCCACCGTGTGCTCGCCCAGCTGGCGGAGGGCCTCCGCGCCGTCGTTGGCGGTGATCACCTCGAAGCGCGCCTTCTCCAGCATCTGCCCCACGAACTTCCGGATACTGATGGAGTCGTCCACGAGGAGAATTCGGCGGGGGCGAACCGCCGTGCGCTCGCGCGATGTTCCGCGGGCGGGAGAGGGAGCGGCCACGCGCGAGATCTCCGCCGCCTCCAGGAGCCGCGACGAATCGACGAGCAGGATGACGTGCCCGGCGCCCGTGATGGTGGCGCCCGCGAAGGGCCCCACCCGCTCGAGAAGGCCGCCCACGCTCTTGATCACGACGTCTTCCTTCCCGACGAGCTCTTCCACGGCCACGGCGAGCGGGCGCACGCCCGAGCGCACGATCAGCACGGGCATGCGGGAGACCGGGCGGGCCCGGGGCAGAGCGAGCACCTCATCCAGGCGGATGAGGTCCACCTCTTCGCCTTCGACCACCACGCGCTCCCGCTCTCCCGTGCGCGCGATCTCCTCCGGCCGCACCTGGACGATGCTCCGGATGGCGTGCATGGGCACCGCGAAGGTCTCGCCGCCGGCCCGGACGAGGAGGGCGTCGGAGATGACCACGGTGAGGGGCAGCTTGATGGTGATACGCGTGCCCGCGCCGGGCTCACTCTGCACCTCGATCTCGCCGTTGAGGCGGCCCACGTTGGCGCGGACGACGTCCATGCCCACTCCGCGCCCGGACAGTGCGGTGATCTCGCGCGCCGTGCTGAAGCCGGGGAGGAAGATGAGGTTGAGCGCCTCGCGGGCGTCGAGGGCGGCCGCGGCCCCCGGGGAGAGGAAGCCCAGGCGCACCGCGCGCTCGCGGAGCAGCGCCGGGTCCATGCCGCGGCCGTCGTCCGCCACCTCGAGGTGGACGAAGCTCCCCTGGTGATGCGCACGGATGCGGACGGTCGCCCGCTCGGGCTTGCCCGCGGCGCGGCGGATCTCTTCCGTCTCCACGCCGTGGTCGATGGCGTTGCGGACGAGGTGGAGGAGAGGGTCGGCGATCTGCTCGATCACCGCGTTGTCCACCTCGACGGTCTCGCCCGCGAGCTGGAAGTCGATGGTCTTCCCCGAGGCGCGCGCCGCCTCGCGAACGGCCGGCGCGTAGCGCGCGAAGAGGCGGCCGATGGGCACCATGCGCGCGCGCGTCACCTCGTGGCGGAGGCTGCCCGTGAGCCGGTGCACCTGGGCGGTGTCCTCGCCGATGCTCCGGATGAAGCCGGCCAGCTCGGCCTGGATCTCGGAGACGTCGGCGGAGATCTCGTCGATGCTCCGCGCGAAGATGTTGAAGTCGTCGTAGCGGTCGAACTCGAGCTCGGCGAAGACGTCCGCTCCCGCCTCGGAGGCCGCGCCGGGGGCGGACACCGCGGGGGGCAGCTGGGTGTAGCGGTGCTTCTCCTCGAAGTCGCGCACCGTCTGCGACATCCGCGAGCGGCTGAAGGCCAAGAGTTCGTTCACGCGCTCGATCTGGGCGAACCGCTGGTCGAGACGGCTCCGCGCGATGACGAGCTCGCCCACGAGATTCATCAGCGAGTCGAGACGATCGAGGCTGACGCGGATGCTCGGGCGCGCCTCGCGGCGCGGACGCGCGGGCCGCGGCTCGGCGCGGGGCGGCGTGAAGCGAGGTGGCGCGGGCGCGACGACGAGCGACGCGGCCTCCTCGAGCGGCTCGGAGGCGGCGGGCCGGAGGGCCTCGAGGAGATCGAGGGTGTGCTGGAGCTG
>Ga0075425_100005073_pt1 | contig 13641 bp, 8 predicted proteins | sample SoiMethybrSBSTD4_FD_75300 | JGI IMG/M metagenome (GOLD analysis project Ga0075425, IMG submission 75300) | Bulk soil microbial communities from a Populus tree surrounding site in Tennessee, USA - Soil MetaG P. TD hybrid SBSTD4 | ecosystem: Environmental > Terrestrial > Soil > Tree plantation...
TCGGAAAGCTGCGCAAACTCGGGCCCATGCCAGTGAAATTCGATCTGCAGGTCCAATATTACGCGGTGCGTCCACAAGTGTATGGCCCGAAATGGAATCTTCAGGTCCAAATTACGCCGATTCTTCCCGCATTGATCGGGCGCAAGTGATGCGGTGGAATACGGCCGCGAAAAAGGCGAAGGTCATCGAGTTCTGCACTGCGCGTAGCAAGTCCGCATAATGTCCGTGTTCAGAGGACGAAGAAAGAGGAACTGGCGTCCGATTTCCGAAACACATGGTTAACCGCACACCGGGCTCAACCTGAGCAGGGGCAATGGTCATTTGCGATGGACGCGGCGCGATCGAAAACGGCTTCTGATTGTAGTCCGCTGTTCGAGCTCTATTGTGGAATCAAGATTCGACCAACACGGGGACCTGATCAAATGTGTATAACGGCCTTGTTCCAATGACTATTTTCTGATCGCCGATTCCCACACGTTATAGCGAACACGATTCTTGTCCGACCATCTCTTTCGTGTTCTGAGGGAAGCTGTTACCATGTTTTTGCGAGGTTTGTTTCCCTGTGTTCTCTTCCTGGCCATTGACGCTGACAGCACTGGGCAATACGCCAGTCCGGTCAGAATTTTGTAGGCGGTTTGGAGGCGGTTCAGCCGGTAAGAGCGCTCTTTTAGGCAACGGAAGGCAATGGGTGCACAATATGCAATTTGTGCAAAGCCGCATAAACACTGGTGATTTTCGCATCTTGTTGATTTGGCGAGTGGGGACGTAGTTCAGTTGGTTAGAACGCTGCCCTGCCATTCCATCTCAAGCAAATCTCTTGTGTTTTCAATCACTTGTTCGATAGCTACTCAAAGCGCACTGTCACCAAGTCGATTGCACCACGTTACATTGCACCCATCCTTATTTAGTCTCAGAATATCTGACGGCCATCCTCTAAGTTTCTTGCAAAATCGTCAGGGCGCCGCCCTTTCACGGCGCAAACGAGGGTTTGATTCCCTCCGGGGACGCCAAGTAAATCAATAACTTGCCTGTCGTAAATCAAGCGTTACTTCCATTTTCCCCATTACACGTTTCTCCTTATTGTTACCCGAGAATTATTACCCGAAACTGACCTCTGCGAGTCTCCCACAACTCCTTGCATAGCCATCGTTGCTCCTGACTTCCTTCGAGCCCCCGCTCTTGGAATGCAGTGTGAAATTGGCAAATTTCCCGTTCCTTTGCCGGCTAGGCAAAAGCGTTTGAGAAGAGAATGTCGCTAAAGAAAAACAGGGCCGTATCGATCTATTTTGGCGATGCATTAATGCAGTAGTGCCGCGCCAGGAACTCAAGGACGTTTTGGAGCCGCAACACTCACCGGTGATTGCTTGACCTTGATATTTGCCACCCGAAGACGAGAGCTCAAATCCACGACCGCAGCCAGGATTCGTAGAGATTTGCTGTCGCCTGCGAGCATAGCGTGAGGCACCATTTTCCCACCAAAAATAGACCCATTTCCCAAATCGTTTGTTCAACGTGACACTACCGGCCAAGTGTCGCGGCACGCAGCGATCTTCATGTCGCGATTGGCGACGCGGAGATAAACCAGGATTGGTACTCGGCGTACTAATTCGGGAAGAAGTTCAGAAGTTCTCCAATAGCCACATATTGGAGCTGCGGGTAATTGCCCAAAGGGCGAGACGGCGGCCATCTGGCGAAGGTACGGGTAAGAGGGTAGTCAGAGTGCCTTTGAATGCGACATTCACATTTCCCGTGACGGCCACATTGAACACTCCAGAGTGTGTGCCCCTGGCGCTCCTATTTATGTAGGCGCCCACCCACACACTCTTACTGTCGACCGCCCAAGCCATTCCCTGGAGGAGTCCAGCCCCTGGCACCGTAATGTATCGCTGTGTGCCATCGACAAGATTCACTATCCGTACCGCGGCGCCTTTGTACCTGTAGGGGTTTTGCGACCGGGAGTTCACCAGATACCTGCCATCGGGGGAAACGCTCCACCAAGTCTTGCTATCTGCATCCTCTTTCTTGATGCGCGCTGCTACAATCTCCGTCCTCTTTGTCCCGGCTGGATCAAAGGTGAAAAATCTGAAGTATTCGGACCCGGGTTCCATCTGACCGTAAATGCATATAGTGGATGGCAGTCTCGCACACTGGGGGTCGAAAATTCCTGCTCCCTCAAGAATGAACTGTGAAGGACCGCCGGCGAGTGAAATCCGCATGAGACGCCTATTGGCGGACGGATCGAGCGGCCAGATCAGGTACAGTACGCTTAAACCATCTGGAGCTAACCGGGGTGCTCCTAGATTGTCGTTTCCGCCGACCAGCAGCTCAGGCTGGGTCTCGTTGATGTGTTGTCTGAAAATGTGGGAACGTCCATCACGATCGGAGGCGAACAGGACAGTCTGGCTGTCTGCGGTCCAGGCAGACGGGAAATCCGATCTGTCGTCTAGAGTGAATCGACGGAGCGCGCTCAACCGCTTCCCTTGATCTTGAAGCTCAGCGAGATACGCGTCCGACTGGTAGCTGCTACGCAGTAAGGCCATGCGCTTGCCATCCGTGGTTACACTGATCTCAGCTACATCGCCGTGATCACTTCCAATTCGAACCGGTGGACTCGACGGACGTCCGGTGCGGGCGTCGAGTTGCACCCACCAGGGGTTCGAGTCACTGTTACCCTGATTGGGTTCAGTCTCTCCCAATGTATAAATCAGGCGTCCTGAGTTCAGCCATGCAATCGCGCCACCGATCCGAGGCTCCGGCAAAATTACCTCGCTGTGTCCGCTCGGCAGGTCATAAATTTCGACTCGGTTACCCTTCCGGTCTGATCCGGAACCGTCGGGCGCTCTGAAATATGCAAACCGGCGTGAATCTGGCGCCCAGGCTACTGCCCCAAAAGTGTCGTTGCCTCCATCAATAAGTCTTCTGGCTCCGCTCCCATCTGCCTGCATGAGCCAGATCTGTTCGCAATCCCACTTGCCCTTCAGAAACGCTATTTGCGATCCATCGGGAGAGACCCTGGCCGACGATGCTACCTCTGCAATTTTGAGCGGCGTTCCACCCAAAACAGAGATTCTCCACAGGCTGGGAGGGCCCTTGTGGGGCTCGATCCAAGTAACGAGCAAATGAACGCTATCCGGAAACCAACTCTCGGGAAAAGGATCGAAACCTTTTGTAAAAGTCACCACACGAGTTTCGCCGCTGTCCACTTGTCGCAGATAGAAGCCGCCTGCGTCGGTGTAGGCCAAATAGTTTCCATCGGGCGAAATCACGCCCCCCATCAAGGGAATGTCATCAGGATTGGCGGTCAACCGCCGCTCACGAAAGGCAGGCCGCACATTTGGACTCCCAACAATGGATCGGCGTATCCACGCTCCTACTACGTTACGTGACAGGTGGCTGTTTTCTTTGGACAAGAATACGACTGAGGTGATTACTACTAGTGTTGCAATAGCCGCCGTTACTTTCAGATTCCAGGCGCGCTTCCGCGGAGTCTTTTCTGGATCCGGCACTGGGCCGGGTGGCGCGATTGCCACAACCCGTGGTAGCGGATTGTTGTCACTGACCTCAGGTACCCATTCCACGGTGGCGATAAAGCGGTAACCGATCCTGGGAAAGGTTTCTACGAACTTGGGATGTTCGGCGGAGTCTTCGAGCGCCTGCCGCAGTTTTCTCACCGCGGTGTTAACCGCGTGCTCAAAGTCCACGAATGTGTCTTGCGGCCAGAGGGCAGCGCGCAATTGCTCGCGGGTGACGACTCTTCCTTCCGCCTCCAAAAGTAGCCGCAGCAACTGGAGTGGCTGGTCCTGAATCGGCACACGCAGGCCAGAGCGGAACAATTCACCGCTGCTCAGATCGACACGGAACAAGTCAAAGCGTACAGACGACTGACGGAGAGAACCGTGTGTAGCCAACTCAACCTCTACGAAGTGTTCAAAGTGTACCTCAATTGCCGTCGAGATGGTGGCATTTTAAAGATTCCATGCACCGCCAACTATCGCATTACATGATAGTTGTAACAGTTTACCTTCAGTTCACCCCGATTCACCCTCAGACCATTGTGCGCTAATGCGAGTGATGCGATGGTGCCACCTGGCGTGGGGATTCAATCTCCGCACTCGAGTATTAAAAAACCTGAGCTCACAAAAACTGGAGGTACCATGAAATTCCGCACTTCGCTGTTCCTGCTCACACTTGCTTTGGCTGCATCGTCACCCCTGACGGCCCACGCCAACGTTTGCAACAATGCGACCATCAAGGGCACCTACGCCAGTAGTCTTCACGGACAGGTCTTTCTTCCGGACGGAACGAGGCTTATTCTTGCCGGCATTGTGAAGTCTACGAATGACGGTGAGGGGAATTTCACGCAAACCGACGCGGTAGGTGTAAACGGCAATATCGCGCCGGGCTGGCGCGCTGGGAGCGGCACCTACACGGTGAACCCGGACTGCACTGGAACTTCGACAATCATGATCCCGGGCCAGCCAGATCTTCACACGCAGTTCATTATCTCCCAGTCTGGGAACACGACACACTTCGTGGTAGTCGATCCGGGGATCGCAACTGCAGGCGATTCAGAGCGCGTCTTTACTTCTCACAAATGAGAATTAGGCTGCGCACAGAGCGGGCCACAAGTTGCCCTGCTCAACCCTTTACTCAGTCAATCTGACGTTCAGGTCCACCTCTTTTTTGGTTGAGGTGCCTCCTCTCTCGAATTTTCATTCGCGAATCGAGGAGAGGGTGGTCTTGCGACTGACGCGCTGAGTGCAGCTAAGCCGAATCAAGAGTTTCTTCAATTGAGAAGCCTTGGGGAATGAATGCCGAAAGGAGTCGCTATGAAATGTTGTAGCTTCTTGTTCTTGCGGACGTTGCTGCAGCGATCAATTCTCATCGCTCCTGCTCTGATGGCAACAGTACTGGACACGGCGCAGGCTCAAACTCTGCGAACTGTTTTGGTTGAGGTTCATATTCAAGATAACTTTCCCCGGAACATACAATTCTTCTGTACTCTGGGATACGATCGAGTGAAATGTGAGCGAGACATTCGAGTGCTTCGCCAGAGGTTAGCTTCCTATCCCGTCGAGAGACTTGGACCATGGTCATTTGCCATCGCCTCATCTCGGGAGATGCAAAGCGTAGTGCATGACCTCAGAGGTGATCTTAACAGCCCAGGTCTGACCGTGCTTGACCGACGCACCACAGTGTTTGACGAGGCAATATTCAATACAGCGACCCTCCGGGGCTCACAGATATTGGAGTGGCTCCAGTTTGTCGTGGACTCTGAGCTTCTCGAATTCGTCTTGACCCACGAACTGGGCCATGCGATCTGCCGCGATCTAGACGAAGCCCGGGCCGCTGATAATGCTAAGAAATTGCGCCGAAGAACTTTTGGTGATTGCAAAACCCATAAGCGAAAATCCTACACCCTCGTTGCCAATGAGCCGCCGCGGTGACGAGGGTTCGCTACTATGATTGGTCCAAACGTTTGGGGTTCGGAGGCCCAAATTTTATCCAATTAACTTGAAGAAGCGCCTACAATGTCCAACAAGCCCTCTCGAACTACGGTGTCAGTTGCCGTTTTACTTTTCGGCTTTCTGGGCAGTGGATCTCGAATCCGTGACCCAAGCGGATTACTAAGTGGCAACTTTCAAGTGCCGCAGGCGGACTTTGGCCGACCCGAGTTGTTTAGAATCCTCGCTTCTCAGCCTGGTTTCTTCGATGGCAGCCATTGTTTTCCTGCTGGTCAGCAGCGCTGCACTCTCGCAACAGAGCGCAGCCAATTTGAACGGAGCGGTCCGCGATTTAACTGGGGCGGTAGTTCAGGGTGCAACTGTCTCCCTTGCCAATCTCGCAACCGGCGTAAAACACGAGACGATCACCAACGAATCTGGCGTTTACACCTTCACCAATGTGCTGCCGGGGGATTACTCTCTGACCGTTTCCAAGGAGGGATTTTCTCCCGCAACCCACCAGAACATGCACACTCAGGTCAATCAGTCCATCACTCAGGATTTTGAGCTCAAGCCGGGAGCAACTGCGACGGAAGTCATCGTGCAAGCCACGTCTGCCGAGTTAAACACCGCCAACGCCTCCATCGGTGAAGTCATTGAAACAAAGTCGGTGCACGATTTGCCGCTCAATGGACGAAACTTTACTCCGCTTATGACTCTGGTTCCAGGCGTGGCTCCGGTCAATACTGGCCAAAGCAGCACCGGAGGGCAGACCAATCCTCTTGGGGCGTTTGTCGCTCCTTCGATCAACGGGCAAGAGGTTCGCAGCAATTACTACCTGCTGGATGGGATCGATAACACGGAGGTGTTCTATGGCGTACCGGTTATACCGCCGGTAATCGATGACATTCAGGAGTTCAAGGTGCAGGGGCACAATGACGAAGCGCAGTTTGGCGGCGTGGTCGGCGGCATCGTTAACGTTGTTACCAAATCCGGGACCAATCAGATCCACGGGGCGGTGTGGGAATATGTTCGCAATACGATATTCAATGCCAACAATCCGATTTCGAAACTTCCGCAAAAACTGGTGCAAAACCAATTCGGCTTCAACGGCGGCGGCCCATTTTATATACCCCACGTCTTTGATGGCCGCAATAAGAGTTTCGTCTTTGCAAGCTATGAGGGCGTCCGTCGTGCATCTCCCCAGCCCAACGCGTTCTATATGGTGCCCACTGCGAAGCAGTTGTTGGGAGACTTTTCAGAGATTTGCCCGGGTGGATTTGACAACGCCGCGGTGTGTTTGGATCGAGGAGTCGCTCCCGGTGCGCCGCCTGGCTTTGTGTGCACGCCAGGTGCGCCAACAAGTCCTACGACTTGTGTAGTTGCTCATCAACTCTATGATCCATTTTCAACTGATCCGCTAAATCAGAACATTCGAAACCCATTCCCAAATAACAATCTCGCTGGCGCGATCAACCCGCAGGCTTTAGCGTACGTGCAGGCGTACTTTCCGGCGCCGCTGCAGATCCAAAGCAGCAACGGCCAGCTATATAACGGAATCGATTCGCGGTCTCTCCATACTTCGCAGAATCTGTACAGCATCCGTGGAGATCACACCTTTAACAACTCGAATACTGCATTCTTTCGTTACAGCACCATGACCCAACCAAATCTTGGCCCTCAGAACGGTCTGCTGTCCGGTTCCTTGCTAAACAATTCAAACTTCAACGTAAACCGAATCGTGTACGCCACCCAATGGGCCAGTAACTTCGCGCATTCTTTTGGCCCGTCCGCTGTTTTGGATGTCGAGTTCGGACACAGTAATCTAACCAATTCACAAATTCAGACCATACAGGGGGGGACGCTTCGAGCGGACACGGTCATAAAAGATGCGGGGTTTGTTCAATCTTTCGCCTGCAATTTGACCGGAGGGTTGTCGCCTTGCTCGATCCCGTTCCTCTACATTTCCAACACCAACAACATTCCCAATGGCACCAACTTTGCCGGAGGGGGTGAGAATGAGGCCACAGCGTTGCTCAGCAATCTCTACCAGTGGCGAGGGAACTTCACCAAAACCCTGCAGAAGCATGCCTTCTCAACTGGGTTTAGCTGGGAGAACGATAGCTTTCACTTGGTCTTAACCTCTAATGCGCTGGTTGTGACTAACAGTCAAACAGCCAGTGCGCAAAACCCGAGTGCCGGTAACGCTCTTGCCTCTCTTCTTCTGGGCGTAGTGGACAACGGTCAACGACAGGACACGCTGGGTCCGCTCAGGGGGCAACATGCCGCCGGCTTCTACTTGATGGACAAGTGGAAGGTTACAGACCGCCTGACTTTGAACCTTGGGCTTCGGGCGGATTTGCAGTACAACGGGGTCTACGGAGAGACCAACAGCGGAACCATCTACGTTGGAAACGTTGACTTCAACAATGGAACCTACGTTCTTCAAAAGGCTCCTGGGGACTGCACCATTCTTCAGGTAGCTCCGTGCATTCCCTTTCCCGGCGGAGCTTTGCCGGCCCACGTACTTGTCTCGAAAAATGGGCACTTATTTGACAACAATTACGGTTTACAACCACGAATCGGGCTTGCCTATCGCCTGACCGATAACACAGCCTTGCGGGCTGGGTTCGGTGTGTTCAATGATCTGTGGGGCGGTACCATCCAGCGCATTCAGAACATTTCGGGTACTTGGCCTACTCTGGGTCATGTTTTTGGCTCTTCGGTCAACGATGTGAATTCCGTCGCCACCGTCAACTTCCAAGATCCGCTTGCGGTTCTGGGAAACGCAAGCATCCCGGGTCCAGATCCATTCGCCAATCCGCAGTGGTATCAGGACCCACATAACAAAATGCCGTATTCCGAACAATGGAACCTCGGCTTCGAACAGAAGGTGGGTTCAACTACCGTGTTGACCGCCAACTACGTAGGTTCGCAGACACACGATTTGATCGTGGGTGGTCTATACAACGTGGCCAGGACTCCGAATTCGACTCCGAACGCGACAACTGCGGAGATCATGACGACTGCGCCGTATCCCTACATCAACCCAACCTTTTGGGACCATAGCGTCGGCAACGCCAGTTACAACGCACTGCAGCTGTCGGCGAATCGCCGGGCATTGGGCGGCCTCTCCTACATTGTTTCGTATACCTGGTCGAAGACGGTGAATCTTGGTTGCGACGGCTTCTTCGGTATCGAGGGTTGTTCCGTGCCCAATCCGTACGACTTGAAAGCGGACCGCAGCGTGGCCGGCACGGACCTGACTCACGTATTCACCGCCGGAATTACTGCTGACTCGCCGGTGGGCAAGGGCAAACGATTCTCGACCGGCAGCCATGCGGTGGACTACATCGTGGGCAACTGGCAATTCAACACAATCGCGATTGTGAGTTCGGGTCAGCCATACACCGTGGTTATGGACAACACTCAAACCAGCTTGGCGAACGACATCAACCATAATATTCCTTGGGACAACTTTAATCGGCCGAATTTGGTAGGCAATCCAAACTCCAGCACGTGTCCTGGACCGGGTGGCAGCACTGTCCCGGTGCATACGCCAGGATGCTGGATTAGTCCCAGCGCTTTTGCCCTGCCGGGTCGGGACGCTTATGGCAATTCCGCGAGGAACTTCTTGCGCGGGGATGGACTCATAAACTTCGACCTATCTATCTTCCGGTCGTTTCCGCTAGGAGAAAAGCGGAGCCTGCAGTTCCGGGCTGAAGGGTTCAACGTACTTAATCATCCCACATGGGGTAATCCGAATGTCATTCTTACTTCAAGTTCTGCTACGACAGGAGATGGTTTCGGGGCAATCAACTCGACACGAAGCACCGAGCGTCAACTGCAGTTCGCTTTGAAAATGACCTTTTGAACGCGCCGAGGAAGACTTGCCTATAGACGAATTTTGAGGCACTTATTTAACCGCGCACGGTTGTGAAAGAGATGGGGTCAAGCTGCGCCACAGAGAGACCATCCCGAGGCCTTCGGCTTAGGTCGGTGCGGAACAACTGCGGCCTGTCGAATGCTACTCGCACATTCTCGAACAGGGTTCGACTCTGTTCGCCTTGCGTCCCAAACCTGTTCGAGTGGATGAGAAATGTCACTCGAACGGAACCCAGTCACTTCGGGACGAGCGCTCACCGCGCCGCACAATAACAACTTCCCCAAACCGCGCTCTCAGATTTGCAGCCGCTGTTCGATGTTGTGAATCTGGGAGCATGCGGGGAGGGCCCTCAGTCCGCTCGCGCGGCTAGCGAGGTCTTCTTGTGTCACAAAAAGGCGGCGGCGCGCGAAATAGTGCAGGACGAACGCGCCCGGACCCAAAGTCTGCTTCGCAGGCCCAAGGCTGTCCGTGACATCGAACGAGCTAGGCGCATGACGCTCCCAGGTCAGACCCAAGGCTGAGTTTGCCGAGACAGGACATCCGAATGCAATTCCTCACCAGTTTCACACTTCCGCTTTCGCCCTTCTAATTCCCATAGGTGACCCGACGAGGCGCGCGGACAAAGATAGTAAGTTACGAACTACTCAGTCTTTCGCGGCGATACCACAAAGCGAGGTCTAGCTGATCCGAACTGGCGGAAAATCAGGTTGAGAAGACAAGCTTGGATTCCTTCGGAGCCGATCACAAACTGGTTTCGAAGGGAGCTGTACCCGCCGCGAGAATCTAAGGCACGGGAAAGCACTTGGGCGCGCCCTTTCGCGGTGGAAGGGAAGCTGTTAGGATGTTTTTGCGAGGTTTTCCTTTGTTTTCTTCCTGGCTATCGGCGGCGATCGTCCTGAGCAATGCGAAAGTCCGCCTTGAAATTTATGGGCGGTTTATGGGCGGTTCAGACCGAAATAGGAGCAATTCAGGTCGTCTTGGGCAATATGTGCAACATATGCAAATCGTGCAAAGCCGCATAAACACTGGCGATTGCGCATCTCGTTGATTTGGCGAGTGGGGACGTAGTTCAGTTGGTTAGAACGCTGCCCTGCCATCCCGTCTCAAGAGTATCTCTTGTGTTTTCAATCACTTGTTCGATAGCTACTCAGAGCGCACTGTCACCAAGTCGATGGCACCCCATCCTTATTATTTAGTGTCCATTTAGTCTCAGAATATCTGACGGCCCCGTCCTCTAAGTTCGTGCAAAGCCGTCAGGGCGTCGCCCTTTCACGGCGCAAACGAGGGTTCGAATCCCTCCGGGGACGCCAGTAAAATAAAGAACTTCCGCACGATTTCGTAAGAATTTACTTGCACTGCACGGACTACCGATTCTCCTTAATTATTATTGCCCGAGACTGATTACCACAGCTTCCCAAGACTTCCAGCCTTCGCCACAACTTCTCGTGACTTCTCGACACCTTCGCCGTTGGAAGGCGATTCCACTTCCGAGCGTGCTGACTATGGTCAGTCCTACTGCCCGTTGCATAGATCTATGCGCAGTGCGATTAGCGTTGCGCTTACTTACTCTTTGGACCGGAAAGTGCCTCATACTCGACATGACCCTCGTGAGCGCACTTGCTTACTTCCTCAAGTGATATTGGAGGCGCAGGCTGGCCTTTGGGAACCGAGCTGCACCGCATGTATTCGTCGAATCCAGGCGCTGAGAATATGAAGATCAACTGGATCGGTGCGGCTCCGGTGTTCCTCAGGCTGACCCAAGTGCTTAGAGGAAAAAAGACCATTCCACCCGCGTGAACCTCGTAATCCCGGTCATTTAAGCTAACCCTTGCACTACCGGTTTGCAGAAACAGGATTTCATCTTGTCCGAGGTGCCGATGCTTGGGAATCACGCCGCCAGGAGGAATCGTTTCTGTTCCAAGGACAAGATGCTGCGAGCCGCTGTTTTGAGGAGTGACCTTCAGCATAAACTCAGATGTCGGATTAGGCATGTTCTCGCGCGGTCGTCTGATGCGCTTCTCACCTTGCTCTCGCTCTAAAACCAGAATCTTGGCACCCGGAGATTGTGCCAGAGATGTCGTGGATGCCACTAAACAAAGCGCAGTGAGGAGTTTCTTCATATAGTTCGAGTGTTTCAACACACTACCTCACGTGCAGCGAGCTGACGGTAGAATCATCAGCCCCTTCCGTTGGCTGAGTCCATCCTCCGATCTGCTCCATAAGCGAAAGCAGATTGCCGACACCCCAATGGTCGGTTATCCTGCCGTTGTGGACACGCATGACGTCGACCGTTTCGAAATGGATTTTACGGTGAGTTGGAGCGATGCCAAGAAAGGGCCCTTCGTGAGTGCCGTAGTACGTCTTGTAAGTTGTCACTCGGTCACCATCGGCAAGTTGCCAGTGGATCTCCGCATGAAAGTCAGGGAATGCGGCACGAATATACCTGTAGAGTGTTCGCACGCCTGCCTTGTCTGGAGTAGTGTTCGGCTGGGGCGTGTGCTCGATGAAATTGTCCGCGAAGAGTTCGTCGAAGACGTCCAATCTTCCCTTTCCCTGAACCTCTTCGGTATTCCGGCGGACCACGGCTTTTGCGGCTTCTGAGGAACTTGCGTTGCTCATCCTTTTACCCCTGTTTGTTAACAAGTGTTTCCCTTGCGTGCACTCCGAGTTAGTGATTCGATTCTCGCGTGAGTGACGGCAGAAAACTCTTCCCGTATCGCGTTCAACCTGACCCGCTCTGTTGTCGAACAACAAGCTCATGTCCCAGTCTTTTCATAAGCGATCGGAGGATTTGGTTGTCTCCTTTAAACGATCGATTTTCACCATGCGTCCTCCTCGTTATCTTTGCTCATACAACTCGGGACCTTACGCATTTAGGAGAACAGCGCGGCGAGTCTGTTTTGTGTCTAAAGCTTCGATATTGGATCGAATTCTCTGGAATTCTTTTTCAGCGACAAAGCATCGAATTCCTAAAAGGAGTGTCAGGACAATGAAGGTTGCATTCGAGACTCGCGGACCTGTTGACGAGCCCTACTTGAAACTGAACGAGGAGCAAATTGTGGGGATGACGTTGCGTGCAGGCTCAATGGAGATCGGGTCAAGACGTTCTGCCCTTCGACGTATTACTTTCGATTCCGGTCTAATGGGATTGTGTCCACCGCAGTCTGAGTACTGGGTTGGCACGTGTGATATGACGCATGTAACCATGACCATTTCTGACGAGGCGTTGATGGCCGCCTCTGATGGCGCCGGGAGCAGAATAGAATTGCGCCTCGAACACGAACTCGTGGATCCGCGATTGCGTGCGCTGGCCACGGCAGCGGACGTAGAAAGAACCGCGGGTTTCCCTAGCGGACGTCTTTTTCTCGACTCTATCGAGCAGGCACTTGCCCGGGCTCTTGTCGTCGGTTATGCCGTGCGTGACTATAGCGTCCGAGTCTATCGAGGCGGACTGAGCCCCGCGCGATTGCGAAGAATTAAAGAATTGGTGCAGGAGAAGATGGAGGAGGATTTAAGCCTTGAGGAAATGGCGCGTACAGTTGGGCTCAGCGCCGCGCATTTTTCGCAAGTCTTCCGCAACACGACTGGTCAGACTCCGCACCAGTGTCTCCTGTGGTATCGGGTCCAGAGAGCGAAGGAGATGTTGCGTTCCGCCGAAATGCGTGTGCTGGATGTTGCCATCGCCTGCGGCTTCAAAACCCAGCAGCACTTTGCCCGTGTATTCCGCGAAATGTGCGGAGCCAGTCCGACGGAATACCGGTACGAATCCCTCCGCTGAAATAAGTAACGCGTGTGCAGGTCGGAGCTTTTGAACTGCGCGTCGCGTTGACCACGGTTCTCAATCGAAAGCCAGTCGACCATGGCCCCACTATGAGAAGTTGTCAGTTCGGACTTCTCCAAAGTGAATCACCAGATTATTTCCACCGGTGACACGAGGTCGCGTGGATTTCGTCCTAGCTCTGCCCGAGTGCTCGTGTCCCCACAAACTGTCCATGTTGTGGTTCCTTTTAGGCAATTCTCCGAGGATTGCGCACAGAGACCGAGATGCAGACACAAGTTGTTCCCCATCGCCCGGTTTACTGGTTGCGTTGTCAAAGGAGTGCTGAAATGAATTTCAAGAATGAAACGCAACAAGATGTTAATTTCGCGCAACGCGTTCATGCGAATCAGAGGAAGCTCAGGTCCAACCTAAAATCTCAGTATGACTTCATCGTCTGCGGATCGGGTTCGTCAGGTTCTGTAGTCGCGGGCCGTCTGGCCGAAGATCCCGACGTCAGCGTACTGCTGATCGAGGCTGGTGGCGACGATGAC
>Ga0075425_100005074_pt1 | contig 13640 bp, 11 predicted proteins | sample SoiMethybrSBSTD4_FD_75300 | JGI IMG/M metagenome (GOLD analysis project Ga0075425, IMG submission 75300) | Bulk soil microbial communities from a Populus tree surrounding site in Tennessee, USA - Soil MetaG P. TD hybrid SBSTD4 | ecosystem: Environmental > Terrestrial > Soil > Tree plantation...
CAGAAAGCCGAATTTTCGAGGCTTTGATTAGCCACAAAAAGGCACAAAGCACCAAAAAGGAGGGTTAATTACTCGGACGCAGGAGGCCACGGAAGATGCCTTGCACGCGCACCTCATTGGCTGGAACGGTGAGTGGCTGAAGTTGAGAATTGGCCGGCTGAAGCTCGACGTTCATGCCGCGCCGGTAAAGTCGCTTGAGCGTCGCCTGGTTCTCCTCGATTAGCAGCGCCACGACGATCTCCCCGTCACGCGCGTCGGTACGGTTCTCGATCAAAGCAATATCGCCGTCGCAGATGTGCTCGTCGATCATCGAATCGCCTTTTACGCGCAATGCATAAACGCGCTCAGGCTTCACGCGGCCGAGCAAAAAACGCGGCACCGGAATGCGCTCTTCGTAGTCGACAACTTCGAGCGGCGCGCCGGCGGCAATTCTCCCGAGTAACTTGACCTCGACTAACGAGTCGCTGCTCTTGTCTTCAACTTTGACGTTCAGCGCAAACGATCCTTCTTCGTGTTCACGCACCAACAGTCCGCGACGCTCGAGCGCTGCAATATGCTTTGCGATCGTCGCCCGTGATTTAACTCCAAACTGTCGTGCGATCTGTGCGTACGAAGGGATGTAGCCGTGACGTTCGAGAAAACGAGTGATGTAATCGAGAATTTCTTTTTGTCGCTGCGTTCGAGGGAGCATGTTCAAGCTATTCCCGATTTGTTGCCCGCTTGTAGTTGAAGAGATCAAGGTCGACCGTAAAGGTGACGAGGCATTCTATGGCGCACGAAGCAAAAGCGTCAAGAGGTTGTGTGATCAATTTCTCAGCGGATGGAGTAACGCACGAGTGTGCGGGGAAAAATGCGAACTGAAGGTGGCATCTTTCCAAACGGCACTGGCTGACTTTGCAACACTTCGCCGGCCTTCTTCCCGTAGACAGCTTCGTTGAGATCGTTATCCGGACTGATCATTGCTCCTTTTAGAGCGGCACCAATGAACACACCTTTGCTTCGCGAGTAAGAGAGAATGCCTGCGTCCAGGCGCGGATTGGTCGATGCCGCAGCTTCACGGCCGACTGGACCAGCAGCGATGCCCACTTCGCCGCCAAGTTCAAACTTATCTTTAAGCAAACCATTGAGGCCGCTCTCGTTCATGATGAGCAAAACGTAATCCGTTTTTTGCGCCCCGATTTGAGCGCCGAAACTTCCACCGCCGAGGTTGAAGAATGCTGGGGCACTCCAACCGCCTTTCACACGACGACTGATCACGCCCTGACCGCCACGTCCACCGACGACAAATGCCGCTTTGATCACTCCCGGAAACACGGCAATCGCTTCAGCCGTGTCGAGCAACTCCTTTGGAATCGCTTTGTCGTTGATGTTCATAATCTCAGTAAACGTCTTTGCGGCTTCACTCGCGTGACGAGCGGCATCCTGCGTGCGCGAATTTTTCTGCGCAGGGGTCAAAGCAGTAGAGAAAAGAAGCAAAGCAGTTAGAGCAAGTGCACTGACCACGCGATTGGGCGACATACGAAACCCTCCGGAAGCTTTTATGATTGCGAACTGTGGTCATGATAACGCTTTTGTGTTTTATGTGCCTCTTTGTGGCTTGCCTAATGTAAACGACTCTTTCAAAGTGGTTACAATTCTGTGTTCCCATTGACAGGAAATTGTTGCTTATAGTATTAAGTCGCACCTTCGAGTGACGCTACCCATTGGTTTCACCGAAGGCTCATCGTACCTCCCAAACTTGCGACTGATTTTTTTGCCCGACTCAGTTTTTACCACGCCCAGACAAACCCGATAGCGCCTCGCTATGAACAGACGTTTGCGATGACATGGGTTCATTGTGCCCAGTGAAACTCACATCGGGTCGCGGGTGAATGTAGAACTCTGAAAACATCTCCCCAGGTGTGCCCTTTGGATAATCGAGTTGAAAAAATCATTCAGATGATGCGAGATGACGTTCGCGGAGAACTGTCTCTCACAGAGTTTGCGCAGTCGGTAAATCTTTCCGTCTGGCGCCTCTGCCACATTTTCAAGTCTGACGTCGGCATGCCGCCGATTCGCTATCTCAGACTGTTGCGCATGGCGCGCGCCAAGGATCTGTTGGAATCTAGTTTTCTGAGTGTAAAAGAGATCGCTTACCGGGTAGGCGTGAACGACGAGAGCCATTTCGTTCGAGACTTCAAAGCCACGTATGGATTTTCTCCGGCCCTCTATCGATCACATTTTCAAAGTACTCAAACTGATGAAGAAGAGCACAACGGCAACAACGGAAATCAGGCAAACAAGATCGTGCGGCAACTGGCGCGAGCTGCGAAGCACTCGATCCTGCCGTCACTGCACCTCTTTGCCTGTGTGTTCTCAAGTTTGAATTAAGCAGCAGCGGCATTCTGAAATTCATTATCAATAAGAAGCAAATTTCGCCAACGAACGACAAGATACGCCAAGCAAGAGATCTTGCTCTCAGAAAATCACAGGCGTAATCTCACGCACGATTCAGCACAACAAGTGATTGCGGTTACCGATACCGACGGCACCGTCGTAACATCAGATGATGGCGGGTTCACATCAGTCGTGGTACCTGCTGGTACGGCGTAAAGAAGCGGTCGCATTGATTTTCACCACCGCAAGCTTGTATTCTGCACGTTAAATGGCCACAAAGAGGCACAAAAAGCACAAACGATTTCGGCAAGCCATTTTGTGCTTTGTGTGCCTCTTTGTGGCACTGTCTTTTACCGCGGCATTTGTGCCGATCATTGTTGCTGCAAACAATTCAAACGCGATGCCTTGTTGCGCGGGTAAGTCGGGCCATTGCGATTCCGGCATCACCGCGAAAAAGCCTCCGCAACCAAAGGAGCCGATGTGCGGCTTGCACGCGGCTGGAGCGGAAGACGATGGTATTACTATCGTCGCCGAGCCGTCTCAGATTGAATCTCACCACTCACTCAGCCGAACTGGTGAAACGGCCTCAACCGAAGTTGCTGCTGAATCTGCTTCGTTGAGCAAACCCTGTCGGATGGAGTGCGGCGTCTGTACAGCCAGCTCTCTGCGCTTACAGAAGCGGGAGCGAGCGGTTTTTCAGCCAGCCACGCTTCACGACTTATCAATCTCGACTCTATCCAAGTACGAGACTCTTCCACTTCTCTTTTCATCGAGTGACGACTGGAAATCAACCAGTCCGCGGGGCCCTCCTGCCGATCTCCTCTAAGTAATTCTTTAACTCCAAGAAGCGTTAAACCTCATAGGGAGAAACTTCGATGAAGATCCGTCTTTATCTGTGTTGTGTATTTCTATTTATATCTGCGGGCGTGACTGTGGCCCAACAAAGCGTAACTTCTGCCACGCTTAGCGGCCAAATCGAAGACGCACGTGGTGCCGTCATCAGCGGCGCAAATATCACCGCCACCAATCTCGAGACAAATCAGCGCCTCGCAACGACCAGCGACAACGAAGGCCGGTATCGCTTCCCCTACCTGCGGACTGGTGATTACGAGTTGACCGCCGGCGCCCAGGGATTCTCCACGATAACCAAGCGACTGACACTCTCCATCGGCCAATCGCTGGACGTACCGGTAAGACTTGAGGTGACCGGATTGTCGGAGCAAGTGACAGTCGGCGAGCCAGACATGCCGATCGTCGAAACAGTGCGGACGCAAATTACGGAAACGATCAGGCCGCGCGAGATCAACGAGCTACCGCTGAACGGCAGAAACTATCTTGATCTCGCGTTGCTAGTTCCGGCCGTTTCACCTACAAACACGGGTAGCAACCAGCGTTTCGCCGAGACTTCCGCCGTGCCTGGACAAGGCATTTCGATTGCAGGTCAACGCAATCTCTACAACAGTTTCATTGTCGATGGTGTCTCGGCCAACGATGATGCTGCTGATCTGACCGGAACGTATTACAGCCAGGAAGTTATCGATCAATTCCAGGTGGTGACCTCAGGAGGTATCGCAGAGTTCGGCCGGGCTTCTGGCGGCGTCGTAAACATCCTCACTAAAGCCGGGACAAACGACTGGCGTGGCGACTTGTACGGGTTTTTCCGCAACCAGCGTTTTGACGCTCGCAATCCGCTCGCGCCGACGAAAGATCCGTTGACGCAAGCGCAGTATGGCGTCACGCTCGGTGGACCATTGCGCCACAACCGCACCTTCTTCTTCAGCAATTTCGAACAGACTCGCAGAAATTATTCCGCAGTCATAACCATCTCGCCTGCCGCCGTCAATTCCATCAACAATCGGCTGCGTGCGATCACTTTTCCGGGACCTCTCATCAGCACCGGCGTGGTGGCGGCTAGTTTTGATACCACCAATTTCTTCGCGCGAATCGACCACAGCATCAATCAACGCAATCAACTCAGCGCGCGCTACAGTCTTTACCACATCGACGCTGTCAACTCCCGCACTGTTGGTGGATTGAACGCTGTGAGTCGCGGTAGTGGGTTGAGCGATACTGACCAAATCGTGCAGGTTAGCAACGTCACTACGTTCAACTCGCGCACGCTGAATGAAGCTCGTTTTCAGTTCATAAACAGCCGCCTCGATGCGCCGGTTAATGATGAGGTTGGACCGGCAGTCGGAATTTCGGGTGTGGCGAACTTTGGCATCGCGACCTTCTCGCCGCTTGCGCGCGATATCAATCTGTTCGAAGCCGTCGACAGTATTTCAACTCTGCGGGGCGCACATTCTCTAAAGGGCGGCATAGACCTTCTCTACAACCGCGTCAACATTCTCTTTCCCGGCGCTCTGCAAGGTGTTTACAATTTCACCTCGTTGAGTAATTTCCTGACTGGAAACTACCTCAGCTTTCAACAAGCCTTTGGCGTGCCGAGCCAGTTTCAATCAAATCCGAATTTCGGAATGTTTGCACAGGATGAATGGAGAGTGCGCCCAAGCCTTACGCTGAATGCCGGACTGCGATACGACCTTCAGTTCCTGCCCGAGCCGATCAGAACCGATACGGATAATCTCGCGCCGCGCGTGGGAATCGTCTACGCTCCGGGCGATCGCAAAACAGTCGTTCGTGCCGGCTTCGGGCTCTACTACGATCGCATTCCGCTGCGGGCTACATCGAATGCGTTGCAGCGCGACGGATTGAAATACCTCGTAGTTCAGTTGTCGCCGACACAACCCGGCGCTCCTGTATTTCCAAACGTCCTGGCAGTTCAACCCGCAACGCTGCCAACGAAACCAAATATCACGCGGATCGATCCGAACATCGAAGCGAGTTACGGCCAACAGGCAAATCTCCAAATCGAACGCGAGCTGCCTGGCAATGCCGTCTTCTCGATCGGTTACCTGCACCTGCGCGCATTTCACCTCATTCTTTCGCGAAACGTGAACGTGCCGACAGTTCCCGCTTCGGCCGGCATTCCGAATCTTGGCCGGCCCGATCCGAAGTGGGGCAACATCTCGCGGTTTGAGAGCTCGGGTAACTCCTATTACGACGGCATGGTTCTTTCATACAACCAGCGCGCGGCACAATGGGCCAACGTCCGCGTGTCGTACACGCTTTCAAAAACGATCGACGACGCCGGCAACTTCTTCTTTTCGAGCGTGCAGAACAACTTCAATATCCGTGACGATCGGGGACTTTCCGACAACGATCAGCGCCATCGTCTGGTCGTGAGTGGGTCACTCGAAGTGCCGCCACACGACAAGGCGACCGGATTTCAGCGCTTCCTGTGCGGCTTTCAGTTGGGTTACATCTTCACGTATGCTTCCCGTTTGCCCTTCAACGTGTTGCTCGGAAGCGATCGTAACTTCGACACCAACAACAACGATCGGCCGGTGGGCGTCGGACGAAATACCGGTCGGGGATTTGATTTCGCTTCGCTCGATCTGCGTTTGAGCCGCCGTTTTCATCTTACCGAACGGGTCGACTTGCAGCTTCTCGCCGAGGGCTTTAACGTTCTCAATCGCGCGAACTTTGGCGTGCCGAACAACACCTTCGGTTCCGGCGCGACACCTCTGCCAACGTTTGGACACCCGACCTCCGCGTTCGATCCGCGGCAGTTTCAGTTTGGAATGAAAGTGAGTTTCTGAAACACGGATGAAACGGATTGCTATTGCGATTTTGTTCTTCAGTTTGTTGTTTATTTGCGGGTGTAATCGCTTCGCCGCCGATGCGTCACGCACAACGTTCCAGCCAATACAAATCTCCGCGCCTGACGTGGACGCCGCGGAACCGGTGACGGCCAGTGCACCTGATGGCTTTTACGTCGCATGGGTAAATCACAATGCGAACAATGAAGCAGATGTCATGCTGGCACGCTTCAACGACGAAGGCGCGGCGATTAGTCGGCCCGTCACGGTAAATCCGCAACCGGGAGTTGCGACTGCTTGGCGCGGCGATCCGCCAAGTATTGCTGTCGCGGATCGATCGGTATACGTGCTCTGGACTGCTCGAGTCGAGTCGAATGGCAAGCAAGGTACTGATCTTTACTTCTCGGCTTCACAGGATGAAGGAAAGACTTTTGGCGCCGCTGTAAAAGTGAATGACGACAGCGTGCCGAGCACTCACGGCATGCATTCGCTGGCCATTTCTAACGACGGCCGAATCTACGCCGCCTGGCTGGACGAGCGAAATGTTCCCGTTCCGAAGCCGTCAACACACGCCGGCGGCCATCACATGGAGAGTAATCGTGAGCTCTTCGTCGCGTATTCGGTCGATGGCGGCAAGACGTTTTCCGCAAATCGAAAGGTTGCTGAGAATGTGTGTCCGTGCTGCAAGACTGCGTTGGCTGTCTCGCAAGACGGCACAGTGTACGCGAGTTGGCGACAAGTGCTGCCGGGAAACTTTCGTCACATCGCAGTTGCTGGTTCCAGTGATGGTGGCGCCAATTTCTCCTCACCGGTGATCGTCAGCGATGATCGTTGGGTGCTCTATGGCTGTCCCGTTTCTGGTCCATCGCTTTCGGTCGATGCGAGTGGCGGTTTGAAAGTGCTTTGGTATGCCGCGGGCGAAGGCGAGGCGCCGGGGCTTTATACTTCGGAATCACGAGACAAGGGACGCACCTTCTCCCCACGCAGTCTGGTCATGCAAGAAAGCATCAAGGGAACACCCGCACTTGCTGCTGGGAAAGACCGCGCGATCGCGATCTGGCAAGGCTCAGGAGCGCAACAGCCGGAGACAAAAATCCGTGAGCTCGGCGGCGCCGGCTCAACCGCCAGCGTTGCCGCAAATGCCGAACTGCCGAGCGGCGCGCTGTGTAAAGACAAACTATTCGTGGCCTATATTGCAACGGCCGGCGGAAAGAGAAGCGTGTGGCTCACAAAGGTTTAGCCACAAAAAGGCACGAAAAGGCACGAAAAGGCAAAAAGCACAAACGATTAATGAGAAACAGATCAATTCTTTTTTGTGTTTCTTGTGCCTTTTTGTGGCTAAAAATTTTACTGGCCGTACTGAGCGATGATGCGATCGCGGATCTGCGCGGGCGTGAGCTTCTCATCCCGCTCCAGGTGCAGTGCCAGTAACGCCTCGTTAACACAAACCGCACAGTGCGATGCGTGCTCGTCTTCGAAACAACTGTAAAGACTCTTATGCCCAAATCCACGGTCGCAGTGGCAGTAACACGGCAACTGCGCAATCGTGACCGGTATCTCTCGCACTGCGCGATAAGCATCCCGAGTCAAACCCGTGAATCTTTCCGGTGCTAGTGTTGGACCAAGACTCGCACGGCTCGGTGGTGTCTCAAAGTGCGCGGGAATGGTTTGGGCAACCGCGCCCGAAGTCTCCGGGGAGTGATGTGCATGCGGCGCCGTTCGCGAGTCAGTCGTTGATTGATTGCTCCGCGTTGAATTCACCATCAGCACTGCTGCGATAATCAACAGCGCGATCCCACCTAACAACAGCCAGTTCTTCTTCATATAAAAAAACTACTCCTAAAGATTCTTAATGCATTCCGTGCATGCCGCTCATGCTCATCGGAGCCGGACGTAGTCTAACAAAAACTTTCCACGACGCGGGATGTGCACCGTAAATCGAGTCGAGGATCGGAGGGCATAAACCAATCCACAGATACAGGATTATACAGAACAATCTGTGTAATCTGCGGATGGTCTTCTTATGCCTCTTTGTGGCTGTATCACAATCGTCATTAAAACCCAGCACTTCTGTAACCGATGAATTGTTAGCCTTAAACGGGTCGGGGGGATATAAAAATGAGTATCGACAAAAACAAAATCAAAACGCAGGACGACTTAAACGAACCCGCGCCAATGGATGCGGCGGATAAACGCGCTGAAGCGGAAATGAAAAAGCTGGAGGATCAAACAAAGAAAGAAGTCCGCGAAGGATTGCTACAAACCGAGCATGAAGACTAATCCAGTTAACTTTTTTCAACCAGTGCGTCTTCAAGTGCCTGCTTCAGTTGTGGCGGTGTAGTTTCGGGATTGAAACCGATGAAGCGTCTGACGATGTGACCGTCTCGCGCAATAACGAAGCTCTGCGGAATCGACGTGCGCCCCTGCATCAGCGTCTGTGCCACTTCACGCGTGGCCCAACCAACTTGATAGTTGACGTGAAACTCGCGCACAAACTCCGCCACGCTCTCCGCTGAAGCTTCAGGGTCTTCAGTCGAAAGTCCAACCATCTCCACGCCACGACTCTGAAACTCCTTGTGAAGTTTTACCAGCTCAGGAGTCTCCATCCGGCATGGACCACACCAGGTGGCCCACAGATTTACCAGCAAGACTTTTCCGGAATAATTTGACAACTTGATCGGCCCGCCGCTGGCGGCCTTGTTCTCAGCATCGAGCACCAGTCGCGGCAGACTGACCAGCGCCGGACCAACACGGTTCGGCGCCGGCGCGACGCGAGCCGACACCCTTTGATTCGGCACAGCACTCGGCGGGTCGTTCGAATTACAACTCGAAATTCCGAACGCCGCAAACAATCCAAGCACAATGACGGTAGACACCACCCGAAGCGGTGTCCAAAGTTTTACTTTGTTAAGTACTTTCTTTCTTTCTGACATTAGTTGATTATTTCTTTTTACCAAATCTGAACGAATCGAGTATTACCGGCGACTGGCCCTTCTGTCCAACATCTGCCACACCCGACAACTCCGGCGCAAGAGATGTACAGAGCAAATACAAGGCTGCACCTGTTGAGTCTCCTTCGGTCCCGGTCGGCAGAAAAATGACTCGACCCCACAATTGAAGGTCGCCGCGTTCCGTGCCTTTTGAAAGACCTTCCCAGCGGAATTCATAACCATCCATCGAGTTGACCTTCGTCGGGCCTTCTGAAACCTTCTTATAGTCCGGAATACTTTTGGCAAGCGAGCTACTGTATTCCTCTACTCGTTGTGGAAAGTTTGACTTGTCAGCGGCAAACGTACCTTTGCTCGTATACCAACCCACTGACAGATTCTCCTGCGTAAAGTCCGGCGGCAAACTGCGACCGACCGACACGAAGTTGGTCGCGCCAGGCACGCCGGCTTTCGGATCGCGCGACCACGACTCGGGATAATAGAAAGAAAAGTCGAAATAATGCCCTGCCAGTTTGCCGTCAAGGTTGTCTTTCGAGTTTATAAACTGGACCGCGCCCGGCGGCGGCACAAAAGTGTCTTCCGGTGAGGGCGACGGTGTTTCGATAGTGGCAGCGGGCGTCGGCGCGGTGACATTTGCATTTTCACTTTGCCGCTCCGGAACTCGCTGTGCGGTCATCTGGTCCAATCGCGGTTTGACAACAAAGAAGAACAGGCCTGCCAGAGCGCCGCCTCCGAGAAGCAACAACAACAGAATGCCGGCGATGATCCAGGGTAGTTTCGATTTCTTCTTCGCCACTGGCGGCAGCGGCGCGGAAGGCGCAACCGGCGTTTGTGGCGCTGGTGTCGCGATCTCGCCGGTCGTCACGCGCGGCGGCGGAGCTGGCGGGGGCGGAGTTGCCGGTGGTGGTGGCGGGGGCGGAGTTGGTCTTGCGATATCTGAAGTATTTGCACCTCCACTCGGCGCTGTAGTTGGACCAGTGTTGCGCGGCAGTGCAACCGTCGCTGGATAGTTCTCGATAATCGTCGCGTTTGGATCCGGCAGGTCACGGCTCGTCGGCCGTTCGGCGGCCGCATTGAGGTCGATAGAGGTAGCACGCAGCGTCGCATTCGGATCGAAGCTTTGCGTCTGTGGCGCAATCAACAGGCCACCGTCAAACGTGCAAAACTTCTGACCTTCATCGGGAAAAGTACGGTTACACTTAGGGCAAGTCTTCATACACAGTCCTCGTCAACGGAATCGATCGATCTGGGCACTTAATTCGCGCGCGCCTTGGCTAGCTTCTGGGCAGCACCATTGTTGGTCGGGTCGAGTTCGAGCGCTCGCTGGTATGCGCGAACTGCCTTGTCTTTCTGGTTGGATTTCAGGTAACCATCACCGACACCTTCGAAGCCGAAGATTCCGGCAAGTTGTTTGCGCTCGCCTGTAGCTGCCAGTGCGGAAGCACGCTCGTAGGTTGCTTCGGCATCACTGAAGCGATCCATTCCCAGATACGCGCGCCCCAAAAGATTGAATGGTTGAAATGCACGCGAGCTTACTTCGGTGGCCGACTTCAAATATGGCTCCGCCTCCTGGAATCGCTTGTAAACAATCAGTAGACGGCCCATCAGCACTAAAGAAGTTGGATTTTTTGGATCGAGCTCGAGCGCCCTCTTCAACACCGGCTCCGATTGCGGCCACAACTGTTCGCCTTGAAGCGACTCGGCAATCAGGTTGAGTGTCGCGGGATCCTTCGCCAGCTCGATCGCTTTCTCGTACAACGGCGTAGCTTCCGCCGGACGACGTGCTCGATTGAGCATGCGTGCCAGGTGCGCATACGCAACAGCAAACTGCGGGTCCAACTCAATCGCGCGGCGATAAGAATGTTCGGTTTCACTGTTTGCCAGACCACGCGCTTGCAACGCCACGCCGAGACGGTCCCAGCCGACCGCGTTTTTCGGATCGATCTGAACAGAACGTCGCGCAAACGACTCTGCATCCGCAAATCTCTTCGCATTGTCACCTTCGGCATGTGGTTGGACCAACACCACGCTCAACGCCACGTAAGCGTCGGCATCGTTCGGCGCCCACGCGACTGAGTTGCGATATGCTGCTTCGGCGTCGTCCCAACGCTGCTGATCCGAGTAGACGTTTCCCAGGCCGTATGCTGCGCGTGCATCGCGTGGCTTCAGTTTCAAGATCTCTTTGTAGGAATCTTCAGCTTCTGCAAACTTTCGCGCATCGCGAGCCTCATTGCCTTTGTCGAGCAGATCTTCGACCCGTTCGGTAATATTCGAAGCACGCGGGCGTGTGGGGCCGGTAGTTCGAGCCGCCGGTTTAGCGGATGTCGCAGGTTTCTTTTTCGCTTCCGGGTTCTTGGCTCGGAAAATCCCGGCGCCCCCGCCGACGCCACCGCCGACGTCCTGTCCAAACACGTTCGTAGCGATACCCAGACTTAAGCAGAGGGCGGCAAAACTCACAGCCGCTGCGCGCAGTATTGCGTTAGGTCTCATTATTACTCTCCTACTGCTGTTTGGATTGCTGATATCGAGACTAACCTCGGATAAAACGTCAATCGAAAAAGAACTTATGGATCACTGAAGAACTACTGCGGTGGATTGTAGATCAGCTTCGCCGGATGATCTAATGCCATAGGTCCTATAGGACTATATGTCCTATATCGTTGGGATTTCAGCGACTGCGAACCAGCCGGAAGCCTAATTGGGTCGTCTTGGTGCCAGGGGCGATAAAATCTCGCATGCACGAAGATATTGGCGGGTCAGATCGAGCAGGATCACTGACGTAACCACCGCCACGGATAGCGATCCAGTCGCGGCCCTCTGACTGGAGTTCCAACAAACTGCCGGGATACGCAGACGCCTTCGACGAGGTCCATTCCCAAACGTTGCCAATTAAATCAACCACGCCCCAACGGTTATTTCCAGCCGGACGCGAACCAACCGGCGCAGGAGTCGCCTCCTTGAGAACCGCAACATTGTTCCGCCAATCCGATCCCCACGGATAAAGATCGTTCTTCGGACCATTTCGAGCCGCGTACTCCCATTCTTGTTCCGTGGGAAGGCGGTAGGTCACGCCGTCGCGTTTTGATCGCCAGGCAGCGAAGTCATTCGCATCCTGAAACGAGACATTCACAACCGGCCACAACTCTTGTCCGAATGGAGGTTTGTCTCCGGCCCAGTGAGTCGGCGCTGCGTGATGAGTCTCACTAATAAACTGTGCATACTCCGTGTTTTTGACCTCCGTACGATCCATCATGAATGGCTGAATGGTCACAGGATGCGCAGGTGCTTCCAGGGGTGCTCCATCATTGCGTCCCATCTGAAAGCTTCCGCCCTCGATGGCAATCAGATCAGGTTTTGGCTTAACAGGCGGTTGCAGTAGCAGATAAGCGGTAATACCGGCACCGGCGAGCAGCAACACGAACAAAGCCGCGCCGATGAGCAGAAACGGCAGTCGTCGCCTGCGCTTCGGCTCGATATTCACGACCATGGATTTCCGCCCGCCGACCGCTCGCCCCGGTACATCGGCGGCAACAAACTCAGGAGCCGTTGGTCTTGTTTGCACGTGTGTGATTTCCGAGGTGTCGCCTGCACTCGGCGGCATGCTTCCGGAGAGTCGTTCCAGCCGATCTTCGAGTTCCTGGGCCTGCTGGGCCATGCGCTGAAATTTTTCTTCCTGTTCCTGCTCCCGTCGCTCTCGCTCCTGTTTGTCTCTGCGTTGACGTTCCTCGTCTTCAACTGTTAATGGAGCGCCACTAACACGGCCGGGAAGTGAATCAAACGCAGCACCCAAATTTGTCTCGTGTGCAATCGGTGGCGCCGTCGTTGACAGATCAGGTCCTTTGATCGATGGCGCGGTCGTCGAAGCAATCGTCCGATTGGGATCCATCGCAACTGTCTCTCTCAAGGCAGCAGCCACGACGGGCGCTGAGTTCAATGCCGCATGTAGTTCTCTAAGAAAGCTCGGAACTGAATCGATGCGTGCTGAAAGCTCTTTCTCCAGCGCATGACGCACCACTGCCTCAATCGGCGGTGGAACGGAAACTCCTTTTGATTGAAAACTCGGCGGCGGCATCGTGAGGTGCTTTTTCATGATCGACGGAATCGAAGAGCCTTTGAAGGGCACGTCACCAGCCAGCATCTGGTAAAAAATCACGCCGAGACTGTAGATGTCGGCACGCGCATCGGGCTCTTCATCAGACCACTGTTCCGGGGCCATGTAAAAAGGCGACCCCATCAGTCCCGTCGTCTGGGCTTGAATGAACGAGCCGAGTAGCTCGTGCGACTTGATCTTCGCCAATCCAAAATCGAGGATTTTGACACCTTCCGCGATCGGAACATCGTCCTGGACCATGATGTTCAGCGGCTTCAGATCGCGATGCACAATGTTCTGCCGGTGCGCGGCGCCCACGCCGGCAGCGAGGGCGCTAATAAACTCCCACGCGCGTTGCGGAGGCATCGCTCCTTCGGTGGCAAGTATGTCTTGCAGCGAATGGCCCCTCACAAATTCCATCACAAGGAAAGGCATCGTGCCGCGCACGACGCCGAAGTCAGTCACAGCGATAATGTTCTGATGTCTGATCGCCGCAGCCGCCAGCGCTTCCTGACGAAAACGAGTGGTGAGCATCGGATCGTTACCGACGAGATCCGGCAGGAT
>Ga0075425_100005076_pt1 | contig 13640 bp, 11 predicted proteins | sample SoiMethybrSBSTD4_FD_75300 | JGI IMG/M metagenome (GOLD analysis project Ga0075425, IMG submission 75300) | Bulk soil microbial communities from a Populus tree surrounding site in Tennessee, USA - Soil MetaG P. TD hybrid SBSTD4 | ecosystem: Environmental > Terrestrial > Soil > Tree plantation...
CGGTCATGCGGGTCGTCTCGCCGTGATGTTCAGCCGCCAGTAGTCGAGCGTGAACGCGGGCTGGTCACGCACGGCCGCCACCGTCAGCTCGCGAAGAAAGGCGCGCCGTTCGTCCAGCGAGAGACAGGTCAGGTGATTGCGCACGCACACCGTCGCGATGAACTGCTGGTAGGCGTCCGGGCTGTCGAATGTGGTCGGCGCGGCCTCGAGCCAGACCTCGACGTCGGTGAAACCCGCTGCGATCAGCCGGCGCTTGGTGGAATCGACATCCGCGTAATAGGTCAACTCGGTCCATTCGGTGAAGAAGGGGACGAAGCGGCGCTCTTCCATCAGCCGCGAGACGCGTCCCATCAATTGCGCGAGGTTGCCGGCGCCGCCGCACTGCGCGACCAGCCGGCCGCCCGGGCGAAGCGCCGTCACGATCGAGCGAAAGAGCGCCGCGTGATCGGCAATCCAGTGGAAGGTCGCGCCGCTGAACACGGCGTCGAAGGCGCGGCTGAACGGCAGCTGCGCCCCGTCGGCCATGACCAGTCGGGTGCGTGGCGAATGCTCGCGCAGCCACACCGAGGCGGTCTGCAGCATGGACTCGGAGCGGTCGAGGCCGATCACACCGCCGCGCGGGACGCGCGCGGCGATCTCCGCCGTAATACGTCCGGTGCCGCAGCCGAGGTCGAGCACACGTTCGTGCCCCTCGAGCGGCAGCCGCTCGAGCATGCGGCGCCCCCACGCCTGCTGCGGGGCCGAGACCTCGTGGTAGCGCTCGGCGTTCCAGTCCACCATGCCGGACGCTCAGTGTACAGTCCCTTCGGTCCACCAAGCCGAACGGCGAAGCCACGCGGCGCAGCGGACCTGTCCCGCCGAAGCCGCCCAGGCGAAGCCACGCGGCGAAGGCGGACGTCTGAATCCCAGGGGAGGGGATGATGCGGCAGGCATTCGCAGGACTTGCAGCGGCCGTCGTAGTCACGGGGCTGGTGGCGGCCCAGGCGCCGCGCGACGCCCGGCCGGTCGCTCCTGTCGAACCGGTAAAGTCCGGGGTCGTCCTCGGCGACCTCACGTGGCCCGAGGCGGAAAAGACGCTCACCGATTCGAGCGTCGTCGTCATCCCGCTCGGCCTCGCGACGGAGCAGCACGGTCCGCACCTCAGGCTGAACAACAAGGAGCGTCTCGCCCGCTATCTGGCCGGGCGGGTGCAAGCGGCGGCGCCGGTCGTGATCGCGCCGGCGCTGACCTATCATTTCTCCCCGACGTTCCTCGAGTATCCCGGCTCCACGTCGCTGTCGCGCACCACCGCGCGCGACGTGACCGTCGACGTCGCCAGGAGCCTTGCCAAGTACGGCCCGCGCCGGTTCTACGTGCTCAACACGGAATCGTCCGCGATGTCGGCGCTGGGGGACGCCGCCAGGGCGCTCGCGGACGACGGGGTCCTGCTTGGCTATACCGACATGGGCTGGCGGCTCGCCAACGCGGCGGTGCACCACGATCAGACGCCGACGCGCAGCGCCGCGCATGCCGACGAGATCGAGACGTCGATGATGCTGTTCGTCGATCCCTCCGCGGTCGACATGAAGAAGGCGGTGCGCGAGTACGGCGCCGGTGCCGGCGCGATGACGCGCCAGAAGGATGCACCGGGAACGTTCTCCGCGACCGGTGTCTACGGCGACCCGACGCTGGCGACGGCGGAGAAAGGCCGCGTGCTGGTCGAAGCGGTCGTGGCGGGTGCGCTCGACGACATCGAGAAGATCCGCGCGGCGCCGCTGCCAGAGGCAAAGAAGGCCACGCCTCCGCCGGCTCCGCCGCGTCCCGCGCGCCCCGCGCCTTCACGACAGCAAGAGATCGACGAGCGCGCCGTCAACGGCTGTACGGCGCTCGAGGATCGAGCGATCCGCAACATCGGGCCGCGCTTCAGCGTTTTGTGGAAGCAGATGGATGCCGAGTCAATCTCGCTGATGTTCACCGACATGGGAGACATGCGGCATCCCGACGGCACGATCGAGCGGGGCCAGCAGATCATTCGCGCCAACCGCCAGGAGCTGTTCAACAAGAAGGAGTACCGCGGCTCGAGCCATCCGCTGACGCTGAACGACATCCGCTGCGTCACCCCGGGCGTCGCCATCGCCGACGGCAAATGGGAGCTGCGCCTGGTCGATCCGGCGGGGACCAGCGGTCCCACGGGTCCCGGGCGCGGGCTGGCGCCCGATCGCTACAACACGGGATGGTGCACGCTGATCCTGGTCGGTGGCGGCGGGAACTGGCGCATCGAGGCGTGGCGCTACACCGTCGATCCGATGAACGGCCTTCCGCCGCCGACGACGCTGAAGCAGCCGGGCTTCATTCGGGGAGGCGCCGGCCAATAGGCTTCCCGTTTCGGATAGTATTCGTGCCCATGAAAAAAGCCGCGTTGGTCTGTTCCGCCGCACTCTTCTCCGTCACGCTCGCCGTCGCCGCGCAGCAGCCTCCTACCGGGCAGCCTCCTACCGGGCAGCCTCCGGCCGGCCAGCCCCCCGCCGGGCAGCCGCCCGCGGGTCAGCCGCCGCAGGGCGCGCCGGGGGGCGGCCGCGGTCCGCAGCCGCCGCCCAAGAACCTGCAGGTGCTGCCGAAGGACATGACCCGGCAGCAGGTCACCCAGATCATGCGGGGCTTCACGCGCGGCCTTGGCGTGCGCTGCCCGTTCTGCCATGTGGGTGAAGAAGGCGCCGACTTGAGCACGTTTGACTTCGCATCGGACGAGAAGGCCAACAAGAAGTCCGCGCGGCTCATGCTCAAGATGGTGACCGACGTGAACCAGCAGCTCGCCAGTGTCGGCGACAAGCCCGCGGGCGAGCCGCGCGTCACCTGCTACACCTGTCACCGCGGCGCCGAGAAGCCGCTGACCGCCCCGCCGCAGCAGCCCGGCGGCGCCGCCCCCGCCCGGGGGTCAGGTCTGTAAAACGTCGCTTCGCGGTGCCAGGCCTCCGCGCCGATTCGGGGTCAGGTCTGCAAACCGACGCTTCCGGGGGTCAGGTCTCTCGCCGCGATGAGCCGACCTGGCACGGCATGCGTCGGTTTGCAGACCTGACCCCGGGAAAGGCCGGTTTGCAGACCTGACCCCCGGGAGAGGCCGGTTTGCAGGCCTGACCCCAAGATGGACAGGCGCTATCTCTCAGACGCGGCGCACTTTCCCGGCGGCCACGCGGCCGCGATCGCCGTGCCGCGCTCGACCGCGGAGATCCCGGCGATCGTCCGCGCCGCGCTGAGGCTGCTGCCCGTCGGCGCGCAGTCGTCGCTGACGGGCGGCGCCACGCCGATGGGCGAGACCGTCCTGTCGACCGAGAAGCTCGCGCGGATCCTCGACATCGGCGGCGGCTCCATCCGGGTCGAGGCCGGTGTCCCGATTGGCTCGATCCAGCACGCGCTCGCCTCGCTCGACGCCTGGTTTCCTCCCGTCCCGACCTTCACGGGGGCCTTCGCGGGCGGCATCGTCGCGACCAACGCCGCCGGCGCCGCGACTTTCAGGCACGGATCGGTGCGCCCATGGGTGCAGGCGCTGGATGTCGTCCTCGCAGACGGCTCCGAGCTGACGATCGTCCGCGGCGAGCACACCGCGCGCGATGGACGGCTGCGGGTACCCACGACGAGCGCCACGATCGAGGTGCCGGTTCCCGCCTACCGCATGCCGCGCGTGGACAAGGTGTCGGCCGGCTACTTCGCCACGCCGGGGATGGATCTGATCGATCTGTTCATCGGATCGGAAGGGACGCTCGGCGTCGTGACCACGGTGACGTTCAGGACGGCGTCGCCGGTCCCGACAACGGCCATGGCGCTCGTCCCCTGCGCATCCGAACCCGACTCGATCGCCCTCGCCGCCGATCTCCGCCGCGACCCTTCGGTCGCGGCGATCGAACAGATGGATCGGCGCTGCCTCGAGATCCTCCACGAGGACGGCGCGGATCGCCTTTGCGACGTGGCATTTCCATCCGATACCGCGGTCGCGCTGCTGGTGCAGCTGGAGCTGACCGCCGGCACGACGGAGGAGCAGGCGTTCGAGCAGATCCAGGATGGCCGCATCGACTCCGCCATCGGCCGCGTGTGCGCGTCGTTACGCGCGCGCGGCGCGTTCGACCAGGCGCAGATGGCGCTCCCCGGCAACATGCGGCGCGCCGGGCAGTTCCTGGCGCTGCGCGAAGCCGTGCCGGCGGGAGTGAACCAGCGCGTGGGCCGCGCGCAGCAGGAGATCGATCCGCGGATCGTGAAGACAGCCGCCGACATGATCGTTCCGTTCGAGCGCTTCGCCGAGATGATGAGGCTCTACCGCGACGCCTTCGCGTCACGCGGACTGGACTTCGCCGTCTGGGGACACATCTCCGACGGCAACGTGCATCCGAACGTGATCCCGCACTCGTACGCAGACGTCGAACGCGGCAAGGAGGCGATTCTGGCGCTGGGACGCGAGGTCGTGCGGCTCGGCGGCTGTCCGCTGGCCGAGCACGGCGTCGGCCGCCATCCGGTCAAGCAGGCGCTGCTGCGCCAACTCTACGGCGACGAAGGAATCGCGCAGATGCGCGCCGTGAAGCGCGCGCTCGATCCTGACTGGAAGCTGGCGCCGGGAGTGATCTTCGACAGATAGAATCAGATCATGATCAAGGATCTGCTGACGAGCTGGCCGGCGTTCCGCCAGCTCGCCACCGGTACGGACGGCACGGGTCGCGAGGCCATGAGCCCGGCGACGCGGGCGCTGGCGCCTCGCCACGACGCCACGGACGTGTCGCGCTCGATCTGCCCTTACTGCGGCGTCGGCTGCGGCCAGTTGATCTTCCATCGCCGCGGCCGGCTGGTCTCGGTCGAAGGGGATCCCGCGTCGCCGATTTCCGGCGGACATCTCTGCCCGAAAGGGGCCGCGACGTTCGAGCTGCTCACGCATGCGGCGCGCGCGACGCGCGTGAAATACCGGGCGCCGCACTCGCGCCAGTGGCAGGAGATCGCCCTCGAGACCGCGATGGACATGGTCGCGGATCGCGTCTGGGAGTCGCGGGCCCGGCACTTCGAGGACACGCGCGAGGGCGAGACGCTGATGCAGTGCCCGTCGATTGCGCACCTCGGCGGCGCCACGCTCGACAACGAAGAGAACTACCTGATCAAGAAACTTTTCGCCGGCGGCCTCGGCATCGTCGCGATCAGCAACCAGGCCCGCATATGACATAGCTCCACCGTGCCCGGTCTGGGCACGTCGTTCGGGCGGGGCGGCGCCACGACGGCGCAGCAGGACCTGGTGAACGCCGACGCGATCCTGATCATGGGATCGTCGATGGCCGAGAACCATCCGGTCGGCTTCCGCTGGGTGATCAAGGCGCGCGAGCGCGGCGCCACGATCATCCACGTCGATCCGCGCTTCTCGCGGACCTCGGCGATGGCCGACCTGTGGGTGCCGCTGCGCGCGGGCAGCGACATCGTCTTTCTCGGCGCGCTGGTCAATTACGTCCTGACCAACGATCTCGCGTTCCGCGACTACATCGTCCCCTTCACGAACGCGGCGACGATCATCTCCGAGGATTTCAGGGACACGGAAGATCTCGACGGCCTGTTCTCTGGATGGGACGCGGAGAACAAGCAGTACAGCACCGAGTCGTGGGCGTACGAAGGATCGAAACCCAAAGCCTCCGGCGAGTCGACGGAGCACGATCGCGGCGGGCACGCCAAGGAGCGCGGCGGTTCGTCGATGGAAATGCCGGAGACCCCGCCGAGCGATCCGACGCTGCAGCATCCGCGATCCGTCTACCAGATCCTGACGCGCCACTTCGCGCGCTACACGCCGGCGATGGTCGAAGACGTCTGCGGCATTCCGCGCGACACGTTCCTACAGGTGGCCGACGCCTACTGCCGCGCGTCGGGGCCCGACAAGACCGGCACGATCTGCTACGCGCTGGGCTGGACGCAGCACTCGACCGGAGTCCAGACGATCCGCACCGCCGCGATCCTGCAACTGCTGCTGGGAAACATCGGGCGCCCCGGCGGCGGCATCCTGGCGCTGCGCGGCCACGCGTCGATCCAGGGCTCGACCGACATCCCGACCCTGTACGACGTGCTGCCCGGGTACCTCGCGATGCCGAAGCATGGCGCCGATGCCGGGTCGCTCCAGTCGTATATCGACAAGCACCGGCTGCCGCGCGGCTGGTGGGCGCACTACGATCGCTACATCGTCTCGCTGCTGAAGGCGTGGTACGGCGACGCGGCGCAGCCGCACAACGACTTCGGCTTCGGCTGGATGCCGCGCATCACCGGCGATCACTCGCATTTCGGCTACTGGCTCGACATGGCCGACGCCAGGACCGTGGAGGGACTGTTCGTGATGGGACAGAACCCCGCGGTCGGCGGCGCGAACGCAGGCCTGGAGCGCCGGGCGCTGGGCAACCTGAAGTGGCTGGTCGTCCGCGACATGGTCGAGACCGAGACGGCCACCTTCTGGCTCGATTCGCCGGAGGTCGCGCGCGGCGAGTTGCCCCCGGAGACCGTCGGCACCGAAGTGTTCTTCTTCCCCGCCGCGGGACAGGCGGAAAAGGAAGGCTGCTTCACCAACACGCAGCGCCTGCTGCAATGGCATCAGAAGGCCGTCGATCCGCCTGGCGATGCGCGCAGCGAAGCGTGGTTCGTCTATCACCTCGGCCGGCGCCTCAAGGAACGCGCCGCGCGCGACACCTCGCCGAGGAATGCAGGTCTGCGCGCGCTGACGTGGGACTACGGGACCCGCGGCCCGCATCACGAGCCGGACATGGAGCAGGTGCTGCAGGAGATCAACGGCCGCAGCCTCGCCGATCGATCGCAGTTGCCCGGCTTTCATGCGCTCGCGAGCGATGGCAGCACGGCGTGCGGTTGCTGGATCTACTCCGGCGTCTACCCGTCGCCAGGGCGCAATCGCGCCAACGAACGCGATCCGCACGGGCCTTACGGTCACGGCTGGGGCTTCTCGTGGCCGGCCGATCGCCGCATCCTCTACAACCGCGCCTCGGCGCGTCCCGACGGGCGCCCGTGGAGCGAGCGCAAGAAACTCGTCTGGTGGGACGAGACCATGCGCGAGTGGACCGGCCTCGATACGCCGGACTTCGGCCGCACGAAGGCGCCGGATTACGTTCCGCCGCCAGGCAGCACGGGCGACGAGGGGCTGCGCGGCGATGCGCCGTTCATCATGCATCCGGACGGGATGGGATGGATCTGGGTACCCGACGGCCTGAAGGACGGTCCGCTGCCGGCGCATTACGAGCCGCTCGAGTCGCCGGTGGCCAACGCCGTCTATCGCCAGCAGACGAATCCCGCCGCGGATCCCAAGCGTCGGTCTGACAATCCCTACGCCGACTCCCCCGGCGATCCGCGCTATCCGTGCGTGCTGACGACCTACCGGTTGACCGAGCATCACACCGCGGGCGGCATGACGCGGACGCTGTCGCATCTCGCCGAGCTGCAGCCGGAATCGTTTTGCGAGATATCGCCGGAGCTCGCGACGACGATCGACGTGCGCAACGGCGAACAGGTAGAGCTGACGACGCCGCGCGGATCGATCGTGACGCGGGCGCTCGTCACCGGCCGCATCCGTCCGCTCGTCGTGCAGGGAAAAACGATCCACCAGGTCGGCCTGCCGTGGCACTGGGGCTACCGCGGCCTCACGACCGGCCCGGTCGCCAACGATCTCGTCGCCATCTCGGAAGAACCCAACGTCAAGATCATGGAAGCCAAGGCGCTCGTCTGCAGGATCGACCGATGGTCACCGCGTTCCTGACCGACACCACGCTCTGCATCGGGTGCAAGGCCTGCGAGGTGGCCTGCAAGGAATGGAACCAGGTGCCGAGCGACGGCTGCACCTTCACCGGGTTCTCGTACGACAACACCGCGGGGCTCGGCCACTCGACGTGGCGGCACGTGAAGTTCGTCGAGCGGATGTTCGACGGCGCGAGCGCTGAGCCGGCCGGATACAGGAGCAACGCCTTTCGCTGGGACTTCTCGTCGGACGTCTGCAAGCACTGCGAGCACGCCGGCTGCCTCGAGGCCTGCCCCACGGGCTCGATCGTGAGGACGGAGTTCGGCGGCGTCTACATCCAGCCCGATGTGTGCAACGGCTGCGGCTACTGCGTCGTCACGTGTCCCTTCGGCGTCGTCGATCGGCGTCCTGACGACGGGCGGGCGTTCAAGTGCACGTTCTGCTACGACCGGCAGAAGGCCGGCCTCCAACCGGCGTGCGCGACGGCGTGCCCGACCGAGTCAATCGTGTTCGGAGCGATCGACGAACTGCGCGTGCGCGCGTACGCGAGGATCGAGGAGCTGCGGGCCCGTGGCATCGACGACGCGGTCGTCTACGATCCGCAGGACACGAGCGTCGGCGGCACGCACGCGATCTTCGTGCTGCGCGGCCGTCCCGAGGAGTACAACCTGCCGTCGAAGCCGGAAGTGCCGACCGTCCACCTGCGCGACGGCTGGACTGGCGCGGCGGTCGGCGCCGGACTCATACTGTTCGGCACGTTGGCGGCATTCATCGGCACGTCATTGACTAATCCTGGGACTAATCCTGGGAATTCTTCGCGTGCGCTGCGCGCCTCTCGCGAGCGATGAGCGATTACTACGGCCTTCCCACGCTCAAGCAGCCGGTCTGGACCTGGGAGGTCCCGGCCTACTTTTTCGTCGGCGGCGCCGCGGGTGCGGCGGCGACGATTGCCGCGGCAGCGCGGATGGCGGGCGGGCGTCCGGAGCTGGTGCGCGACGCGCGCTGGATCGCGGCGGTCGGCGGCGCAATCTCTCCTCCGCTGCTCATCGGGGATCTCGGGCGTCCCGAGCGCTTCCTGAACATGCTGCGCGTGTTCAAGCTGCAGAGCCCGATGTCGGTTGGCGCGTGGACGCTGGTCGCTTTCTCGAATGCCGCCGGCGCGGCGGCATTTGCCGACTGGATCGATCGCGCGACCGGCGGGCGCGTTCCCGTCCGGGTAATTGGGAACGCCGCGGAAACGGTCGCCGCTGCGACGGGGCTGGTGCTGTCCACGTATACCGGCGTGCTGATCGGCGCGACCGCGATCCCCGTGTGGTCCGACAACGTGCGTGTGCTGCCGGTCCATTTCGGCGCGTCCGCGGTCGGGGCCGCGGTCTCGATCCTCGAGTTGCTCGGCCATCGCGATCCCGCGCTGAACCTGCTCGGTGCGGGGGCAGCCGCGGTCGAGACGCTGGTCGGCGCGTCGCTGGAGCTGTCGAGCCGCGAGGCGCTCGTCCCGCTCAAGCAGGACTGGACCGGCGCCGTCGTCCGCGCCGGCGGCGTCCTGTCCGGCCCGCTTCCGCTCGCGCTGCGCCTGATGGCGGGGCGCTCCCCGTCCGCGCGCAAGGCGGCGGCGATTTCCACCATCGTCGGCTCGCTCCTGACCCGCGTCGGCTGGCTCGCCGCCGGCCGCGAGAGCGCCGCGCGCACATAGCCAGGGGCCAGGTCTGCAAAACGCCCGATCCCGGGGGTCAGGTCTGTAAAACGTCCGACCCCAGGGGTCAGGCCCCTGCGCACATTCGGCGACCTGGCACCGCGAAGCGACAGTTTGCAGACCTGACCCCGGGGGACGCCTTCGACCTGGCACCGGGAGGCGACAGTTTGCAGACCTGACCCCCGACCCTGACCCCCGACCTGACCACCCACGTGGCGGGGGGCGGCGGCACGGGCGGGGTAAGATGCCGCGCATGACGCGACTGCTTCTCGCTTCGATACTCCTCGTCGGCGCGCTCGCGGCGCCGGCCGCACAGGGGGCGCGGACGCTCATCGTGCTGAACAAGGCCGACGCGACGCTGGTCAAGGTGGACCCCGCGAGCGGGAAGATCCTGGGAACCGTGCCGACCGGCGAGGGGCCCCACGAAGTGACGGTCTCCGCCGACGGACGCACGGCCTTCGTCGGCAACTACGGCGGCGGCGCACCGTCGCCGGGCAGCACGATCTCGGTCATCGATCTCGGCGCGATGAAGGAGCTCAAGCGCGTGGACGTCAGGCCGCTGCTGCGCCCGCACGGGATCGTCTTCGCGGACGGCAAGGTCTACTACACGTCGGAGGTCAGCCGCGTCGTCGCGCGCCTCGACCCGGCGACCTACCAGACCGACTGGCTGCTCGGCACCGGACAGGCCGGCACCCACATGGTGTGGGTGAACCGGGACGCGTCGCGGATGTTCACCTGCAACATCGGATCGAGCAGCATCTCGATCCTCGAGCGCCCGCAGAACCCGAATCAGCCGTGGAACGTGACGACCATTCCGGTCGGACGCGGACCCGAGGGGTTCGACGTCTCGCCCGACGGACGCGAGCTGTGGGCCGCCCACTCGCAGGACGGCGGCGTGTCGATCATCGACCTCGAGCAGAAGAAGGTCACCGCGACGCTCGATCTGCAGACGAAGCGATCGAACCGCCTCAAGTTCACGCCCGACGGGAAGCTCGCGCTGATCTCGGATCTCGACGCCGGCGAGGTCCTCGTCGTGGACGTCCCCACGCGCAAGGTGACGAAGAAAATCCCCCTCGGCCGGATGGTGGAAGGAATCCTGATGGACCCTGGCGGGGCGAAGGCCTACGTCGCCGTCAACGGCGACAACCACATCGCGGTGATCGACCTGAAGACCCTCGAGCCGACCGGGAAGATCGTGACCGGCGGCGGGCCCGACGGTATGGCCTGGGCGCGCTGACCCCCACTGATCAACGTCCCGTACGTAAACCGAACCCCTGCCTGGCCCGTCTGAGCAGGGGTGAGCATCTTCACCACCGTCGCTCGCGACCTCGGCTACGCCTTGCGCACGCTCCGCGCACGGCCGGGCTTCACCGCGGTCACCGTCGTCACCCTTGCGCTCGGGATCGGCGCCAACACCGCGATCTTCAGCGTCGTCCGCTCGGTACTGCTCGAGCCGCTGCCGTTCAACGACCCCGGCAGGCTCTACATGCTGTGGGAGGCGGACGCGACCAACCCGTCGCGGACCTCGATCCTGAGCATGCCGAACTACGTCGACTTCCAGCGCGGCGTGACCTCGTTCGAGCAGACGGCGATCTGGGAGTACCTCAACTTCAATTTCTCCGGCGACGGCGAAGCGGAGCGCGTCGTCGGCCTGCGGATTTCCGCCTCGGCGTTCCCGATGCTCGGCGTCGCGCCGCTGCTCGGACGCACCTTCACGCCGGAAGAAGACGCGCCCGGCCACAGCGTCGCCGTGATCAGCCACGCGCTCTGGCAGCGGCGGTTCGGCGGACGACCCGACATCGTCGGACACATCGCGCGGATCAACGGCTCGCCGTACGAGATCGTCGGGGTGATGCCGCCGTCGTTTCACTTCATCACCCGCGAGGTGGCGGTGTGGACGCCGATCGCGTTCAACGAGGAAGACCGCGGGCGCAACTCGCACTCGTTCCAGGCCGCGGTTCGCCTGAAGAGCGGCGTGACGCAGGCGGCAGCCGGCGCGGAGCTGCACACGCTGGCGCGCGCGATGGCGAAACAGTATCCCGATTCGAACGGCGGCAACACCGCGGTGATCACGCCGATGCGCGAGTTCGGCGTGGTGCAGCTCAGGCCCACGCTCATCGCGCTGAGCGGCGCCGTCGCCTTCGTGCTGCTCATCGCCTGCGTCAACGTCGCCAATCTCCTGCTGGCGCAGTCGTCCTCACGCCGGCAGGAGTTCGCGGTGCGCGCCGCGCTCGGCGCATCACGCGGCCGGCTGACGGCGCAGGTGCTGAGCGAGGCCGCGGTGATCGCCGCACTTGGCGCGGCCGCGGGGCTGGCCATCGCCTGGGCGGGGACCGCGGCGCTGGCAAGCGTGCTGCCGCGCAGCATCGCCAGCGCGCCGTTCCGCGACGCGGGCGCCGGCATTCGCCTCGATCCGTGGGTGCTCGGATTCACCGCGGCGATCGCGATCGTCACAGGACTGCTCTTCAGCCTCGCCCCCGTCGTCGGACTCACACGGCCGGATCTGAAGGCCGGCGGCGCGCGCGGCGCGACCGGCCGGATGACGACGGTGCGGACCGTGCTCGTCGCCGGTGAGGTGGCCCTCGCGCTCATCGTGCTCGTCGGCGCGGGCCTGATGGTCAAGAGCCTGGCGCGGCTGGTGGACGTCGACCCCGGGCTCGATCCTCACAACGTGCTCACGGTGACGATGGCGCTGCCGCAGCCTGATTTCTACGGCCCGCCCGTCCGGAGGAACTTCTGCACCGACGTCGCGGAGCGCGTCGGCACGCTGCCGGGCGTACGGTCGGTCGGCGCGATCAGCCATCTGCCGCTGAGCGGCGCGAACGCCAGCCGCTCGTTCGCAATCGAAGGGCGCATCCTGCCGAACGGCGAAATCGCGACGGCGATGTATCGGCTCACCTGCCCGGGATACTTCACCTCGATGGGGATTCCACTGCTGAAGGGACGCGACTTCGACGCGCGCGACACGCTCGAGTCCCAGAACGTCGTCATCATCAACGAAGAGGCGGCACGGCGTTACTGGCCAGACCAGGATCCGATCGGCAAGCGGTTCAAGCTCGGACGCCGCGAATCCGCCAACCCGTGGATGACCGTGGTCGGCGTCGTCGGCAGCGTGCGCCACTTCGGGCTCGACGACGTCGCGCGCCGAGAGATGTTCCGTCCGTACAGCCAGGCCGCGTGGCCGATGATGACGGTCGTCACGAAGACCGCGAGCGCGCCCGCCGCCTTTGCGGTCGCGGTGCGCACGGCACTCCAGAAGATCGATCCCGACCTGCCGGTCGGACGCGTGTCGACGATGGAAACGGTGGAGCAGGAATCGCTCGGATCGCGCCGCTTCCCGATGCTGCTGCTCGGCGCGTTCGGCGCCGTCGCGCTGCTGCTGGCCGTCGTCGGCGTCTATGGCGTGGTGAGCCATCTCGTCACGCAGCGGACGCGCGAGATTGGGATCCGCGTGGCGCTCGGCGCGCGGCGGGCGCAGGTGCTGCGGATGGTCGTGGCCGGCGCCATGCGGCCGGTCGCGCTGGGCCTTGCGATCGGCGCCGCCGGCGCCGTCTTCGCGTCACGCCTGCTTGGCACGCTGCTCTTCGCGGTGCGGCCCGGCGACCCCGCGGTCATCGCCGGCATCGCGGCGCTGCTCGCCGTCGCGGCCGCCGCGGCATCGCTCGTGCCGGGCGCGCGCGCGACGCGCGTCGATCCGATGACCGTGCTGAAGGTCGACTAGCCGCGCCGGCGGAGGGCCGACTACGGGTTCGCGCGCTCGACGGTCGCGGGAATGACGCTGCGGATCGGCCCCCAGCCGCCGCCGAACTTGCCGTCCGCGGTCTTCCACACCTTGACGACGGCGACGCCGGCGCCGTCGGGCAGATCGGCGATCACGACCATGCCGTTGGGCGAGGTCAGCACGTCGGAGATCTTCAGTTCGCGTCCCGGCCCGCTCACGATCGTGCCGGTATAGACGCCCGCCTTGCCGGTGATCTCCATCGTCCCCGAAATGGCAGTCCCTTCGTCGTCCTTGGTCGAGTAGGTCCACTTGCCGACGGGATTGAAGGATGCGGCCTGGCGCGGCTGCACGCCGGTGGCGGCGAACGTGACGAGGAGCGTCGCAAACAACAGATGGCGCATGGAGCCTCCGGGGGTCTTTGACGACACCGGCTCGGCTCAGGTTGCTGCGAAGGTCCGCTCGAGCGCGTCCGCGGCGGCCGCGCTGCCGTTCTCGCCCGACAC
>Ga0075425_100005077_pt1 | contig 13637 bp, 10 predicted proteins | sample SoiMethybrSBSTD4_FD_75300 | JGI IMG/M metagenome (GOLD analysis project Ga0075425, IMG submission 75300) | Bulk soil microbial communities from a Populus tree surrounding site in Tennessee, USA - Soil MetaG P. TD hybrid SBSTD4 | ecosystem: Environmental > Terrestrial > Soil > Tree plantation...
TACTTGCGCAGCGCCGTGCGCTTGGTGCGGGTTTCGGCGGCGGTGAGCGGCAGCCGCAGCCATCCCGAGACGCCGCCGCGCAGGCCAGGCGGCGGCGGCAGGCGCGACTCCTCGTCCTCGAACGGCCACGAATAGAAGTGGACGATGTAGTTGAGCACGTCGGCGGAGTAGTCGGGGTGGACGCGGCGGACGTCGGTCAGCGCGTCGGCGAGGAAGAACCACGCGGCACAGTGATCGGCGTGCTGATCTTCCTTGCGCGGCACCACGATCATCGTCGGCTTGAAGTCGCCGATGATCAGCGCGAGTTCCTGCGACAGATCCTCGCCGCGATATTTCGTGTCGGGGACCACGATCTCCGATTTGGGCGGGCGGTCGAAGCGCGTGTACGGCGAGCGGTACGCGGCGCGGCGCTCCGACCAGTAGGCGCGCATCATCTTGGCGAGGCCGCCGTCGGGGAAACCGAGGAACGTGTACGAGGCCTTGTCGAGCCCGAGGGCGAGCAGCGCATTGCGCGCCTCGCGACGGCGGTGCCGTCCGTAGCCACGGTAGTCGACCGCATTCGGCGATTCGACGCGATCCTCGTTGCGGACGCCTTCGGGATAGCCGTCGCCGTCGGTCAGGTACACGACGTTCACTCGGCCGCCCGATTCGTGCACGCGTTCCATCAACCCGCCGGCGCCGAGCGTCTCGTCGTCCGGGTGCGGCGCGACAACGAGCAGGCGTGTCTGGAGCGGGACGTCGAGCGTCGGCGTCGGCCCACGATGGGTGGCGTGTTGTCGCCGCGCGGCGGCACCGACGTCCACCATTGGCCAGCCGGTTGCGACGATAAACGCGACAACCGCTGAGAACCTGCGGGCCGACCTCATTTCGCGGACGAGCTGAGCAAGCGGCGTGCCCGCTGGTCCAGTGCGGTCACGGCACGGCTCGCCTGCGACGTCGGCGCGCGATCGGACCCTTCGACGGCGTCGTAGGCGGTGGCCAGGTCGGCGTTTAACGCCTCGAGGTCCTCGCGGCGTCGCGAGTCCAGCGACTCCTGAAAGCTTCCGGCTTGAGGCTGAGGGCTTGGTCGCGGCTTGAGGCTGATGGCCGCCGCGTACGTTTGGTCCATCAGGTCGACAATTTTCGTCGCCAGCGTGAACTGCTGGGCGAGTTCGAGCGGCGTGATCGTCGTGCGCGGATCCATCTTCAAGGTTATCGGCTGCGTGAAGGTTTTTCCGTCGACGATCAGCTTCACCGTGTAGGTGCCCGGCACCGCCAGCACGCCGAGCGGCTCGAGCGGCGTATCGTGGACGACCGCGGAGATCGGAAAGTCGCGCTGCACCGCGCCGGGACGCGGGTAGCGCAGATCCCAGACGAAGCGGTGCATGCCTTTCGACCCCGGCAGCGCGCGCGGCGGCCGCGCCCAGTACATCGGCACGTTGATCGATTTCTCGTCGTACGGTTCCGGCGGGTCGGCGCTCGAGTAGCGACGCACGAGCCGCTCGGTTGAAGCCTTTCCGCCTCCGCTCGCGGAGCGAGCTGCGGCGGACGCGCCGGAGCCTTCGGCGAAGTTGGGCGCGCTCCGACTGTAGATCTCGAGCGTGACGGGGCCCTGCGCGTCGGCGGCGAGATAGTAGTCGATCATCGCGCCGTCCGGTGGATTCTGGCCGGCCGGCACTTCCGGCGGCAACGGCGTGTCGGTGTTCTGGTTGCGGCGCAAGCGATACGCGACGGCCGGCTTGAAGAGGATCGTCGATCGCTCGGCTAAAGCCTTCGCGCTACGTTCCGCTCTGTCCTGTTGGAGCGCGAACGCTTCAGCCGAGCGTACCAGTTGCCGCAGCGGCGTGATGTTGTCGAGGATCCAGAAGCCGCGGCCGTGCGTGGCGATCGCCACGTCGTCGCCGTGCACGATCAGATCGCGCACCGACGTGTGCGGCAGGTTCAGCGTGATCGGCTGCCAGCTGTCGCCCGCGTCGAACGAGACGTAGACGTCGCGCTCGCTGCCGGCGAAGAGCAGACCGCGGGTCTTCGGATCCTCGCGGACGACGTTGATCGAGGCGTTGTCGGCGAGCCCGTGGGTAATCTTCGTCCACGACTTGCCGCCGTCGCGAGTACGGAACACGAGCGGCGTCAGGTCGTCGATGCGGAAACGGGAGACGGAGATGTACGCGGTCGCCTGGTCGAAGTGCGACGCGTCGACCTGCGTCACCTTGCTCCATGCGGTCACCTCAGGCGGCGTCACGTCGGCCCAGCTGACGCCGCCGTCGCGCGTCACGCGCACCGCGCCGTCGTCGGAGCCGGTCCAGATGACGTTCACGTTCAGCGGCGACGGCCCAATCGCATAGATGACGCCGCGGTGCTCGCTCTTGGCGGCGTCGGCGGCGTAGACGCCGAGCGACGGCGGGACACCCGAAGCGGCGCGCGACAGGTCGCCGCTGATCTTCGTCCAGCTGCGGCCGCCGTTGACGGTCTTGTAGAGGAACTGCGTCGCGTAGAGCAGCACGTGCGGATCCGCCGCAGAAAAGAGAATCGGCGCCGTCCGCACGAACCGATCCTCGCCGTCGCGGACGACGATCGGACCGACCTGCTGCACGTCGCCGCTGCGCTCGTCGTAGCGCGTGACCTTGCCGCCGTAGATGATGCCGGGATGCAGCGGGTCGGGCGCGGCGTAGCCGTACTCCTCGACGCCGACCGGATGCCACTCGCGGAACGTGATCCCGCCGTAGTCGCTGCGCGAGGCGACGCCGGCCGATCCGCTTTCCTGCTGGCCGCCGTAGAGCCAGTAAGGAAAGCGGTTGTCGGCGGCGACGTGGAACATCTGAGCGGTCGGCTGGTTGTACCAGGAACTCCAGGTCTCGCCGCCGTTGACCGTGATCGTGGCGCCCTGATCCGCGGCGATCAGGATGATCCGCGGGTTGGCCGGGTTGATCCAGATCGTGTGGTAGTCGTCTCCGCCCGGCGCGCCCTTGATCGCCGTGAAGGTCCGTCCCCCGTCCGACGATCGATACGTCGACGTATTGGCGGCGTAGACGATGTCGGGGTTGGCGGGATCGACGCGGACGTTGGCGAAGTCGTCTCCACGTGACCATACGCGCGCTTCGGTATTCGTCCGGGTCCACGACGCGCCGGCGTCGTCGGAGCGATAGAGCCCGGACGTGCGCGCGGTGACCCATGCATAGATCCGCCGCGGCTCGCTCGGCGCGATGCCGATGCCGATGCGGCTCAGCCCGTCCGCGGCGCTCGGCAGCCCTTTCGTGAGCGGCTGCCAGGTCGAGCCACCGTCGCTCGATTTGAACAGGCCGCTCGTCGGACCCACGTACGCGTTGTTGTATTCCCACGGGCCCTGACGTGCCGCCCACATCGCCGCGTAGATCGTTTGCCCGTTCGCCGGATCGAGCGCGATGTCGATTGCACCGGTGTTCTCGTCTTTGTAGAGCACCTTGTCGAAGGTGCGGCCGCCGTCTGTCGACCGGAACACGCCGCGCTCGACGTTGGCGCCGTACGGATGGCCGAGCGCGGCGACAAACAGCCGATTCGCGTCGCGCGGATCGACGACCATCGCCGCAATCTGCCGCGCCTCGCGAAGCCCGAGGTGTTGCCAGGTGCGCCCCGCGTCGGTCGATTTGTAGACGCCGTCGCCGACCGAAAGATCCGGACGCTGCAGCCCTTCGCCGCTGCCGGCATAGACGATGTTCGGATCGGAGGGCGCGACCGCGACCGTGCCGATTGACTGCGTTCCCTGCTCGTCGAAGATCGGCGTCCAGGTCAGCCCGTAATCGGTCGTTTTCCACACGCCGCCGTTGTTCACGCCGATGTAAAAGACGTTCGGCTGCTGGACGACGCCCGCCGCGCCGACGGTGCGGCCGCCACGAAACGGCCCGACATGCCGCCATCGCAGGTCGCCGTACAGTGACGGGTCGACCAGCGGCTCGCTCTGTTCTCCTGTAATGTCCGGCTTCAGCCGGCCCGTAGTCGTGGCCGCCGCAAGGCGGATCGTGATCGCAAGCGCAGCGAGCGCGGCAAACCCGGCAACAACTTTGTTCACGCGGCGATTATGACAGCTAGCCCCCAGCCCCTAGCCCCGACTGTGTTATCGTTCCGACCGAGGAGGCATATGAGGAAGGTGCTGCGATTGCTGCCGCTCGCGCTGGTCGCGGGCGCGCTCGTCGCCGGCCCGGCCGCCGCACAGAACGCCGAGCTCAAGGTCGGCGATCAGGCGCCGGATTTCACCCTTCAGGCCACCGACGGCAAGACCTACACCCTGAGCAAGGATCTGCGGGGCAAATGGGTCGTGCTGGGGTGGTTCCCGAAGGCGTTCACCGCCGGTTGAACCGCCGAATGCCAGTCGCTCCGTGAGAGCGGCGGACTGATTCGGAAATTCGACACCGCGTACTTCATGATCAGCGTCGACACGCTCGCCGACAACAAGGCGTTCGCTGAGAAAGAGCATGCGGACTTCCCGATGCTCGCCAACCCGGACAAGAAAGTGGCGATGGCGTATGGCGTGATTCCGGCCGATGCGCCGCCCGAACGTCAGTTCGCGCGCCGCTGGACGTTCTACATCGATCCGACCGGCAAGATCGCCGACATCGACAAGAGCGTGAAGCCGGCCACGTCAGGCCAGGACATCGTCACGCATCTCGAGCAGTTGAAGGTCCCGACGAAGTAGTTTGTCCGTAGCGCGAAGGCTTTAGCCGAGCGATCGCCGCTCGCCTGACGGCTTCGCGCTACGACTAGAAGCACTTTGCCGCGGCGATCTCCTCGCGCTTTTTCTTGAAGGCCGCCGCCCAATCGCCGACCGACCCCCCGCCTTCACCATTCAGGCCCGGCTTCTCGCCAAAGCGTGCCGCCGTGAACAGATCCTGAATCTGCCGGTCGGTGAGCTGGCCGAGCAGGTCGGCAAGAAACTGCCGCCCCGCTTCCGAGATGATCGGGTTGTTCAGGCTCCCGGTCTGCGACGGCGGCAGGTTGCCGACGCAGTGCTGCGCGTCCTTCCACATCGGCGTCCGCGACCACTCCTGCAGGTTGGCGCTGCTGCGCTGCTGGCTGTTCATCAACGTCGCGGTTCCGAAGGTGAGGCCGACGTCGTGGATCATCATGAACGTCGACGGACACGCCGCGAGGTTGTGCTTCGGCGTTTCCTTGTCGACGCACAACAGCTTCTGCTGATCGGCCTTGTTGTCCGTGTGCTGCAGCATCACGGCGAGGAGTTTGAGGGCGTCGCGGTGCGCGCGCGGCGCGCCGCCGGCGCGCTCGTCGACCAGATCGAGCTCCGACCACGCCCATCCGGGGCCGACGCTCGGCGCTTCCATGTCGCGTCCGGCCATCTTCCGCTCGATCGCGGCGAAGTCGAATCGCATCTCGCCGGTGGCGGTGCGCGCGCCCTGCAACGCGGCCGGGCAGCCGTGGCAGATCACGTGAACCGGATACAGCGTATCGGCGCCGAACCCGAGCGCCCACAACAGACGCGTCGCCGCCACGCCGGCGTAGATCTCGTTGTTGTCGCGGCCGTAGCGCACCTTGACGTGTTCATCCTCACCGAGGTCGCAGCCGAATTTCGGCGTCGCACCGGCAAAGGCCTCCTTGGCGTACTTGCAGGTGACCGTCGCCTCAGGCGCAAACGCGCCGTCGCCTTGGGGACCGAGCGCGATGTTCATCGACGACACGTTGGTCTTGCGCCAGACCTGCGCGCGCTTGATCGCAGCGAGCCGCTCGTTCGCGTTTATGTAATGACGTTCCTCTCGATTGGCGAAACCCAGGTTCGCGCAATCGATCGCCATTGCCGAGACGAGAAAAATCGCCGTAAAGCACGAGGTTCGCACCACGCTTGGGCTGAGGTGCAAGAAGGGGTCCAAAACCCGGCGCAACCGTAGTGATTTTGGTCGCGTACTGCGCCATTCGCCGCCGCGACCTCGTGCGGATTCCGCCGTGTCGCGCCGCACACGGGCGTGTGCCGCCGAACACGCTCTTTCTCGTCCTGTCTCAATGAAGTGAATAACTTAGCGGCGGTCGTCCGGTTGCTCGTGTTGTCGCCAGGACGGGGAGGACGACATGAGGACGAATCGGACGATGTGGATCGGCGCGGTGACGATGGCCGCGGCGCTCAGCAGCGGACGCGCAGTTGCAGCCGAGGGGGCGCGCGCGGCAGATGCACCGGCGGCGCGGCGGATCGTGGTCAGCCTGCCAGATCGCAAACTCGCGCTGATCGAAAACGATGAGATCGTCGGCATCTATCCGGTTGCGGTCGGCGCGCCGCATTCGCCCAGCCCTGTCGGCACGTTCAACGTCGTCACCCGCGTCGCCAACCCCACCTACTACAAGCCAGGAAAAGTGATCGGCCCCGGCGCCGCGAACCCGATCGGCACGCGCTGGATCGGCCTGAGCGCGAAGGGCTACGGGATCCACGGCACCGACAGCCCGAAGTCGATTGGGTTTGCGAAGTCGCACGGCTGCATCCGGCTGCGCAACGAGGACGTCGAGCGCCTGTTCGAACGCGTGCGTGCCGGTGATGTCGTCGAACTGCACGCCGAACGCACCGATGAAATCGCGCGGCTGTTCGCGGTCCATCCATCCCCGTAGTGTCCGGCTTCAGCCGGACGAAGGAGAACATCATGTTGCTGATCAAGTACGTGCTCATGCTCATCGGATGCGGCTTGCTCGCCACTGCGGCGGCAGTGATCGGAATCGACGTCGTCACCGCGCAGCGGGCATTGCAGCCTGTCGTCGTCGGGTGGCGGCGCGCTTCGCGGCTGGCCCTGCTCGCGTGCGTTCCGCTGTTGCCGGCGCTCGGCATTCTCGTCGTGCCGAGCGGGTCGGCTGCCGTTCGCGTCAGTCAGCTTTCCGGCACGCTGCCCGGGACGCTCTATCCCGGCACGCATTTCATCGCACCGCTCGTCCAACGCGCGGAACTGTTCAACATCCGCGACCAGGTGTTCGCAACCAACCCGGCGGAGCTCGCGAAGGACGCAACGCCGGTGCTGAAGGTGTACAGCAGGGAAGGGCTGCCGCTCGGCCTCGGCATCACGGTTCGATACCAGCTCGATCCGCAGCGGCTCGCGTACGTGGAGAACAACCTGCCACGTCCGGTCGAAACCGAACTGATGCCGCCGGTGGTCGCGAATGCGTTCCGGCAGACGATCTCCGGCTATCTCGTGCGCGACGTCTTCTCCGCGAAGCGGGAAGAGGTGCGGCGCGCCGCCGCCGATACGATCACCAGGCGGCTGGCTTCGGACGGGATTGTCGTCAAGGAAGTGATGCTGCGCGATGTGGCGCTGCCGCCGGAGTACGCGAAAGGGCTCGAAGGCCTGCTGCTCAAGGCGCAGGAGAACGACCGGCTGTCGATCGACCTCGAAGTGAAGCAGAAAATGGTTCGCACTGCGGAACTCGAGGCCGAGGCGGAGAAGATGCGCCGCGTCAAGGAGGCGGAAGGCCGCGCGCAGGTGACGGTCCTCGAAGCGAAGGCGCAGGCTGACGCGATGCAGCACACGCTGCCGCTCAAGGAGAAGCAGATTCAGCAGAGTCGACTCGAGGCCGAGGCGCGGAAGGAGGCGACGGTGAAGAACGCCGAAGCGGCGGCCGCGGCGAAGGTGATCGACAGCAAAGCCGAGCTCGAGAAACGCAACCTCCTCTCGCAGGCCGACGCGCAGCGCGTGCGGGTGATGGCCGGCGCCGACGCCGAGCGGATGAAGTCCGAAGCGATGGTCTTGAAGGAGAGCCCGCTGCTGATTCAGAAGATCGTCGCCGAGCGCCTCTCCGACAAAGTGCAGATCATGATGGTGCCGATGGACGGCAAGTTCTTCTTCACCAACGACGTGTTGAAGACGATGCCGATTGGCGGGATCAATGCGTCGCCCTTCGAGCGCCACTGATGCGAGGGTGCTATCATTCGCGGCCGTGGGCTTCCACGGCCGCGAGTGGTGGCCGACGCTGGCGTTGGCTGCACTCGCGCTGACGACCTCACCGGTTCCCGCCCTGGCGCAGCCGCCCGCAGGCTTCGCGGATCTCGCGCCTGATTTTGCGTCGAGCATCGTCAACGCCGTCGGCACGAGCGGTCCAGTCCGGGTGGCGTTCCCGCCCGACCAGGCGCGCGTCCAGGCAGAGCTGATCGGCCTCCTCGCGACGCGTGGAGTACGGACCACCGACAACGCCGATGCCACGCTGGTGAACGCATCATGTGCGGTCAACCTGCGCGACCGCCTGTGCGTCGCGGAGGTCGGCCGTGGCGAGGCGCGCCGGATCGTGATGACGACACGTCCGCGCCCAGCCGGAGCGGATCCGGACGCCGCGCCGATCGTCGGTCTCGCGCTGCGATCGATCTACACGCAGCGGGCGCCGATCCTCGACGTCGCGGTCGCCGGCGATCGCCTCGTGGTGCTCACGCCTGACGCGGTGGTGCTGGTGGCCGACGCGAGCGGCGCGAACGACGGTGGACGGCCGATCGCGTCGAAGCCGATCGCCACCGCGCGCGTCTGGCCGCGCGATCTCCGCGGCCGGTTGCGGCTTGCCGGGCAGAACTTCGACGCCTTTCTCCCCGGCGTCACCTGTCGAGGGACGATCAACCCGCTGGCGCTCGTGTGTGCCGACGACAGCGACGCCTGGCCGATCGGGCTCGAGAACAGCGGCATCGCTCCGAGCCGCAATGCCTTTTCGACGCCAGACGGGTTCACCTTCTACGAAGCGGCGCCGGTTGGTGCCGGCCGTTTCCTGCTCGCTGGCGAACGGGGCGCGCTGACCTTGATGGACGCAGGACGCCGCACTGCCGTGCGCTCCGACGCGGCCGACCACGTCGCCGGCTTTCCCGGCGCGTGTGTCGCTGACGCCGCCTATGTGATCCTCGGCGCGCGGACCGCCGAGCCCGACAACGACACGCTGCGGCTGTTCCGGCTCGCCGACGCGCGGCTGGTGCCGACCGGATCGACAACCCCGCTGCCCGGTACGCTGACCGCGCTGTGGAGCGCAACCGCGTCGGGCCCGGCGACCGCGGTCGTTCACGACTCGAGCGCAGGACGATATGAAGCGTTTCATCTCACGCTGTCTTGCGCTCGCTAGCGTCGCCGCGACAACGGCCGTCGTGAGCGCGGCGCGCCCGCAGTACGGCGGCACGCTGCGCGCCGAGCTCGACGCGATCGTCTCCACGCTCGATCCGGCGCACGCGGTGGCCGATGCGAAAGAGGAGGCGGCGCGCGCCCGGATCGTGCCGCTGGTTTTTGAAACGCTCACGATCGTCGAACCCGAAGGAGTGCGGCCGCTGCTGGCGATGTCGTGGGATTCCGACGCGCGCGGCAGCCGCTGGCGATTCCGGCTGCGTCCGGGTGTCGTGCTGCACGATCGCAAACCGCTCGAGGCGTGGCAGGTTGCCGAGTCGCTGCGCGTCAGCGAGCCGTCGTGGAAGGTGGCGCCGGAAGGCGAGATGATCGCCATCGATACCGGCGAGCCGAGCCCCGATCTGCCGTGGGTGCTCGCCGATCCACGCCACGGCGTTGCCATCCGCGGCAGCGGCGGCGCGCTGATTGGCACTGGCCCGTTCCGCATCGACCACGTCGATGCCGCGCGGGTCCTGCTCAAGGCACACGAACCCTACTGGCGCGCGCGGCCGTTCGTGGACACCGTCCAGATCGACATCGGTCGGCGGCTCGAGGTGCAGTTGACCGATCTCGAAGGTGGGCGCGCCGACATTGTCTCCGTCCGCCCGATCGATTCGCGCCGCTTGAGCCGCCGCGGCCTGCACGTCGAGGCATCGCGGCCGCTCGAACTCGTCGCGCTGGTCTTCGAGCCGCACCGCGCCGGCGACACCGCGCTCGCCTGGCGGCGTGCCATTGCCGGTACGATCAACCGCGACGCGATCTGCACGGTCGTGCTGCAGGGCAACGGCGCGCCGGCGTATTCGATCGTGCCTGACTGGTTGTCCGGATACGCGCGCGTGGTCGTCCCGAGCGCTGGTCCGGCGCTGTCGGCCGCCGCCGTCGCCGCTCTCCCCGTCGATCAGAAGACGATCGTGCTGCGCGTCGATCCGGGCGACGCGGTGACGCAGGCAATTGCCGAGCGGCTGGCCGTGGACGCCCGCGAAGCGGGTTTCACGATCGCGGTGCAGGCGCCAGTCGGCCTGGCGCCGCGCGCCGACGCGCGCCTGGTTCGGGTCGCGATGGCCGCGACCACCGCCGATCGCGCATTCCTGCAGGCGAGCGGACGCCTCGCGGTCCGCGGCGTGGCGGCGGCGCCGCTGCCGCCGGGCAGTTCGCTCGAGGCGACGTACCATGCCGAACAGGCGGCGATCGATCCGTTCATCGTCGTGCCGGTGGTCCACCTCGCGGAGCTGTACGGCATCGGCGATCGCGTCGGCGCCTCGGTGAACGCGGCCGCGCGGCCGACCGGCGGATGGAGTCTCGCCGACCTGTGGTTGCAGGACGGCAAGCCGTGACGCTGCGCGCGCGCTTCTTCGCGGTGGTCGCACTCGTCGTCGCCATCTCGGTGACGCTGGCGACGATCACCATCTCGGCGGCCGCGCGCCGATCGTTCGAGGAGGTCGATCGTCAGCGCACGCGCGCACTGGTGGCGCAGTTCCGCCGCGAGTTTGCACTGCAGGCGGAGGACGTCGCGAGGCGCATCGATCGCCTCGCGGCAAGCGACGCCGTGCAGCGCGTCGCCGTCGACATCGGCCGCCGCGGCGACGCCGCGCCGTTTGCCGCCGAGGCCGCTCCGCTGGCGGCGGCACAGGGGCTCGAGTTCGTCGATCTCGTCGCCGCCGATGGGACGATCATCTCGTCGGCCGAGTGGCCGGCGCGGTTCGGGTATCGACAGCCATGGATCTCGTCGTTGCGGGCCCGCTCCGATGCGTTCCTGCAGGCGATCGATCTGCCGCGCGAAACGGCGCTCGGACTGGTTGCGGTCCGGCAGGTCTCGTCCGGGTCGCGACCCGTGTACATCGGCGGCGGGCGGCGCCTCGATCAGCAGTTTCTCCGCACGCTGACGCTGCCCGACGGCATGCGCGTGCTCCTGTATCGCAACGTTGCACCCGAGGTCTCGAGCCAGCAACTCGTCGATGTCTCCGGGCAGGCGCCGCCGGCGGTGCGCTTCGAGCCGCTGATCGCGCGCGTTCGCCAGACGGCGCAGGAAACCACCGAGACGCTCGACGCGGCCGACGGCGGCGAATCGGTCACCGGCATTCCGCTCGCCGGCCCGCATGGCGATGTTCTCGGCGTCCTGCTGCTCGCCAGCTCGGGCCGCGAGCTGGCGGCGCTGTTGTCGCGCATTCGGTGGAGCGGCATCGCCTTCGGTGCGCTTGGCGTAGTCGTCGGCGCGGCGCTGAGCTATGCCGCGGCGACGCAGGTGACGCGTCCGGTCGAACAGGTGGCCGCGGCCGCCGCGCAAATCGCCGCCGGCGACTGGGACGTGCGCCTCGGCGGCGTGCAGGCCGCACCCGAGATCACGGCGCTCGCCGGTGCGTTCGATACGATGGCCGTGCAACTGGTCGATCAGCGCGAGCGGCTGGTGCAGGCCGAGCGCGTCGCCGCGTGGCGCGAATTGGCCCGCCGGCTCGCCCACGAGCTGAAGAACCCGCTGTTCCCGCTGCGAATCACGCTCGACAACCTGCGGCGCGCGCGGGCGCTGCCGGCCGACGAGTTCGAGGAAGTGCTTGACGAGAGCCTGACGACGCTCGAGACCGGGTTCAAGAACCTCAACGTCGTCGTCGGGCGGTTCGGCGATTTCGCGAGGATGCCGCCGCCAGTGTTCGAAGACGTCTTGCCGAATGCCATCGTCGAGCAGACCATCAGGCTCGTCCGCGCGCAGCTCGAGGCAGCCGATCGCCCGCCAATCCGTCTTGCGCTCGATCTCGATCCGGCGTGCGGCACGCTCCGCGCCGACAGCGAGCAACTCGGGCGGGTAGTCCAGAACCTGGTGCTGAACGCGGTGGACGCGATGCCGAATGGCGGCGAGTTGACGATTCGGACAGTGCCGGCCGGCGCCGGCGTCCGCATCGACGTCGGCGACACCGGCGAAGGGCTCACCGCCGAAGAACGCATGCGCCTCTTCACGCCGTACTACACGACCAGGCAGCACGGCACCGGTCTCGGTCTGGCGATCGTGCAGTCGGTGATTGCCGATCATGCGGGCCGTGTGTGGGTGGACAGCGCACCGGGCCGCGGATCGATCTTCCACATCGAGCTGCCGCGCACACACGCCGACGGCAGCAAAGGCGTGCCGGCATGACGCGCATCCTGATCGTGGACGACGATCAGTCGACGCTTGCGTCGCTGTCGCGGGCCTTTCGGCTCGCTGGCTACGACGCGGTGGTCTGCGATCACGCCGCACGCGCAATCGCGCTGCTGCAGCAGGAACGCTTCGACATCGTGTTCTCGGACGTCGTCATGCCAGGCAAAGACGGCCTCGCCATGCTCGCCGAGCTGCGCGAGGCCGGCGTCACGACGCCAATCATCATGATTTCGGGACAGGCCACGGTCGACATGGCAGTGCGTGCGACGAAGCTCGGCGCCGCCGATTTCCTCGAGAAGCCGATCTCGTCCGACAAGCTCCTGATCACGGTCGAGAACACGCTGCGCCTCGCCAGGCTCGAGGAGGAGAACCGGCAACTGCGGCGGCGCGTTGGCCGCCATGAGCTGGTGTGGACCGGCGAGGCGATGCAGCGCGTGATGGCGCAGGTGGACCGTGTCGCCGCGAGCGAGTCGCGCGTCTGCATTCTCGGCGAGACAGGCACCGGCAAGGAGCTGGTGGCGCGCGCGATCCACGAACGCAGCGCCCGGCGCGAACGCCCGTTTGTCAGCGTCAACTGCGCCGCGGTGCCGTCAGAGCTGATCGAATCGGAGCTGTTCGGGCATGAGAAAGGGGCGTTCACCGGCGCCGGCACTCGGCACCTCGGCAAGTTCGAGCAGGCGCACGGCGGCACGCTGTTCCTCGACGAGATCGGCGACATGCCGGCGGCGATGCAGGCCAAGCTGCTGCGGCTGCTCCAGGAAGGCGAGCTCGAACGGGTTGGCGGCGAGCGGCCGATCGTCGTCAACACACGCGCGATCGTCGCGACGCACCGCGATCTCGACGCGCTGGTGCGCAAAGGCGTGTTCCGCGAGGATCTCTACCACCGCGTGTTCGTGTTCCCGATCACGCTGCCGGCGCTGCGCGAACGGACGGGCGATATCGCCGCCCTCGCCGAGCACTTCGCCGCGATCGTCGCCGATCAGAACGGGTGGAAGCGGCGCGGGTTCGACGCCGCCGCGCTCGACGAGCTGGCGCGATACGGGTGGCCCGGCAACGTCCGCGAATTGCGCAATGTCGTCGAGCGGCTGTTGCTCCTCACCGATGCGACGGTCGGCGTCGACGCTGTGCGCGAGGTGCTCGCGCCGCGACACGCGAAGGCATCAGGCGGCGGCGGCACCGGGACGCTGGCCAGCCGCGTCGATGCGTTCGAACGCGAAGTCGTGTTGAACGAGCTCGCGGCGCACGGCCACCGCGTCGCCGAGACGGCGCGCGCACTCGGCCTCGAGCGCAGCCATCTCTACAAGAAGTGCGGGCAGCTCGGGATCGATCTCAAGGCGGAACGGAGCTCGTAAGACCTGATCGACATCGGATCGCTAGCGCAACCGGCCGGTCGCCGGATCGCAGATCGTCGCGAATGCGAAGCCCTTGGCGCGAAATTGCGGAATCAG